>Ga0187863_10004406_pt1 | contig 10060 bp, 4 predicted proteins | sample June2016WEW_11_1_FD_132975 | JGI IMG/M metagenome (GOLD analysis project Ga0187863, IMG submission 132975) | Peatland microbial communities from SPRUCE experiment site at the Marcell Experimental Forest, Minnesota, USA - June2016WEW_11_10 | ecosystem: Environmental > Terrestrial > Soil >...
CCCCAACGATCCGAAGACGGACATTTATGGAACGGCTGCTCAGGAGGCGGTGCTTGCGCGCGAATTGCTGCGCCGCGGCGGGTTGCTGCCGGGAGTGCAGGAAGCGGCGCTGGGAGGGGATGGGTCGGTTCCGCTGCGGCACGACCGGAACGTGAGCCCGTTGATCGTGGAAGGACGCCAGACAGAAAGCAAGCAGGCTCCTTTGGTGGAGCGGTCGGACGTAACGCCGGAATATTTTCATTTACTGCAGATCGCGCTGCTGCGGGGGCGTCTGTTCAACGATGGCGACAACGAGAAGGCGCCAGAGATCGCGGTGATCAACCAGGCGATGGCGGAGACGTACTGGCGTGGCGAGGATCCGCTGGGCAGAAGATTCCGGGTGAATCCTGCGAGCAAGACCTGGGCCACGATCGTCGGCGTGATCGCCGATGCTCGCACTGAGTCGCTGGCGGAGGCGGGGGTTCCGCAGATTTACCTCAGCCTCTACCAGCAAACGCCCAAGGAGCTGGCGATTTTTCTTCGCGGGCAACTGGATGCCAGCGCGATTCCGGGAGAGGTGCGGGCGATGGTGCAGTCTGTGAATCCGGAGCTACCGGTTTACGGGGCGCAGACGCTGGACGATGCGGTGGCGGCGTCGCTGGAGCAGAGACGATTTTCGATGGAGATTGTGGCGGCGTTCGCGGTGACGGCGTTGTTGCTCGCCGCACTGGGAATCTACGGAGTGATCTCGTATATCGTGAGCGAGCGCACGCGGGACATCGGTATTCGACTGGCACTAGGCGCGCAAAGAGGCAAGATCATGGCCATGGTTCTGCGTCAGGGACTGGGCCTGGCGATGGCCGGCGCCGCGCTGGGACTGGTGGGATCGATGATCGTGTCGCACCTGATGGCGGGGCTGCTATACGGGGTGAGTCCCACGGATCTGCTGACGTTCGCGGGGGTCACATTGGTGCTGACCGCAGTGGCGCTGGCGGCCTGCTACATTCCGGCACGGCGGGCGATGCGGGTGGATCCGCTGGTGGCGCTGCATTACGAGTAAGAATGTAGGGGAATAGCGATGGAAAGGAGAGGCGATGGCTATTGCAACCTGGAAACTCAACGGCCTCGGATTCCGGGGATGGATTCTTGCGCTGCTTTCGTTTTGTGCCGGGTCGCTCGTCACTGCGCGCCTGATGCGGGTGCATGAAGTGAGGGCGGAGAGCGAACGCGTCTACGAGCTGCGCATCTACCACTGTTTGCCGGGCAAGCTGCCGGCGATGGAGGCTCGCTTTCGCGACACGACTTCAAAACTACTCGCCAAACACGATCTGAACGTGGTGGGTTACTGGACAGCGGAGCCAGACGCTCCGGGCTGGAACGATACTTTCGTGTTTCTCCTCGCTCATGCCAGCCGGGAGGATGCGAAAAAGAACTGGGACGCGATGCGGGCTGACCCTGCTTTTCAGGAAGTGATCAAGGCTGAACAACAGGAGCCGACGCTGGACAAGTTGGACGTGACGTACATGCGTCCGACGGATTTCTCTCCGATGAAATAGCCGGGCGAGCCACTGTTCGTTTCTGAACAGTTGGGGGCGATTGCGGACAATCGCCCTGTTTTTCGGAAAGAACAAACTGTTTATTTTGAATAGCATAACCCCAGTTACGACTGGCGCGCGGCATGCACCTTATAACTACTGCAGAATCCACAAACGCAGGAGGGGTGCGTGTTTGCTGATCTGAAACAGGCTCTGCGGCAACTGCGGAAGTCGCCGGGATTTACGGTGACGGCGGTGCTGACGCTTGCGCTGGGAATTGGGGCGACCACCGCGATCTTCACGCTGGTTTACGACGCGATGCTGCGGCCGCTGCCGCTGGCCCATCCGGACCGGCTGGTGACCGTGCAGGAAAAGGTGGCGGAGTGGAGCGAGATGTATCCCACGCTGCCGGTGAGCGCGAACCACTTCACCTTCTGGCAGGAGCACAGCCGCAGTTTCGCAGCGATGGCCGTGATGTCGGAATACCCATTGCCGCTGGGCGGGAGCGGGCGTCCGCTGGAAGTGGATGTGCTGGACGCGACGCCGGGAATTTTTTCGGTGCTGGAAGTGCAGCCGTGGCTGGGGCGGGCGTTCACGAAGGAGGAGGCGCAGCCCGGGCATGAGCATGTGGCGGTGCTGACCTACGACCTGTGGCGGGAGCAGTTCGGATCGGATCGGGGAATCGTGGGGCGGACGGTGACGCTGAACGGTTTTCCATTCACGGTTGTGGGGGTGATGCCGCGCTCGTTCCACATGCCGCCGGCGGAGATGTTTGGCGGCGGAGATTCCAGCGCGAAAGTGTCGTTGGGTGCGCTGATCCCGATGGCCTTCACGAAGGACCAGCTGGAAGAAGACATGGGGGACCTGAACTACTTTGGGCTGGCGCGGCTGAGGCCGGGTGTTTCGGCCGCGGCGGCGAATGCGGAGCTCGATGCGGAGCAGCATGCGATCGCAGCAAGTTTGCCGGCGGATGAGAAGTCGACGCTATCGGCGGTGCTGACGCCATGGCAGCAGGAACTGGTGGGCGGCAGCCGCAGACCGCTGACGATTCTGCTGGCCGCGGTGGCGGGATTGCTGCTGGTGGGGTGCGTGAACATTGCGAACTTGCTGCTGGCGCGGGCGGCAGGGCAACGGCAGCAGATGGCAGTGGCGTCGGCGCTGGGCGCGAGCCGGGCGGAGATGCTGCGCATGGCGATGCGCGAGACGGTGCTGCTGGCCGGCGTGGGTTGCGGGCTGGGGATTCTGGTGGCGATGGCGATTGTGCCGGCGATGCAACGCTATCTGCCGGCGACGCTGGATTTTCGCGGGCCGCTGCATCTGGACTGGACGGGCGCGGTGTGCGCGTTGCTGGTGGCGGCACTGGCAACGCTGACGGCGGGAGCGGCTCCGGGGTGGATGGCTTCGCGAACAGGTCCGCACGAGGTGCTGCACAGCGAGTCGCGGCTGGCGAGCGAGTCGCGAGTGAGCAAACAAATGCGGCGCGCGCTGGTGGGCGTGGAAGTGGCGGTGAGCGTGGCGCTGGTGCTGATGACCGGGCTGGTGACGGCGAGCGTGGTGAAGCTGCTGCATGTCGATCGCGGATTCGATGTGGAGCGGACAATGACGGCGCGTGTGGAGTTGCCGCGGGAGGCGTATCCGGACCGGCCGCACCGGGCGGCGTTTTATCGCGAGGCGCTGGACAAGCTGAACGGGCTGCCGGGGGTGGAGCGGGCCGCGCTGACCTCGATGCTGCCGCTCAGCGGAGACGGATGGGGCGACTCAGCGCAGCTGCCGGGAGACACGCGGCCGTGGACGCAGCTTCCGGGAGAGCATTTTCGCTGGGTGAGCCCGGGATATTTCGAGGCGATTCATCTGCGGCTGGCGGCGGGACGGTTCTTTGCAGGGAGCGACTGGGGGCGGAATGAGGCGGTGATTTCGGAGAACACGGCGAAGACGCTGTGGCCGGGAAGGAATCCGCTGGGACAGCAGTTCACGCGGGCTGGTGCGACGGGCGAAGCGCCGTTCACGGTGGTGGGAGTGGTGGCCAATGCGCGGACGATCACGCTGGCGAAGCCGGACCCGATGATGATTGATGTGCCGTACTGGTTCCGGAGCGATCCGATTGGCGGGCTGGTGGTGCGGACGCGCCAGGACCCGGCGACGATGGCGGAGTCGATGCGCAAAGCCATCTGGAGCGTGGACGCCGGCGTTCCGGTGCTGGAGATGCGGACGCTGGGCGGGGTGGTGGGAGATTCGGTGGCGAACCGGCGGTTCGAGATGGACCTGCTGCTGCTGTTTGCGGCGAGCGCGCTGCTGCTGGCCGGTTTGGGCGTTTATGGCGTGGTGACGTATTCGGTGGTGCAGCGGCAAAGGGAGATCGGATTGCGGCTGGCGCTGGGCGCGCAGCGAGCGAATATCTATCGGCTGATCCTGCGGGACGGACTGCTGCCAGTGCTGGCAGGCGCCGCGGCGGGGATCGCAATTGCGTTCGGCTTCGCGCGCGTGGTGGGCAGTCTGCTGTTTGAGGTGAGCCCGTACGATCCGGGGATTGTCGCAGGCGCAGTGTGCGTGCTGCTGGCGGTAGGGACGGCGGCGTGTTTGTTGCCGGCGCGACGCGCAGCGAGCGTGGAGCCGATGGAAGCGTTGCGGGACAGCGGGTAGCGGGTTAGCGAGAGGCGTTTAGCGAAATACGAAATACCAGGAAAGTGTGAGAACGATGCTTGGGGATCTCAAGTATGCACTGAGGCAGTTGCGGAAGTCGCCTGGATTTACGCTGACGGCGTTGCTGACGCTGGCGATGGGGATTGGGGTGAACGCGGCGGTGTTCAGCGTGATGGATGCAATCGTGCTGCGTCCGCTGGCGGTGCCCGACTTGCATCGCGTAATGACGGTGGCCGAAGACCGGGGACGGGGAAAGTACCAGTACGAGTGGGTGTCCGCGGCAAATTACGAGGACTGGAAGCGGCAGACCCACTCGTTTGAGAGCCTGGCGGCTTTCAAGCACTATTCGATGAGCCTGACCGGCGCCGGTGAGGCCGCGCACGTAACCGCGTCGCGCTCGTCGGCGGATTTTTGGGACGTGCTGCAGATTCCTGCGTTCATGGGGCGGGTCTTTCGCGCGGATGAGTGCCAGCCGGGACGCGATGGCGAGGCGGTGCTGAGCTACAGCTTCTGGCAGTCGCAGTTTGCTTCCGATCCCGCGGTGACAGGGCGGAAGATCGAACTGGACGATCGGGAATACACGATTATCGGAGTGATGCCGAAGGGTCTGGTGTATCCGCCGGCCGTCGATCTGTATCTGCCGTGGGCGCCGACCCCGGCGGACCTGAATGCCCGCGCGGACCACGAGTACATGGTGGTGGGGCGACTGCGGCCGGGCGTGACGGCGGCCGAGGCCGGCGCGGAGCTGCACGGAATTGCGGCGCGCTTGGCGAAGATGTATCCGGCGACGAATCTGGGGTGGTCGGTGCAGGTGGTCCCGCTGCTGGACAACATCAGCGGAGAGCTGACGCCGCTGTACACGCGCCTGATGCTGGGCGGGACGCTGTTCGTGCTGCTGATTGTGTGCGCGAATGTGGCGAATCTGCAGTTCGCGCGAGGGATTGCGCGGCGGCCGGAGATCGCGATGCGGACGGCGCTGGGTGCGCCGCGCAGGCTGCTGCTGCGTCAGCTGCTGATGGAGAATCTGGTGCTGGCGGTGGCCGGGGCAGCGGGCGGACTGCTGCTGGCGTGGCTGGATCTGCATCTGTGCCTGAGCTACATGCCGGAGCGCGTGGCGCGCTGGGTGGCGGGGTGGTACACGATTCATCTCAACGGGCGCGCGCTGGCGTTTTCCATGTTGCTGGCCGTGGCGGCGGGGATCGTGTCAGGAATGGCGCCGGCGCTGGAAGCGATGAAGATCAATCTGCTGGAGCAGCTGAAGTCGGGATCGCGGACGGAGACGGGCGGAAGCAAGAGCCACCGGTTGAGAAATTTCTTTGCGACGGCGCAGATTGCGTTGGCGGTGGCGCTGGTGACTGGCTCCGCGCTGATGTGCAAGGGCATGTGGTCGACGCTGCAGTTTGCAAATGTGTATCGGCCGAAGCAGGTGCTGAAGTTCGGCGTGACGCTGCCGGCGGTGCGCTATGGGGACGCGGTGAAGCAGGCCGCGTGGTACAAGTCGAGTCTCGATAAGCTGCAGGCTCTGCCGGGCGTGAAGGCGGCGGCGACGGCGACGATGATGCCCTATGGCGATGGCGGCTGGGTGGATGACTTCCGGATCGAGAATCGGACGCTGCCGCCGGGGAAGTTCGACAGCGCGGTGCGGCTGTCGATCAGTCCGGAATACTTTTCGGCGTTTCGCATTCCGATCCTGTCGGGCCGCGGCTTTGGCGACGGCGATGGGCTAACGACCGATCCAGTGGTGGTGGTGAGCCGCAGATTCGCGGAGCGGTATTTTCCCGGAGAGAATCCGCTGGGGCACCGCATCCAGATGAACGCGGCGAGCGACAGTCACGAACCGTGGATGAGGATCGTGGGCGTGAGCGAAGACGCCGCGTATCAGTGGGTGGATCAGACACCGCAGCCGGCGATGTACACCGACGCGCTGCAGGCTCCGCCGCCGAGCACGCTATATGTCGTGACGACGGACGGGAATCCGCTGGGCCTGGCGCCCGCGGTGCGGAAGACCCTGGCGGCGATCGATCCAACGCTGCCGTTGGACACGATGGAGACGTATGACTCGGATATCCGGGAACAGACGACCGGGCTGATGTACGCAGCGGCGATGCTCGGCGTGGATGCGGCGATCGCGCTGCTGCTGGCGGCGATCGGAATCTACGGAGTGATGGCGAACCTGGTAGAGGAGCGGCGCCGGGAGATCGGCGTGCGCCTGGCGATGGGAGCGCGGCGCGAGGATGTGCTGGGCATGATCCTGCGGCGGGCGGGCGTTTTGACGGGCATTGGCACGGTGGTGGGGGTGGCGATGGCGGTGCTGCTGGCGCGGGGGATTGCGAGCCTGCTGTACGGTGTGCGTCCGAACGATCCTCTCGTCTTCGGAACCATCATCGTCAGCATCGGAGCGATCGCGCTGATGTCGAGCTGGATTCCGGCACGGCGAGCGGCGGGGCTGGATCCGATGGAGGCGCTGCGGGACGAGTGAACCAGGCAGCAGCCGGCAGGGAGCAGGAAAGCGAAGAGCGTTTAGCGAAAGGCCAACCGGGGGCCAGCGAAAGGCGAGCGGAAAAGCTGGGACCGGATCGCCAGTGGCTGGTGGGCGGGCGGCGCGGTTGCCGAAAGCTCACCTATCGGCGAAAGAACTGGGAACGGATCGCTGATGCAGAGCGTACCCTCCAGACAGAGAGAGGCCAGCCATGCTCGCAGACGTGAAGTACGCAATCAGGCAACTGAAGAAGTCGCCGGGGTTCGCGGTGACGGCGGTGCTGACGCTGGCGCTGGGGATTGGGGCGAACGCGGTGGTGTTCAGCGTGCTGAATGCGCTGGTGCTGCGGCCGCTGAATGTGCCACATCCGCAGAATCTCTTCATGGTGCAGCGCTTTCAGTATCCATCGCAGTCGTATCCCGACTACCTGGATCTGCGCGATCGAAACCGGAGCTTCGACAGCCTGGTTGGCTATAACATCATCGGTTCCGTGGGGATCGATACCGGCGACAATCCGTCAACGGCGTGGCCCTACGAGGCAACCGGAAATTATTTCGATGCGCTGGGCATCCAGCCTTACCTGGGAAGGTTCTTTCACGCTTCCGACGAGCACGGAAATAACAGCGCGCCGTTTGTGGTGCTGAGCTATGCGTACTGGCAGAGTCATTTCCAGAGCGATCGGGCGGTGGTGGGACGGAGCGTAAAGCTCAACAAAATCCCATTCACGATTATCGGGGTTGCGCCGCCGGAATTTCGCGGCACCGAACTGTTTTTTGCGCCGGCCATGTGGTTCCCGATGGTAGACCAGCCGGCGGTGACGGGCGACGAACTGAAGTGGCGCGGCAACCATTCCATGTGGGTGGTGGGGCGGCTAAAGCCGGGGGTGACGCCGGCGCAGGCGTCGGCGGACCTGAATTCGATTGGCGCGTGGCTGGCGAAGACCTATCCGGGGGACGACGATGGCGTGAAGTTCACCCTGGCGCGTCCCGGACTGGTGGGCGACATGCTGGGCGGCCCGGCGAAGGCGTTTGTGGCGGGGATGATGCTGCTGGCCGGACTGATTCTGCTGGCGGCGTGCGCGAACCTGGGCAGCCTGTTTGCGGCGCGGGCGGCGGACCGCTCGAAGGAGATCGCGCTGCGCATGGCGCTGGGATCGCGGCGGGGACTGATCCTGCGGCAACTGTTGACGGAAGCGGTGCTGATCTCCCTGCTGGGCGGGTTGGTGGGGCTGCTGGGGGGTATAGGGATCCTGCGGTGGCTGAGCGCGTGGGAGCCGGTTCCGAATATTCCGATCAATGTGCCGGTGAATCCGGACGTGTGGACGTATGTGGTGGCATTCGCGCTGGCGGTGCTGAGCGGGCTTCTGTTCGGCATCGTGCCGGTGCGGCAGGTGCTGAAGGCGGATCCATGGCAGATCATCCGGGCCGGAGGAACCGTGGGCGGCATGCGGCGGTTCACGCTGCGGGATTTGCTGCTGGCGGGGCAGATCGCGATTTGCGCGGTGCTGGTGACGTCGTCGTTGGTGGCGGTGCGGGGGCTGGCGCGGTCGCTGCACAGCAACTTCGGCTTCCAGCCGGAGCACGCGATGCTGGTGGACACCGATTTGCAGATGGCGGGGTATTCGGGCGACAAGACGCCGGAGATGCAGCGGCGCATGCTGGACGCGGTGGGCGCGATTCCAGGGGTTACGTCGGTTGGCTATGTGGATCACGTGCCACTGGGATTGGGCGGCGGCGATTCATTTGTTTTCACCGACAGCACGACGGATTTCCGGCCGACCAATGAGATTGCGGATGCGATGAACTACAACGTGTCGCCGGGATATTTTACGGCTGCGGGCACGACCATGCTGGCGGGCAGAGACATCAGCTGGCACGACGAGAAGAAAGCCCCGCTAGTCGCGGTGGTGAACCGGGAATTTGCGCGCAAGGTGTTCGGGTCGGTGGATAAGGCCATCGGCGGGCACTTTAAGTTCTGGGGCGGGAATCGCGCCGAGGTGGTGGGGGTGGTGGAGGACGGCCGGTACCGGACGCTGACGGAAGATCAGCAGCCGGCGATGTTCTATTCGTTCCAGCAGCATCAGTCGACTGACACGTTTCTGGTGGTGCGGTCGAACCGCGATCCTCAGGAGATTGCCGGGGCGCTGGAGCGGACACTGCATGGGCTGGATGCAGGGCTGCCGCTCAACATCGTCACCTGGAATCGCGAGATGGATTCGGCGTTGTTCGCAGCGCGAGTGGCGAGCATCGCGCTGGGGGCGCTGGGGCTGCTGGGTGCGATGCTGGCGGTAACCGGGATTTTCGGCATGGCCTCGTACGTGGTGAGCAAACGGTTCCGCGAGCTGGGGATTCGCGTCGCGCTGGGAGCGCGGCAGAAGGAAGTGCTGCGGGCCGCGCTGGGACGGGCGTTCGTGCTGCTGGCGGCGGGTTCTGTGGCGGGGATCGTGTTGGGGGTGTTGGCGACCAAGGTGCTGTCGTACATCGTGTATCAGGCGACGCCGAAGGATCCTGTGGTGCTGGGCGGGGTGGTGTTGTCCATGCTGCTGCTGGGACTGTTCGCGGCGTGGATTCCGGCGCAGAAGGCGCTGGGCGTTGACCCGATGATTCTGTTGCGGGAGGAATAAGGAAGCCGGCAACGGATAGCAGGTAGCTGGTGGCCGGACGGGGAGGGACGCATGTTCTCGGATGTCCGATACGCAATCAGGCAATTGAAGAAGTCGCCGGGTTTTGCGGTGACGGCGGTGCTGACACTGGCGCTGGGGATTGGGGCGAACGCGGTAGTGTTCAGCGTGTTGAACGCGCTGATCCTGCGGCCGCTCAACGTGCCGAACGCGAGACGTCTTTTCACGGTCGAGCGGGGGACGTTCCTTTCTCCGAACCATTCCTATCCCGACTACGTGGATCTGCGGGAACGGAACCGGAGCTTCGAGAGCCTGGCGGCGTACAACATTCCGGGCCCGCTGGCGCTGGATACCGGGGGAAACCCCTCGACGATGTGGCCTTATGAAACCAGCGGGAATTACTTCGATGCGCTGGGCATCCAGCCGTATGTGGGACGGTTCTTTCACGCGTCGGATGAGCATGGCGCGAACAGCGCACCGTATATCGTGCTGAGCTACGCCTATTGGCAGAGTCATTTCGCAGGCGATCGCGCGGCGGTGGGGCGGGTGGTCGAAATCAACAAGCATCCGTACACGATCATTGGCGTAGCGCCGCAGGAGTTTCGCGGGACGGAGCTGTTTTTTGCGCCCGCCCTGTGGGTGCCCATGGTGCAGCAGCCGCAACTGGAGGGATGGAACGCGCTGACTTCGCGCGGGGCCCACTCCAGCTTTGTGATTGGGCGGCTGAAGCCAGGAGTGACGCCGGCGCAGGCGACGGCGGACCTGCAGTCGATCGCATCGTGGTTGACCAAGACCTACCCGGGGGCA
>Ga0187863_10004409_pt1 | contig 10057 bp, 2 predicted proteins | sample June2016WEW_11_1_FD_132975 | JGI IMG/M metagenome (GOLD analysis project Ga0187863, IMG submission 132975) | Peatland microbial communities from SPRUCE experiment site at the Marcell Experimental Forest, Minnesota, USA - June2016WEW_11_10 | ecosystem: Environmental > Terrestrial > Soil >...
CGAAATGTTCGCGGCCATCCGCGCGGAATATAACATTCCGCGCGACGAGAACCTTAAGCTGCGCGATTATCCCACGTTGGCGCGCGTCATCCAGTTCGTGTTCGAGAAGCGTCCCGACTTGGCTGCGGTGTCTGTAGTTCCAGCCCCACCAACTATCAGCGCACCATCTGAACCCACGCCGCCCCCAGTCAAAGCCCAAGCGGCCGCGGACGACTCCATCAAGGAGAAGGTGCTGGCCATCGTGGCCGAGAAGTCGGGCTACCCCAAAGACATGTTGGACCTGGATTTGGATCTGGAAGCAGACCTCGGCATCGACACCGTCAAACAAGCGGAGATGTTCGCCGCGGTTCGAGCGGCATATAACATTCCGCGCGAGGAGAATCTCAAGCTGCGCGACTTCCCGACCTTGGCCCACGTGATCAAGTTCGCTCGCGACCGGCAGCCCGCATTGGCTAAAGCGTCTGCTCCAATCTCTTCCGCCACGCAAGAGAAACAAGGGCCGCCGCGGAAAAAACCGGCAGTGACCGCATCTTCGGGCCCGATGACGACTCCGCGTCCGATCGCCACCAATCTCGACGCAGCCAATCGTATTCCTCGCCGCGTACCTGTTCCCAACTTGCGCCCGACGCTTGACCTTTGCAAGCCAACCGGTGTCAAGCTCGCGTCTGGTCGCCGAGTCGTCATTATGCCGGATAAATCTGGTGTAGGAGACGCGCTGGCGCAACGGCTACAGACGATGGGCGTAGAGGTTCTACGTGTTGAGGACGCGTCGGAAGCGGACGCGTTGGCCAATTGCCTCAAGAGTTGGCTGGCCGCGGGTCCGGTGCACGGAGTGTACTGGCTGCCCGCGCTGGACAACGAGGGAAACCTCAGTGAGATGAACCTCGCGGGCTGGCATGACGCCCTGCGGTTACGTGTCAAATCGTTGTATGCCACCATGCGCATTCTGTACGAGCAGGTTGCGACGCCGGGCACGTTCCTCGTGTCGGCGACGCGGCTGGGTGGACACCATGGCTACGATGAGACCGGCGCGACAGCGCCATTAGGTGGCGCGGTCGTGGGTTTCACCAAAACGTATAAGCGCGAGCGGATGGAGGCTCTGGTCAAGGCGGTCGACTTTGAAGCGGAACGAAAGCCGTCAGAGGTCGCCGACCTCCTGGTTGAGGAAACTCTGCGTGATCCTGGCGCAGTCGAAATTGGTTACAAAGAAGGTCTGCGTTGGACGGTTGGGCTGCAAGAGCAACCCGCCGCCGACGGCAATCCCGGTCTAACGTTGGACAGCGACACGGTCTTTGTCGTAACCGGCGCGGCCGGAAGTATCGTCTCGGCCATCACCGCCGATTTGGCGACGGCCTCCGGAGGCACCTTCTACCTGCTGGATCTGGTGCCCGAGCCCGATCCGGAGAATCCCGATCTGAAGCGCTTTGCGACCGACAAGGACGGCCTCAAGCGCGACCTCTTTGCACGCATCCAAGCGCGTGGCGAGCGCGCCACACCGGCCCTGGTTGAAAAAGAGCTGGCGGCGCTGGAGCGAGCGCAAGCAGCAAACAGCGCGATCGCTGCGGTACGCGCCGCCGGCGGTACAGCGCATTACTTCAGCGTCAATCTCACAGAAGCAGACGCTGTCGCCAAAATCATCAAGCAAGTGCGCGAGCGCAGTGGGCACATCGATGCGCTGTTGCACGCCGCCGGCACTGAGCGCAGCCACTTCCTGCCGGACAAGGATGGGCGTGAATTCGATTTAGTCTTCGACGTCAAGAGCGACGGTTGGTTCAATCTTCTGCATGCGATCGGCGACATGCCGCTCGGGGCGACGGTGGCGTTCAGTTCGATTGCCGGGCGTTTCGGCAACGCCGGACAAACCGACTACAGCGCGGCCAACGATCTGTTGTGCAAGATCACTTCGAGTTTTCGCAGCACCCGGCCGGCTACACGCGGCATCGTAATCGACTGGTCGGCGTGGGGCGGCATCGGCATGGCTACGCGCGGCTCCATCCCTAAGATGATGGAACTGGCAGGCATCGATATGCTGCCACCGGAGGCGGGGATTCCGCTGATTCGCCGCGAATTAACTGCTGGAGGGACACGCGGTGAAATTGTGATCGGCCAACGTCTCGGCGTCCTGCTGAACGAATGGGATGCCAAAGGAGGGCTGGACACATCAGCAGCGGAAACCCTGACGCGATCCGGACAAGGACCAATCGTCGGCAAGCTAGCAAGCGTGGGGGTGCAGAGTGGCCTCAAAATCGAGACCACGCTGGACCCGGCGATTCAACCGTTCTTGCATGACCATCAAATTGACGGCACACCGGTGTTGCCTGGAGTCATGGGCGTCGAGGCGTTTGCCGAAACTGCCCTGTGCCTGCTTCCCGGCTGGCACATCGAGGCGATCGAAGATGTAAATTTCCTGGCGCCGTTCAAGTTCTACAAGAAGCAACCGCGCACAGTGACGGTGGAGGCAGTCATCCATCCGGGGCGCGACACGTTGCTGGCAGACTGTCGCTTGACCGGCCAACGGTTGCTCCCCAATCAGGCCGAGCCACAAGTGACAATGCACTTCACGGCGCGGGTGCGGCTCACGAAACAGATGCCCAAAGCGGAGAACGTGCCGGCGCTGTGCTTGACTGATGGGCACATCATCGAAGCCGCCGACATCTATCGCCTCTACTCTCACGGGCCCGCATACCAAGTTATGGAACGGGCGTGGTGGGACGGCCACCGGATTGTCGGGTTGTTGACAAAAAGCTTGCCAGCAAACCATGTACCGTCTGAGCTGCCGACATTTATGGCGCCTCGTCTGATTGAGCTTTGCTTCCAGACTGCCGGGGTCTGGGAGATGGGCGCGCAGGGCCGAATGGGTCTGCCGCAGCACATTGATCGCCTTTCATCATTGTTATTACCGGCGCCGGAGTCGGCCGACACTCGCTTATACGCCGTGGTCACTTCTGACCCGGATCGCGGCAGCTTCGATGCAGAAGTTGTAGATACGAAAGGAAACCGCTACCTGCATCTTAGCGGGTACCGCACGGTAGCGGTTCCCAACGCGGTGGATGCCGAGGGGTTGAAGGCACTACAGGCTGCGATGTCACTCGACGCCGTCGCCGCATGAAGAAGATGAATTGATTGTCCTGACGATCTTGTCCTGACGATCCGCGGATCGGGGGACCTATGGAGCACGAATTTCAACGCGTGGCCATCGTGAATCGCGGCGAAGCCGCCATGCGTTTCATCCACGCAGCCCGCGATTTTAATCAAGAGCACGGCACATCGTTGTGCACGATCGCGTTTTTTACGGAGCCTGACCGCCACAGCATGTTCGTGCGTGAGGCGGACGAGGCAGTATGTCTCGGTCCCGCTCAGGTACTCGATCCAAACACTCAGCAGCTTAAGAGCAGTTACGTCGACTATCGCCGGCTCGAACGCGCGCTGGCGCTGGCGCGCGCGGATGCGGTCTGGGTGGGATGGGGTTTTGTGGCCGAGCACGCTGCATTCGCCGACCTTTGCCGCGAGCTGGGCCTCGTGTTCATCGGTCCAGATGGCGACGTGATGCGGCGCGTGGGCGACAAGATCGCCTCAAAGCGAATTGCCGAGCAGACGCAGATACCGGTGGCGCCCTGGAGCAATGGGCCGGTGGAAAGCCTCGCTGACGCCCAAGCCCATGGCGAGCGCCTGGGCTATCCGCTCCTTATTAAGGCTACCGCCGGAGGTGGCGGTCACGGGATTCGCCTGGTGAGTTCGGCTGACCAACTCCCCCAAGCTTTTGCGAGCGCCCGGGCCGAGGCGTTCAAGGCCTTCGGGGACCCCAGCGTTTTCCTGGAGCAACAGGTGCAAGGCGCGCGCCACGTCGAGGTCCAAGTTATTGCCGACCACTACGGGACGACATGGGCCGCCGGCGTGCGCGACTGCACCATCCAGCGCCGCCACCAGAAAATCCTCGAAGAAGCACCTTCGCCGGCGCTTTCTCCGGAGCAAGATCGGGCGCTGTGCGAGGCGGCGGTGCGCTTGAGTCAAGCAACGGGCTATCACAACGCCGGCACTGTCGAATTCCTGTACCAACCGGAAATCAACCGCTTCTCGTTCATGGAGATGAATACCCGGTTGCAGGTCGAACATCCGGTGACGGAATGCACGACCGGGCTCGATCTCGTGAAACTTCAGATCCACGTCGCGCGTGGTGGCCGCTTGGGAGGCGAACCGCCGCGCGCCACCGGCCATGCCATTGAGGTGCGGCTGAATGCGGAAGATCCGGACAACGGCTTCGCTCCGGCTCCGGGCGTTATTGAGCGGTTCAGAATTGTGCCCGGGCCAGGGGTGCGTATCGATACCGGAGTAGCGGAAGGCGATGCCATCCCCTCGGAGTTTGACTCGATGATCGCCAAGATCATCGCCCACGGCAAGAATCGAAAAGAAGCGCTTTCCCGCCTGCAGCGGGCGCTGCGCGAGAGCGTTGTCGTCATCAAGGGCGGAACCAGTAACAAAGCCTTTCTGCTGGAATTGCTGACCCGCCCCGAGGTGCAGCGTGGAGAATTTCATACTGGGTGGCTGGATCACTTGGCGGCCACCGGTGAGCACCTCTCCAGGCGCTATGCCGACGTAGCTCTGGTTCAAGCCGCGATCGAGACCTACGATGCGCAGTTAGCTGTGGAGCAGACGCAGTTTTATGCCTCGGCGCTGCGCGGGCGGCCGCAGGTCCGGAGTGAGGTAGGCCTGACTGCGGAACTGCGCTATCGCGGCCGTTGCTACTCGCCGAAGACTTATCGTCTCGGCCCGCAGCGATACCGCGTGGAGGTGAATGGGGCACGCATCGATGCCCAGATCGACCGTTTGGGTCAGTACGAATGTTGGCTCACGGTCTTCGGACGGCGTTTTCGAATCGTCTCCGTAGTCCAGGGGATAAGTTACCGGGTCGAGGTGGACGGTGTGTCACACCGGATTGATCGCGATGACGGGGGCGTGGTGCACGCACCGGCGCCGGCGGTAGTGGTTTCCATTCTCGTGAAGGCAGGCGACACGGTTGCGGTCGGCGACCGCCTGGCGGTGCTCGAGGCCATGAAAATGGAGACGCAGGTCGTGGCCTCATTTTCCGGAAAGGTTCGACAAGTAATGGCTATACCCAACGTTCAGGTGGACACCGGAGCGCCGCTCCTCCAGATCGACCCCATCGCCGGTGACGAGACGGTTGCGGCCGCGGAGCAAGTGGTCTTTGGCAAGTCCCGCGCCTCGGATGGAAGCGCAGAAGCCATGCCAGCCAGCAGCCAGCAGAGCCTGGATGAACTGCGCCAGCTCATGTTGGGCTTTGACGTCGATCCCAAGCACACCACGCGTCTGCTCGCCGAATGGAGCGAGAATTGTCCCGTGGACAGCGAGGAAGTAAGACAGCGCGAAGATGAGATCCTCAACATTTTTGTGGACATACGTTCCCTGTTCCAACGCGAGCCGGAGGTGAACCATCGGGCCAGCGGTGAAGAGCCCAGCGCCGAGGCTTATCTGTTTTCTTACTTGCGCATGCTGGAGACGCGCGGTGAAGGACTCCCGCCCGCCTTTGTGAGCGCGCTCCAACGCGCACTGGCTCACTACGGTGTGCGGACGCTGGATCGCTCCCCTGAACTGGAAGAGAGCTTGCTCTGGATCTACAAATCGCATCAACGTGTGGAGCAGCAGGTCGCGCCCGTTCTGGGCGTCCTCGAACGACGGCTGCGGTGCGTCCAGACGCTGTCGCCGCACGCTGAGGAGTCCTTTCGGACGCTCCTCGACCGGATGGCCTCCATGACGAATGGGCTCTTTCCTGCAGTCACCGACCTGGCCCGCGAAGTGCGCTATCGCTACTTCGATCAACCGCTGTTTGGGCGGGCACGTCAACAGGTGTTTGCGCAAATGGAGGAACACCTCGCCTATCTAGCTGCCAATCCCGATGCCGCGGACCGCTTCGAGAGAATCCGCGCGTTAGTCGAATGTCCGCAGCCGCTGTTCCGCCTAGTCTCCAGCCGGTTCGCAACCGCCGACCAACCCCTGCGCAAATTGATGTTGGAGGCGCTGACCTGGCGCTACTATCGGAGTCGGAAGCTCACAAACTTTCGCTCCGTGGTTGTGGACGGACAGTGCTGCGCATCGGCGCAGTACGATCATGAGGGAAAGCGCATTCACGTGTTCACGACGTACGCCGAGTACTCCCGGCTCGCGGAGGCGGCGCGGACGCTGTTTCCCATGATCGCGGAAGTCCCGGTAGACCACGATATCGTCATCGATTTTTACGTTTTCCATTCCGCCAGATTGGGCGACCCTGAGGCTACGCAAGAGGAAGTGCGCGCGGTGCTCAACCAGGCTGGCTTCCCGCGCTCCATCCGCCGCATCGTAGCGACCGCCGCCGGCACCGGTCACGGCCATGGCATCGCCGGCATGCACTTCACCTATCGCCCCAGCAGCGAGAATACGTATGAAGAGGAGAAGCTCTACCGCGGAATCCATCCCATGATGGGGAAACGGTTGCATCTCTGGCGGCTTAGCAATTTCAAGATTGAACGGCTGCCGTCGATCGAAGACGTATACCTGCTTCATGCCGTTGCCCGCGATAACCCGAAGGATGAGCGGTTGTTCGCGTGCGCGGAAGTGCGCGACGTAACTCCAGTCCGAGATGAGGCCGGTCGCGTCGTGCAACTGCCACATCTGGAACGCATGTTAATGGAAGCGATGGCCAGCATCCGGCTGTTTCAGTCGCGGCGGCCGCCCTATCAACGCCTCCACTGGAATCGCATCCTCCTCAACGTGTGGCCGCCGCTCAATCTTGGGCGGGATGAATTGCGCGACCTTGTGCGCAAACTGGCGCCCGCGACCGAAGGCCTGGGGTTGGAACAAGTGATCGTGCGCGTCCGCATTCCAAGTCCGGCGACCGGTGAGTTGCGCGATATGGTGGTGCGCATCTCGAGCCCTGGCGGCGGCGGTATGCTCACTACCTTCCGGCCCGCCGACCAACTACAACCAATCAAACCGCTGACCGAATACGACCAGAAAGTCGTCCGCATGCGCCAGCGCGGGCTCATCTACCCTTACGAAATCATTAAAATGCTAACACCCGCTCCGGAACACACGCGGGCGGAATTTCCCACTGGCGATTTTATCGAGCATGATCTTGACGCGAAAGGCCGTCTGGTCGCCGTCGATCGTCCCTATGGTCAAAACAAAACCAACATCATCCTCGGCGTCATCCGCAACTTTACAAGCAAGTATCCCGAGGGCATGACACGCGTTCTGTTGCTGGGCGATCCGAGCAAGGATCTGGGCGCGATAGCCGAACCGGAATGCCGGCTCATCCTCGGAGCTCTGGAACTGGCCCAGGCGAAGGGCGTTCCCCTGGAATGGTTTCCCATCTCCGCTGGCGCCAAAATCTCGATGGACAGCGGAGTGGAAAACATGGATTGGATCGCCCGCGTCCTACGGGGCTTGGTGGAGTTCACGCAAGCGGGCGGCGAGGTGAATCTGGTAGTGAACGGGATCAACGTCGGCGCGCAGCCGTACTGGAACGCCGAAGCCACCATGCTCATGCACACTCGAGGCATTCTGATCATGACGCCGAAAGCGGCTATGGTGCTCACCGGCAAGCGCGCGTTGGAATTCTCGGGCAGCATCTCGGCCGAGGACAATCAAGGAATCGGCGGTTACGATCGCATCATGGGTCTGAACGGCCAGGCGCAGTACTGGGCACGCGACATCGATGAAGCCTGCCACATTCTGTTGCGCCACTATGATCACACCTACGTGGCTCCCGGCGAGCGTTTCCCCCGGCGGGCCGCGACTTCCGATCCCCTGGATCGAGATGTGCGAGTCTATCCTCACGGCGGGAACGGCAACGGTGAAGACGGCTTCGAACTGATCGGCGATATCTTATCGGACGAGACTAACCCTGGGCGCAAGAAATCCTTTGATATTCGTAAAGTGATGATGGCCGCTATCGACCAGGATCACGCTCCACTCGAGCGCTGGGCTGGCATGCGCGCGGCGGAGACTGCAGTCGTGTGGGATGCCCATCTTGGTGGCTATCCTGTTTGTCTGATCGGTATCGAGTCTCGGCCATTGCAGCGGTTAGGATTTGTCCCCGCCGATGGGCCGGATCAATGGACTTCCGGCACGCTCTTTCCGCAATCCTCTAAGAAAATCGCGCGCGCGATCAACGCGGCGAGCAACAACCGACCGGTTGTGGTCCTAGCCAACCTGTCGGGGTTCGATGGCTCGCCGGAATCGATGCGCAGGCTGCAACTGGAGTATGGCGCCGAGATTGGGAGGGCCGTGATCAACTTCAAAGGCCCCATCGTCTTTTGCGTGATCTCGCGCTATCACGGAGGCGCCTACGTAGTTTTCTCGCGGGGGCTGAATGAAAGCGTCGAAGTGGCCGCCTTGGAGGGAACGTATGCCTCCGTCATCGGCGGCGCTCCGGCAGCTGCGGTGGTTTTCGCCGGTGAGGTTGACGCCAGGGCCAAGAAAGATCCGCGGCTGCAGGCCTTGAACCAGGCGATAGCCCAGGCGGATAGCGCGGAGAAAGGCCGGTTGCGCGCCCAGTGGGACGAGCTCTTCAGACTCGTACACTCCGAGAAGCTGGGCGAGATGGCCTCCGAATTTGACCGCGTTCACAGCGTGCAGCGGGCTCTCGACGTGGGTGCTCTCAATTACATTATTCCGGCTGCCAACCTGCGGCCGTATCTCATCAATGCGGTCGAACGCGGTATCGGAAGAGAGGAGAAATCCGCAAAGTCGGGAACCAGGAAGAAGGATGCGGCCTAGTCTCCTCGAGGGTGAATTGGATGAACGTTTATTGGTTGGAACAAACCGAAGCAGATGTACCAGTGAAAAATGATTGGCTGAGCGCAATCGAAGCGGTCTGCCTGAACAATATGCGCTTTGCGAAGCGCCGCAACGACTGGCGGCTGGGGCGCTGGACGGCGAAATGCGCCCTGTCCCTTACCCTGGATGTGCCTGCTCATCTTCAGACCCTTAAGAACATAGAAATACGTCCAGCGCCGTCCGGCGCGCCCGAGGTCTTTTTCGACAACCAATCTGCAGCGGTCACTATTTCACTCAGCCACCGCTCCGGTATCGCGGCTTGTGCCGTGGCGATATCCAGAGTGGAGATTGGTTGTGATCTGGAAATCGTCGAGCCGCATAGCGATGCTTTTGTCGCCGACTATTTCACCATCGAAGAGCAAGCGCTGGTTGCGCGCGCGTCTGCGGCGGACCGCGATTGGATCCTGGCGCTGCTTTGGAGCGGGAAAGAGAGCGCGCTCAAAGCGCTGCGTGCAGGGCTTCGACTTGACACCCGGTCTGTGATCGTCATCCCCTGCGCAGTGTCATTCGACCTTAATGGCTGGAACCAACTACGGGTTCGTTACACTGGCGGTCGTCGTACCGAAGGGCAAGTCTTCCACGGCTTGTGGCAACGTGCAGACAATATCGTGCGAACTGTGGTCGCCTTTCCGCCGCCGGATCCGCCGATTCTCTTAAAGATCCCGGTCAACCACTTCTTGCTGAATCAGGGACAGCTTCTCTGTTGAGACTCTATGGCACACCGCGACAACCAATTCGATTTCGACTTCATCGTCATCGGTTCAGGCTTCGGCGGCAGTGTTTCCGCACTTCGCCTGGTGGAGAAGGGATATAAAGTCGCGGTCATGGAAATGGGTCGACGCTGGACGCCTGACAATCTGCCGCGCACCAGTTGGTCTGTCCATCGCTGGTTTTGGCGTCCCAACCTGGGCCTGCGTGGCTTCTTCAACATGCGATTCTTCAAGCACGTGACCATTCTGCATGGTTGTGCTGTAGGTGGCGGGTCGATTACCTACGCCTGTACTCTGCTTTCTTCCCCGGAGAAAGTGTGGGAGACGGGCTCGTGGACGGGATTGGCCGATTGGAAGGCGGAGATGCCCCGGCACTATGAAACTGCCGCGCGGATGCTGGGCGTCACTGAAAACACGATCCTCGGACCTGCCGACCATCTCCTGAAGAACGCTGCCGACGCCGTGGGATGCGGGCACACTTTTTACCGCACGAAAGTGGGCATCTTTCAGCCCAA
>Ga0187863_10004415_pt1 | contig 10042 bp, 8 predicted proteins | sample June2016WEW_11_1_FD_132975 | JGI IMG/M metagenome (GOLD analysis project Ga0187863, IMG submission 132975) | Peatland microbial communities from SPRUCE experiment site at the Marcell Experimental Forest, Minnesota, USA - June2016WEW_11_10 | ecosystem: Environmental > Terrestrial > Soil >...
AAGGAGCAGCCGCGAGCAAAGAGCTCGGAGAGTTTCAGATGAACTGGTGGATCGATTCCGTCGCGAAGGCGATTAAAGCAGTAAAAGGAGACGACGTCAGTCCCAAACTCCAGAAAGAGTTCTACGAAAAGAGCACGCACCCACTCGACACGCAGCCGTAACTCAAATCGTAGTGCTGCTCCTCGGAACGACACGGCGCATTCCTATGAGCTCCCAATCAGCACGCCGGTAATAAACACCAGCACGCCACCCAGTCCCACCTGCAGCGCCGCTGTGACCCAAGGCGTATCCATATAGCGCCTGCGGATCCAGGTGATCACGCCCAATTCTGCGACGACCACTGCCCCGGCGGCCCACAGCGCCGCGCGAAAGTCGTGAATCAAGAAAGGCAGCGTGTGCCCAATCCCGCCGACCGCCGTCATCGCGCCGCAGATCAATCCGCGTACCCACGGATGCCCACGCCCCGTCAGGCTGCCGTCATCGGATAGCGCCTCCGCAAAGCCCATGCTGATGCCCGCTCCGGCCGATGCGGCCAGTCCGACCAGAAATGCATCCCAGCTCTTGTGGGTGGCGAATGCCGCCGCAAAAACCGGAGCCAGCGTCGACACCGACCCATCCATCAAACCTGCCAAGCCCGGCTGCACAATTTGCAGAACAAACAGCCGCCGTTGTGCGACCTCCTCGTCCGCCTTCACATTGTCCGGCAGTTTCTGCTTGTCGAGTTCCTGCGCGCGCTCTTCATGTTCGCGCTCCTCATACGCGAGATCGTCCAGCAACTGCCGGATGCTTGCATCCTGCGTGCGCGCGGCTGCCTTTTCATAAAATCTTCGCGTCTCGACTTCCATGGTCGATGCTTCTTTGCGCACGGCCTCAATTCGCAGCGGTCGTACCAGCCACAGCGCCGGACGCTCCACGAACCCGCGCACATCCTGCCGCCGGATCAGCGGAATATGCTCACCGAACTTCTTCTGGAAGAGTTCCAGCAACCGTCGCCGGTGTCCCGACTCCTCTTCTCGCATCCCGTCAAACATCGAGGCCGTGGCCGGATAATCCTGCCGCAATCCTTCAGAGAAATCGGCATACACGCGTTCGTCCTCCTCCTCAAGGGCGATCGCCAGTGCCAGTATTTCGCGTTCCGTGAGCTCTTCGAACTTTTTCATGACGCCATAGCTTACAGGCCTCACCACGCCGTAGACAATGTGGATTTCTCATTTTAGCCAGCCTGAATGACTGCGTACCTTGGCAGTATCCGAGTGAACACTCGCAGCCTGAGGCGGCCCTGGCCCTGCGATGCTACTATCCATTAAATGAAGCTGCGGAAGTCCTCCGGATCCATTCGAAAAGGTTCGAAGAAGGCAAAGAAACGGTCTGCCCGCCAGCCCACGCCGGAACTGGTCATCATTACCGGGATGAGCGGTTCGGGGAAGGCCTCGGTCTTGAAAGCCTTCGAGGATCTTGGCTACTACTGCGTCGACAATCTGCCGGTCGAACTGATCCCCAGCTTCGCCGAACTGGCGCTCCAGTCGCGTGACATTCGCCGCACCGCTCTGGTTGTCGATGTTCGCGAGGGCTCGAAGCTTGAGAAGCTACCCGGAATCCTGCAGTCCGTTCGCAAGATGATTCCGACGAAAGTTGTCTTTCTCGAGGCGTCCGATTCAATCCTGCTGCGACGTTTCAGCGAAACCCGGCGCCCGCACCCCCTCGGCACCGACTCTCCGGTGAAGACTGCGCTCAAACAAGAACGCCGGCACCTGAGCGCCATCCGCCGTTACGCTGATTTTGTTATCGACACCTCGAAATTCAACGTTCACGAACTGCGCGCGCATATCAACGAGCGTTTTCATGAACAGTCAGCTGAGAAAAGCATTCTCGTGTCCTGCGTGAGTTTCGGCTTCCGCCAGGGCGTTCCCGAAGACGCTGACCTGGTGTTCGACGTTCGCTTCCTGCCCAACCCGCACTTCGTTCCTGAATTCCGACCGTTGACGGGCCGGGATCCTAAGGTCGCAAAATACATTCGCTCGTTTCCCCAGACCCGTGAATTCATCTCGCGCATCTCCGATCTTCTCGTATATTTGCTTCCGCACTACATCCACGAAGGAAAAAGCTATCTGACGATCGCCTTCGGATGCACCGGCGGCCAGCACCGCTCCGTGATGATGGCTGAGGAAGTTGGCAAGCACCTTCGCCGCTCTGGATACCGAGTCAAAGTGGTGCACCGGGATAGTCCCGAGTGACGTTCAGATCTTCCCGACCGCCTGCGGAGACGTTCAGAGCGATCCCGCAGGAGAATTGGGGGACCCAGAGCACCGGAAACGTCATTCTCCCGGAGCCCGACTCAAGTAAAATAAGGCCTTGCATTTCACCTCAATTTCAACGGCGGCAAGCGATTGCGGCCCAGACCGCGCGGGAGCTCCATGCGGCAAGTAATGCGGCTCGTCCGCTACGTGCTTCCGTTTCTCGTGCAGTTGCTGCCCGGCGTCTTCCTTCTGGCTGCAGTAGGCTTTCTCGAGGCTTTTCGCCTGGTCCTGCTGAAACCAGTCCTCGATCGTGTACTGAACCCGTCATCCGGTTCGGAAAATATCATCCTGTTCACGATGCCGCAGACCGGGCAGCCCATTTATCTTCAGCGTTTCGTTCCCACGCACTTTCATAACGCGTGGACAATCGTCGCCTATGCGCTGGTGGCTTCGACTGTGCTGAAAGGGATCTTCGACTACACCGGCACTTACCTGGTGAATCATGCCGGTTTCGGCATGATCACGAACCTTCGCAATGACCTGTACAACTCGGTCTTGCGGCGCTCTGCCGCGTTTTTTCAGCAGCACACCACTGGCACGCTAATCTCGACCATCATTAACGACATCGAACGGGTGCAGTTCGCGATGTCGAGCATCCTTGCTGAGTTCTTGCAGCAGCTTTTTACCTTCCTCTTTACGGCCGTTCTGGTCGTCGTTTTGGGTGGAAAGCTGGCCTGGGTGCTGGTGGTATTCATTCCAATCATCATTTTTTCTGCAGTGCGCATCGGCCGCCGCGTCCGATCCACAACGCGTACGGGGCAAGACCAACTTGCCGACGTTCAGAACATCCTGCACGAGACCATCACCGGCAACCGTATTGTGAAGGCCTTCGGCATGGAAGGCTGGGAAGTCGCGCGCTTCCGCAAAGCGGCGCAACGACTATTCCACGCCAACTTGCGGTCGGTTGCTGCGGCGGCCATCAGTTCGCCCTTGATGGATATCTTTGGAGCGGTAGCGATCGCCTTGTTGCTGCTATTGGGCCGCCAGCAAATCGCTCACAACGAGCTGACGCTCGGAGCTTTCATCGCCTTCGTCGCAGCCGTACTCAGCATGTACAACCCCGTGCGGAAGTTTGCGGTATTCAACAACAGCTTTCAGCAGGCGCTGGGAGCTTCATCCCAGTTATTCACGTTCATGGACGCCGAGGATGTCGTACTGGAGAAACCCAGGGCGAAAGCGCTTCCACCTTTTTCCAAGAGCATTCGATTCGAAGGCGTCTGCTTCTCATACCAGTCCGATGGCGACGACTCACGGGAGATTCTGCGCGGAGTAGATCTCGAGGTGAAACGCGGTGAGATTCTCGCGGTGGTTGGGTCCAGCGGCGCGGGCAAGAGCACGCTCGTCCATCTGCTTCCGCGTTTCTTCGACGTAAGCGCCGGGTGCATTTTGGTCGACGGTAACGATGTTCGCGATGTCACCCTGGCGTCGCTGCGCTCGCAGGTCGGCATCGTTACGCAAGACACAGTCCTTTTCAACGATACGGTCCGCAACAACATTGCCTACGGCCAGCCTCACGTTCCATTGAAGGACGTCGAATCCGCGGCCCGCGCCGCACTCGCTCACGACTTCATTCTGGCCCTTCCGTCGGGGTACGATACAGTCATCGGAGAGCGCGGGGTACGGCTCTCTGGAGGCGAGCGTCAACGCTTGGCCATTGCACGGGCGCTGCTCAAGAACGCGCCTATTTTAATTCTGGATGAAGCGACTTCCGCTCTCGACAGCGAGTCGGAAGCACTGGTACAGTCCGCTTTGCACAATCTAATGAGCGGACGCACGGTCTTCGTCATTGCGCATCGCCTTTCGACGGTGCGCCGCGCCAACCGGATCGTCGTCATCGAGAATGGAACCATCGCCGAAATCGGAGCGCACGAAGAATTGATGCAGCAGGTTGGAACATACCGGCGTCTTTACGAATTACAGTTCGCCAATGCCGATGTACCCAAGGCGGTCGCAGGAACCTAAGAACAAGACACACTATGTCCATACGCTCGATGACCGGTTTCGCGCAAGTTCGTGGCGAAGTGCAAAGCAATGCGAGTGCCTCCAATCCGTCAGGTGGCAAGCTCGCTTTTGTCCTGTCTCTGAAATCCGTCAACCATCGCTTCCTCGATCTGCACTTTCGTCTTCCTTCCGGCACCGATTCGCTCGAAATGCTCATTCGCCGGTTGCTCAAAGAAAAGATGGCTCGCGGGCACGTCGAAATCTCGTTGAGCCTGGAACGAACCAGTAACGAGACGTTTTCCTTGAACCGCGAAATCGTCGGCGGTTATATAGCGGCCTTCCGTGCGGCAGCGGCGGAATTTACGATCGCGGCAGAGCCCGACCTCAACGCTATTCTCCGCCTGCCGGGTGCCCTCGAATCAGCGAATGAAACTGCCGATGGAGAACTCGAATCCGCAGTCATGGCGAAGGTTGGCGACGCGCTCGACCGGCTCAATCAGATGCGCGAGGAAGAAGGCCGTGGCATTGCACGCGAGCTTCGCGAGCGCATGGCTCACCTTTCCGAGGCCAGCAAGAGCGTGCACCAGCACCGCCGCGCCGTTCTGCAGAACTACGGCGAACGGTTGCAATCGCGGCTGCAGGAACTCCTGGGGGCGAGTGTCGACAAGGAGCGCGTTTTGCAGGAAGCCGCGTTGCTGGTTGATCGCAGCGATATTCAGGAGGAGATCGTGCGTCTTGAAACCCACGTGCAGCATTTTCTCGGATTGCTAGAACAGGGCGGCGAGATCGGGAAGAAGATGGACTTCCTGCTTCAGGAAATGAACCGCGAAGCCAACACGTTGCTGTCGAAGACATCGGGCCTCGCCGGCGAAGCGCTTAGAATTACCGAGGCCGGACTGGCCATGAAATCAGAGATTGAAAAATCCCGCGAGCAGGTGCAGAACCTGGAATGAGCCCATCGCAAAAACCTTTGGTATATATCATCTCCGCGCCCTCGGGCTCGGGAAAATCCACTCTCACCAACGATCTGCTGAAGCTCGTTCCCAACCTCGAGTTTTCTATTTCTTACACCACGCGTGCGCCGCGCGGCAGCGAGCAGAACGGCAAGCATTATCACTTCATCTCGGTCGAAGAATTTGGAAAGATGATTCGGGCCGGCGAATTTCTTGAGCACGCAAGCGTTCACGGAAACTGCTACGGCACCGCACGCCATTTTCTGCGAGAAGCAGGGCGGAAGGGGAATGACCTGCTCCTCGATATCGATGTGCAAGGCGCCGCGCAAATCAAGCGCACTCTGACCGACGCCATCAGCATCTTCGTCCTTCCCCCGGACCGCAAAACTCTGGAGTGGCGACTGCGCAATCGCAGCGAAGATCCCGAAGATGTCATCCAGCGCCGTCTTATCACGGCAAGCCGCGAGATCGAAGAGTACGACAAGTACGACTATGTTCTGATCAACGACAAGCTGGAAGAATCTTGCGAGCGGTTGCGGGCGATCGTCCTTTCCGAGCGCTTGCGGCGATTGGACCGGGAGTTGACCGAACAGGAGAGGAAAACCATCGAACTGGCGAACACATGCAGGCTGGCCAATGCTCGCGAACGGGTTCAGCCCATCCTGTTGTCCTTTAGTGCGCCAGCGACCCCTGCAAGGTCTTAGGATTCGCGGTATCATTTCAGAGGCGCTGAGAACCAGCGCCAGACCGGAAAAACAGCCCGAAGCGGAACAAGCCCGAAAGCCGGTCATGTTCTGCGGAACTCGTCGATGGACGTTCGGCACTGATTCGACTTCGAACTTGTTTTCTAACGGAGACTCTCATGAAGTTGATCGAAGGCTTCGACAGCAACTACCGGTATATCTTGGTCGCGGCACGCCGCGCTCGCCAGCTTCAGTCGGGTGCGCCGCCGGTGGTCGACACGAACTCCCGCAAGCCCTGCCGCATCGCGCAGGACGAGATCCGCGCCGGCAAGGTGAAGTGGGAAATTCCCGAGACTCGCTCCGCCGCCGAGCAGGCCGCTGAAAATCTCGACAAAGCTCTCGGCCAGGACTAAAAGGCATCGTTGATTTTCTGCTTGTTGACGGTCAGGATTTCTGACTGCATTCGGAATTTCGATCAACAACCAAGAATCAGCACTCGATAACCATGAAGATCACCCTCGGCGTCACCGGCGGAATCGCAGCTTACAAGGCGGCGGAGATCGTGCGCCTGCTGCAGGACCGAGGCATCTGCGTGCAAGTCGTCATGACCCGCTCGGCGCAGGAATTTGTAAAGCCTCTCACCTTTGCCGCTCTCTCCGGAGAAAAAGTCATCACCGGCATGTTCTCGCCCGGCGACGAGCATGAACCGAATATTGATTCTGCCATCGAGCACATTGCGGTCGCGCAGTCGATTGACGCTTTGGTCGTCGTTCCCGCAACGGCTGATCTTATCGCTCACTTTGCTCAGGGAATCGCGACAGATTTCCTGACCACGCTCTATCTGGCGACGACGGCTCCGGTCGTCGTTGCGCCAGCGATGAATGTGAACATGTGGAATCATCCGGCGACGCAGGCGAATCTTGAGATTCTGCGCAAGCGCGGCGTCCGGATTGTGGAGCCCGGGACTGGTTATCTGGCTTGCGGTATGACGGGCGCCGGACGCCTGGCCGATAACGATGCCATCATTTCCGCGGTGCTGGAAACTCTCGGAGCTTTTCAGGACCTTCAAGGCGAGACCGTCTTGATTACCGCCGGACCTACCCGCGAGAAGATTGACCCGGTGCGCTATCTCACCAACCGCTCCAGCGGACGCATGGGACATGCTCTTGCCGGATCGGCGCTACGCCGGGGGGCCCGGGTGTTTCTGGTTACCGGCCCAACCTCGCTGACTCCTCCGGCCGGCGCGGAGGTTACGCGAGTCGATTCCACCGAAGAAATGCGCGACGCCGTGCTGAGCCTGCTTCCGCAGGCCAGCATCGTTATCAAGACCGCTGCTGTTTCTGACTATCGTCCCAAGTCTGCCGCTGGGCAGAAACTCAAGCGCAAGGGCCCGATGACGCTGGAACTCGAAGCGACTCCCGACATTTTGAGAGAGCTCTCCCTTAAGAAGACATCGCAGGTGATTGTGGGCTTTGCCGCCGAGACTGAAAACGTCCTCGAAAACGCCCGCCAGAAGCTGGTTTCGAAGAATCTCGATGCGATTGTCGTCAACGACGTTTCCCGCGAAGGCGTGGGTTTTGATTCCGACCGCAACGCCGTCACTATCATCACCCGCGACGAAGTCGTCGAGATCCCGGAAACCACGAAGTGGGAGGTCGCGCAGCGCGTCCTCGATCAGGTCATCCGCATCCTCAAATCCCGCAAGTCGCCTGTGAAAGCCTGACCTCCTACCCGCTTTGTCATTTCTAGAAGCGGAGCGACGAGGAACCTGCTGTTCTTCGCCGATATCGCGAACACGCCCGGTTCGCACTGCATTACAATCAAACCACCGATGCCACGTACTCTTGAGCCAGATTTGCGCCGCGCCCTCGCCGAGCGAGTTCGCTACTGTCACGAGATGGGTATTTATGATTTCTACCGCCGCGAACCGACAGTCTCAGAATCCGTCCCAGTGGCCGACGAAAAAGAGGACCCGGCGTTGTCGCTCACATTCCAGGAACAGCGAGAGGAAATGACCGCAAAGAGAGCTGCCGTAGTTGCAAAGTCTGCCGACGAAACCACCTTCGAAGTTATTGCTCCAAAGTCCGAGCAGGGCGTCACCGATCCGGTTGCCGCACTCAAACTGATTCGCGAGGATCTCGGGGACTGCACCCGCTGCAAGCTTCACGAGCAGGGCCGCAAGCAAATCGTTTTCGGCGTCGGCAATCCGCATGCGGACTTGATGTTCGTCGGGGAGGGTCCAGGCGCCGATGAAGACACGCAAGGGGAACCGTTCGTGGGCCGCGCAGGTCAACTCCTGAACAATATGATCAAAGCGATGGGCGTGCGCCGCGAAGATGTCTACATCGCGAATATTGTGAAATGCCGTCCGCCCGGCAATCGCACTCCCGAACGCGACGAATGCGAGACTTGTTCGCCGTTCCTTATGCGTCAAATCGCGGTGGTTAAGCCCAAAGTTGTCGTTGCCCTAGGCGCAGTAGCGGCGAAGAACCTGCTGGCCATCAATGCGCCCATGTCCGAATTGCGCGGCCGCTTCTATGACTTCATGCCGTCAGGCGCCCGCAACAGCGATCCGTCCTGGCAAGGAGCCAAGCTCGCCGTGACCTACCATCCCGCATTCCTTCTTCGCGATCCGCGACAGAAAGGCGAGGCCTGGAAAGACTTGCAGATGGTGATGAAATATTTGGGATTGAAACCGCCAAGCCCAACCGCGTAAGGACGGCCGCATTCGCCCGTTCCGCGAGAGAAGCGAGCCAGTCTTCGGACCAACGCGAGCCGTAGTTTATCCTTCCAATCGATGCCCGAATTCTGCGATGTAGCTCTCCCCGTGCCTCTCGACATGGTTTTTACCTACCGTGTCCCCGCAGAAGCCGCGCCGATTGTGGGTGGACGCGTCCTCGTCCCCTTCCGCCAGCAGCGCATGACCGGCGTCGTCGTCGAACTGCACGACCGCAAGCCTTCCGTCGCTACTAAGAATGTTCTCAGCGTGCTCGATCCGTCGGCAGTCCTCGACGACCAACTCCTGCGTCTCGGACGCTGGATTGCCGACTATTACCTCGCTCCCATCGGAGAAGTGTTCCGCACCATGCTCCCTCTGAGCGCCGAATTTAAGCGCGTAGTCGGCTACCGCATTACCGAACAGGGCCAAATGGCCCTACATCTCGCAGGCATGTCGGGATCGTCCGCGCGTTCGCAGAGAACTCCCGAAGACCAGGCGGCGGAGTTCCGCGTGCTCGACTATCTTTCCGGCTCCGATGGCGGCCTCGTTCGCGAGCAAAGCCTGCGCTCGGCTACCCGGGTCTCGAGGCCCATCCTCGCTGGTATGGTCCGCAAGAAATGGCTGAACCGCGAAGACATTTCGGCCCCACAGGATGCGACACGCACCATCAAAGTTGCCCTGCTCAAATCCTCTGAAAGCAAGCTGAACGGCAACCAGCAGAAGCTTATCGACACGCTCGCCGCGGCCGGTGGAAGAGTTGCGGTCGAAAACTTGCAGGCTCTCGAAGTGCCGCGAACGACGCTTGGCACGCTGGTCAAACGAGGCTTGATTGAAATCATCGAGGAACCTGCCGGGTTCACCGTTTCCAATGCCAAACCACGTCCGAATCTCTTCGATTTCAACCTGAGCCAGCCACAGCAAGCCGCCCTCGCTCGCGTGCGCGAAAGAGTGGCAATGCACAAATTCTTCGGAACGCTGCTTCACGGCGTAACCGGATCCGGTAAAACCGCGGTCTATCTGGCGGCGATGCGCTCAGTCCTCGAAGCTGGAAGGTCAGCGATCTTGCTGGTTCCGGAGATTGGCCTGACACCAGCAGTCGCCGCCGATCTGCACCAGATTTTCGGCAATGAAGTCGCCATCCTGCATTCCGCGCTTTCTGATCGCGAACGCGCCGAGCAGTGGCACCGCATCAAGCGCGGAGAAGCCCGCATGGTTGTCGGCACGCGATCCGCGGTATTCGCTCCGGTGGCCGATCTCGCTCTCCTCATCGTCGACGAGGAACACGACTCTTCTTATAAGCAAGAAGAAACACCGCGCTACCACGCACGCGACGTTGCCGTGATGCGCGCCAAAATGGCGAGTGCTGTGGTTGTGCTGGGCTCCGCCACGCCCGCGCTCGAATCCTATTTCAATGCAAAGAAGAACAAGTACGCGCTTATCGAACTCCCC
>Ga0187863_10004416_pt1 | contig 10041 bp, 8 predicted proteins | sample June2016WEW_11_1_FD_132975 | JGI IMG/M metagenome (GOLD analysis project Ga0187863, IMG submission 132975) | Peatland microbial communities from SPRUCE experiment site at the Marcell Experimental Forest, Minnesota, USA - June2016WEW_11_10 | ecosystem: Environmental > Terrestrial > Soil >...
CAGCCTCCCTAAGTTTGTTGATGATCTGTTCTGGCGTGTACCCTTTCTTTGGCATTTTGCCCCCCTAATTATTTTTTAGTCTAACATTTAATGTGGACTATTTTTTGGGGGGTAGGTCAAAACTGACCGCAAATGACAGGGGGAACATATACTTTTACTGTTACCTTAACTGCGACTCAGGTAAATTAAATTTTTAAATAAAAATATATCGGTGGGTGAAGGGGTTACACCCCTACCCACCGAACCTGGTTAAAATATTTTTAATGAGTGTGGCTAGCGTAAATAAGTAGGCATCAGAAGATAATTATCATTGGAAAGATAATTACCCGTGGACTGAGGTAAGATATGAACAAAATGGGATTAGTAATAATCGCTGTGATTTTAGCATTAGGCTGCATCGGAGTCGGATATGCCTACTGGTCCCGCACTTTGACCGCCAACGCCAACGTGACCAGTGGCACATTTAATCCCCAGTTCGGTACAGCGATAACCGATGATGATGGAATATCAGGTAATGCTAATGACCCGACTGCGGCGGGTACATATAGCGGGAGTGCATGGACAGTGACTCGTACCAGCCAAGATGTGGGGTTAACCACAGCTGCCATAACGACATCGGCGGCTGGGACCAGCGGCGGTTGGACAAATGATACTCTTTCCATCACGATGGGAAGTAGTGCTCACCCGACCTATCCCGGCTATTTTGCCACGGTCTATTGCACAGTAGTAAATAATGGCAATATCCCTATTAGTGTGGTGGATGTTATCCCTGTGATTACCGTTCAGTCCGGCGGCGGCGCTACCACTGATATCGGCGTCTCAGTGAGCGGTGCGCTGACCGGAACTAACGCTATTCCCGCCAATTCATCTGCTTCCGGTTACATTACCATCGGAGTCGGCAACGGCTTTAACGGCGCCACCACTGACCCGCCAACCGGCGGAGGTACCTATAAGGTGACTTTTACGCTGACGGCGAAACAGTTTAATGCACCTTAAAACATATCAGCTTATATTTGTATGAAAAATTAAGAGATTATGAAGAAGCTAGGACTCATTGCATTAGTTTTAATCGTGACGCTGGGTATTTTAGGGGCAGCCTATGGCAGCTGGTCCCGAATACTGACGCCTACAGAGTATGTCTCCACAGGCACCTTTGGCTGCCAATTCCAGCAGGCGGTTACTAATGATGATGGCACCCCCGGGAATGTACTCGACCCCAGCGCTCCAGGAAGCTGGGCATGGACGAGCGGTACTTTGACTGCCTCGAATTGGTCAGGAGGTCGTAGTTCCGGCAATATTGCCTCCACCACAGTGAGCGGGGCTACTACCCAAACACTCACAATTAAGATGAGCACCACTTTTGTAGGATATTGTAGTTCTATTGGCTGTACGATTAAAAATACCGGAACTGTTCCGATGAAAGTTAGTACCGTGACCGCGACCGTAATGCCTCCAACCGGGCGTTCCGCCAGTGATGTTAGTGTCTCTTTTACCGGAGCTCTGGTTGCGAATACCCAGATTGCAGCGGGAAGTGAAGTTCTGGGTGCCATCTATATTGTATGGAACGGCGTTCCCAGTACGGCCTCAACTTATGGCTTAACAGTGACCATCAGCAATATACAGGCGGTTCCATAGATGAAAAAGATCGGAATAATTTGTCTGGTATTATTACTTGCCATGGGCAGCCTGGGGATAAACTATGCGAGTTGGTCCAAAAATTTGACGATAAGTGGAACAATGGTCACGGCCACCGACCTCGGTGATACTACCATCGAAACTAACGCTGGAACCCGTAATACAGGTTTCATCGAGGCCTGGGATGAATTTTCAACGACAAAATCTTACACGATTACCGCTTTTATGCTTTACCAGAGATTGACCGGGGGAAATGGGAACATGCATGTCGGCCTGTACTCCGGAACCGCCACCGCGCCAACGACGCTGGTAACCGGTTCGGATAGCGGCTCGTTGACAGTATCAAGCGCGACGGGCTGGGTTACGTATTATTACAGTACCCCATTCACTCTGCCGGCCGGAACTTATTGGATAGTTTTTACATTTAGCTCAACTACATTACCCGGTGGGTGGAATGCCCGTAATACGACAGGGACTCATATTTACAAAAGCGGTTTTACTTTCGGGGCGCTGCCTGCAAGTTGGCCCAGCGGCTCAACTACAGAAACCAACGGCCCAACATCAATGTATTTTATAGGGTACTAAGTTAGAACTAATTCCCTGTCCGCCAAATGACGAAACAGGCGCAGCTTAGAGAGAACAATGAATTTGAAACTGATTAAAAAAACAGGTGCGGTAATTGCAATGGCGGTTGTACTGGCGGCGGCAGCCCTCGGGACAGGCTATGCTGCACCTGTTCAGAAAAATACTGCCTCCGTCACGCCCAATCAGGTTCCTCTCAGTCTGTGCACTTTTTCGTGGGTACAATCCAACGACGACGGGACTGTCTCCAATCATGACGGCTATAGCCCGGTTGACCCCGGCGGGAACACCGGCAATGACCCCCAGGCGGCGCAGTCGCCGGGAACCGTCTGTGCCCGGTCCGCCGTGAACACCGCGGCTACTACCGCGGTCACCACCGCGAACACTATCACTTTTCACTTGAGTAATGCCTATCCCGGCTACCATCCCACAATTTTCTTCGGGCTCAACAACCAGTGGGCGACACCGGGTGTTGTCAGTTCGATTACCTTTATCAACCCCAATCCCTCTTTGCTGACAATGACGCTCCACGGCATCACCAATAATCAGGCCGTCAACGCTGGTTCCGAACTCGTGGGCGCGCTGGATATCGCCGTCGGCAACATCCCGCAGAGCGGCAGCCCCAGTTACAGCCTGTCAGTGACAATTGTGGTGACGCAATCGGGGCCGGCGCTGAGTATCAACCCTGTTTCTTTACCCGACGGGCAGCTAGGCATCACATATAACCAGACACTGAGCGCCGCCAACGGCAATCCCCCTTATAACTGGTCGGTTGTCTCCGGCGCTTTACCCGCTGGCCTGTCGCTGGATGCGGCAACGGGCACCATTTCCGGCACCCCGAATGCAGCCGGTACCTTTAACTTCACCGTCTCGGTAACCGATAGCTCGGGAAATTCGGTCTCTATTTCCCTGTCCATTACCATCCCTTCACCTGCACTGCCGCCGGCCACAACCACGACCGCTGCTCCGGTAATAGCAACGGTTGTCGTCATCGAGCCTGCAGCCACAACCACGACAACAACACCGGTGGTAACGCTCAGCGCCCGGATTACCACCACAGGCACTCCCACCGCATCATTTGTCACTACAACTGCAACAACGGGGGCAACAACAACATCTCCGGCCACCACGGCCGCATCAACAAAGTGGCTGACATCAAACTGGTGGTGGCTGGTCATCATCATCCTTCTCCTGGCCGGTCTCGGGTTAATCCCGGCTTTCATTCTTTTCAGAACGCGAAGGAAGAAATTGCTGGATTTTATGATTAAGCGCTTGACCGAAGGGGCCACCAGACAGCAGTTATTCGAAAGCGAGGTTAGGCCTTTTATTCAGGCAAATCATCTTCCATCCTATTCCGACCGCGATATTGAAACAATGTTAGATTGGGCCATAAAAAACTACCCGAAGCATTAAGGTGTTTCATCAGCCGCTTTAAGTTTCGCCGCGATTCCGCTTACCTGAGCGCAAATCTATGTTAAGATAGGGCTATGATTGGGTTTTTACTGGTTGGGCCGCTGGCTGCGATTTATCTGATAATCAATCTGGTTTTGCCGCACATCGGGCTAAACCCGCAAATCGCGACTTATCTCATCCAGCCGCTGCTCTGGGGAACCGTCATTGCCGCCGTTAAATTCATGCCGGACTACCGGCCGCTGGGGAAAAACAGCAAAAAGAGTGTTTTTATCCAGTTCGCCCTGGGCATGGCCGCAATCCAGATATTATTTTATATTGTCGGCGGGCTGTTTTCCGGTTTCGGTAAGAGTCCTTCATCATTTACTCCCCTCGGTATTTCGGAAAACATCTTCTATGTCGGCATGATGCTCATCGGCATGGAATTAAGCCGCGCCTGGCTGGTCACACAATTCGGTAAAAAAAATACTTTTCTGGTTATCCTGTTCGCGACTTTGCTCTTTACCTTCATTTCAATTCCTTTCCGGCAAATTACCGGATTCCAGCTTAGAATTACCTCCAGTAACCAGGTGATTTCTTCCTGGCTGCCGCTGTTGGCGGAGAACCTGGCCGCTTCACTGTTAGTGCTGATGGCCGGAGCGGAAGCTTCTTTAGCATTCCGGGGTTTGCTGGCCGCTTTCTGGTGGCTGTGCCCCATCCTGCCCAACCTTGACTGGGCAATGAAGGGACTCATCGGCACCATCATCCCGGTAATCGGCATCGTGGCGATTAATAATTACTATGTGCAATATGCCGCCCGCGGCAGGTCCCGAAAAAGGGCCAGAAACACTTCCATCCCGGCCGGCTGGATAATTACGACGATTATTGCGGTTGCCACCGTCTGGTTTGCTGTCGGGGTCTTCCCTGTCAAACCTTTCCTGGTGCCCAGCGGCAGCATGGTGCCGGTGATCAGTCCGGGTGATGTGGTGCTCATCGCCCCGGTAAATGCGGATGCCATTAAAGTCGGCGAAACTATTGAATACCGCAGTGTGAAAGAGAATATTAACATTGTACACCGGGTTATCGAAATCACGGGGAATGTGCCGGACTTGTTTTTTATTACCAAAGGCGATGCCAACAATTCTCCTGACCCTGACCCAGTCTCAACGCAGGCGGTGATGGGCCGGGAAATCATTGTCGTCCCTAAAATCGGCTGGCTGTCCATCGCGGTTAAAAAACTCCTGTCCGGCTGACGGTTGGTATATAATAATATCCATTGGCAGGCAAATTTTTACCTCCGTGGAAAAATGAAAGAGTGCAAAAATAAATGAGCAAACCCAATATCCTCAAATCATTAATGGTCGCCGCCGGCGTCCTGTTGATTTTATCTCTGATTATGGCTGCGGTCGCAATTTCCAAACCCGTCCGTTTAAATCAGAAGACCGCGCTTGTCAGCTATGCGCAAAACGGCCAGTTTAACTACATCGTTTATCTCAGACCGTCCGACCTTTACGGTTCCGCGTCCGCGGCTCCCGCGATTGTGTCTGAATTTCCCCAAAAAGTGGTAGGAAAAATCGCTTTTGCGTATACATTCCAGCCGGCAGCTGCCGATGTTTCCGGAACTGCCCGGGTAGAAGCTGCTCTGGAGAATCCGGGTATCTGGCAAAAGACACTGTTACTGGCCCCGGATACCGCCGTCAGCGGCAGCTTTACGCTGAATTTCTCGCTGGATATGTCCCAGGTCAGTCAGATTTTCACCGCGATTGAGACCGAGACCGATATTTCAGCAACCACCGAGGATGTGGTGATTAACGCCTATTTCCAATCAGGTGCGAATATCACCGTGCAAAGCCTTCCGATAACCATCGCGAATAACCTTATCTCAATACCTGATGCTTTAAGTTCGTCTCAGGATGCCGGGACCGGTCAGTTTACCTATAATATAAATCCGGTAATCCCCGAAATCCAGACGACAGATACTGTCTACCCCTCTTTTAATCTGACCGGCGAGCAGCCTCTGCCCACAATAACCACACCCATCATCCTGCAGCCGGGCCAAACCGACTTTGTTAACCTGGTTGATAAAATGGACGCCGGTTTCGCTTATCAGTTCCAGGCCGATAAGCCGGTGCAAAACTTACAAATCAGTGTTGACATTACGGCCGACCTGACAGCGGCGCAATCCTGGTCTAAGAGCTTCGATTTATTGCAAACCACAGAAGATGGAAATTTCAACCTTGATTTCCCAATTGATATTGCCGGTTATAACGCCCTGATACAGGCAATCAATTCGGAAACAGGCGCTGCGCCCACTTCTTATAGTCTGACCGTTACGGCAAACATCCATGTCACCGGCGACACATCCTACGGCCCGATTGACGATACTTTCGCCCCGGCCCTAGCCGGCACGATTACCGGCAATGTTCTCGATTGGTCTCAAAATCTGTCGACCGGTAAAACCGGTGCGATCACCCGGACAACACTAATTGATAATAAATTTATCGGGCTTGCCGTTCCGGCGGCGATAATTATCTTCAGTTTACTCGGTCTGGTTTTCTTAGTCCTGCTTATCATCCTCGCAGTAACCTGGAATAAGCATCGTGAATCGGGATTTTCCATCTTTAACCGGGAGATTCAACAGATTCATAAAAATTACGGCGCCCGGATTGCGGAATCGTCTGACGATGCGCCCGCTGCCGACAAAAATCCGGTGGGAATGAATTCTATCGGAGATTTGATGAAAATCGCCGATGAATTAGGGAAACCGGTAGTCCACCAGTCAACCGGCCCGTCTGCCGATTTCCATCTGTATTATGTCATTGACGGCAACACCCGCTACCAGTATTCGGTCTTCAAAGATAAGTCAAAATAGAAAACAAAGCCATTTCGTGGAAAGTGGTATTTCCCCCCGACTTCCTTTCACCTATTTATTCGGCATTTTTTTCGTTTTACTTTCGAAAAGACGGATTACTTTTTCCCGCAGGTAGCGTTGAACGTATGAATTCACCGTAAGGAAAAGGCCCCATCCGGTGCCTGCATTCACAGACGCCCGGATGGAGCCTCATTGTCCGGATAAAATGACGAGTGCTACGCACTCGCGGTCATGTACCCTAAGCTTTCATTGGAACCCGCGCATAGGGTTCAGGGTAAATCACCGGCCCGTGGTCGCGGGACGGTAGAATTATTGTTGCGCCGCCGGTGACGGTTACCGCGCCGGTTTGATTGATACTCTGGACATCAATGTCCACGCAGTATTTCCCCTTATCGCAATACTTATTTATTACCTTTCCTTTACTCCAGGTGGTGTCTCCAATCATATTCATCTTCCGGATTTGCGTGCTGAATTTCCACAGGAACCCATCGTCGCCCATCCAGTTGGTAAGCATGATATAACGCCAGGCCTCGGTCTGCTGCCCCACGGCAACCTGTCTGGGGTGCGCTTCGGTGATTTTGTGCCCCGGCCCGTAATCCCTAACCTGCCCTTTCAAATAGCCCTGGCCGAATTCCCATTTATTGACCCCTTTCCAACCGGGGGACGGCGGCATCTTCTCCCACATGATGCGGGTCAACCGCTCCGAGATAAAATGCGCATGTCCGGCCGCATGCCAGGCGGTCAATTCAGCCTCGTTCAGCGGTCCGCGCACTACCGGCGTCAATTCATCGCCCACCTTCACATCTTCCCAATAGCGGGGATTCGCGCCGCGTATCTCTTCCCGGTCCTGCGCCGCGTAAATTTCTTTCATCTCCTCTACGGTATACTCCGGCATTTTGACTAGGTCCGTTTTCCCGAAGATATTCAACTCTTCGGCTTTTTTCACATCAAACCATTGTTCGTAACTGCTGTAGCCGGCAACCAGTTCACCGCCCTGACGGTAATAGTCGGCTTTTTCGTAAGAAAGCACTTTCCGCCCGGAATATTTACTGGGCATTACTTTGTTTTCCGCGGGGCATATTACCCGGTAGGTGAAGGTATCGCCCACGCACACCGGCCGAAACCATTCCCGGTCGCAGCCCGAATACATTCCGTCGACGCCCGCAATTACCGGACCGTGGTCCGGAGGTGACTGCGCATAGCAAATGGTGTACAGGTAGTTTGGCGGTGCAATCATACATTTATACTTGGTCTTCTTAGCGTACTCCGGGTTACGGAAAAGCGGATTTAAATCGCCTTCGCCGTTTACGAAAATTCGTATCCCGTCCTGGGTCACGTCCCGGTTAAGCGTGTTGTCGCTTAAAATGTTACCTTCGAACCCCGGCCCCCGCGCGCGGAAATCTTCACTGGTGAAAACGCGTCCCACCAATTTTCCCCACTCTTTCATCAACTGGTCAATCGGGTCTAATTTCTCTTCAGGCATTCCTTTTTCTCCTCATTTTTATATTATTGAAATCCGTTTACTTATCCTAGTCTAAAGTGCAGTTAACAGGCATCTCTCTTTAATTTTCTGCCGCAAAATGGCAGCTGTTAAATCATTTTAGTCGTTTTTATCGTGCATCTGCAAGTTTGGAAAGCACCGTTTATTGGAAAACGGGTTTATGGGCACTATTGGGAGATGGCGCAAACGCATCTCAGCCTGAATCTTTGAAACACATGGCAAACCAATTGGTTAATAACCAATAGTCCGGGGAGCCCCCGCTTGAGAAGTTGTGAGCGGATTAATATCTTAAATTTTGTTGCCAATTTCCCAGCCGGCTGCAGTTGCGTCCGGAATTATTCCGGGACTGGCACAATCACCGATAGAATAAATTTCCAGCTCCTTGCCGCTGAGCTTATTCATAATATCCAGATTCGGAGCCAGCGGTATCGCAGGAATGATTTGATCGGCCTTCAGGATTTGTGAATTATCGTCTTTGATAATATTCAATCCGTTCGGAGTTATTTTCTCAAGTTTTACACCGCCGATTAATCGAACGCCTTTCTTCCTGAACCAGTAAAAAAGACGGTTTTTTCTCTCAGGATACATCGACCGGCCCAGTTCCAGTTCGGTATCGACGATTATCACCTTTCTGCCCCGCTTGGTCAGAAATTCTCCCAACTGGCAGCCTTGTATCGCGCCGCCGATGATAATGACTTCTTTTCCAATTGGCATCCAGATTTTAGTTAACGCTCTTAAACGTTTTGGGCCGATAAATCTGATAAAAAATCTTAAAACCTGATAAAGGTCAGCGCTTTGCGTCACATTGCGCCCATTGATTCCGGCTACATCAGGAAGTATCGCAGTTCCGCCTAACGCCAGCACTAAAACATCCGGTTTGATTTTATCAATATCCGCAGGCGTAAATTCCCTGGAAAGAGATACGCGTACACCCTGTTTTTTAATCTGCACTTTGAAAAACCGGATAAAACCCGGCAAATCCTCGAGTTCAAATCCCTTGACCATTGAGGCAAGCGGCAAGGAACCTCCCAGGTAATGGCCTTTCTCAAAAAGCATCACCTCGTGGCCCCTCATGGCGGCGACCCTGGCAGTTTGCATACCGGCCGGACCGCCTCCTACCACCAATACCTTCTTTTTGGTTTGTGCTTTGGTGACTTCATAGCGCTCTCTTCCGAAAGAAGCATTGATCCGGCAGTGCCGGGGTTCATTGTAACTTTTGTTGCAGTTATTGCAATGCGTGCAGAGTGCAATATCCTCAGGTCTTCCTTCCATTATTTTTTTCGGGTATTCCGGGTCGGCGAAAAACCGCCGGTTGATACCGATTAAGTCGGCTTTGCCATCACGCAGCGCTTTTTCTCCGAGGTCCGCATCCAGCCCGCCTACGGTCATAACGGGCACTGTAACCACGCTTTTTACTATCGCCGCTAAAGGTACATTTGCCCCAAGTCCTCTTCTGCTCCAGTCCATTTGTTTCGGGAATTCTTTTACCGGAATTTGAGGCTCCGGGTAAAAAAGCACATCGTGACAGAAAGACCCCTGGTGCATTAGTGACACTGACTAGAACTACCGCGGCACCAAGTTGCATCGCGGTCTCTTGAACGAAAGGTAAAACACATTCCGCAAGCTTCGACCCATCCAAAGGAACTAAAATCTTCTTTATCATCGGTTCCTCCTCGTCTGTCGTTATTGTATTATACAAGCGCTCAATATAATTCTCAATCGAATAATAAAATAGTGGCCCGCCGGCGGGCCTCGGGTGACACCGGATGTGGATTGGTTATTGGCGGAGATGGGAGAGCTCGGCTTCTATTAACGCTTTTTAGATTCATTACAGAAATCCGGCGACACCTGTCGGAAAAACATATTTAAATTATCATTTATGGTTAATCTCAATCACAACCAAATCAATAATGGAGAACTTTCTCCGATTGAGGTATGAGAATAAACTTCCCACGACCTTACGGTCGGGGTATTGACTGATTCAACTTCGTTGCCCTGCCTCTTTGAGGAGAGAAGGGGAGATGCAGGGAGAACTCCATCCCTCAACCTCACGGTTGGGGTA
>Ga0187863_10004417_pt1 | contig 10039 bp, 10 predicted proteins | sample June2016WEW_11_1_FD_132975 | JGI IMG/M metagenome (GOLD analysis project Ga0187863, IMG submission 132975) | Peatland microbial communities from SPRUCE experiment site at the Marcell Experimental Forest, Minnesota, USA - June2016WEW_11_10 | ecosystem: Environmental > Terrestrial > Soil >...
GGGGGTTTGGTTTTCGATAAAGCTGGCAATCTGTATGGCACCAGTGTCTGGGGTGGAGATCCAACCTGTCAGGACGGTTGCGGCACAGGCTTCCAATTGACTCCGTCGCAGGGTGGTAACTGGACCGAGACGGTCATTCACTTTTTCGGGCGAGGCCATGACGGAGCGAAGCCCGATGCGAGCCTGATTGTCGACGACAAAGGCAATCTGTTCGGAACGACGCAACTCGGCGGCGCCACCGGTAACGGAACGGTTTTTAAGCTGGACGCGCCAGCCACTCAAGGCGGCGTGTGGACCGAGCATGTGCTGTACAACCTCAAGGGCATGCCCGACGGCAGTGCACCCCACGGTGCGCTGATCTTCGATCAGGCAGGCAACCTTGACGGTGCGACTATAAGTGGAGGCTCGTTCTACGGCGGCACGGTCTTCCAATTGACCCGCGGACAAGACGGCGGCTGGACCGAGAACGTGCTCCATAGTTTCTGTTCTCAGTCCAAATGCGCAGACGGAGCTGATCCAGTTGGCGGCCTAATCTTCGATAAGGCGGGCGACCTGTACGGTACGACCAGCGCCGGGTTCGGCACCGTCTTTGAGCTAGCCCCGCCAACCACGCAGGGTGGTGCTTGGACGGAGACCGTGCTCTACGACTTTACGAGCGGCAAGGACGGATGGGGGCCCCTGGCTGGTTTGACGCGCGGCAAGTTCGGCGTGCTCTACGGCACGACCGCCAACGGCGGCAACGAGGGGAAAAACTGCACGTTTAATGTCGGCTGCGGCACGGTTTTTAAGATCAAGCCGTGAGCAAACTGGGTAGCAAGTACCCGGACGAGTCGACCGGAGCTGTGTCTGCTGCGCCACGTTTATCGCTTAGAGCGCTTTGACGGGCGAGGACGCCCTGCCTCCATCGATCTGCTCAGCTGGCGCGGCGGGACTCCGCTTCTTTTTGCGACACGTAGCGCAGTAGGATATCGCGCAGCGAGACCAGGCCCTTCAGCTGTTTGCCATCCGTGATGGGCAGATGGCGGAAGCCGAACTCGCGCATCAGGAAGAGGCAGTTTTCGATGGTCTCGTCGACGCTGATTGCTCTCGGGTTGGCGGTCATGACTTCGGCAATCTTGGTGGTTCCGGGCATGCGTCCGGCAGCGACTACGCGATTCATGACGTCGCGTTCGGAGAAGATGCCCACGACCTCTCCGTTGCGCAGTACGGGTAATGCACCAATGCTGTGCTCCATCATGAAGCGGGCTGCTTCGAGGACGCTGCTGTCGGCGTCAATGGAGTAGACTCGGCGGTCTTTCACGATATCGTAAACCTGCGCCATAATTGACTCCTTCAGAGCGACTTCTGGTAGGTCTTCGAGCCCTGCCAGTTCCGAGATTCAACACTTTATCATGGAGTGGGGTGTCGAGGAAAAGGGGTGGGAGAGTCTAACACTGCGTTGTTAATTTGGTGGCGGGTCCAAATGGAGAGATAGCGCGCAGACTTCATGTAAACCACTTCCGGGGTGTTGAGAAGAGCTTTTTAGGAACGCTCAGATGTTGAGTCTCAGGAGTCTTGCCGCCATTTTATGCTCAGCGAGACGCTTATCCCGCGCAGCTTTTCTTCGTTCTCCGCTTAGATCAATGGTGCTGATAAACACACAGAAAAAGGCTACGAATAGGCCTGCAAATATGGCTACAAATATCGCTACAGATCTGGCGGCTTCCATTTCAGTTTCCTGCCGGCATTCTACGCCTTCCAAGGCTCGGACGGCCAGCGAATTAGAGCGCGATAATAGGCAACAAAATTCAAAGTCGCCCACGCCGGGTAGTTCGAAATCGTCCGCGAGATCCTTGACCCCATTGAAGAACGCGTGGGTCAGGATGACGTCTTTTTCCGGAAGAGTATTTTGTTGAGTATAGGTTGCATCCATCCGAGTTTCGCTCGTCTGCCCGGACGGGCCTGCGCGGGTATCGCTCGAGCATCTCGCGGGCGAGGGCGCCCGCGCCACACGTGACTACACGGGCGAGGACGCTCGCGTCTACACTTGTGGACAGTGGGGGTGCTAAGTTGGTTGGCTTCTGCTATCGTCTTGGGTTCTTGTTGGTCGGCTTAACAAAGGAGTGTTGATGGCTGAGTCTGTGCGCCCCGAGCCTTCCCGGTTCTACCGCTGGATGGTGCTGATTTTTGTCAGCATCGCGATGTTCGGCAATTATTACGTTTATGACGCTTTAAGTCCTCTGGCGGACGTGCTCAAGCAGCAGCTTGGCTTTACGGATTCGAACATCGGGCTGCTGCAGGCGATTTACAGTTTCCCCAACATATTCACCGTCGTCATCGGCGGGGTTCTGATAGACCGGATCGGATTGCGACGGTCGTTGATGATCTTTGGGGTGCTTTGTTTTATCGGCCCCGCAATCACTGTTGCATCGGGACACCTTTGGCTGATGGCGACGGGGCGGCTCATTTTTGGCATGGGTGCGGAATCGCTGATCGTGGCGGTTACGGCCGCGCTGGCGCGGTGGTTCAAAGGGAAAGAGTTGAGCTTTGCTTTTGGCATTAACCTGACGATCGCCCGGCTCGGTACTTTTGCCGCGCTGAACTCCCCCACCTGGGCGCGCTGGGCCTACGCAACGTGGCGCTGGCCATTTCTGATCGCCTTTGCGGTATCGTCCCTATGCATATTTGGCGCGGTGGCTTACTGGATGATGGAAGTGCACGCCGAGAAGACGTATCGACTGGGAGAAGTCTCGACCGACAAGGTGGTTTTCGCCGATTTGTTCAAGTTCGGCGTGAGCTATTGGTATATTGTCGCCCTGTGCGTTACCTTCTACTCGGGCATTTTCCCGTTTCAGACCTTTGCGGTCAAATTCTTTATGGAAGCGCACGGGACCTCGCGTGAGTTGGGGGGCTTCCTATCGAGTGTCCTCACTCTATTTGCCATGGTGGCGACCCCACTGTTTGGCCTGATGGTCGATCGGGTGGGCAAGCGGGCAATCCTGATGATGCTGGGGTCCTTATTGCTGATTCCCGTCTATTTGATGATGGGCTACACGCAGGTTAGCCTGTATGTACCCTTGGCGATGATGGGAGTGGCATTTTCGCTGATTCCGGCAGTGATGTGGCCTTCAGTCGCCTATATCGTCGACCAGTCCAAGCTGGGCACAGCCTATGGCTTGATGACTATGATCCAGAATATCGGGCTATTCGGCTTCAATCTGGTGATCGGCTGGGCCAACGATTTTGGCCATGCAAGCGCGCAAAACCCCGGAGGATATCATTTGGGAATGTGGATTTTCTCGATTTTGGGCTTCCTGGGGGTGTTCTTCGCGTTCCTGCTGCATGAACGGGAGACTGGGCCTCATGGTCACGGACTGGAGACCATCACTACGAAGTCGGCGGCGGGTTAGGCGCTTGCGATATGTCTAAAACCATATCCTGATACGTCAAAGCCTAAGGTTGATGCGGGATGGGTTCCAGCGGTTCTTGGGTCTTTTCCCCCAAGACTGAATCTATAAAGACAATTAAATGAACCGGGGATGACATCAAGACGGGTTCACCGGGGTTAAATAGGTATCTTGAACAGGTGACCCAGGTCACACGGAAACTTGCTGCTACCGGCAAGCCCATGGGATGCAACCGGTTGCGCTGCTCGAAGGACCCGAGTTAGTACCTGCAAGCAGTACAACGAAAAGATACTTACGCCGCATCAGACTGAGTGCGGCCGGAAAAGACGACTTGACGGACGCGAAAAAACAGCAGGGCGCTAGGCTTTCCGAAGCGGAGGCGATCGAGCGGGCGAAGCAGGGAGATGCAGAAGCCTTTGAGGCGCTGTATAACCTGCATAAGCGGCGGGTGTACTCCCTATGCCTTCGCATGACGGCGAATACCGCAGCAGCCGAGGATCTGACCCAGGAAGCGTTCCTGCAGTTGTTCCGCAAGATTGGAACCTTTCGCGGCGAGTCTGCTTTTTCGACTTGGTTGCATCGCATGGCGGTAAACGTCGTCCTGATGCAGTTGCGCAAGAAGGGACTGCCGGTAGTTCCGCTCGAGGAGAACATCGAGACGGAGGAAGAAGCGCCCAGGAAAGAGCCGGGCGCGGACGACCCGCGATTGGCGGGGTCCATCGACCGGATGCAGTTGCAACGATCGATCGCGTCGCTGCCTCCGGGCTATAGAATGATTTTTTTGCTGCATGACGTCGAAGGTTACGAGCACAATGAGATTGCCGAGATGGTGGGATGTTCGATCGGTAATAGCAAGTCACAATTACACAAAGCGCGGATGAAGTTACGAGAGATCCTCAAGACGAGCAGAGCTGAAAAGGCCACAAAGCCGTGAGGAACTTATCGTACAGAGGCATCGGGGAGAGGTTTGTATGACCTGTGAAGAGTTTAAACGGGTCCTGCCAGAGCTTGGGAGCGGGCACGGAATTGAGCAGGAAGAACATTTAAGGTCCTGCTGCGCATGTTCGGATCTGGTAGCCGATCTGAACGCTATTTCAAAAGAAGCACGGTTTTTAAAGGGTTCCGAGGATCCCAGCCCATGGGTCTGGAACTCGATCGAGGTCGCGCTACGGCAAGAAGGGCTGATCCGTCAACCTCAGTTGCAGCACCTGCAAACTCCAGCGCCCATGCTGGGTTGGCGATTGCGATGGCTGGTACCGTTGGCGGCAACGCTCTTGATTGTCTTTGGCGCGTTGATCTATCAACGGGGCACTGGCCAGCCGCAGACGGCGCAACAACCGTCGCCGCCCGCTGGCGTCGTAACCGCGAATCTGCAGCCCACCGATGTGATGGGCGGTGAAGATCTGCAATTGCTCAAGACTGTTTCCGAGCGATCGCCCTCCATGCGAGCTACTTATGAGGCGGATCTGCGCTCGGTGAACGCTTATATTCGGGACGCGGAGCAATCGGCGCACAGCGACCCGAACGACGAAGTGGCACAACAATATCTGAGGAATGCATACGAGCAGAAGGCCATGGTCTATGAGATGGCCCTGGATCGTTCTCTGCCATAGTAGAATAGCCGTGTGTCGGGGCCGCGGGCAGTGCCCGTTGGCATTGGGGAGATGTTGATTATGCAACGCGCCACATCCTATGCCGTCGTAACCGTCCTTGTGCTGACCGCGTTGGCAGCGGCCGAGAGTACACGCCAGGAAATGCATTTCAAAGTCGGCCGGCGCGCCAGTGTTTCCATCGTCAACCAGTACGGAGGCATCTCAGTCAAGCCCGGTCCGGGCAAAGTGGTTGCAATTACGGCAGTGTTGTACTCGAGCAAAGTCGAAGTTGATCAGAGCAAGAGCCGGCGCCGGGTCACGGTGTTTTCCCATCTTCTCGAGGGAGCAGACACCGAGACCGGACGCGTCGATTATGAAGTTCTCGTGCCTGCGGATGCGAGCGTGACGTTGCATTCGACGACCGGCCCTTTGCGCGTCGAGAAACTTCATGGCGACATAATGGTGGAAGGTAGCACTGCCAGTGTGGACGTGCGCGACGTGAGTGCCGGACATATTCACATTAAAACGTTGAACGGCCCGGTCACCGTGACGAATGTCAGCGATGGACTGGTGGAAATCACTTCGGTGGGCGGAGATGTTGCGCTGAATGCGGTAAACGGTTCATTGGTCCACGTCAATTCCAGCAGCGGTAAGATCCACTATGACGGCGATTTTGGCGACGGGGGCGACTACTCCTTGACGACCCACAGCGGCGACATCGAGGCAATTGCGCCTGCTTACGCTTCGATCGAAGTGGTAGCTCGCTCGGTCCAGGGAATGGTCGAGAAGGATTTCCCTTTGCAGCCCGAACACACCTCCTTCGTTCCCCGCGCCGGGAGTGCCTTCGCAGGTACGATGGGCGAGGCGGCATCCTCGGTTAAGTTGCTCTCCTTCAGTGGTAAAATTCACCTCAAGAAACGTTGAACAATCAAAGCTGAATCATCGGACTGGGCGGGTGCAGAACCGTTTCAGTAAATCGGGAGCCACAAAGACCAGGCCCGGTTCGCGTGCCGCGGCCAGCCGGATTGCGCAAGATGGAGTCCGTGGACGAGCGGTGTTTCTCGTGGGCTTCATGGGTGCCGGCAAGACCACCGTGGGCCGGGCTTTGAGCCGCCGGTTAAGTTTGCCGTTTGAAGATTTGGACGACCGGATCCAGCTTCGAGAGGGAAAGACCATCGAGCAGATTTTTCGAGAGTCCGGAGAAGCGGAATTCCGCAAAGTCGAAACGGCAGCCTTGCGCGAATTGCTGGCCGAGATCAGTTCCTCGTTGCGCGTGGTGGCATTGGGCGGAGGAGCCTTCGTTCAACCGGTGAACGCCGCCCTGATTGCAAAAGCAAAGGTGCATTCGGTTTTCCTGGATGCACCGGTGGAGGAATTGCTGCGGCGATGTGAGGAAGGGCCGAATCTGCGTCCGCTGCGACAAGACCTTAAACAATTTAAGGAGCTGTATGACAAGCGGCGAAGATCATACATGAAAGCGGCCTTTCGCATTGAAACCAGTGGCAAGGACGTGGAAAGAATCGCGGCGGAGGTGGCATGCAGTCTTGGTCTGGAGTGAGAAGGCGAGTTTTGAAGAATAACCTGGCGCTCGGAAAGATATTAGCGTTAGGTGCGCTTTGTCTGCTGGCGGCCTGCACTGCGGCGGCGGCGGACAAGAAGGATGACAAGCCCGCGCCAGTACCTACTCAGATGGTAGATTCCGGATCATTCGGCGTCTTCATGCATGGGCAACGCGTGGGCACCGAAACCTTCTCTATCCATCAAAGCGCCAGTGGGAGCTCGGTAATTTCGCGGTTCAAGAGTGAGGCGGGAGCCGACAAAGCTGAACAGACCTCCGAATGGGAAATGGGTCCCGGCGGCGAACTGCGAAAGTACGAATGGAAGGAACTTAGTCCGGGCCAATCGCAGGCTGTGGTTGTGACCAGCCAGGATTTCCTCATCGAGCGGTTCAAGAGCGGTCCGCAAGCCAAGGAACAGGAGCAGCCTTTTATGCTGCCCGCGACCAGCAGTCTGCTGGATGATTACTTCTTCATACAACGGGAAGTCCTGGCTTGGAAATACCTGGCCACCAGCTGCAAACAGGAGAATGGCGCGCTTCAGTGTCCGCTGAAACAGCGGGTGCCATTCGGTGCGCTGAATGCGCACGCGCGTTCTTCGGTTTCGGTAACGATTGCGTTTGCCGGCAAAGAAAAGGTAACCATCCGGGGAGTCGAGCACGAACTGAACCGGTTGGACCTGAATGGCGAGTCGGGCAATTGGGCGCTCTGGTTCGACGACCAGTTTAAGCTGCAGCGAATTCTGATCGAAAGCGAGAACACGGAAGTGGTTCGAGACTAGGTCGACATTGGCCTTGATTGATTCACGCACGGTACGCGTACTGGCGACGACGCTGTTCTTTGCGTTGGCACTGGGGTTTTTATACATTGCGCGTCGCACCCTGATTGCCTTCCTCTTCGCAATTTTCTTTGCGTATCTCATGGATCCGGCAGTGTCCCGCATACAGAAGTGGACACGCCACCGTGGACGTGCCATCGCATTAATCTATCTGCTGTTTGTCATCTTGCTGGGTACGCTCTTCTTCTTCGTGGGGCCGCGGACCTTGCGCGAGGCACGTCGGCTGGGCGAGGCGTGGCCGTCGCTGACGGAGCGGGTCAACACCGGGGACCTGGCGCACGCCATCGGCAAAGAACGAGGTTGGAGCGGTGAAACAACTCAGCTATTGCAGAAGGTTCTGTCCGATCCTCGTTTAGTCGACGTGGCGCAACAGGTTGGACTTCGCGCCGCCGAAGTGGCGAAGCAAGCCTGGCTCCTGGTCGTGGTGCCTATCCTGGCGATATTCTTTCTTAAGGACGGCCGCGGGTTTAGCGATGTCGGATTGTCGCTGGTGCAAAGCAGACCGCAACGCGAGTTTCTTCAGGATGTACTCACCGACCTGAACCAGATGCTGGCGCAGTTTATCCGTGCCCAACTTGAACTGGCGGCGTTGTCCCTGGTGGTTTACATATCTTTTATGGAAGTAACGCGGGTACCCTACGCGCTGGTGTTGGGTACCGCAGGCGGCATGATGGAGTTCATCCCGGTGGTCGGACCGCTGGTAGCAGGCGTGGTTATTCTAGCGGTCGCGCTGCTCATGAGCTATCCGCACTGGCTAACCCTGCTCTGTTTCCTGATCGCCTGGCGCCTGGTTCAGGATTATGTGGTTTCCCCTCGCATCATGGGGCAAAGCATGGAACTCCATCCCTTGGCCGCAATTTTCGGCGTATTGGCTGGCGCCGAAATTGCGGGAGTGCTCGGGGTATATCTTTCTATTCCCGTGATGGCCAGCTTGCGTATCGTCTGGCGGCGCTGGCGTTTGTATGCGGAAAAGAAACGCTTCGGCCCGCTGAATGAATACTCGTTCGGAACCGAGATCAGTCCCAAGGCGTGAACTTGCCGTAACGATTAGTCGCGTTGCATCTTATTCCGAACGAAGTGAAGGATCTGGACGTTTCCCCGTGCCGGCACCAAGGGTGGGCAGGCAAGAATCGAGAATCCCTCGCGTTGCTCGGGGTGACGAATGCTTTCTTTTGTTGCTGCTCTTATCGCAACTCTTCCATGACCTGAGCGAGCGCTTCCCTTCCCGGACTTGTTACCGATTCAGGCAGCGTCGCCAAGGGTTCGTCGGTCACGTTGAGCATTTCGATAAAACTAGGCGCGTCGGGATTTACGTAAAACAACCCAGTCAGCACCTCGCCCTTTTCGTGAGCCTCGTGCAAGCGGCTGATGGCCTTGATGCGGTTCGTCGCATCGTATTCCTCTTCGAGCTTGCTCAGGCGCAGCCGCGATCCGTCATGCATGGTGACTTCGACGGTAGTGCCGGCGTCGTACTCCACGTTAATCTCCTCGAATGCAGGAACAAAACTAAGTTCTTGAAGAGGTTCTTCGTGGTCTTTCATGTATTTGTAGGATTTCGTCGAACCCTCGTGATCGTTGAATGTAACGCAAGGCGACACTACGTCGAGCATGACCGTGCCCTTGTGAGCTATCGCCGCTTTCAACAGGCTGTGCAGTTGGCGCTTGTCGCCGGAGAATGAACGCCCGACGAGGGTGGCGCCCAGCGTAATCGCCATAGCACAGGTATCGATCGGCGGAAGATCATTGAGTACGCCACTCTTCAACTTGGAGCCCAGATCGGCGGTGGCTGAGAACTGGCCCTTGGTAAGGCCGTACACACCGTTGTCTTCGATGATGTAAATGATCGGCAGATTGCGCCGCATCAGGTGGACAAACTGTCCGATGCCGATCGAAGCAGTGTCGCCATCGCCACTGACACCGAGGGCGATTAGCTTGTGGTTCGCCAGCATCGCGCCGGTTGCGACCGAAGGCATGCGCCCGTGGACCGCGTTGAAGCTGTGGGAGCGACTCATGAAATATGCCGGACTCTTGGAGGAGCATCCAATGCCGCTGGGCTTGATGACGCGTTCGGGCTGCACGCCCATTTCATACATGGCATCGATGATGCGCTCGGAAATCGCGTTGTGGCCGCAGCCCGCGCAAAGCGTAGTCTTGCCTCCGCGATAGTCAAGAACCGTCAGCCCGATGCGATTGATTTTCGGTGCAGGTGTGGGGGTCGTCGTGGTCGCCATGTTACTTTCCCTCCATGCTGATGAGTTCGTCGGTTACCGAGCGCGCGTCCAACGGCAGCCCGTGAATGTGCGCAATGCTGCGGAGCCGCGTAACCAACTCCGGCTTTATGTCCAGCTTGATCAAGCAGAGCATCTGGGCATCCCGGTTTTGTTCGACCACGTACACTCGCTCATGTTGCTCGATGAATTCGTGAACCTCGCGCGAGAACGGATACGCTTTCAAGCGGAGATAATCGGTTTCGATATTGTATTCATCACGCAACTGATCGCGTGCTTCGATAATGCCCCAGTGCGAAGTGCCGTAGGCGATGATTCCGATTTTGGCTTTGGATTTTCCAGTCATCAGTTCGGGGCGCGGCACAAAGGCTCGCGCGGTCTCGAACTTCTTATTGATGCGCTCCATGTTCTTTTCGAAGTCGTCGGGGCGCTCGCTGTA
>Ga0187863_10004418_pt1 | contig 10039 bp, 5 predicted proteins | sample June2016WEW_11_1_FD_132975 | JGI IMG/M metagenome (GOLD analysis project Ga0187863, IMG submission 132975) | Peatland microbial communities from SPRUCE experiment site at the Marcell Experimental Forest, Minnesota, USA - June2016WEW_11_10 | ecosystem: Environmental > Terrestrial > Soil >...
AGAATTCCTATCGCGCTGATGACCCACCACATCTGCTGCGGCCTGCCTACCACTTCGCCGTAGTAGTGCACTAGGTAGCCCCCCAACGGCCCGCCGATTAAATATCCAATCGCTATGGGCAGAAACGCGTAGCCCATGTAAAGCCCCTGCTGTCCGGAAGGCGCAAGGCGCGAAATGTATTCATAGTATCGCGATGCTTGCGTGATCTCGCCTATCGCTACCCCCACTAACGTCGCGACTAAAATCGGAATCGTCGGATGAATAGCCAAAAGTATCCAGGAAAGACCCGTGATAAAGAAGCCCAGCGCCATGGCCCTGACCGCCGGCATTTTCCGAGTAAAGCATGACACCAGAATCTGGAAACAAATCACAATTATAGGGTCTACCGACAAAATCAAATCCACATTTGCTTTTGGATTCACATAACCGCGAATGAAAAGCGGAACAGAAATATATTGCTGCCAGAATACGATGTAAAAACCAGAGGAAATCACGAGAAAAAGCACGAATCGGAAGTTGCCCAGCACAACAAACATATTGCTGAGGGCGGTGAAGACGCTTGCTACTTTCTGTTCTCCGGAGCGTCCAGGCTCGCGATAGAAGAATAGAGTAGTCCAAAACATCAGGAAAACGCTGAGAGCGGCTACACGGAACACGCTTTCGATTCCCCACCCCAACTGCTTTCGCACAAGCCAAGCGACGATGGGCCCAAGCGCACCGCCAATATTCACCAGCGTGTAATAAATCGAATACCCTAGCGAGCGAACATTCTCGCTCGATGCACGCGCCGTCGTCCCGGCTACGCACGGCTTCACGACGCCTGGGCCTAGTGCCGGAATCATCAGTATTGCAAGGACCAGCCATTTATCGCCCATAGCGTGCCGTAAGGATCCCATCCAGGGAGCAGCGAGCGAACCGAGAAGAAAATAGCCTACCGTCATGACCAAATAAGCGAACATCAATGCGCGGCGGAATCCAAAGCGGTCTGCAAGCGTTCCGCCAAGAATCGGCAGAAACCATACGACCATACCGAATATGCCCACCACCCAACCGGTTAGTTCGCTCGAGAAATGCAGCTGCTCGCTTAGGTAAATGGCCAGGACCGCGCTCGTCGCATAGTAGGCTACACGTTCGAAAATCTCCGTGAAGTTTGCGATCCAAAAGGCAGGCTCAAAACCGGAGCGGATTTCTCGTAGGCGCTGTGTGAAGCTCAACCAGCCTCCGGCGGCGCCATGGCAAGGCGCGGCGCATAGTCTTCGGTGCGATGTCCCGCCGCGATTGTAACGGAACGCCCGCCCGCGCGCTCTCGATTTTTGTGTTTCAGAAGCGTGTGTTAAGATTGCTCGTTTGGTCTGAAGGAAAGTTGCAAGGAAACGATGCCCGTCGCAACGATGAAGGCTTTGCGCAAGATGCGTCCCGCGCGTGGTGCGCAGCTTGAGTCAGTACCGATTCCAACTCCTGGCCCCACGGAAGTAATTGTTCGCGTTCGCGCAGCGTCAATTTGCGGGACCGACCTGCACATTTACGGTTGGGATCGCTGGTCTGCTTCGCGGATTCACCCTCCGATGACGTTCGGCCATGAATTCTGCGGTACCGTGGACAAAGTTGGATCCGAGGTCACCTCGGTCAAGCCTGGCGATTTCGTTAGCGCCGAAATGCACGTGAATTGCGGACGTTGCCGCCCCTGCCGCATGGGACAGCTCCACCTCTGCCAAAATGTGAAAATTATCGGCATCGATGCCGACGGCTGTTTCGCCGAATTCGTGCGTATCCCGATTCGCAATATCTGGAAAGTCGACCCGGCCATCCCCGAACACTACGCCGCCATACTTGATCCTTTGGGGAACGCGGTCCACACGGTGCTTGCGGGAGAAATCGCTGCCCTAAACGTGGTTGTCACCGGCGCCGGCCCCATCGGTCTAATGGCCATCGCGGTGGCTCGCGCATGCGGCAGTGCTATGATTTTTGCCACCGAGGTAAATCCGCACCGGCGAGAGCTCGCCAAGAAAATGGGCGCGGACGAAGCTCTCGACCCGAATCAGGTCGACGTGGTCGCGCGAGTTTTGGAAGCCACAGACGGCGCAGGCGTTGACGTCCTCCTCGAAATGAGCGGAAACTCTGCGGCCATTCATCAAGGGTTCCAAATGCTGCGGCCCGGCGGGCGCGCTTCGCTTTTGGGAATTCCTAAAGACCCTGTCACCTTCGATCTTGTGAACGACGTCATCTTTAAGGGCGCGACGGTTCAGGGAATTTATGGCCGTAAAATGTTCGAGACCTGGGTGCAAATGACGGAACTTCTGAAGCATGGCAGGCTGAATCTGGAACCTCTGTTCAAAGAACGTTTGCCCTTGGAAAAATTCGCCGATGCATTTTCGCTTCTGGAGTCCGGAGAAGCTGGGAAAATTCTGTTCTATCCCAACGACTCGCAAAAATAGTTAGTCCCGCAAAATTATCGGAGAAATCATGAGCACAACCACGCGCTCTCAGCTTCAGTACCTGCATGAAGCTCTCGAAGATCTGAAGACAAGGCATCTTTATTTTCGCCTGAAGATTCTGGAAGGCGAACAGAAGCCCGTCGCAAATTTCGACGGCAAGGAAGTCATCAATCTCAGCTCGAATAACTATCTGGGATTGACTACCCATCCCAAGCTGCTGCGCGCAGCCATTGATGCCACGCGAAAATTCGGCGTCGGCTCAGGCGCCGTCCGCACCATCGCCGGAACCATGAAGATGCACATGGACCTTGAAGAACAGATCGCACGTTTTAAACAAGTCGAAGCCTGTGTGGTTTTTCAATCTGGATTTGCAGCAAATGCAGGAACGGTCTCAGCAATTCTAGGCAAAGACGACCTGATCGTCTCCGACGAGCTGAACCACGCTTCCATCATCGACGGCGCGCGCCTCTCAAAGGCAACCATCAAGGTCTTCAAACACAAAGATATCGCCGATTGCGAACGCATCCTGAAAGAAACCGAAAACTGGAGCTCCAAAAAGCTTCTGATTACCGACGGGGTTTTTTCCATGGACGGCGATATCGCCAATTTGCCTGCGCTCTGCGATCTTGCCGAAAGATATAACTGCATCATGATGGTGGATGACGCGCACGCCTCCGGCGTGTTGGGAAGCCGCGGGCGCGGCACTATCGATCATCTCGGATGCCACGGCCGCGTTGATATCCAAGTCGGGACTCTCAGCAAAGCCATTGGTTCCATCGGAGGATATGTCTGTGGCTCGCGGGATCTAATTGAATTTCTCTACCAGCGCGCCAGGCCGTTTCTTTTTTCCACTTCGCACCCGCCCTCCGTGACGGCCACCTGTCAGGCCGCCTTTGCGTTGCTCGACTCCGAGGCCGGTGACCGGCTGGTAAAGAAGCTCTGGTCAAACACGAAATTCTTCAAGCGCAAATTGAAAAAGCTCGGCTTCGACACGGGCAGGAGCGAGACGCCCATCACGCCTATCATGGTGGGCGATGCGGAAAAGGCATTCGAGTTTTCGCGGGAGCTTTTCGCAGAAGGCGTCTTCGTCGTCGCCCTTGGTTTCCCCACTGTTCCGGAGGGCAAAGCGCGGCTGCGCACCATCGTCACCGCAACTCACAAACGTAGCGATCTAGAGCGGGCACTCGAAACCTTCGAGCGCATCGGGAAGAAACTCGGAATCGTCTGAGCTACGGCTCGCGGCCTATCCCCGTGCGCGCACCGCCTTTGCAGGCTTAAGTACAGTATTTTTTCAAATCGCCGTGGCCAATTGCGGGCGCATGTATCTGTACAGAGCGAGCACCATCGCCCCCATGCCCCAGGCCACTACGATAAATGCGATCCAGCCTCCGAGGTACGGCACCATACGCACCGCGCGCAGGATTAAAAGGCCCACAGCAAGCCTTCCGAGCGCGGAGCCTACTCCGACCCCTTCGCCCAGTATTCTTTCACCCAGCCACGAACCCACATAGACCTGCGCTGAGTAGATCGCGATGACCCATAGGAATATCGCTGAGATCCCGACACCGAGTCCTACAATTGTAATGCAAATAATAATCGCTGCAATTGGAGTCACAAACAGGAACAGTAAGCCTAGGCCGATTGATTGCCCCACTTTCTTGCAGGCGCGTTCCGCGTCGAAGAAAAATCCCGGAGCGAGCAAGAGCACCACCAGCCCGAACACGAAACTTGCTCCCCACAGCAGCGTTTGGTGCCAGTAAAATCTTGCGGACGAATAATTCTTTTCGGGACTTCGCTTCTTCAGCGTGAATTCCACCGGACTTCCTAATTTCGCAGAGGGAGAAACCTCTGCTTCGCGTTTCCCTTCGAACTTCGTGCGCCCCTTGATTTCGGCGCTGGGGCCAATTGAAAGTGTGTCGGACTGAAATGCAGCATCGTGGCCCAGCACGCCGTTGATATCAAAATTCCCGCCAAAGGCTAACAGGTCTCCCGCAATGTGCCCGCTTAACGCCGTATCGCCAGTGAAGAGAGTAATGGTCCCGCCCACATTGGCCGTGTCCCGGAGGTTCATTTCGCTTCCGAACACCATCACGTTCTTCCCGATGTTACTGGTGATTACGATCGTCTGAGAAAATGCGCGCACATTTCCATCAACCGGTGCATCCACGCGCAATTCCTGGGCGAACGCAATCACGTCCCCCTTCACGTGCCCGTTCACAGTCACATTGCGAGACCACACGATTAGATCGCCGTCAATGTCACCGTTAATTTGCGTGTGGTCCGCAAAGACGATCAAGTCCGTCTTCACTTCCTCTCCCGCCGGCAGGGTGTAATTGGGATTGCCGTGCCTAGTTTCTGCAGCATTTGCAGCCGGAGGTATCGCCAGCGAGCAAATGATCGCTCCCATTACGACTGCGATCGTCGGGAAACTCCGCCAACGCCGGCGCAGCAGCCACATTACGACAAGCCCAAGAGTCGCCACTGCCAGGAATTCCATTAAGCTTCGCATCGCGTCCCATCCTTTCCAAAATGCACCGCTGAAAAAAAGCATGGTAAAGAGATTTCCTTGCGTAAAGCCCGCCTGCGCGGCCTGCGCGCGCCACGGTTCCACAAATCCGCTCCAAAGTGTGTAAGCCCCACCCGCGCTCAAGCCCAGCGCCGAAATCCATCCCCACGGCGCGGGGTGCCGCTCCGGCGCGTTAGTCAGGTGTGCGGGAACTGATTCATCCTCTCCGACGAGCGATTCGCGCAACCACACCCCTTCGGTCTCCAACGCATGAAGCAGTTCGCGGCATTCAGCACAGGAAACAGCGTGGCCGGCGATATCGCGCGCGTGCTCCGCATCGAGTTGCGATTCCAGGTAGAGCAGCGCGGTCATTTCATCGAAGTGACTCATACTTTGCCCCCAGCGGCGCCGCGAATCAGCGGAGCGTCATTCCCTGCCAGTACATCGCGCAATTGATGACGCGCGCGCAAAAGCAATACTCCAACGAATGCGCGGCGTACACCCAGCGTGTCGGCGATCTCGTCATAGCTCATTTCCGCGAAGTAACGCAGTACCAGCGCCATTCGCGCGCGGTCCGGCAGCTTTTGCAATCCGTTGCGTACTTCTTTGCTGCCGTGCTCCGCTTGAAGACGTTCGAGCTGGCTCGGATCCGGGTGCTCGAGCGGCAATGTTTCCACATCTCCGGTTTCCAGATCTTGCCGAATCCGGCGCCGGCGTAGCGTATCCCAGCAATGATTGCTCGCGACCTTATATAGCCACGCCGTGAAAGGCCTGGACGAGTCGTAGGTCCCGAGCTTTTGTCGTACTTTCATAAAAACTTCCGTAGTCGCATCCTCTGCGTCTTCGCGTGTCGGGAGCGCCCGCCGGCAGAACCGGAAAATTGCCGCTCCGTACATCCGATAGAGCTCGCCCCAGGCGTCCGCATCGCCCGCCCGGACTTGGCTAAGCACTTCCGCGATTTCAGCGGCGCTCATCTCTCCGGTGGTCTTTCGTCGCTCCATATATGGATACGCAGGGGCCCTTGAAGATATTTCACTTAGGTTACAACTGGCAACTGCCCGACCGGGGCCAGCCCGCAAAGTTACACGAGGCAGACCAGCCTGACAAATGCCTTCCGAAAGTCGGAGTTATTCCTATAAACAGAAGCGGCTCGGCTCCCCGGAATAGCCAGAGGGCCGAGCCGCTGAAACAGCGCTGCGTTAAGCGAGATGCCTAGAACATGAGCTTTACAGCAAACTGGATGCTTCGCGCTCCGCCGCCGCCCAGGACCGGATTGCCCAACCCAACGTCCGACGTTGCCGTGAGCGGGTAAAATCCCTGGCTGCGGCCCAGAGGAAGAACACTCGGGCTACTTCCGGTACTGATGCCATTGAAGCCAGCGTCGGCAAAGAAAGCCGGAAGCAAAGGATTGGCAAAGTTAGGATGGTTTGCAACGTTGTAGAAGTCCGCTCGGAACTCCAGCTTGAAACGCTCCGTGATAGGCGTCATCTTGCTGATCGCAAAATCCAAATTTCTGTAATCCGGTCCAAGCAATGAGTTCCGCCCTTCACTACCGAAATGGCGCGTTCCCGGAATACAATTCCCGGAAGTAGTGATGAACTGTGCCGGCCCGCTCGGGTTGAGGGTGCAAGGCACCGTGAACGCTGACAGGTCGAGAAATTCAGACGGATTGCTGCGATCGTAATGGACCGGTCCCACGACGTCGGGCCGCCCAAAATCCTCCCCGCTGCCATCGTAGTCACCTTCAAAGTCGTAGTTCAAGCTAAACGGGTGCCCGCTCATTAATGTCAGGATTCCGCTGAACGACCAACCCTCTCCGAATTTCCTAAACTTGTCTATTTTCGGAAAATCGTACACGGAAGACATTACGAATCGATTGCGCACGTCGAAGTTGGAGGGGCCCTTGTTGCCGCCAGGGTCCGTGCTGTCGTTCGGCTGTGAAGCGTTCGGCACGTAATCTTGACCATCGCTCGCCGTATCAATGGAATGCGACCAGGTGTACGCGATCTGATTATTGAAGCGGTGCCAGCTGCGTTGCGTCAGCGACACCTGAAGTGAGTTGTAATTCGAATTCGCGCCAGTCTCCACTTCGTTAACAAAAAATGGCGCGTTGGGAGCCAATGAACTAAGCGGCGTGGTGAAACCGACGAGGGGAGCGCCGGGACACTGTGGCGCGCCGCGCACGATTGAATCGAAACCGCCATCATCTGCGATCCCACAGAAGGTATCGATGGCCGTTATCTGCGCATGGCTGGGCTGGTTGATGTCACGGAAATAGAAGAGTTTCCGTCCGATCGACCCTACATACCCTATTTGGAGTACCGTTTTGCTAGTCAACTGCTGCTGGATGTTCAGATTGTAATTGTAAACGTAGGGCGTACGTAGCCGGGGAGAGACTGTAAATGCGTCTGTAGTCTGATTGGTCGGTCCTGCGATCACTGAATTCGGATCGAAGACGGGTACACCGGACTGAATAATCGAATCGCCGAACAAAGGACTGGCAGGGTTGCCATTGACGGGCAGAGCCGGATTCAAAGAGAATGTAATGTAAACAGGGTTCGGGCCGATAGCATTGTATGCAGGCCCGGTGTTAAACGTGTTGTAGGCTAGTTGGCCCGTAAAAAAGTCCTGCGAGAAGCCGTCGTAGAAAACGCCTGCGCCTGCGCGAATGACCGTCTTTCCCTTCCCAAACAGATCATACGCTGCGCTGACCCGCGGGCCGAAGTTGTTGAAATCCTTCGGATACAGCTGGCTCTTTTGCTCAAGACCAACTGCCGGGTTATAAACGCTCAACTGATTGCCATCCGCGCCAATCACGCCATAGTAATCCCAGCGAAGACCCAGGTTGACCATCAGTCGGCTGTTCACATGAATTCCATCTTGAATGTACAGTCCGTGGGAATTCTGGTGAGCGTTTCGCGAAGTGTTTCCGACGTTGGTGTTCCCGCCATCGAGTCCTCCACCAAGGAATTCTGCAAGGCTATTAAAATCAAGCTCGCCCCGCTCCACAAGATCGTTGAACGATTTCACCGTGGTCCGCCGGAATTCGTAGCCAAACTTGATGTCGTGGCGACCCACTTTCCACGAAAAATTATCGATAAGCTGCCAGTTCGAATCCACGCGATTACGTGGGTTTGAAAACGCCGAAGAGCCGAGGTGTGCGAGTCCGTTCTCGAGTCCGCTCACCGCAATCGTTGGCAGACCGAAATCGCGCGGATTCGCGGTGCCTGCACCTTGAAGATCGATTGTATTTAGCCCGAGAGATACATTGGGATCGCCGAAGATTGCCGCATCCTCAGGAAAGAACCCGTTGCGGTACCGGTTCCAGCCAAATCGCAGTTCGTTCACTTTCTGAGGTGAAACCGTCCTTACCCAGCTAACGGAAACCAACTGAGTCCGAATCGGTGCGTCGGTATTCGTATTGGGCAAATTATTGCCGCCGCCGACGCCGAGTGGAAAGCTCTGATGACTGTTCCCAAAGAAGTAGCGTCCTGAAATCTGGTTGTTGGCATTCAGGCTGTGATCGATCTTGATGAGAGCGCTGTCTAGATTGTTGGTTGCCGGTCCGCCGACGGCCGAAGTCGTGGGCCAGACATTGTTCCCGCCCGAGCAGTGGCCATTGTTGTTGCACAAATTGTACAGATTCAAGATCACCGGATTGACGACGGCCGAGTTGCCCTGGATGCAGGCTATAACGGTTGTCGTGCACGCACCCGGATTGCCGCCGAGAGACGTGATCGCCTGCGCGTAATCGGTGCCGTTGGTATTCGAGGGGTCATTTAGCGTCGGCACGGTGTTGATAGAAGTAATCGCCATTCCTTCGCGCTGCCCTTCATACGAAGCGTAGAAAAATGTCTTGTCCTTCGTGATTGGCCCGCCCACCGAACCTCCAAACTGGTTGTTGCGAAAAGCATCTTTCGGCTGGCCTACTGCGTTAAAGTAGTTTCGAGCGTTCAATACCGCATTTCGGAAGTCTTCGAAGGCGCTGCCGTGAAGTTGATTCGTTCCACTCCGCGAGACAATGCTAACTACCGCGCCGGAATTTCTCCCATACTCCGCTTCGAAATTCGTCAGAACGTTCAATTCCTGAATGGAGTCCTCGGGAAGTATCGTCCCAGGCACGCCAAATACTCCGCCCTGATTGATTGCCGGCAGGTTCCGGTAGCCGTCATTCATGTCCGTGCCGTCGAGAAGATAGTTGTTGGAGCGTCCGCGGCTGCCATCTGCGCTGAAAAGCCCGTAGGACCCCGGCGAGTCACCGCCGCCATTCGGCTCACCTGCCGTGCCTGGAACCATGATGAGAAGCTTGGTATAGTCCCGGCCATTGATCGGCAGTTCTTCAATTTCGTGGTTCTCGAACGCACCGCCGAGCGTATCGCTCGCAGTCTCCACTACCGGCAACGTCTCGCCTGAAACCGTAATCTGCTGGCTCACCTCGCCTGGTTTCAAAATGGCGTCCACACGCCGCTCGGCTGCGACCGAAACGAGAATGCCGTTAGTCGCAGTCTTCTGAAAACCCTTCATTTCGACGGTTACGTTGTAGTTGCCCACCGGAAGCTCCGGCATCAAATAGCCGCCGTCGGTCGTCGTATCTGTACTGCGATCGACGCCGGTATCAACGTTGTGCACTGTCACATGGGCACCCACCACAGCCGCGCCAGTACTATCCGTCACCGTACCCAAAATCGTTCCGCGAAACGTCTGGGCCTGGCTTGTCGTCGGGCCCGCCAGTATCACCAAAACCGCTCCACACACGAATGCGAAGCGAAGGCTCCATCGGCACAAGGTTTCCATGAATACTCCTCTGAGTTGTGAAAACAGAATCGCTGCCATCTCAATTATGCAGAGGACTCACCGAACGGATATCCCCAGCCGTCCAGCTCCGCAACCGTGCAAAAAATGATGTAATACCTATAAGCCTCAATGGGTTATGAGTCAAGCCTCATTGTTCGTCCGCGCCCGAGTCTGCCTTACCCGGCGCGTAAGCAGATAAACGCGACTCTGATATACTCGGCGTTCGCTCTGTACCGAGCGCACCAACCCGGTTGAATGCCTTCCAAACAGACAAAGCGCCTATTCCTGGTCGACGCCATGGGCT
>Ga0187863_10004420_pt1 | contig 10036 bp, 11 predicted proteins | sample June2016WEW_11_1_FD_132975 | JGI IMG/M metagenome (GOLD analysis project Ga0187863, IMG submission 132975) | Peatland microbial communities from SPRUCE experiment site at the Marcell Experimental Forest, Minnesota, USA - June2016WEW_11_10 | ecosystem: Environmental > Terrestrial > Soil >...
CACGAGCCCGTCCCGCCCGGCAAATCCTCGGCCGATGTGGAAGTGTTTGAGCCCACGGAAAAACCCAGCGCTGTCAGCGTCACGGCGCATGCCATCATTCTGCAGCCGGACGGACCGGATCTGGATGTTGGCGAGGAATACAGCATCTCGAACAAGACGCAGCCTCCCCTCGCCTATTACAAGGCCGACGGCTCCTTTGTTTATTCGCTGCCTGCGGGTGCGGCGATGAGCCAGGTCTCGGCCGTGAGTTCCGCCGGAATGCCAGTGATCCAGACACCGATCGATAAGGGCAAGAACAGGGAAGCGATTGCATTTCCGTTCCGCCCGGGCGACAGCGGAGTGCGCATGTCGTACAAGATTCCTTACGCCAACAATCAAACGAAGCTCACCTTCGTTTCGCCCTATGCGGCCGACCGCCTCGGGATATTTGTGCCGCCGACCGTACAAGTTTCCGGCGATGGTTTGAGCCCCGCCGGTCAGGAGCAGGGATTAAACGTTTACATGCGTCCGTCGGTAGCGGCCAACACGCCGTTCACGATTTCTGTCTCCGGAACCGCGCCACCGCCGCCTCCGCAAGGGGCTGGGGAAGGCGATCGGTCGCAGGACCCATCGGTGAACTCGCGCGCCGAATCCGGCGCCGAACCCCTGGCAGCAACCGCAACCACGCTTCCCGCGCGGCTCGATAGTCTCAAATGGACCATTGCCGGTGGTTTTGCCGCGATCTTCGCTCTTGGGCTGGCTTTCCTTTGGCGGCGTTCGGAGATAGCCGGCGACACCGGCAGCGAATGCGCGGAAGCGACTGGCCCCCGGCAGAAGCGTTCCCGTTCCAAGGCGGCAGACGCCGCAATCGAGCTCAACGGCAAAGTGCAGGGGAGCCTGGACGAATTGAAGGAAACTTTGTTTCGCCTCGAATTGCGCCGCCAGGCCGGTACCATCGGTGAAGGAGATTACGAGCGTGAACACGCCCGCATCCAGAAACACCTTCGCGATTTGGTAAAAGGCTAGTAGCCCCTTGTCCGCTTCGGGAACGACCGCAGCTTCCGTCACACCTCGACAATGTGGCATACGGTTCGACAAGGTCGAAAAGCGATTTGGGTCGCTGATCGCTTTGCGAGCAGTGTCGTTGGATATTGTGCCTGGCGAATTTGTGGCGCTGTTGGGACACAATGGGGCAGGGAAAACCACGCTGCTTCGCATCGCTGCGCTTCTCATGACACCCACGAGCGGCTCGGTTTCCTTCTCCGCGGATGTCGCCGAGCCGAAAACGCCCCAGCCCGAAGCCAAGCTCGAATCGAATAAACGACTGATCGGCATGGTAGGGCACAGCTCGCTTCTCTACGACGAATTGACCGCCGCCGAAAATCTCGCCCTGTTTGGACGGCTCTACGACCTTGACGGCCTGTCCGACCGCGTTGCGAATGCGCTGTCGGCCTGTGGCCTGGCATCGCGCTCCGGCAGCTTGGTGCGGACGTTCTCGCGCGGTATGCGCCAGAGGGCGGCGATCGCTCGCGCCCTGCTGCATGAACCGCGCTTACTGTTGCTCGACGAACCTGCGGCAGGCCTCGACCGGCAGGGAATCGAATGGTTTGGCGCGACGCTCGCGCGCCTTCGTGCCGACGGTTGCACGGTGCTAATGAGCACTCATGCCCGCAATGAATCCCTGGACTTAGCAACCCGGGCTGTTTCGCTGCGAGGCGGGCGTATTGAGCACGACAGCGGCCCGGGTTGCGATCCTCGCCCCCTGCTCGCGGCGCTGCGTGCGGAGGCCTGATGAGCACGACCCGCGCCGCTGCGATCCTGCTCGCCAAGGAACTCCGCCTGGAGTTCCGATCGCGCGAGATTCTCACGGCAACGGTCGTGTTCTCGCTGGTGGTTATAACTTTCTTCAGCTACGTGTTCGAGCCGACGGCGGCCGAATCGCGCCGCTACGGCCCCGGCCTGCTGTGGATCGCCTTCCTTTTCGCCGGCTCGCTAATGCTTCACCCCTCATTCGCACGCGAGCAAAATAACGAGACTCTGGACGCGCTTCGCATGGCGCCGATCACTCCCTTCGCGATCCTGCTGGGGAAACTGCTTTCCAACTTCGTTTTTATGTCGCTCACGGAGTTGGTTCTGGTGCCGGTGTTCGCCGTATTTTATAACCTCTCTCTTGCGGGCATTGCCGGCCGCCTCACCCTGGTGCTGATGTTGGGCACGTTGGGTTTGGTTACCACGGGGACGGTTTTTTCCGCCATTTCGGCACACGCCAGGATGCGCGAGCTCCTTCTGCCTCTCCTGTTGCTTCCAATCTTGGCGCCGCTGCTCATCGCCGCGGTGGAAGCCACGGCAGGACTGTTCGCGGAGCAGCCGGCGTTGGACCGCACTTGGGTCGCATTTCTCGCTGGATTTGATATTGTGTTCTTTAGCGCCTCCTGGCTTCTATGCAATTTTCTGGTGGAGGAATGAAAGAAGGGCCCGACATGAGGTTCCGAATAATATCGACACTCTTCGTGGCGGCCCTGGTTTTCTCCGCTGGCTACGCTGCGCTTTTCATTGCCCCCGATGAGTCCACGATGCACGAAGTCCAGCGCATCTTCTATTTTCACGTTCCGTCTTGGATCACGTCTTTCACGGCCTTTGCGGTTGTCTTTGCTTCCAACATTCTCTACCTCACCACGCGCCGCCTCCAGTGGGACTGCCTGGGGGTGGCCGCCGCCGAAGTAGGGGTGGCGTGCTGTTCGATCGGCCTGATCACCGGGCCCCTTTGGGCCCGTCCCGTGTGGGGTATCTGGTGGACCTGGGACGCGCGGCTGACGACGACGTTCATCCTATGGCTGCTTTATATCTCCTATTTGCTGCTCCGCGGCTTGCTCGAAGACCCGCAAAAGCGGGCTTCGCTCTCCGCCATTTTTGGCATCTTCGCGTTTCTCGATGTGCCGCTCGTATATATGTCGAACCGCCTTTGGCGGACGCAGCACCCACAACCGGTGTTTTTCGGGGAGCAAGGGTCCGGAGTCGATCCGACAATGAGCAAAGTCCTGCTGCTGTGCGTGATTTCCATGTTCGCGGTGATGATTCCGGTCCTCATTGACCGGTACCGCCTGGAGAAGCTGCGCCACGAGTACGACGAGCTGCGGCTGGAGGTTGAAAACCGCGTCACCGATCCACGCTTCGTTCCTACGGGGGGGCACGCATGAAAAATTTTCAGTTCTTGTTTGCTGCCTGGATGGCCGTCTGGGCTGTGTTTCTGGGATATGAATTGTCCGTGGCGCGCCGACTCAGCCAGCTTCGCGACGACATCGAACGGTTGAAAAACCAGCTCAGGGAAGGGTAGACTTCCCCGCCCGGAGACTGTCGTCGCGCGGTACTTTTGACGCCTCCTTCCGGACAATTTTTTCGACTTTACTTACGGCCTCAGAAGCGCGATTCTTGGAGGCGGAACGCAATTATGCCGGACGCTAAAAAGTTTGCGGTGGTGCTTTTCCAGCTGGGCGGCCCTGATTCCCAAGCCGCGGTCGAACCTTTCCTCTATAACCTGTTTTGCGATCCTGACATTATTAATTTCCCCGGGTCATTTTTGGCGCGCAAGCCACTCGCCAAGCTGATTTCCAGCACGCGCTCGAAAAAGGTGCGCCAGCATTACGCCGAAATCGGCGGGGGCTCGCCGATCCGCCGTCTTACTGAGCGACAGGCAAAGGCGGTGGAGGTTGCCTTGCGTGGCCACGTCTCTGCCCGTACGATTGTGGCGATGCGCTACTGGAATCCTGGTACTCAGGAAGCCATCGCTATCCTCGAAAGCGCCCCTTACGATGAGCTTGTCCTGCTTCCGCTCTACCCGCATTATTCCTTTGCCACCACCGGCAGCAGTCTGAAGGAATGGAAACGCCTCTATAAGGCCCAGGTTCCCGTGCACGTCATCGAGCATTTCTTCGATCATCCGGACTATATCGGCGGAATCGTCGAACGCATCAATGGCGTTTTGAATCAGCTTCCCAACCCCGAAGAAGTAACGCTTGTCTTCAGCGCCCACGGCCTCCCCGTGTCGCTGGTCGAAAAGGGCGACCCCTATCCCCTGCACATTCAGCAAACGGTGCGCATGGTGTGCGAGATGGGCGCTTGGGAGAATCCTTACGTCCTCTGTTATCAGAGCAAAGTAGGGCCGCAGAAGTGGCTCCAGCCGTCTCTTACCGGCACCATCGAAAAAATGGCGCAGGACGGCATCCGGCGCATGCTGGTGATCCCGATTTCCTTTCTGACCGAGCACATCGAGACCCTTCACGAGATCAATATCGAAGCGCGGGAGCATGCAGAAGCGCTGGGCGTCACGGACTTCCACATGATGCCGGCCCTCAACGACTCGCCGCTGCTGATTCGCGCTCTGGCGGACTTGGTGCTTCGTGCCGTAGGCATGCGTGCGGGCGTCGCCTCGGTCGTTTCCTGAGACGGTTCAGCCTCCTCTCAAATGCTGTTGCTATCGTCCCTTCCCGGGCACGTCGCCTTTGTGCGGTGAATCGCTATGGTATAAATGAAAGGCTGCCCAGATAGCGCATGTGTTCCTGTGAGGTTTTGTGGAATTTTCCCTGACCGACGAGCAGCAGCAGCTTCGCAGCACCGTCCGCAAGTTCGCCGAAATCGAGATCACCCCGCATGTGATGGAATGGGATGAAGCCTCTACTTTTCCGTCGGAGCTGATTCCCCAACTTGCCGATCTCGGCCTGTTGGGCGTGATCTTTCCCGAGCCATACGGCGGCGCGGGAATGGGATATCAGGAATATGCCCTCATCATCGAGGAACTTTCGCGCGTGGACGGGTCGATCGGCATCATCGTAGCGGCTCACAATTCCCTCTGCACGAATCATATTTTCAAGTTCGGCACCGAAGAGCAGAAAAAGAGATATGTTGTCCCTTTGGCGCAGGGCCAGAAGCTGGGCTGCTGGTCTCTCACGGAGCCAGAAGCCGGGTCCGACGCAGGTGGCACCCGCACGACGGCCAAGAAGGATGGCAACGAGTGGTTGATCAACGGGGCAAAGACGTTCACGACGAACGGGCATTACGCCGATGTTTGCGTCGCCATGGCTGTGACGGATCCTGGCAAAAAGCACCACGGGATTTCGGCTTTCATTGTTGAGAAGGGAACGCCCGGCTTCCGCCCCGGTAAGAAGGAAAACAAGCTCGGCTTGCGGGCGAGCGACACGAGCGAGGTCGTGTTCACGGATTGCCGCGTGCCCGCGGAAAATCTGCTCGGCAAAGAAGGCGAAGGCTTCGTCAACAGCCTCCAGATTCTGGATGGCGGACGCATTTCCATTGCGTCTCTCGCCTTGGGAATGGCGCAGGGCGCCTACGAAAGCGCGCTGCGCTACGCGCAGCAGCGAAAGCAATTTGGGAAGCGAATCTCCGAGTTTGAGGCGATCCAGTTCAAGTTGGCCGACATGGCTACCGAAATCGAGGCCGTGCGCCTGCTCACATATCAGGCCGCTTGGCTTGCCGATCGCGCCAGGGCTTCGGGAGATCACTCCGTTCGCTTCACTCGCGAGTCCAGCATGGCCAAGCTCTACGCGGGCGAGGTCGCGGTACGCGTCGCGAATGAAGCCGTCCAAATACACGGAGGCTACGGCTTCATCAAAGATTATCCCGCGGAAAAATATTATCGCGACGTGAAGCTGTGTACCATTGGCGAAGGCACCAGCGAAATTCAGCGCCTCGTCATCGCTCGGCAGCTTCTCGGGAAGCCCTAGGTGCCGGCCTCGATCGAAAATTGGGCCGGCCAAATTCGCTCGGGCGAGGTCCGGGCCCTTTCGCGCGCCGTTTCGGCCATCGAAAATCACGCGCCAGAAGCCGAGGAGCTTCTTCGCGAGATTTTTCCTTACACCGGCCGCGCCTATCGTATTGGGATTACGGGTGCTCCCGGAACAGGGAAGAGCACGCTGGTAGACCGTCTTGCGTCCCAGTATCGCATCGAACGGAAAACAGTCGGCATCATCGCCGTCGATCCGTCGAGTCCCTTCACGGGCGGCGCGATTCTGGGCGACCGCATCCGCATGCAAGGACACGCAGCTGATTGCGGCATTTTCATCCGCTCGATGGCCACCCGCGGATTCCTGGGAGGCCTCGCTCAAGCCGCCGGCGACGCTGCGTTGCTGCTGGATGCGGCTGGCAAGCAGATGATCCTGCTCGAAACAGTCGGCGTGGGACAAGGCGAGATCGAAGTGGTTCGTTTCGCCGACTGCACCGTAGTCGTGCTCACGCCCGGCATGGGCGACGATATCCAGAACCTCAAAGCGGGCCTCATGGAGATCGGCGACATTTTGGTCCTCAATAAGTTCGACCGGGAGGGCGCGCAGCGCTTTGAGCAGCAGCTGACGGCGATTCTTCAAATCGCGCCGGAGCGTGACGGTTGGAAGCCTCCCATCGTGCGCACCGTGGCCACCGAAGGAAAGGGCATCGAAGAGTTCGCGCAACAGATCGCCCTCTTCCGAGAGTATTTCGACAGGCCCGAGCGCCGGCGCGCCCGTGAACTGTCCTATTGGAAGCAATGGCTCCTGCGATTGCTCCAGGCAAGCCTGCTCGAGCGGGTGGGCCGCCACATCGACGAAGCGCAATTGGAAGCGCTGGCGACAGAAGTCGCGGGGCGCAGGAAGGATCCCTACTCCGCCGTGACCGAAATGATCGCGGATTCAGGGATGGCAGACAAACTCGATCAAGCGGGAGCGAATTCTTGAAGCTCGGCAACCTGGAATTCCACGTTTTGTCCGACGGCCACGTTTTACTCGACGGGGGGGCCATGTTCGGCGTGATCCCGAAGCCCTTGTGGGAAAAGAAAATGCCGGCCGACGCGCGTAACCGCATCACGCTCTCGATGAATTGCCTGTTAATCTTCGCGGCGGGCAAAAGGATTCTGGTGGAAACGGGTGCGGGCGACAAGCTCAACGCGAAGCTGCGTGACATTTATGGCCTCGACGGGCCTCGTCTTGTCGAACGTTTGCGTGACTACGGTCTCGCGCCAGGAGATATCGACATCGTCATCGACACGCACCTGCATTTCGACCATTGCGGCGGCAACACGCGGGTCGAAGAAGATAAGGTGGTTCCCGCGTTCCCCAACGCGCAATACATCGTGCAGAAGGGCGAGTTCGATCACGCCGGGAAACCGACCGAACGCGACCGGGCCAGCTATTTCAACGAAAACTATGCGCCGATTGCGGAGGCCGGAAAGTTGTCGCTGCTCGAAGGCGACCAAACCGTGGTTCCCGGAGTCGAGGTGATCTGCGTCCCCGGCCACACGGCCAACATGCAATGCGTCAAACTCACGGGCGGCGGGAAGACCGCGTTTTTGTTCGCGGACCTGGTGCCGACGACGGCGCACCTACCGCTTCCCTGGATTATGGGTTACGATCTCTACCCCATGACGACGCTGAAAAACAAAATAAAGTGGATTCCCGAAGTCCTCCGCGAAGGATGGCTGGCCCTGTTCGCGCACGATGCAAAGGTGCCGGCAGCTTATCTCCGCGAGCGCGAAGGCCGATGGGAAGCCGAACCCGCAAAGGTGGATTGAGAATGGCGAAGGCCGCATCCAATAACAAGAAAAAGAGCAGAAAAGAGCAGGTCAAGATTGGGATCTTTGGCGGCAGCGGTTTGTATCACATGAAAGGACTGACGGAGACCCGCGAGGTCCGCGTGAAGACTCCGTTCGGCGATCCGTCCGATGCAATCGTCATCGGGACACTGGAGGGCCAGCGCGTCGCCTTCCTCGCTCGCCACGGCCGCGGACACGTTATTTCCCCCAGTGAAATCAACTATCGAGCCAATGTGTGCGCGATGAAGATGCTGGGGGCCCAGCGGATTATTTCAGTGAGCGCCGTAGGCTCGCTCCGCGAAGACCTTCCGCCGCTCGACTTTCTGATCCCCGATCAGTTTTTTGACCGCACGCACGGGCGCATCTCCACGTTCTTCGGCGGGGGTGTTGTCGCCCACGTGGGCTTCGACAAGCCGACCTGCGCGGAGCTGTCGTCACATCTTGCCGAGGCGTGCGACCGGGTCGGCGTCAAGGCCCATCGCGGCGGCACTTACGTGTGCATGGAAGGCCCTCAATTCTCCACACTGGCTGAATCGCACACCTACCGCCAGCTCCGTTTCGATATCATCGGCATGACCAATCTCACCGAGGCCAAGCTCGCCCGCGAAGCCGAAATGTGCTACGCCAGCTTCGCGATGATCACCGACTATGATTGCTGGCACCCGCAGCACGGTTCGGTGACCCTCGAAGAGATTCTCTCCAACCTGCATCGCAACACGGAAAACGTGCAGCAGGCCATACACCAGGTGATTCGCCAATCAGGAAACGCCGAGCACAATTGCAAGTGCGGCAAGGCCCTCGCGCACGCTATCCTGACAGATCGCAAGGCTATTTCTCCGGCCGCGAAAAAGCGGCTCGCGCCGATCATCGGCAAGTACATTCCCTGAGGATTTTCGGAGCATTTTATCGAACATTTTATGGATCTGGAGGATGAGAGACTCATGTCACTTTTGGTTGTCGGTTCGATGGCGTTTGATGCGATTGAAACACCTTTTGGCAAGGTGGACCGCACGCTGGGCGGGGCGGCCAGCTACTTTGCGCTTGCCGCGAGCCAGTTCACGCCGGTGCGCGTTGTTGCCATCGTGGGCGAGGATTTCACCGACAAGGAAAGGGCCGTCTTCCAGGGCCGCAAGATCGACCTGTCCGGCGTGGAGCACGCCGAAGGGAAGAGCTTTTTCTGGGCCGGGCGGTACAGCCAGAACATGAACGAGCGCACCACGCTTGCCACTGAGCTGAACGTATTCGCCGATTTCAAGCCGAAGCTTCCGGATTCCTATCTTGATTCGTCGAGCATTTTCCTTGGCAATATTGACCCAACGCTGCAGCGTTCCGTCCTCAAGCAGGTGAAGGGCAAGCCGAAAGTCGTCGGGCTCGACACGATGAATTACTGGATCGAGGGCACGCCCGCCGAGCTGCGCGAAACCCTGAAGCATACGCAAATCCTGATGATCAACGACGATGAGACGCGCCAGCTCACCGGCGAGCACAATCTTTTGCGCGCCGCCAAGCGGGTATTCAAAATGGGCCCGCGCACGCTGGTGATCAAGCGCGGCGAGCACGGTGCGCTCATGGTCCACGATAAATTCATGTTTTCGGTCCCGGGTTTTCCCCTCGAAGAAGTTCACGACCCAACCGGCGCGGGCGACAGTTTTGCCGGCGGATTCATGGGCTGGCTCGCCGGGGCCGGCAAGGTGAACGAGCAGACCTTGCGCCGTGCGATGGTTTACGGCTCCGTGATGGGCAGCTTCGCCGTCGAGAGTTTCGGCGTGGAGCGGCTCACAAAGGTCAAACGCAGCGAGATTACTGCCCGCGCGCACCGTTTCTCACGCCTGACTTCCTTCAAACTTTGATGTTCAGGCTCTGGCGTTCAGACTCTGATCCTGAGCAGCGATTGCGTTGAGCTGTCGCGTTTGTGCTGCCCGTAGTAGAATCCGCCCGAACAATGGCCGAGAGCCGTTATGCTGCATGATCTGAACGCCGCTGTCGCCGGGGGCGGTGGCTTCTGGCCTCCGTCCTGGGCGGGTTCGTCGGTCTTGAGCGCGATCTCAGCCGCCAGCCGGTCGGCATTCGGACCGACAGGCTGATCTGTCTTGGGGGCCGCCCTCTTCACGATTGTGGCCTACGAAATGGCTGGCAATGCGGGCGGGGACCACACGCGAATCGCAGCCCAGATCATTCCGGGCATCGGGTGTCTGGGGGCGGGCATGATGATTCGCGAGCGCGGCACCATCATCGGAATCACGAGTGCCGCGACGATTTCCTGGTGGCGAGCATCGGCATGACCATCGGTGCCGGCCTCTACGTTAGCGGTATTTTCACCATGCTCTTGCTGTTAGGCTCCCTGGTCATCGCTGGCAATATGGAAGACCGCCTCGGTCTGCACACCCGGGTGATGAAATTCAGGATTACGGGCCCCCCGGAGGGGAATCCGCTGCCCTAGGTTCACACGATCGTCGGCCCGATCGTCCTCAATGCGCGGCGATG
>Ga0187863_10004423_pt1 | contig 10032 bp, 9 predicted proteins | sample June2016WEW_11_1_FD_132975 | JGI IMG/M metagenome (GOLD analysis project Ga0187863, IMG submission 132975) | Peatland microbial communities from SPRUCE experiment site at the Marcell Experimental Forest, Minnesota, USA - June2016WEW_11_10 | ecosystem: Environmental > Terrestrial > Soil >...
ACCGAGGACGCCGTACTCAACGCCAACTATCTGCGCAAGAGACTCGAAGGCACCTTCGATCTCCCCTACTCGACGCCGACCATGCATGAGGTTGTCTTCAGCGACAAGTTGCAGGCAAAAAAAGGCGTGCGCACCATGGACATCGCCAAGCGCCTGATCGATTACGGATTCCATCCTTATACGACCGCGTTTCCGCTGATCGTGCCGGGCGCACTAATGATCGAGCCCACCGAGAGCGAGTCGAAGGAAGAAATGGACTTGTTCATCGAGGCCATGAAATCGATCGCGGAAGAAGTGGAAGAAAATCCGCAGACGGTGCTCGACGCGCCGCACTCCACGCGGGTTTCGCGCCTCGACGAAACCGCTGCGGCTCGGCGGCCGGTATTGCGGTGGAAGCCGGTGTAATTGCTGATTGTTGATTTCTGATTGCTGATTCAAACCCGCCGTGGGCTTTTTGAATCAGCTCAGCAATCATAAATCAACAATTGCTTTGCCCTCCGCCTCACCTCGCCGCAATGTCGATGGTCGCGCTGGTCGAGTCCCACTCTTCGCGCAGCGTGCAACCGGTTGCGGTCTTGTCATACGCAATGGTGAAGTTCTCCACCGGTGAAGATGTCTTCGAGAGCTTCATGTCGACGCGGGCGAGTTCCTCGGCTTCGTACGTGTAAGGGATTCCCCATTCTCCGGTCTTCTTGTTGATGATAAGCGTCCACTTGTCGGGATTGGGAAGCACGAACAGGGTATAGCTTCCGGCGGGCACAGCTTTTCCACCAACCATGAGATCGGTGCTGGTCACGAAGGTCGTTGCCTCATTCGCGCCGTTGCGCCAGACTTTGCCGTAAGGCTCGTGCTCGCCGATCATCTTTCGACCCTTCAAACGCGGGCTGGAGTATTTGGTCGTGATCGTCTTGCCTCCGCCAAGATCGCACGCGGCTGAGGCGGCCGGGCTGGGCCTACCCTGACACGCCGCAGTGATGGTGAGGCTGAAAAGGAAACAAGTGAGAAGGACGATTCGCTTTTGCATGGGTTTCTCCTGAAGAGCTGCTGTGAGTGTGCAATAGGCAATAGAGAGTTCCTGCGCCTCCGGTGCGGTCTCTTCGTCGAATTGCCAAACGCTGATTGCTTGGACGCGCGAACAAGGCCGCGGAAAGCAAATTTGTCGAAGCGCTTCGCGCGTCTAAGGTTTCACCGTGATCATGACCACCCCGTGCGAAACCACCGGCGCGGAAAACTTTCCCGTGAACTTTCCCAGGTCTTTGTGTTGCCACAGATCGCGCACGGACGCGCTGATCGCGCCGGGATAGCCGAGATCTTCCCATCTCGCGGAAATTTCCTGCTCGGCGCTTCCGCGATTCAGCAGAACCACGGCGCGGCTGCCATCTTTCAGTTGCTTCACCCACACTTCGGCGTCGCCGTTTTTGCGCACACGTTCGCCCTCGCGCCCCAGAGAATCCTGATCGACGGCGATCACTTCTTTGTTGGTGAGAATGTCGTGAATCTCCGGCCGCATGTCGCGCAGGTCATTGCCCGCGATCAGCGGCGCGGCCAAAATCGCCCACAAGCTGAAGTGAGAGCGGTACTCGATATCGGTCATGCCGCCGTTGCCGACTTCCAACATGTCCGGGTCATTCCAGTGTCCGGGCCCGGCGTAGGACGCCAGGCCCACTTGCTGATCCACAATGGACAGCATGCCAGTCGAGCAACAACTGCCGTCGGGCCATTTGGTGGCGCCGGTCCACTTGTCGGTGATGTCGCCGGTGGAGCGCCACAAATTGCCGCCAACTTCTTTTCCCCAGAGCCACGGCTTGGCCGTGCCCCATTCGCAAATGCTCAACACGATAGCGCGCCCGGACGCGTCGAGCGCGGCGCGAATGTTCGCATAGGAGGCTCTGGCATCCTGCGTGGTCGTGCTGCACCAATCGTATTTCAAATAGTCCACACCCCACGCCGCGTACTGAATCGCGTCCTGATATTCGTGGCCGAGTCCGCCGGGCCGTCCCGCGCAGGTTTTCGAGCCCGCGTCGGAATAAACCCCGAACTTCAGCCCGAGCGAATGGATGTAATCTCCGACCGCCTTCATGCCATGCGGGAAGCGTTGCGGGTCGACGACGATGTTGGCGTTGGCATCGCGGCTCACCTGCCAGCAGTCGTCAATGTTCACGTACTGGTAGCCGGCGTCCTTCATGCCAGATTTGACCACGGCGTCGGCCATGTTCTTGATCATGTCTTCGCTCACGTTGCAGGCGAACTTGTTCCACGAATTCCAGCCCATAGGCGGCGTGAGCGCGAGATGCGCAGAAGGGGATGTATTCTCCTGCGCGAGCAGACCGGGAACGAACTCCATCATGAACGACGAGAGGAAAAACAACGATGCAGCGACGAGGTGCTTCGTTTTCATAGACAACTTTCTACCAGAACATGCCCCCGAATTACCAATTCGTTCCTGACAATTCATTTCCACCCGTTCATTCCGGGGCGCAAAAAGGCGAAGCGGCCAGACGTTCTGGAATTGAACAGATCGCAGCTTGAGGAGCCAGCTAATTCTATCGTGCCAGCTTCTCGTCGAAAAATTTCGCCATCAGATCGAGCGCTTCCTTCGTTTCGGGCAGCTGGAAGTGATACCAGAAAGCGTGAGGCAGCGCCTCGAACACGACAAGTTGCGCGTCGTCTCCGGCGCGCAGCAGCGCGCGGTGAAAGGTGGCCGTGTCGCTGAGCAGCAGGTCGCGCGTGCTGGTCACCAGCAGGGTAGGCGGCATGCCGTGCAAATCGGCGAACAGCGGCGATAGCACCGGATCTTTGCGATCGGTCTTGCCCACGTATTGATCGTCGGGCAAATGATTGGGATCAATCGGTTCCAGTTCGCCGGCGAATCCGTTGAGAGCAAAAATCTGCCGGGAGTCGCTGGGCCGGCTGAAGTCCGCGAGCCCGGAAAAAATTCCCAGCGCCGCCGGCAATGGCAATCCCAGCTGCCTGAGCTTGACGGCAACTTCGCCAGTGAGAATGGCACCCGCCGATGTGCCGAACATTCCGATGCTTTGCGGCTTGTAGGTTTTCAGCAGCTCCTTATAAACGGCGACCACATCGTCGACCGCCGCTGGAAACGGATTCTCCGGCGCGAGTCGATAATAGACCGAGACCACCTTGATCTTCGCCAGATTCGCAATCGGAATTCCTTCAATCAGCGAGCCTGAGTCCGAGTTAAATCCTCCGCCGTGCAGATTGATGAGCACGCGCGGGCGGTTCGCTTCCCAGGCCCAGGCGGCGATCGGCGGGGTTGCGATCGGCGTGATGATGTCCGTGCGCACACCGGCGATACTGGTTTCCTCCACGTTGACGGGATAAATCTTCCGCGCCTCGGCGGAATCCTGCGCGCGCCAAACATCCGTGCGCGCCCGCCGATCAGCCAATGTTTCCGGTCCGGGTTTTCGCTGTGCCTGCGCGGTCCCGAGCGATGCCAGCCATTTCTGCGCCTCCGGGCTGATCGTGGTAGGCATGGGAACCACACGTGTGACGTGCGCCGTTCCGTCCGCATCAAACGTGGCAGAGTCTTGCTGTGGGGCAAGATTCGATTGAGCTATCAAAGACTGGGCGAACGCGAACCCGCCGAACGCGAAGAGATACAGCAATCTGCTTTTCATCGGGATAGTTGTACCAGACGGATCAGCAGTCCGAAAGGTGGGAAGCAGAGGCCGAGATGAGAGTGTCCAAGAAACTGCCACAACTAACGAGACGACAACAGGTTCTGGATGCCGAAAGCCATTGAGAACAAGAACCGTTACGTTCTTGTTCTTCTCCGTGACTCCGTGGTGAAAAGCTCTACGCCAGAGTGTACTTTCCCCGCTCAATCACTCTCTGCGCGATCAGCTGCCGCAATTCGATTGTGTTGAACGGCTCATGCTTGCTGAGCCGCCGCAGAATCGCCAGTTGCGTACGCTGCATGTCGCCTTCGGCCACGGCCGCGATCACTTTCCTGGCCGCGGATTCGACCTTCTCAAACGCCTGCGTCAAGTAAACCCGCGTCATGGCGATCGGCAATGCCGCCGCGGCCTCGCCTTTGCTGGAAGAATATCCGCTCTCGGCAATCTTCTGCGCCCGCAGCACCGCTGTTTCCATCGCGTAGGTTTCAATGGTCATGTCGGCAATCGCGCCCATGATTTCCTGCTGGTCCTGGATCGCCTGCATATATTTCTGCGTCGCCGCTCCGGCAGCAAACAGGCCCAGCTTCTTGGCTTGCGCCACCAGTTTGCGTTCCTCGGCCAGCGCACCTTCGAACTCTTCGCTCGCCGACGGCCCGGAGAGCACTTCTTCCATCAGATTCTTGATGGCGGCCATCAGGGGCAACTGCCCGCTCATCGCCCGTTTCAGCAGAAAGCCGGTAATGATCAGCCGGTTGATTTCGTTCGTGCCTTCAAAAATCCGGTTGATGCGCGCGTCGCGATATGCGCGCTCCGCCGGATATTCCTCCACAAAGCCGTAGCCGCCGTAAATCTGCAGGGTCTCGTCGACCACATAATCGATCATCTCCGAAGCCCACACTTTGATGATGGAGCACTCCACCGCGTATTCTTCGATCGCCTTGCGCGTCTCCCGCGCCGCGTCCGCGCCCGCTTTGTCGACTTCGTTGAGCGCCACGTCCATCATGCCCACCGTTCGGTAGACCAGCGATTCGCCCACATAGAGCAGCGTCGCCATGTTGGCCAGCTTCTCGCGCACCAGGCCGAAGTCCGCGATCACCTTGCCGAACGCCTTGCGCTGCTTGGCGTAGGTGATCGCATTTTCCAGCGACACTCGGCCTCCACCCACGCACATGGCGCCCAGCTTGAATCGCCCCACATTCAAAATGTTGAACGCGATCACGTGCCCCTTGCCGATCTCGCCCAGCAGATTTTCCGCCGGCACCTGGCAGTCGTTGAGAATCACCGGACACGTCGACGATCCGCGAATCCCCAGCTTGTGTTCTTCCCCTCCAATCGAAATCCCCGGGAAGGTTTTTTCCACCAGAAACGCGCTGAACTTGTCACCGTCCACTTTTGCGAACACCGTGAACAGGTCGGCGAAGCCGGCGTTGGTGATCCACATTTTTTCGCCGTTCAGAACGTAGTGTTTGCCGTCGGCAGAAAGCTGCGCCCGCGTACGGCAGTTCAGCGCGTCCGAACCGGACGACGCTTCCGACAACGCGTATGCGCCCACGATTTCCCCGGCCGCCAGCCGCGGCAAATATTTCTTCTTCTGCTCTTCCGTGCCGAAATACACCAGCGGCAACAGGCCGATGCCGCTGTGCGCGCCCCACGTCGTGGCAAACCCGGCGTACTTGGCGATGTGGTCGGCAATCACCGCGGCGGTCACTTTATCCATCTCCAGGCCGCCGTACGCCTCGGGAATCTCCACTGCGCTCAGTCCCAGTTCTCCCGCCTTCTTCACCAGCGCGCGCGAAATCGAAAAATCTTTATGTTCGATTTTCTCGGCGTTGGGAAGAATCTCGTTCACCGCGAATTCTTCCGCGGTCTGCCCAATCAGCTGGTGCTGCTCGGTGAAATCTTCCGGCGTAAAAACTTCTTCGGGACGGCGCTCTTCCAGCAGAAAACTCCCCCCCGAGATTTTGGTGCTCGGAATTGCAGTGGTGGCCATGGAACCCCTTCTTGATGCTGCTTCATGAATGCCCAACACCTGAAGTTTATAAGTATGCCGATGGATTTACCACTAAGTTGGGTATAGAAGAGAGGAACAAAAGGATAATTGTCCCGCGGCCAAGGTCGCTGACCTGACGACAGGGAACCCCATTGTTTCCGGGATCTGGAACAGGCGTGATGGCTTTCAGACTGCTGGGAAAAGCCTGAGGCACACGAGTTAATCTTCCGGATCGTGAGCCAAGCCGCCCGGAACAGACGTGAAATGTGGATAGCTTAAAGTTACTCAGTCACCTTCGACATATGCACGAGGTTCCCTCACAGCGACAACGGATCAAGCAGCAGTGACCGGCAATTCGCCGGGGCCTCATTCATCAGCATCCGGTAACGTTCCACCGCGCCGTCGTAGTTCTGCTTCTCACCGCTGCACTCTTGCGCGGAAGAACTCGAGCACGCGCTTTGCATCTGCGCTCTAGCCGCTCGCACCTCGCTGGCCACGGAAGCTGCCAGGGCGTTGATGGTTGCGCAGTCACCCTGGCGAGCCACGCAAGATGTTCCATTCCAGTCCGTGTTGGCCGAGCACTCACGGGCGGAAGCCGCGCAGACTTCCCCCGCTGCGCACGCTGAGTTATTTGTGGGCGCGGCGACGCATCCCCCGTTCTTTCCCTGAACTTCCCCCGGAGGACAAGCGCACGCCTTGCCTTTGCAGACAGGACGCCGCAAATCGCTCTCCACCAGCGCCACTGTCTCTGGTGGCTTCGGCGCAGGCTTCTTGCAATCTTGGCCCTTGCAAACCGGGTGCCTCAGGTCACTCTCGGTTGGCTTCGGTTCCGACCTGCGGAACGGATGCCGCAGGAACGAGAAAAAGCTTCGTTTCCCGGGCTGCGCAGTCTTCTCGGCGGCGGCGTGCGATGAAACGTTCGAACGCGATCGCGCCGAAGCAGCAGAGGAGCTATGCGAACTCGATCCAGAATTATGCGTGGGGATATGAGCGCTCGAAGAACCGCTGCCGCCGCCGGACAAATGGCTGCTGGCAGCGTGGCTCGAACCGCCACCGGAAGAACCGCCGGACGAGCTATGAGACGAACTCGCCCCAGGAGAACTCCCACCCGAAGAAGCATGTGACCCACCGCCGGAGGACCCTCCCGACGAGCCCCCGCCGCCGCCCGAGGAATGTTGTGCGAAAACAACCGAAGAGAGTAACAAGACCAGAGCAACCACTACGCTGGAGAGCCGCATACAGCACCTCCGCAGACGCTGGCGAACATTCTATGCTACGTCTGTTAGACCAGCTGTGCCGCCGCAACGATAGCGCCGAACCGAGTAAAAGAGCGTAAATATTCGGTAAAGAAGTGTCGTCTCCAGGTTCGCGGGCACCAGTGGATGCCGCGTGCACTCAGCGAGGCACGATCTCCTGCCGCTCGCCGGCTTCTTTCACTTGAAACTTAGTGGCGGGTTGGCAGGTAGAATAGCCCACCAGCCGGGTTGTGTCCGACTCCGGATCGTCGCGCGTGACGCGGTAGCTACGGATGGAAAGGCAGGTTGCGTCGCCTTGCACGTGAACGCGCTTATGGTCCAGCGACGACGCCTTGAAGTCCCAATCGTGTTTGCTCGCCTGAGCGGCTTCCGATCTCGCATGCGGCAGGGAGAGCCTGTCAACATCAATGTCAACCGGACGTTGCATTGGGATGAGGCGAAGACTGGCCTGCGCATCCTGAGGTAACACAACAGGTTCAGAATAGAAAGAGCCAGGGATGTTATCACTCGGGGCCTGGGCCGCAGCGGGCACCACGCAAGCCGAAATCAGCAGCGAGAGAAACAGAAGGCGGGGAATATACATAAACCCTCCTCTTCAGCGCATTATAGCCCGGCGTCGCAACTTCTGGGACATCAGCTCGACATCAGATTGTCCTGAGCGCAGTCAGAGGGTCCATTAGCCAACTCCTACTGTTGAGTTCCGGAAAATGTGCCGCTGAGACCAGCGCAAACCGGCGAATATAAATTGCAGGACCAACTGCCTGCTATCGTACCGTTGCTGACAGTTCCGGTGCCACCGAATACCGCAGCGTCTCCAAATTCGTCAGCTTCAGCAAATAACAAGTCTACGGAGGCACCGACAGACGCAGGACTGGAAGCGACTCCAATCAAGACGCCTTGGGGCGGATAAATGAAGCTACCTGTGCCGCTGATGGAGCCTTGTCCTGTGTTGTCGTCAGCGATGAAACAGGCCGGTCCTTGCACAGTGAACGTACCTATGGGAGTAGCTACGCTACACGGACTGCTGATCAATGTGACGTTGAAGACACTGCTGGACCCCGTCTCCACAGCCGTAATGGCCCAAGTGCCTGGTATGTTCGTTGAAGTTAAGTGTTGACTATTGCCAGACCCGCAACTTACTAACAACAGACTGGCAAACAGCAAATCAAATACAGCAAACGGTTTCTTCATAACCCTTTCTCCTTCAGGTGTTAGTGAAGTACGCTCTGCACGAACGCGGAGCGGGGTCGAAGATCGCCGTTGGTTGCGGCGAGGACGCCACCACTCTGGTACAACGCAGTAAGTAGGCCGTGTAAGTGCCTTCGAGCAGTCCAGGACCCAGTTCGGTGTGGACCTTCATCGCGGCCGTGATGACAGCGTGGCTGACTTGCTGAGCACTGAGTCGGGGGATAGCGGCGGTGGCCATGGCGGAATCTCCAGACGAAGATATTCTTCGCCGGAGCCCGCTTACCGCAAGGTTATCCGTCACAAAACCAGAAAGAAAAATCCAAATCAAAATCCAAATCGGGAACCACCAAGGACACGAGGGTTCACAAAGGCAATCCAACCAACCTGGGATTTCCTTTGTGAACCTTAGTGCCCTTAGTGGTTAATTCAGGTTTTCGAAAATGCCGGCCGCGCCCATGCCGCCGCCCACGCACATGGTGACCAGGCCGTAGCGACCGTTGCGGCGTTTGAGCTCGCGGATGATCGTCGCGGTCAGCTTCGCGCCGGTGCAGCCGAGTGGATGCCCCAGCGCGATCGCACCGCCGTTAGGATTCACTCTGTCGGGATCGAGTCCCGCTTCTTTGATCACGGCGAGCGATTGCGCCGCGAACGCTTCGTTCAACTCGATCACGTCGATATCGGAAAGCTTGAGCCCGGCCATCTTCAGTGCTTTCGGAATTGCGAAGACCGGGCCAAGTCCCATTTCTTCCGGCTTGTATCCCGCAGTCGCGAACGCAACGTAACGCGCCAGCGGCTTGATGCCGAGCGCCTTCGCGCGCTCCGCCGACATCACCACGGCGGCCGCAGCGCCATCCGACATCTGCGAAGAATTTCCGGCGGTCACGGTGCCCTTGACGTGGAACGCGGGCTTCAGCGCGAGCAAGGCCTCAAGTGAAGTATCGGCCCGCGGGCCTTCGTCAATTTTGAAAATAATTTCCTGGCGCTTCGGCTTCGAGCCGTTCGGAGTGGTAAAGCTCACCGGCACGGGAACGACTTCCTCGTCGAACCTGCCCGCCTGAATCGCGGCCAGAGCCTTCTGATGACTGCGCAGCGAAAATTCATCGGCGGCCTGGCGCGTGATGCCGAAACGCTGGCCGACACGCTCGGCCGTGAGGCCCATGTTGAGGTACGCATCCGGATAGTGATCCACGAGCCAGGGGTTCGGAGAAATCTTGTGGCCACCCATCGGAATCATGGTCATCGATTCGGTGCCCCCGGCGACGATCACCTCCGCCCCGCCGCTTATGATGCGCTCGGCTGCCATGGCGATCGCCTGCAGCCCCGACGAGCAGAAGCGGTTGATGGTGAGCGCCGAAGTTTCCACCGGCAAACCGGCGCGCAACGAGGCGATGCGAGCCACATTCATCCCCTGCTCGGCCTCAGGCATGGCGCAGCCCAGGATCACGTCCTCAATTTCCTTGGCGTCGAGCTGCGGCACGCGTTCCAGCGCGCCCTTGATGGCTACGGCCGCCAGTTCATCGGGACGAGTGGCGCGGAGCGTGCCTCTGTAGGCGCGTCCCACGGGCGTGCGTACGGAAGAAGCAATGATGACTTCACGCATAAACAGTCTCAGTCCCCCTTGCCTGTATGGAGCGGGCACTCTTGCCCGCAGCTCCCAAAACCAGCGGGCAAGAGTGCCCGCTCGACATGGTTCCCGGTTACGGGCCTACCAGCCACTCGTGATTTGATGCGTCTCGATCCCGCCGAGCTTCACTTCGCCTCGTCGCTTTCCTTGGCCGGCGCGTAGAAGTAATAGTCAGCGCTGTAGCTGCTCTTGGATTCGGTGTTGACGTGGGCGGCGTCGCAGACGTCGTTGGGTGGCATGCCGCCGTGGGTGCGGACGCGCTGGATGGTGGTGACGGCGGTGAGCAGGCCTTTGCCGGCGTGTCCCACGACGTTCACCAGCAGCCAGGGGATGGAC
>Ga0187863_10004425_pt1 | contig 10031 bp, 6 predicted proteins | sample June2016WEW_11_1_FD_132975 | JGI IMG/M metagenome (GOLD analysis project Ga0187863, IMG submission 132975) | Peatland microbial communities from SPRUCE experiment site at the Marcell Experimental Forest, Minnesota, USA - June2016WEW_11_10 | ecosystem: Environmental > Terrestrial > Soil >...
TGCTCGGGCTGACCGGTGTAGTCTTATTCGCGCAACAGAGCGAACCTGTCCAGCCGCCCATCACAGTGCGCTCTACTCTGGTGATGGTGCCTGTGCTGGTGACCAGCAAGACGGGGAAAGTAATTTTTGAGCTGACGGCGAATGACTTTCTGGTCACCGACAACGGTGCGCCGCAGCATGTAACGCTCGATCCGGAAACCGATTCGCTGCCCCTGGCATTGGCGATCGTGGTCGAGACCGGAGGCGCGGGCGCCCGGCACCTGGGCGACTACCAGCACCTGGATTCGATTCTCGAGGCTCTGATCGGAAACGTTGAGCATCGCGTGGCCGTTATCGGCTTCGACAGTGCGCCGCATCTGCTGACGCCATTCACGACGAGTACGGCCGACGCCTCCCAGCAGCTATCGAACCTGAGCGAAGGGGATCAAGGCGCCGCTATTCTGGATGGCGTAGCGTTCGCGGTTGCGCAGTTGCGCGCTCAGCCGGCGAGCTACCGGCGGGCGATTCTGCTGCTCAGCGAGACGATCGACCAGGGCAGCAAGACAACACTGAATGAGGCCCTGCGCCTGGTCAGCAATACGAATACTGCGATGTACAGCTTCGCGTTTTCGAGCACACACGCGGCTGTTTCGCACGAGGCATCCAAGTTTAGCAACGAGACACCAGGACCCGCGCACGGATGTTTCAGCCGTGAGGGCGCCAATGCGGAATATGAAGGCCACTACAGCAAGCAGGTGCTCGACTGCATCAGCCAACTGGCTCCGCCTCTGCGACTGGCCACGATGGCTTTTCTGACCGCACGGAATGCCCTGCGCACCAACACCGCGGAATCGATCGCGCAACTGGCTGGAGGCGAGTTCTTTCACTTCCACAACGCCAAGGATCTGAAGGCAAATCTGATTACGGTTTCAAACGATGTGCCGAACTACTATGTGCTGAGCTTCAGGCCCACGTCGCTGACGCCCGGTTTGCACGCGTTGCATGTGGAAACCAGGGATCATCCACACCTGGTGCTGAAAGCGCGACGCGAGTACTGGATCGACGAAGAGCCTGCACGCTGAGCGCCGGGGCGATACTACATTCCAACTATTGACCGGGCCCCACACCGACTTAATAATCGGCGCACTTCTTTACTAAGGGTTCGATTGCTTGCGTCGCGTGAACTTACAGTCCAGGCCTGTCCGGGTGATCGTCGCTACCGTCTGCGTGCTCGCCGCGCTGTGGTTGATAGGTTGCATAGCGCTGTATAGCGTGATGCGGCAGTCTCCGGAAGAATTTGGCCAGGTGATGGCGAAGATTGCAGGACCTGTCCCCTTTCTGGTTTTTCCCTTCGAAACCCTGTGGATGCGCGCTCGGGCCGGCACATTGCAGCCAGGAAACGTGGCGCCGGATTTCTCGCTGATGAAGCTCGACAAGAGCGCTCAGGTACGACTGTCCGCTCTTACCGCGCAAAGTCGTCCGGTCGTGCTCGTGTTTGGAAGCTACACCTGACCTCCGTTTCGGCGGGAGGTTCCTGCCCTCAACAAGCTCTATCACGAATACGAAAGCCGGGTTTCGTTCATTGTGGTCTACATCACCGAGGCGCACCCGAGCGACGTGTGGCAGATGGAGAGCAACATAAAAGACAAAGTTGTATTCGCGAGTCCGCACAATGAAGAGGAACGAGGATTTGTTGCCGGAGCTTGCGTTCGCAAGCTGGGAATTGAGATTCCCGCAGTGCTCGATGAATTTGGCAACTCTACCGAGAATGCTTATACGTCATGGCCGGATCGTCTTTACTTGATTGATGCCGGAGGACGGGTTGCCTACAAGAGCCGTCCTGGGCCTTTCGGCTTCCATGCGGAAGAATTGAGAGCTGCGATTCAAAAGCTCGTCCACTAGGGCTAAAGCCCTGATTGAAGGGATGCGCTTTACGCGGCGCTGAAGCGCCGCTCTTCCACGTTGCTCTTCCATGCCGCTTTTCCACGTTGCTCTTTCACGTCGCTCAAAGGGTGATGTCTCATGTGCGATCTCTCATCTTGCCGACGCGCTGCTCTTTCACTTGCTCAGGGCCGCGCCTTGACGGCGCCGGTTCCACGGCCGCAAATTGTGTATCCTACCGGCGTCTTTGATTCGTATACTTCTTCATCGACTGGGAATCATCCGGAGCATTGTCATGGGAACTGACCAACGGGCGCGGAAGCGCTTTACGTTGATCCTGATCAAGCCATCGCACTACGACGATGACGGGTACGTCATCCAGTGGCTGCGGTCGGCGATTCCGTCGAATACGCTGGCGGTGATCAATGGCCTTGCGCTCGACTGCCAGGAACGGCGCGTGCTCGGGGATGACGTCGATATCGTCATCAAGGCGCTGGACGAAACTAATACACATATCCGGCCGGATCGCATAGCTCGGCAACTGGGCCGCGAGCCGGGACTGGTCGCGCTCATCGGGGTGCAATCGAATCAGTTTCCGCGGGCCATGGATATTGCGCGACCGCTGCGCGCAGCGGGAGTTCAGGTTTGCATTGGAGGGTTTCACGTTTCGGGATGCTTGTCGATGCTGCCGGAAATTACGCCTGAGCTGAAAGCCGCGATGGAGCTTGGCATCTCTTTATTTGCGGGGGAGGCCGAGGGGCGATTTGAAGATGTTCTGAAAGACGCGTGGAAGCGCGAGCTCAAGCCGCTGTACAACTACATGGACGACTTGCCATCGCTCAACGGCGTGCCCATGCCGATTCTTCCGGCCACGCGTGTGAGGCGCACAGGCGGCAAGATTACGACTTTCGATGCGGGACGCGGCTGCCCGTTTCTGTGTTCTTTCTGCACGATCATCAATGTGCAGGGACGCAAGTCACGGCGGCGGTCCGTTGACGACATCGAGCAGATCATCCGGCGGAATCTGGCGCAGGGGATCAATCGCTTTTTTATTACCGACGACAACTTCGCGCGCAACACGGATTGGGAAATCGTATTCGATCGACTAATCGCCATGCGCGAGGGCGAGAAGCTGAACATCAAGTTCGTCATTCAAGTCGACACCATGTGTCACCGGCTGCCCCACTTCATTGAGAAGGCGGGACGTGCGGGTGTGGCGCGAGTGTTCATCGGCCTTGAGAGCATTAATCCCGATGCGCTGCTGGGTGCGAGAAAGAAGCAGAACAAAGTCGCCGAATATCGCAAGATGCTGCTCGAGTGGAAGAAGGCCGGGGTCACGGTGTTTGCGGGATACATTATTGGGTTCCCGTCGGACACGCCGGAATCGGTGATGCGGGATATTCAGACGATTCAGCGCGAGTTGCCGATCGATCTGCTCGAACCGCACTGCCTGACGCCGCTGCCCGGGTCGGAGGACCATCAGAAGCTGCACAAAGCGGGCGCGTATCTTGATCCTGACCTGAATAAATATGATCTGGAGCATGTGACTGCGGCGCATTCGACGATGACCGCCGAGCAGTGGCAGAAGCTTTATCACGATGCGTGGACGGCTTACTATTCGCCGGAACATTTGGAGACGGTGATGCGGCGGTCGGTCGCGACCAACAGCAATGCTGGCAACATGACGTTTCTGCTGCTGTGGTATTACACCTGCGTGCGCCTCGAGAAGATCGATCCGCTGGAAGGCGGGTATTTGCGGCGGAAGTATCGTAAGGATCGGCGGCCAACGTTGCCGGTGGAGAGTCCGTTTATTTTTTATCCGCGTTACTTGGCGGATCTGGTGATGAAGCACGCTAAGCTGGCGGGACTGGTCTGGCGCTATGGCAAGCTGCGGCGGCAAATGAAGCGGGATCCGAATGCGCGGCATTACACGGATCTGGCGTTGACGCCGGTGACGGAGGATGATTCGGAGGAGATGTTTGTGACCAGTGCGCATGCGCATGGCACCTCAAAACCAGCCTTAGTGACTCTGGGGAACGCTGTAGAGATTGCTTCCAGGCACCCGCAATTGTAGGGCGGGGATTCCTTTTCGGTGGGCAACTCCGCAAGGACATTGATCGTAGAAAAAATAGGGCCGCGAGCGGAATCGCGGCCCCTTAAGTGACTGCTCGGGAAAATTGTATGTTCGCAGTTTATTGTTCGCCGGCGGAAGCGTTGCTGCCCCAGAGGACATTGCTTCCCCATAACACGTTGCTGCCCCAGAGGACGTTGCTTCCCCATAATACGTTCGAGCCCGATAGAACATTCGAGCCCCACACTGCGCTGCTGCCCCAGAGGACGTTGCTGCCCCACAACACATTGCTGGCCGCAACGGTCGAGCTTTGACCGGTGGCAACAAACTGAGAATTCCCCCAGACGGCAGGCTCTGACCAAGTGGATGACGTATTCCATACCGCAGATGGATCGCCCGTCATCGTCACCTGATTCGTGTTCGAATTGAACGTAGCGATTGGAGACATCGCCGTTCCCTTCGCTACGACGGTGCTCTTGAGGGCAGCCTCGACATCCACATAACCGGCGCCGATGGTGAAGACATCATATTGATCGGTGTAGGTGATCCCGGTAGTCGGATCTGTCGTGCTGCTCGACTGCGGGAATGTCTTGTAGGCGGTCAGCATCAGGCGGGCTTTCACCTGATCAGGCGAGAGGCTGGGACTTTTCTGCAGAAGGTCGGCCACGACTCCGCTGACGATGCCTGTCGCCATGCTGGTTCCACTCAGCGTGAAGTACTTCGAAGAAGAGGCGGTGGTGCCGCCGCTGACGTAGTAACTGTACGGGACCTGGTTGCCGGGAAGTTCGTTGTAAAGAGTCGAATTCGGCGCTTCCAGCGAAGTAAGCAGGTTGCCGGGCGCAACGATATCGGGCTTTACGACGGCGTCGACCACGGTTGGACCTTTGGAGCTGTAGCTGGCGATCAGATCGTCCACGCGCGTGGGCGTGCCCATGGGCTTCATAGCGCCGACAGTAATCACGTAAGGATCGTTGCCGGGCGATGTGACCGTGGCATAACCGTCGGTGGGCTGGTAGCGGCCATTGTTGCCCGCAGCCACCACCACGACAATGCCGGCCTGCCAGGCCTTCTCGACTGCCTGGCAGAGCGGGTCCAGCGTGTAAGTCTCATACACCGCGCGGCCCAGCGAGAGGTTGATTACGCGAATGTTGTATTGCGATTTCAGAGAGATCGCCTGGTTGATGGCGGCGATGACCAGGCTGTCGGTACCGGCGCCGTTCTGATCGAGGACGCGCAGGTTGATGATGCTGGCGCCGGGCGCGATTCCCTTGAAGGTCTTGGTGTAGAGAGCACCGGTGGAACTGAGGCCATCGCCGGCGATCAGGCCCGCGACGTGCGTGCCGTGCCCGTATTGATCGTTGGCTGACGAATTACCCGGCACGAACGATTGCTGGTACACGACTCGAGAGAAAGGAAGGATGCCCAGGTTGAGATCGGGATGGCTGCTCACGCCGCTGTCAATCAGCGCCACGCCGACTCCGGCGCCGGTATAGCCCGACTGCCAGGCATATGGTGCGTTCACCGCTACGGCGGCGTTACTGAGAGACGGCGTCAAGGGCCGGTCGCTGCTGATGTAGACGACGTTCGACTTATTGGAGAGACTCTGGATGGCGTTGCCATCGAGCTGGGCGACGATGCCATTGATGATCGGCAAGTCTCCCAGAATCGTGCCCCCAAGGTTCACCACGTCGTTTATCAGGCAATCCACCAGGCCAAGCAGCCCGTTGCATGTCAGCTGCGTTCCGGGCGCGTATTGCACGATGACCTGAACCGGCTGGGTCGAGGTATAGCCTTGAAGTTCGGGCGACAGTTTCGACGGGTCGGCATGTGCTGCCACCGTCACCGTCGCGATCAAGAATAAGAGCACGAACTTTTTCATAAATCCCCCACTAAACTCGCGCCAACCGGCGCGTAACCTCTCCCCAAGTGACCTTAGAAGTGCAGTTGCGGTACCAAATCGGGAACGGATATGCCTTATTTATCAAAGGCTTAGAGGAGGTGCTGCGAAGTTCATCAGGGACAAATTGTCCCATGGACGCTAGATGAGCCAAATTGTCCCACGGACCGGTCGCCATGGTCCTCGGTCGAGTTGCATGCGGGCGCTCGTAAACCATTGATTTTGCTGGAGAAAACGATGGTAATGGCGAGGACTGTTTTTGGGCGGACAGGAGGCTGCAAATCGTTGAAAATTTAAGCACTTCTCATGTCGTGGGGTCGATCCATTGGCGCACGTGCGTTCATCGCCGCGATGGCTGCGGCGGCGTGTGCCTGCTTTGTCCCGGTGTTCTTCCACTGGCAATCGACTGATCCCGTCAAGTTCGCTTGCTATCTGATTGCCGCGTCGCTGGCGTCGTCGTTGAAGGTGGTGCTGCCCGGCGTTGAGAGCACGCTGTCCGTGAACTTCCTGTTCACTCTGATGGGCATTCTGGAACTGAGCCTGCCGGAGACTCTGGCGATCGGACTCGCCAACACATTGACGCAGTCTTATTGGAGGCCGGCGCGACAGGTCAAGCCGGTGCAGTTGCTATTCAATCTGTCGCAGGTCACGGTTTCGGGTGCGGCCGCGTACGGCGCATACAAGCTGGTCGTGATTTACGTGCTGCACGCTCCCGGTCCGCTCGCTCTTCTTGTGGCCGCCATCGTCCACTTCGCCTGCAACACGGCGGCCATGTCCACCATTATTGGGCTGACTGAGGACAAGCCCATCGCCAGCGTTTGGGGGGAATTTCATCTCTGGTTGTTCCCGTACTACATGGTGGGAGCAGCGGTGGCGGGGCTGGTCAACTTCTTGAACAAACATATCGGATGGCAATCGTCGTTGCTGGTTCTGCCGGCGATTTACCTGATGTACCGATCGTATCGTTTGTATCTCGGCAAGTTGGAAGCCGAGAAGCAGCATGTCGAGCAAGTTTCGAGCCTGCACCTGCGGACCATTGAAGCGCTCGCCCTGGCCATTGAAGCCAAAGACGAAACCACCGGCGAACACTTGCAGCGGGTGCGGATCTACGCCATGGAACTGGCGAAGGAACTAGGTTTGAGCGAAGACGAGACCGAGGCGCTGCGCGCGGCTTCAGTCCTGCACGATATCGGAAAGCTCGCGGTGCCGGAGCACATCATTTCGAAACCGGGGAAACTGACGCCGGAAGAATTCGAGAAGATGAAAATCCATCCCATCGTCGGGGCGGAGATTCTGGAGCAGGTTCACTTTCCGTATCCGGTGGTGCCGATCGTGCGCGCGCATCACGAAAAGTGGGATGGCAGCGGTTATCCGAACGGGCTGGCCGGCGAGCAAATTCCGATCGGGGCGCGCATTCTGGCCGCAGTCGATTGCCTCGACGCTCTGGCCTCGGACCGGCAATATCGTAAGGCTCTGCCGCTCGATGAAGCCATGGCCAAGGTGGTGGCGGATGCGGGCAAGAGTTTCGATCCGGGGGTGGTGGCGATTCTGCGGCGCCGTTACGTTGAACTCGAAAAGATGGCCAGCGCCGAGCCGCTGCAGGCTCCGCCGAAATTGTCGACCGATATTAAAGTTGAACGGGGATCGGCCCCGGCAGCTGGGTTTGCAGAATCGGCTGAGCCGGTGGGTACGGCTGCGGGACAGGCCGCGGACTCCGGCATTCGGATTTCGGCGGCCCGGCAGCAAAGTCAGGAAATCATCGAACTCAGCCGCCAGAGCACGGCGATCATGGGCACTGCTGATATTTGCTCGCTGCTGGCGGTGCGGTTGAAGCATCTGGTGCCGCACGATTCGATGGCCGTGTACTGTCCGAAGCAAGAAACGCTTACGGCGGAGTTTGTGAGCGGAGAAAACTTCCGGCTATTTTCTTCGTTGCGGATTCCGCACGGAGAAGGGCTCTCGGGCTGGGTCGCACAAAACCACAAGGCGATCTTGAACGGAAATCCGTCAGTCGAGCCGGGGTATTTGAACGATCCCACGAAATACAGCACGCTGCGCTCGGCGCTGGCGGTGCCGCTCGAAGGAACGGGCGGAGTGGCGGCCGTGCTGGCGCTGTATCGCGCCGGTCAGGACGCATTCACCGCCGACGACTTGAGCGTGGTGGAGGCGATCGGGACGGGGCTAGGCGTTGCCATCGAGAGCGCGAGAAAACTTAAGGCGTCAGGGGCGGGCGCGGGACGATAGCTGTTCGCTACCCTGACTCTTGTCATCCTGAGCGAAGCGAAGGACCTCTGCAACTTTGCCGGCAGCGAGGCGACGCCGCGGATTGCACAGGTCCTTCGCTTTGCTCAGGATGACAGAGTTGACTTACGCTGCCAATTTCGGGACTCCCTTACTCCATCTCAAAGCTTACAAACAGCAGGCCGCCGTCGCGCTCGACTTGCAGCACGACCGGGTCGCCCTTCTTCAGACCTGCCACGAGGGTGCGGAGCGAATCCACGGAATCGACGGGCGTGGAGTTGAGTTGATGGATAATGTCGCCGGCCTCCAGACCGGTGTCGGGCAAGATGAGATCGGCGGCCCTGCCCACGACGATAACTCCAGTGGGATTTCGCAGTGAGAGCCGGGAGCGCAGGTCATCGGTAATGTCGATAGCGAGAACGCCCAGACGGGGAATCAGACTGTTTTCAGGATTGACCGCGTCGAGCAATTCGTCCATGTGATCGTGCTGCTCGATCGCTGGAACATAGAGAGTTTTCTTTTCAGTGCCGCGCAGAATTTCCAGCTTCACCACCTGGTCGAGACGGTGCAGGTATAGAGCCGCAGAAAGTGACGGCAGCGTTTCGATGCGGCGGTCATCGGCAGTGAGAATAATGTCCTGGATCTGCAGGCCCGCGGCGGCGGCGGGACCGTCCGGCTTCACGTCGTCCACCAGGACGCCCCAATGCTGCGGCAGATGCAGGCCCTCGGCCAAAGTGGGAGTAATTTCCTGAACCCCGGCGCCGATTTCAACGCGATGAACGTGCCCGTACTTGCGCAGGCTGTGGTAGACGAAATCGACGACGCGCGCGGGAATGGCGAAGCCCAGGCCTTCACTGCCTCCGCCTTGCGAAAGAATGAAGGTGTTGATCCCGAGCACCGTGCCGTTCATGTCGACCAGCGGGCCTCCGCTGTTTCCGGGATTGATGGGGGCATCGGTCTGCAGGTAGGTGAGCGCCTTGGTCGGATCGGGCTGACGGGCGAGTGCGCTGACTACACCCATAGTGACTGAATTCTGCAGACCTTCGGGACTGCCGATGGCGAACACGAGTTGCCCGACGCGCGGACGTTGCGAGCTGACGAGCGGAAGCGTGGGCAGATCGGTCTCGTCAATTTTGAGCAGGGCGAGATCGGTTTCCTTATGCTGGCCGATCAGGCGAGCCTCAAGGATGCGGCGCTTGCCGATTGGCACTTGTCCGGCAGAATCGCCCATCGGCAGCGGCAGGGCGACGCGAATGCGTTGGGCGCCTTCCACCACGTGGGCATTGGTAATGATGTAGCCGGTGGAGTCGACAATCACGCCTGAGCCGACCGCCTTCTGGCGGACGATGAAGGCAGTCTGGGATTTCTCTTCATCGCGGAGTGGCCCGTATCCGGTGACGAGAATCTGTACCACTGCCGGCGACACACGGGCAGCAAGGCTTTCCAGAGCGCTGTTGAGCTGGACCAGAACGTTGGCCGGTTCGGACGCTTTGGCATCGGGTGCCGAGCTGGAACTGGCCTTCTTTTGCACGGGCGCCGGATCGGCGGGCTTCTGGCTGACTTGCCCGGGGAGTCCCTCCAGGCCTGCGCCCAGAACCATGAGAAAGAGAAGATAGGGCGCTCGGGCCTTGGCTTTCGTATTAATCGTCGTTCTAAGCAAGTTCATCCTATTTGAGATGATTTCGTCATAGGAAACGGCTCCTCATTTGTATCGACGTGCCCGAACAAAACACTACCATGCGGATTTCAACCTCGCCGTAAAGGTCGGTCAAGCGGTCTTTCAGGCCCCCGGGAAGGGGGTTTCCGGCAGGGGGAACCTAGATGCTACCGGTAACTAACGGGTTATCAGGCTTTTACACGGGTGCCTTTCGTGATATAACCCAGCGTGAGCATAAAAAGCGGGTCTGCGCCCCGCCAGGAGCTTGGTTTGACGACGTTGGCCCCATTCGCAGAAGAGAAACA
>Ga0187863_10004426_pt1 | contig 10031 bp, 7 predicted proteins | sample June2016WEW_11_1_FD_132975 | JGI IMG/M metagenome (GOLD analysis project Ga0187863, IMG submission 132975) | Peatland microbial communities from SPRUCE experiment site at the Marcell Experimental Forest, Minnesota, USA - June2016WEW_11_10 | ecosystem: Environmental > Terrestrial > Soil >...
GCACCAGGAGTTCATGTCCGCTGGCGGTGAGGCGCAGCGCTTCCTCCTCGAGATCGGGTTCTTTCATCAGCCAATGGGACAGCCGCCGCAGCAGATCGAGATGCGGGCCGCCGCCTTCGAAGCCGCGCGCCCACAGCCAGAGTTGGTCGGACAACAGCAGCGCCACGCGTCCCTCGCCTTCGCGCGAAAGAAAGAGCAGCGGCTTCTTGTCGGGCCCCTGCATCACCGCCGTGCCGGTGGCGTTCCTGGTGTCGACGAGGCGGAACCATCTGCTCCAGTGCGGCGGATCGCCGTCGGAGCCTTCGAGGTCGCGCGTCACCGGATGGCGCTTGCCGAGCTCGGTGAGGCGGGCGTGAAAGCCGCGCTCGGTGACGTTGCCGCTCGGCTCCGCCGGCAGGATGGCGTCGAGCGGCGTGCGCCAAATGCTCGTCGGGCTGGCGTAATCGGGACCGGCTGCCACCAGCACCGCGCCGCCGTCGCGCACGTAGCGGGTGATGTTGTCGAAATACATGATCGGCAGCACGCCCTGATGCGCGTAACGATCGAAGATGATGAGCTGGAACTCGCCGATCTTCTGTTGGAATAGTTCGCGCGTGGGAAATGCGATCAGCGACAGTTCGTTGATCGGCGTGCCGTCCTGCTTCTCCGGCGGGCGCAGAATGGTGAAATGCACGAGATCGACCGAGGCGTCCGACTTGAGCAAGTTGCGCCAGGTCCGTTCGCCGGCGTTCGGTTCGCCGGAGACCAGAAGCACGCGCAGCTTGTCGCGCACGCCATCGATGCTCACCACGGCGCGGTTGTTGACGGTCGTGAGTTCGTCTTGCAGCGGCGCGGCCTCGATCTCGACGATGTTGGCGCCGGCGTGAGGGATCGGAATGTCGGCTTGCTGCGGCCTGCCGACGGCGACGGTGCGCGTCTCGACGACGTCGCCGTCGCGACCCACCGTGACCTGGGCCGTGCCCCGGTCGGCGCCTTGAACCTCGACTCGGTAGGTGCCGGTTTGCGACTGCCCGACGATGCCGAAACGCGGCGCGGCAATCAGCGCGACGCGGCGGTCGCGCTCGTCCCTGCTGCCGGTGATAAGCGCGTGAATGGGCGCGGCGAAGCCGAGCGCGCCGGCGTCGGCTGGTACGTCGTGGACCCGCCCGTCGGTGATCATGATCGCACCGGCGACGCGATCGGAAGGCACGTCGGCGAGCGCCGAACCGAGCGCGGTGAATAAGCGCGTGCCGTCGGTCTCGCCATCCGATTGGCCGGCTTCGATCACGCGCACGTCGAGTCCGGGAATCCGGCTCAGGCGCGAGACGACGGCGGCGCGGGCCTCTATGGTCTGCCGCGCGCGGTCGCCGAAATTCTGGCTCGGGCTTTTATCGACCACGACGACGGCGACCGAGCTGAGCGGGTCGCGATCCTCGCGCGTCAGCGAAGGATTGGCGAGCGCCAGCACGATGAGGGCCAGTGCCAGCGCCCGAACCACGGCGCCGCGGCTGCGCGATACAAACAGCAGCAACGAGAGAATGCAGGCCGCCGCAACGGCGGCCCAGAGGACTTGGATTGTGACGAGCGGGGCAAAGGCGACGCCGAGATTCACGTTCGCCTCCTACTGCCCCAACCGTTCAAGCAGTGCCGGCACGTGCACCTGGTCCGCCTTGTAGTTGCCGGTGAGCGTGTACATAACGATGTTGACGCCGGCGCGGAATGCGAGCTCGCGCTGACGCTGCTCGCCCTCGACCATCGGCAGCATGGGCTGGCCGTCCGGCCGCATGGCCCAGGCGCCGGCGAAGTCGTTCGAGGTGATGATGATCGAGGACACCCCGTCGCCTCCGCGAGCCGGTCGGCGCGATGCCTCGTCGTCCTCGTTCACCGCCGGCAAGGCCTCGACCCAAAGCTGGCCGGAATTGAAGCGGCCGGGGAAGTCGTGCAACAGATAGAACGTCTTGGTCAGGACGTGATCGCGCGGCACCGGCTCGAGCTCGGGGATATCGAGCGACGACAGGATCTTGCGCAACTCGATCATGCCCGGGCCGCGTGTCTCGCCGCCCGAGCCGGGCGGCGCCGCGACCGCATCGCGGGTATCGAACAGCACGGTACCGCCCTGTTTCATGTAGGAGTCGATGCGCTTGAGCGCCTCCTCGGAGGGTCGCGCGGCGCCCGGCACGATCGGCCAATAGATCAGCGGATAGAAGACAAGTTCGTCGCGCGTGAGGTCGAGCCCGATCGGTTCGCCCGCCTCGAGCGCCGTACGCTGGGCGAGGAAGAGCGTGAGGCCGCCAAGGCCGGCCTTGCTGACCGAATCGACATCCTGGTCGCCGGTGACGACGTAGGCGAGCTTGGTTTCGAGCGCCGAACGGGGGGCCTCTGTATTCGGCGCATCTTCGGCGCCGGCGCGCGGCATGGTGAGCGCAAGCGCCGCCAGGATCAGCACCGCCGCGGTCGCGGCGCGCGAAAGCCGAGGCAGCAACCGCGCCATGGCGCCGCCGAGGTAGAGCACGAGCAGCGTGTCCAGCAACAAAAGGCCGAACGCCGCGAGGAGGATCGGCCCGCGCAGATCCTGCGGCTCGTTCTTGCGATAGATTTCATGGCTGGCACGGCTGAGCGGCGAAAAATCGAGCGGTGCCAGGCGGTCGGCGGCGGACAGCGTGTTCACCGCCAGGTTACTCTCCGGCGAGCCGTAAAAGCCGGGCGGATGGTCGGCGCTGGCGCTTCCGGAAAAGTCCGTCGGTATCGGCCGGGCCGTCGATGGCGGCGCGACGAAACTGCCAAAGCCGTCGAGCACGCGGCTCGGCGCCACCGGCTCATGCACGTTCTTCGCCTTCGGATTGCCGATCTCGGCGACGGTCGCGGTGCCGGCGAGCGCGACGATGCGCTTGAGCATGTCCACGAAGGCACCCGAGAGCGGCAAGTTCGACCAGCGCGTGTCGCCGGTGACGTGAAACAGCACGATGAGGCCCTTGCCGCGACGCGCGGCGGTGACGAGCGGCGTGCCGTCGGCCAGCGTCGCCCAGGTATTCTCCGTCAGCGCGGCATCGGGTTCCGCCAGCACCTGCCGGCTGACCGTCACGTCCTCGGGCACGGCCATGCCGTTGAACGGGCTGTCGCGCGAGAACGGGGCCAGCGGTTGCGGTTTGTCCCAGCTCAAACTGCCGCCGAGGGTGCGACCGCCACGCCGCAGCTGCACCGGCACCAGATCGTCGTCGGAGGCGGCGAGTCGCGGGCCGGCGAAGCGCAACAGCACGCCGCCATCCTCGACCCAGCGAGCCAGGCGGTCATGCGCTTCACCGGCGACGTTGCCGACATCGGCGAGGATCAGCATGGGCACGTGCTGATCGAGGAAATGCGTCACCGCCTCCGCCGGCGACTCGGCTTGGGCAAGCCGCACGTCGGCGAACGGGCCGAGCGCGCGGGCGATGTAGTAGCTTGACGACAACAGCGGCTGCGACGTGTCGGCAGTCGCGCCGGAGACGATGCCGATCGTGCGGCGGCTCCAGCGCTTGTCGAGCAGTTGCACGGCTCCCGCGGAGCGCTCGCTGGCGATCTCGATCCGCGCAATATCGTTGCGAATTTCAACCGGCAGATCGAATTGCGCGGCGGTCTCGCGATCGGCCGGCTTGAACGCAAAGGACGCCTCGCCGAGCGGCAGGCCCTTGAGGTCGAGCGCGCGCACCGTGCCGGTCTCGGCCGCGCCAGGAGCGGCACGCAGGACCTTCACGCTCAGCGCGCCTGCCGCATTGTCAGCTGCGGTGAGCGCTCGCGGCCCCGGAATGCCGTCGGTGACGATGGTCATCGCCCGGTTGTCAAACGTCTGCGCCAAGTCCTTGACGAACTCGCCGCGGCCGAGATCGATGCCGTCGGAGAGCCAAATGAGATCGATATCGTGCGCGTCGGCGAGGAAGCGCGAGATCGCCGGCAACGCTTCGGTGCGGTCGACCGTGTGCGGTGCCGGTTTGATCTGGTGCAGCCGCACGCGGGCGGAACCCGCCGTCGCGAAAGAAATGTCGCGAATGCCTTCCGAAAGGGGAATCAGCGCCACTGCGCGATGATCGCTTTCCGCGCGCGCGATGATGTCGTCCGCGGTGCGAAGCCGCGCGTCCCAGGTGGCGGCGGCCGCCCAGCCGTCATCGATCATGATCGCGATCGGCGCACGCGCTTTCATCGTCGCCAGCGGCGGATTCCACTGCGGACCCGCTGCGGCGATAATGACCAGCGCCGCGAGCAGGAGCCGCATCAAAGTGAGCCACCACGGCGTTCGGGCCGGGGTCTCTTCCTTGGGCGAAATCTCGAAGAGCAGCCGGGTCGGCGGGAAGTCGATGCGGCGTGGGCGCGGCGGGATCAGCCGCAGCAGCCACCATAGCACCGGCAGGGTGAGGAGCCCGACCAGGACCAACGGTTCGGCAAAACCGAGCGCTAGTCCGCCGATCATGCCGGCACCCTCGGTTCGGCCAGCCTTGGCGGGCGCGTTTTGCCGTTTGCCAGGCCCGCGCCGATGCGGCCATGCAACGCGAGCAGCAGCTCACTGGCCGGCCGATCGGTGCGATGGATCGTGAAGCTCCAGGCGAGGCAGTCGGTCTCGCTGCGGATTTCGGCGCGGTGGCGCGCAACACGCGCCGCATAATCCGTTCGCCAAGTCTGGGCGCGGCCGGCGGTAATGCGGCCGCCGCCCTCCGGCTCGACGAATTCAATGCGGCCCCAATAGGGAAACGTCTCCTCGGCGGGATCGACGATCTGCACGACGTGACCGCGCGCGCCGCGGCCGGCGAGCTGGGTGATCGTGCGGCGCACGTCGCTAATGTCGCTCCACAGATCGGACAAGAGCACGATCTCGGCGAGCGGGAAGGGCGAGAAGTCCGGCGGCAGGCTCGCGCGTTCGCTGCGATCGTGCAGAATCGCCTGCGCCATGCGCTCGATGACATTGCGGCTGCCGGTCGGGCGCATGAGGCCGGGAATTCCCACGCGCTCGCCGCCTTCGACCAGGACCTCGGCGAGCGCCATCGCCACGACCAGCGCGCGGTAGAGCTTGGTGTCGCGCACCAGCGGCGAGGCGAATACCATCGAGGGCGAGCGATCGGGCCAGATCCAGACCGTGTGAGCGGCTTCCCATTCCTGTTCGCGCACATAGAGATGATCGTCCCGCGCCGAGCGCCGCCAATCGACGCGGGCAGCCGGCTCGCCGGAAACGAAGCGGCGGTATTGCCAAAAATTCTCGCCGGGTCCGGCGCGCCGGCGACCGTGGAGGCCGTGCATGACCGTGGTCGCCACACGCCGCGCTTCCAAGATCAACCGCGGCATCGCGGCGGCTAACGTCGCGCCTTCGCCGACCGCGCGCTGCACCACCGGCCGGTCATGATGGGAGGTGCGTCGCGGCTCGACGGCCATCCGCCTATCCGATCCGCGCTTTCAGGCGCGCAATCACCCCCTCGATGCTTTCGCCCTCCGCGCGCGCGGTGAACGTGAGCGCCATACGATGTTTGAGCACCGGCTCGGCGAGATCGAGCACGTCGTCGATCGAGGGCGCGAAGCGCTTCTCCAGCAGCGCGCGGGCGCGCACCGCCAGCATCAGCGCCTGGCTCGCGCGCGGAGAAGGTCCCCAGGCGATCAGCTTGGCCGGTTCGCCGCCTTCGGGCCCGGGCCGAGCCGAGCGCACCAGCGCGAGGATGGCCTCGACCACGGATTCGCCGACCGGTAGCCGCCGCACCAGGCGCTGCGCGGCCATCAGGTCCTCGGCGGTCATCGCCGGCTTTGCCCGCGTTTCCTCGGCGCCCGTTGTCTCGAACAGGATTTTTCGCTCGGCGGCGCGGTCGGGATAGCTGACATTAATTTCCATCAGGAAGCGGTCGAGCTGGGCTTCCGGCAGCGGGTAGGTGCCTTCCTGCTCGAGCGGGTTCTGCGTGGCGAGCACATGGAAAGGCTTGGGCAAATCGTGGCGTGTGCCGGCGACGGTGACGTGATGCTCTTGCATGGCCTGCAGCAGAGCCGATTGGGTGCGCGGACTGGCGCGGTTGATTTCGTCGGCCATCAAAAGCTGGGCGAAGACCGGACCGGGCAGGAAGCGGAAGCTGCGCTTGCCCGTGGGACTCTCCTCCAGTACCTCGGTGCCGAGAATGTCCGAAGGCATGAGGTCCGGCGTAAACTGGATGCGTCGTGCATCGAGCCCGAGCACGGTGCCCATGGTGTCGACGAGCTTGGTCTTGGCCAGACCGGGCACGCCGAGGAGCAGCGCATGGCCGCCTGAGAGGATGGTCACCAGGGCCTCCTCGATCACCTTATCCTGGCCGAAGATGACGGTTCCGATCGCGGCCTTGGCCGCGCGCACGTGATCGGCGCTCGATTCGGCCGCGCGCACGATCATGTCTTCGAGCTTTTCGAGCCCGTCACCGCCGACAGCAGGCATCGTTGACTCCTTGTCTTGTGCCGCCTTCATCGGATCAGATTCGCGGCCACGGGACGAATCACAGCATCAAGGTTCGCACCGCTATTGCGATGCAATATACGCGCCAGCTCGGTTCAGGCTGACTTGCGACAACTCTTTCATCCACGGGGAACACAACTTAGGTTCGGCGCGGAGGTGATACCGTTCCGGCGATCACGATCCCGCGAGCGAGGTTGCCCGGAGCGACTGTCCGAGGCGTAGGTTCGAGGCAAACCATGGCGAAGGAAGGGCAGCCGGGGCTGGAGACCATCACAGGGGCGCTAAGTCGCGCCGCGGTGAAGGGGCCGCCGCCGGTCGAGCGCTGGAATCCGCCGTTCTGCGGCGATCTCGACATGCGCATCGCCTCGGACGGTACGTGGTTCTACATGAAGACGCCGATCGGCCGGCCGGCACTGGTCAAGCTGTTCGCCTCGGTGCTCAAACGCGAGGGCGACAAGTACTTCCTGGTCACGCCGGTAGAGAAGTGCGGCATCCAGGTGGACGACGCGCCGTTCCTGGCCGTCGAACTCACGATCGAAGAATCATCCTCGGGCCGGGTGCTCAACTTCCGCACCAATGTCGACGATTGGGTTGCTTGTGGGCCTTCGCATGTGTTGCGCTTCGAGCCCGAAGCGGGCAGCGGCGGCCTAAAACCTTATCTTCACGTCCGCCGCGATCTGTGGGCAAAGGTCAAGCGCGCGCTGTTCTTCGACCTTGTCGAACTCGGCGAGGAGCGCGAGGTTGAGGGCAAGATCATGTTCGGCGTCACGTCGATGGGCGTGTTCTTTCCGATGGCGCCGGCCGACCAGGTGAGGGATTGGCGTGAGTGATCAGCGTGCACCGTTGCGGCCGCGCGCGGCGGCGGAGAATTTCTTTGACCGCGCGCGGGTGCGGCTTCGGCTCGATGTGCCGCCGGCGCTGACCGATCCTCTGGCTGAAGGTGCGCGCGGCGATCTCGATCTCAATCCGGCACTATGGGAGCGCGCCGGGGTGAGCGCGACCAGACCGGCGGCGGTGCTGGTTCCGATCGTTGATCGCCGTGAACCGACGGTGCTGCTGACGCTGCGCACGGAAGAACTCGCCAGCCATGCCGGCCAGGTTGCCTTTCCCGGCGGCAAGATCGACCCGGACGACGAGAGTCCGGTCGCGGCGGCGCTGCGCGAGGCCAAAGAGGAAATCGGCCTGTCGCCGACCCTGGTCGAACCGCTCGGTTATCTCGATCTCTATCTGACCTTTTCGGGATTCCGTATTTTGCCGACGATCGCGCGCGTCAAGCCGGACTTTACGCTCGTGGTCAATCCGCGCGAAGTCACCGAGACGTTCGAAGTGCCGCTGGCTTTTCTGATGAATCCGGCCAATCACCAGCGCGGCAGCCGCGACTGGAAAGGCGTTATGCGCGATTATTACGCCATACCCTTCGGAGATCGCTACATTTGGGGCATCACCGCGGGTATTGTGCGGAACCTTTACGAACGGGTCTACGGCGCATGATCCGGCCGTTCTTCACCGAGCTTGGGCTGTTTCTCGCCCCCTTCGTTCTCTATGCGGCGTTTCTCTTGGCGACGCGCGCCGGCGTCCTGCAGCCGAGAGCGTGGACGTTGCCGCGGCTTGCCGGCCTCGTCATCGCCTCGCTGGCGCTGATGGCGGCAAGTTTTCTGTTGTTGGCGCAATTCTCCGGCGCGCCGCCGGGCTCGACCTATGTGCCGGCGCATATCGAGGACGGCAAGTTCGTGCCGGGGACGACGCGGTGACGCCAAGACCGCATCTCGGCGACGTCGCCTGGCTCAAACATGGCGAGGTGGCGCGGGTCTTGGCGCTGCTCGATCGCGACGGCGAAGAAGCGCGCGTGGTCGGCGGCGCCGTGCGCAATGCCTTGTTGCGCCTTCCGGTCGACGAAATCGACGTGGCGACGACGGCGGTGCCGGAGGAGGTGATGCGGCGGGTGGCGGCGGCCGGCTGCAAGGCCGTTCCGACCGGCATCGAGCATGGCACCGTCACCGTGGTCATGGACCACCAACCGGTCGAAGTCACGACGCTGCGCCAGGATGTCGAGACGTTCGGACGCAAGGCGCGCGTCGCCTTCGGGCGCGACTGGAAGACGGACGCCGAGCGGCGCGACTTCACCATCAACGCGCTCTCGGCTTCGGCTGACGGAACGGTTTACGATTATGTCGGCGGCGCCGACGACCTTGCCGCCCGCCGCGTGCGTTTCATCGGCGAGCCGCAGCGGCGGATCGAAGAAGACTTTCTGCGTATCCTGCGGTTCTTCCGCTTTCACGCGCATTTCGGCGACGGCTCGCCGGACCCGGCCGGCCTGCATGCCTGCATCAGGGCGCGGGCCGGCCTCGAGACGCTGTCGCGCGAGCGCGTGCGCATGGAATTGCTGAAGCTGTTCGTCGCCGCGCGCGCGACTCCGACGCTCGCGGTGATGGTCGAGAGCGGGCTGCTCGGCGCGGTGCTCGGCGGCGTGGCGTTCATCGCCAGCTTCGAGAATATGGTGAAGGTCGAGGCGGCGCTGGGCGTCAAGCCCGACCCGGTCCGTCGCCTCGGCGCGCTCGGCGTGTGGGTGGCGGAGGATGCGGAGCGGCTGTCGCAGCGGCTTCGCCTCTCCAACGCCGAATCCGAGCGCCTCTTGGCGCTGGAACATTGGTGGCGCATCGCGCCGCAGGCCGATGAGCAGGCCGCCCGCGCGCTGCTCTACCAGCTCGGGCCGCAATCGTTCGCCGACCGCGTGTTTGTCGCCTGGGCGCGGTCAGAGGCGGGGGTCGCCGACCGCGCTTGGCACGCGCTTGCGAGCTTGCCGCAACGTTGGCCGACGCCGGTCTTCCCGCTCAAGGCCGCGGACTTCACCCGCCGCGGCATTGCCGCAGGCCCCGCTCTCGGCACCGCATTGCGCGCTGCCGAAGCGGCATGGATCGCGGCGGATTTTCCGGCCGACCGCGCGGCGCTTGATGCCATTGCCGACAGGGCTGCGAAGTCAGGATATCCTGGCGCGTCGTGAACGCAGGCACCGAAGCGCCACCGGAGCAAGCTCGGCAAGCCTAGGCCGCACCAGCGCTATCATGCCACGGGGCCGCATGCGTTCGACCTGCATTTCATTGCCGCGCCAGACGAAGTCGTCGCCGCGCATCGCGTTGATGAAGAGCACGGGTAACAGGAGGTCGCGCGCCAGGCAGCAGAGCGGGTAGCGCGGCGAAAGGTGCCAGCCGGCGGCCGCGGCGAGCAGCATTTCGCTGCCGTACCAGAGTGCGCCCAGCGCGGCCACGCTGAGGGTGGGCGGCAGATCGAGCGCCAAGGCGACGCCGGCGAGCGTTACCATCGGCAGCACACCGCCGGAGATCGCCTCGGGGAGGAAATAGGCCAGGAAGCTGGCGCGCCGCAGCCGCGCCCAGCGCAATTGCCGACGCCATACTTCGGCGGCGCTGCGATATCCGAGCGGCTGCGCGAATGGCTGGTCGACGAGCCGCACTTTGAGACCGGCGTCGCGCACGATCTTGGTCGAGGCGGCGTCCTCGGCGACTTCCTTGGCAAGCGCCTCGATGCCGCCGGCGCCTTCGAGGTCGGCGCGTCGCCATAGCATGGTCTTGCCCTGGGCGAAGCCAAAGCCGAGGGCGTCGGCGACATA
>Ga0187863_10004429_pt1 | contig 10027 bp, 7 predicted proteins | sample June2016WEW_11_1_FD_132975 | JGI IMG/M metagenome (GOLD analysis project Ga0187863, IMG submission 132975) | Peatland microbial communities from SPRUCE experiment site at the Marcell Experimental Forest, Minnesota, USA - June2016WEW_11_10 | ecosystem: Environmental > Terrestrial > Soil >...
CAACTATGAAGCGAACGATAATTCCGCGACCTTGAACCAGGCAGCCCCGCTGGTGATCGCGGCCGGCGACTCGGGCGTCAGCGGCTGCTCGGGGCTGCAGGCGCCGGGCGGCGAGGGAACCTACTACGCGCAGGTGATTTACGCTGCGCAGGCGACGCTGGCCACGCAGCAGGCATCTTATCCCGGCTCAAAGAACGCGATCATCCTCCTCAGCGACGGAGATGCGACGGCCTGTGCCTCGAACGCCAACACATCGGCGGGCGCATGCGACAGCAAATCGCAAATCGTCGCCACGGAAGGCACTTTAAACGGAACGGGAACGCACACTACCAACCCGAGCGGCTATGAGAGTTACACATATCCGTCCGCGTTGGGCGAGTGCGGCCAGGCGGTGCTGGCGGCGCAGTATGCAGCAACGCAAGGCACCGCGGTCTACACGATTGGATACGGTGCCGAGACATCGGGCGGTTGCCTGTCGGATGCGACATACAGCACCACGGTGACGACCAACGGCGGAAGCTGGAAACCCGGCGACCAGCCATGCGCGGCATTGGCGGCGATGGCCTCAGCTCAAATCAACTTCTACTCCGACGACGGCAGTGGATGCCAGGCGACGGCTCCCACCAATCAAAGCATTACCGCGTTGACAGCGATCTTTCGTGCCATTACTAACAATATGACCACGCCGCGGCTTATTCCGAACGGGTCGTCATAAAGTGCTAAATGTATCTGAGAAGGAGCCGTCGGCAGTATTGGATGGCCGATCGAAAGGGGTTTCCGCCGTGCGCACCAGGTTGACTTTTGCGGTGGCTTTTACTGCTGTTCTTTTTTCAGGCTGTTCAGGCGGCCCCGGCTTCAACCCGGTTCAAACGGGATCAACCCCCTCCCCTGGGGTGGCTATCCACGGAGTCATCCATGGCGGCCAACAGGCGATTTCGGGTGCGCATGTCTATCTGCTTGCGGCCAACACAGCGGGCTATGGCAATACTTCGCTTTCACTGCTGACCGCTGGTGCAGGCCGGAGTGAGGACGGCAACGGCAACTACTATGTAACTTCGAATTCGTCCGGGGCATACAACATCACAGACGATTACAGCTGCCTGCCAAGCTCGAATACCCAAGTGTATTTGTACTCGATCGAAGGCGATCCCGGGCTGGGAGATGGAGCGAACGCGGCTGCGGGGCTGATGGCAGGCCTGGGTGCCTGCGGCTCGCTCTCATCGAACGAGATCATTGTTGTCAATGAGGTGACAACCGTAGCGACGGCGTATGCCCTGGCCGGCTTTGCAACGGGTGCCACTCAGGTTTCCAGCTCGAGCAGCGTGCTGGCCGCGACCGGCGTGCAAAACGCATTTGGTTCGATTAAGAACCTGGTATCGTTGAGCGGCAATGCTCTGCCCACTACGCCGGCAGGAAACGGCATACCGCCCGCGGAAGAGATCGACACACTGGCTGACATTCTGGCGGCGTGTATCAACTCCTCGGGGCCATTGTCGACGCCATGCAAGACATTGTTCGCCAACGCCATGAACGGCAGCACCGCGCCATCTGAGACGGCAACGGCGGCCATCAACATTGCCCACAACCCCGGAGCGAATATCGCAACGCTTCTTGGCCTGGTGACGCCCACCGCTCCCTTCCAGCCGGCCTTCACTGTCGCGAATGCGCCGAACGATTTCACGGTTGCAATTGCATATTCCGGGGGCGGCCTCGACGGGTCGGGGTTTGCGCCTGAAGGCATCGCCGTAGACGGATCGGGCGACGTCTGGGTGCCAAACTTCGACTCCAATTCGGTCAGCGAGTTCAAGTACGACGGGACAGTTCTTTCCGGCACGACCGGCTTTGTCGGAGCCGGGCTGGACGAACCGACCAGCGTGGCCATCGACATCTATGGCAACGCCTGGGTGGCAAACTTCCTGACCCCGACGCCGGGTCTGTGGAGCATCAGCGAATTCAATTCCAGCGGGGCTGGAGTATCGGGCCCTCCGGGGTATGAGGGAAGCGGCTTGAATGAGCCTTACGGGATTGCCATCGACAACCTGGATCACACCTGGGTGGCGAACACCGGCGGCAACAATCTGAGCGAATTCAACTCATCCGGCTCGCCCCTCTCGGGAAGCAAGGGCTACGCCGTGGGCTCTCTCGTAGGGCCTGCCGGCATCGCTGCCGATACCGCGGGCAATGTCTGGACGGTGGATTTCACCGGCTCCAATGGCCTGCTTGTCGAGAGCACCTCCGCCGGAGCGCAAACGCCTGATCCGAGTGGGTTCAGCGGAGGCGGATTGAACGCTCCATACGGAGTCGCAATCGATTCCGCTGGCAATGTCTGGGTGACGAACCAGAATGGCGGGAATAGCGGTGACGGCAGCCTGAGCGAGTTCAACTCCAGCGGGTCGCCCCAGTCCGGTTCCAACGGCTTTAGCGGCGGAGGAATCGACGGGCCATACGGACTTGCCATCGATGGCTTAGGCAATGTGTGGACGGCAAACAATTTTGCCTGGACGATCAGCGAGTTCAACTCGAGCGGCACGGCGATTACGGGAACCAATGGCTACTCCAGTACCTCGTTGCAAAAGCCGTACGGGATTGCCGTCGATCCGTCGGGCAATGTCTGGGTAGCATCGAACAGCAGCAGCTCCAGCTCACTGACCGAATTTGTCGGCGCCGCTGCGCCGGTGGTCACACCGCTCGCGGCAGGAGCCGAATACCAAGAACTGGCGACGCGACCTTAAAGAGAGTTTCGACTGGGTTGAAGGAATAAGTATCTATTGAAGGAGAAAGATATGGTTGGCCGTAGGTATTTTTTACTCGCGTTGATGCTGGTAACCGCGGCATTTCCACTCTTTGCGCAAGGGGGATGCATTGATTCCCCCGAAGATCCGACGATTGCGCTGGCTTTGGTGGGCGGAATCGGCGGCCTGGCGATGAGTTTGGGTGTGGCTCGCCGCCGCAAGAAATAACCGAAAACACACTGGTCCTGCCCAGCGCGTCCAGTAGAGAATACGATGGTGAATGTGCACCGTATTCTGGTTGTTTTAGCGGCAACGTCGACTGTGGCTGCGCTCGCCGGCTGCGGCGGCAAGCTCACCTCTTCGGGCGGTGGCGGCGGGCCCGGAGGCTGCACCGCAGCTTCCAGTTCAGCCACACAATCTGCATGCCCGGCTCTCGTTTCTCAAGCGGGGGTACCGATTTCAGGAACAGTGATGGCTGGCAACCAGCCCGTGAGCGGGGCCATGGTGCAACTGTATGCCGCTGGAAGCAATGGCAATGGCTCACCTGCGGTGGAGCTGCTGGCGGCTGCGGTGCCGACCGGAACAAGCGGCGCTTTTGCTGTCCCGGGAGGATATTCCTGCCCCTCGGCTCAAACTCCTATCTATCTTCTTTCGAAGGGAGGCCAGTCGGGCGCCGGTTCGGCTGCCAATGCGTCCCTATGGCTTATGACAGCCCTGGGTTCCTGCGGCAACATTGCAGCCGGCAGCAATTTCGTCCTCAACGAAGTCACCACAGCGGCATCAGTCTGGGCTCTCGCTTCGTTCATGTCAGCCGGGGGTAATGTTGGAGCCAGCTGTACAAATACAAGCGGGCTGGTCAATGCATTCCTGAATGCCAACGATCTGGTGAACGTAAACACCGGTGCCTCGCCGGGCGCGGGAATCCCGGCCACGCTGACAGTCTCAACCAGCAAGCTGAACAGCCTGGCCAACGCACTTGCCTCCTGCACCCTCTCCAGCGGAGGCAGCTCCTGCAGTGAGCTTTTCAGCGCGGCCGCAGCTGGCAGCGCAGTCCCCGGAAACACGGTGGATGCGGCGCTTAACATCGCCCGCGCTCCAGGCAATCATGTTTCCGGAGTTTACGCATTGGCGGCGAACAGCCCGGTTTTCTCACCGGCGCTAACCGCCGTGCCTCCCGACTTCATGCTCCACAACACCGTGAATGGCGGGGGCATGGCCTCGCCCGCTTCGGTGAGCGTAGGCGCCTCGGGCGACGTCTGGGTGTCGAGCTACTTCGACACGGTTTCGAATTTTTCACCCGGAGGCGCAGCTTCGTTCGCATCCGGAATCACGGGAAGCGGGATCAATCAGTCATACGGCATGGCGCTGGATGCCGCGGGAGATGTCTGGATTGCCAACGAACAGACCGATCTGAACACCGGCAATGGAGACGTCGCCGAGTTGAGCTCCGCGGGCGCGGTGCTCGAATCGGGGTTGACTGGAGGAGGAATCGACTTTCCTATCGCGGTGGCAGCCGATCCCAACGGCAATATGTGGTTTGCCGATTACGGCGACTCCAAGGTCACTGTGCTGAACGGGACAGGTTCGGCGGTTTCGAGTTCCACCGGCTGGGGCAGCAATTCTCTTGCCTTTCCCGTGGCGCTGGCGGTGGATTCCGATCACAACGCGTGGGTAGCCAACCAGGGGGGACTGCTCCCCATCACGAAAATCTCTGCGGACGGATCCCAGGTAACGAACTACGACTGCGACTGTAACGGGGCCTCTGGAATCGCCGTCGATCAGAAGGAAAACATATGGGTCGCCAATTACTACGGCAACAGCATCAGCGAGGTGAATAGCTGCGGGACGCTCGTGCTGGACGCTGTGACCGGCGGCGGCGTGGATCATCCGCAAGGAATTGCGGTCGACGGTGGCGGCACGGTCTGGGTGACAAACTTCCTGAGCAACTCGATCTCTGAGATCAATGGCGCGTCAAGCTCGGCGGCGGGAACGTTCGTTTCACCGTCAACCGGATTTGGGACCGACGCCTCGATTCTTCAACCCTACGGCCTAGCCGTCGACGCAAGCGGAAGTCTCTGGGTCTCGAATTTCGGAAACAGCACGCTGACTCAATTTATCGGAGTTGCAGCGCCGGTAAAGACGCCGATGACCGGGCCACCCCAGCAGCCTTGAAGCTTCTCGTCCACGCGATGGGACGAAATGTGAGTATCACCCGCCTTATCGTAAGCTTTATGTAGCTTCGGAATGGTCGCTGGGGTTTTTCGCCGAAGAGATCGCATCAAGAAGGATCGTTTTTCTCCAAATGGCAGAGAACTTGGAACTCGCGCCACCGAGTTTCGCACCGGGTGCGACAAAGCCGGAGCTGCGCGCGATGCCGCGGAGTCGCTTCCTGCCGGGTTGCGGAGTTGCAGCTTTGAGCGCTGCCGGTTGCATCGGAATCTACCGCGAACTCGCCGTCCTCTGGGTCATCTGGACCACCGATCCGCTTAGATCGATCGGCATGCTGATCCCGCCGATCAGCATTGCGCTTACGCTGCGCGTTTGGCGCCAACACGGCTGGCAAGTGTGCGGAACGTGGTGGGGCCTGGCAGTGATAGCGCTTTCCTACTTCTTGAGCCTTCTTCGCCAGAAGATGTTGTTTTTTGCTGTTTTCGGCTCGGCTTCGGTTTCTTTCATTCCGATTTCCCTGCCCATTTACGTTTACGGCTGCGGGATCATTCTGTTATTTGCCGGGGCGGAAGTCTGGCGCAAGGCTTGGTTTCCGCTAGGCCTGCTGCTGCTTTCGCAGCCGGTGCCGATTCTGGTGAACGGCTTGATCGACCTTCCCCTGCAGAGTATCTCGGCCCGCGTGGCACGGTCTTTTGCGACTTTGATTCACTTTGCGCCGACCACGCCGCAACTGCGACTTATGTTTTCGCCGGACTTCGGGATGTTTATCGCGCCTGGATGCGATGGCATTCGCGGAGCCATTGCCATGGGTTATGTGGCCTTGATTCTCGGGTATCTGAAACGTTTCGGATGGTGGTTATGGGCAACATGTGTCGTTGCCGCTTTCCTGTTGGGATATCTTTTCAACTTTCTCAGACTCTGCGTTCTTGTCGTTTATTATCGAGTGGCCTTAGGCCATCTCTCTTTGGAAAGCATTGCCACGCAGGCTGACTATGCGATCGGATCATGCTTATTTCTCGTTGCGACGCTTCTGTTCGTTCGGCTGGCCTCTCGCCAACAAGGGCGCCCGGCTCTTGCATCGGTCATGCCAGATGCGAGGCGTCCCGGGGGCCCGCGGGCCGTTTGGATAAAATCAGCTGCGTTTGCCACAACCGTGCTGGCGGCGCTCGGCTTGCCGTCGTCCGTTCTTCATTCCTCTCGCGCCGGCGAAAACAGACGCCAGCCCTTGGCCGCACGCATGCCCGGGCAGATCGGCAACTTCGCGTTGACGCGCACCTGGTATGAACAACAGAGCGGAACGCCGGTTGTGCGGGCTGGAGCCTACTCGGCGCCCGGGTCGGACGAGATTATCGTCGGTGTCTGGATCGCGCCGCTGACATACTTTCATGACGCAGGCGCCTGCTGGCTGGCGCGCGGTCTCAAACCCGATCTTTTGACCGTGCGGCCGTATCATGTAGCGGGCAATGAGACAGTGAATCTGAGCACGGGCTTCTACAGCGACGGGATTACCGACAGTATCGTTGTCAACGCGGCCTGCACTCCGGAGAAGTGCTCGCAGTTCGCAGGTGCTTCGTCGATGAACCACTTCGGAATTGTTTTCCTCGATCAGCGGATCAGTGCATTGACCGGGAGCGATGAGCATCCGGTCTCCATCATGGTCCGCATCGATCGGCTGCACGTGGGCGAACCCCAATCCGCAACTCAGGGTGTGCTCTCAGACGAGGCGCAAAGATTTCTTGCCGGCTTTGATCCGACTGGACTAAGCCGCGTGTTTCAATGAGGGCTCCAGAGAGCACCGCGGGGCGAAGCCAACTGAGATTCGGCGCGCCCATCAACAAGCGCACACAGTTTCGTGAGACACATCGCCGGTCTCTGATATCTCTGCCAATTCCAACTGCGATAGACTGAGAAGACGCTGCCGGTTTCCCAGAATGCGGAGAGGTGGCCGAGTGGTTGAAGGCAGCGGTCTTGAAAACCGCCGAGCCCGTAAGGGTTCCGTGAGTTCGAATCTCACCCTCTCCGCCATAGAGTCCTTAAAATCAGCGATTTATTCTAGATCAACCAACCAGGCTCGCAATTTCGGCCAAATATGAGGATCTTTGCGTAGAAAGGGTGCCGGAGAGAATTCTCTGGTTGCACAAGTTGCCCGAAATTCTCATCAATTCTCCAAGCCCGAATTTGGCGGATCCCTTTTGACCTTCAGGAAAACAACAGGTGCTGAACCCCCGTCAGTCTCCTTTCCGTGATCAACCCATGCCGACTTGCGGGGCGACGCTAAAAGGTTGGATCAGCGGCGAACCTTGCGAAACAAGATCGTGCATGAGGTCGCATCGCGCCAAGGTAGAAACGCGCTTCAATCGTTGAAACGCCAAAAGGAAGCGTCTACCCAGGGGCCTTCTGCCGCACCCGGCACGGCGAATTTGACAGAAAAAGCCAAGAATTTGAAGGAGACAACTGAGGCGATCCAGACGCAGCGAAGGAAAGAAATGGAAGATACGATTGCCGGCACGGCGGTTCACGAGGATCTGTTTGGCGCGAAGGACGCCGAGGTGCTGCGAGATGTTGGCCTGCTCCATGCCGAGCTTTTCGATGAGAGTCCCGGCGGAGAGCTCGTCTTCGCTCAAGAGTTCCAGAATGGCGATACGGGTTGGGTGGCCGAGGGCCTGGAAGATGTCAGCCTTGAAGCGACGGAGTGAGTCCGGCATGATCTAATGAGAGTTCTGTCCTTGCCAGATCTTCATAATCGCCGCGGGTCACAGATGATGTCTTGTCAACGCTCGCTCTTTCCGTGCGCGGGCTTCAGAAACACGTCGCTGATGTTGGAGCCATGAATGCTTGAGTGACAACTGATACACGACGGGTTCTGCGCCGACAGGATGTGCGCCGGCTCGGGAGGCCGGCCTGCTGTGGAGTTCGCCGATGGCAAGTGGCATTGCAGGCAGATCGTGTTCACATTCGCTTGAATCAGCAGTTGGGGATTCGGCCCCCCGTGCGGGACGTGGCAGGCCATGCAACCTTCAGCCTTAACCGCAGCGTGCTCATAGAGGAAGGGTCCGGCTGCCGCCGCGTGGCACTTGGTGCACACCATGAACTGCCATCGAGCAGGATGTAGCGCGTTCTCGCCTCGGGCGCCGTGCGCATCGTGGCAGTCTGTACAATCAATCAACCCCTCTTCAACCTTGTGATGGACGGCCATGGAGAATTGTGGCTTCACGTCGCTGTGGCACTGCAAGCAATCGCCAGAGCTGTTTGAAGCCTGTTGCATGGCCTGGCGCCCATCGAGCTTGGCTTCGCCCATCGGCTGCGGCGTTTCTTCCCCCTCGGTCGGGACCTGGGCAGTTGGTTGTCCGGCAGGCGGCTGGATCGTAAACGGCTCAGGGCTCACCCGGCCACTATGGCAGGTGTCGCAGGTGACAGGAATGCCGGAGTCTTCGACCTTCGCGATGTAATTATTGTTGATCTCCTCGGTCATCCTATACATGAGGCGTGCGGCAACCTTCATTGGTTTGGAGTCATCGACAAAGTCAAGGCGGGGATGCCCGTCGGGAGCTGCGTTCTTCGAATCTTCAGCGTGGCACGAATCGCACCGGGCACCCAACGCGTGCGCCCATTGCTCCATGATGTCGTGAACTTCCTGACCGGAGAGGTCTTTGGGCAGTACTTTCAGGTTGGTGGGTGCTGGAAAAGTGCGCGGCGGAGCGGGCTGCGAGCTTGCCGCGGCGCTCGGCGGGCCTTGTGGAGCCTGAGACAGTGTAACCGTGGAGAAGAAGGCCGTTGCCAAAAGCGCGATCGCGACGGTTGATCGGGTTGTGGATGATGGCCGCAAGGGGTGAGCCTCTTCAATGGGGAGAGGGGCGAATCGTCGGGGACGCAGTTCTACTTGCGCGCATAAACCGTCCCTGCCGGCTGATACGGGGGATCGGCGACTGCGCGTGTGTAAGCGATAAGCGCCCGAACATCCGCCGCGCTCAAGGTATTCCCATAAGGCGGCATAAGTGCGGAGCGATTCTGAGCCGGGCCCCCGTGAACAATGATTGAAGTCAGGTCGGCATCGCTTATTTTGTTCAACGTGTTGCCGTCGCTGAAAGGATGCGGCTTGGCTTCGAGATTGCCGTAATTCGAGACCCGCTCCGGCGATGACTCCGGGTCGTGGCAGCGGCTGCAATATTTGTCCGCCAGAATGGCCCCGAGGCGCTCCTCGTAGTCGAGCGCCGTCTCCACAGTGTCGAGGGACACAGGTTTGGCCTTGCCGGGAGTTACAGCAGTGAGCACGTATCGCCCCGAAATGGCGCCCAGGGTAACCGTTGTAGTTGCCTGGCCGCTGGAGTCGGTGAGGACCGCGTCCGGATCAAAGCTGACGCCCGCGGGACCGTGAAACTCGACCACGGCTCCGGGCACTGCAGTTCCCTTATCGTCGTTGACCTGCACCACCAGCGGATCTTTGAGCGCAGTGCCGGTGGCGCCCACTTGGTGTCCGCCACTGGATTCGACAAGGGCGATTCCCTGCGCAGTGGCCTTGAGCCCTGCGTTCGGCGGCGCGGAATGCTTGCAGCCAAGGAGCATCCCGAGCGAGAAAATCGCAAAAGCCGCGGAGACTCGAAACATCGTTTGTGCAGTCATTCGCGTGATCATCACTTCGCTCCTCGCCCGCCCGAACCCTTTAGCGACATCAGGAAGGCCGTCAGCGCGCGGGCATCTTCATCGCTCAGGTTCTGGTTCGGTTCTGTCGTCCCGGGCCGCAGCGCCTGCGGATTCTTGAGCCATGCGTAGACCCAGCCCGCAGTTAATCGGGAGCCAACCTGCGTCAGCGTCGGCCCGATATAGCCCTTGTCGGCTTTGGTGTCGACGATGTGGCACGCCTGGCAGCTGTACTTGGAATAGAACAGCTGCCGCCCGTGCTCCACGACATCCGCGGAATTCGTGGCTGCAGGGTCGAGATCCGTATCGATGGCCGGTGATTGGTAGACGGCAAGGATGTAATCAGTCAGTTCCTTGTTGTCGCTGTCGCTGAGATTGAAGCGCGGCATGCGCCGGATGAGGGATGGGCGCAGCGTGTTGGGGTTGTGCAGGAAATCCGTGAGCCACTGCCGCTGCACAGAACTCCCTTCCCAGCTGAGATCGGGCGC
>Ga0187863_10004433_pt1 | contig 10019 bp, 9 predicted proteins | sample June2016WEW_11_1_FD_132975 | JGI IMG/M metagenome (GOLD analysis project Ga0187863, IMG submission 132975) | Peatland microbial communities from SPRUCE experiment site at the Marcell Experimental Forest, Minnesota, USA - June2016WEW_11_10 | ecosystem: Environmental > Terrestrial > Soil >...
ATTTTCTTGCTCCTTACCGTCATACTGGCCTTTTTGTCCTTGGTCGGATTTGAGTTTCTGATTTTCACCAGAGAAGTTGAGCTTCTCTTGGCTTTCGGCGGTCTCTTGCTATTGCTGGTGATGGTCCTCGGCGATCACATCTCCATGCAGAGAGACATTGAAATCGCCCGAGAAATCCAGCGCTGGTTGGTCCCTCGCGTCCCTCCCGACGTTGCCGGAGTCGATATGGCCTTCGCAACAAGGCCTGCCAAGACCGTCGCAGGTGACTATTACGATGCCTTTCGCCGCGCCGCTGACGGCCCGTTGCTGCTCGCCGTCGCGGACGTGGCCGGCAAGAGCGTCCCGGCGGCCATGCTCATGGCCACATTTCAGGCCAGTCTTCGAGCGCTGGCCGGATCGCGCGGCACGCTTTCCGATCTCGTGGTTGGATTGAACCGCCAAGCCTGCTCCAATAATATGAATGGCCGCCGCTTCACCACCGCATTTCTCGCCGAACTGGATCCCCTCACCGGGGGTTTGACTTATCTTTGCGCCGGTCACAACCCTCCGATGTTGAGGCACCGCGACGGAACCATTGAACGGCTGAAGTCCGAAAGCATCCCCCTGGGTATCGAATTAAACGAAAAGTATGAGACTGGGCGGACCGTTCTTGACACCGGGGACATTTTGATTATCTATACCGATGGTGTCACCGAGGCTCGCGATGAGGACGGAAAGGAATTTGGAGAGGACCGCTTGCTCGCCCTGGTGTCCCAAACGTCCGAGGAGCGAGCGGCGCTTACCCTCGCTGCCATCATGAGAAAGCTCGACGAGTTCGTTGGAGGCGCCCCCCAACACGATGACATTACATGCTTTGTGGTTCGCCGTGCATAACCCCGTCGATCTGCAATACGGCAAGCTGACGGCCAAACTACGTCATTCATTGTATGGCCCCGAGCCTGACGCAACTGTAGTCTAATCTCTCAACGTAAAGGTTTGGACCGATTGAGCCGATAGCAGGTTGAGCGGCGCTTCAATCACGTAAACTATTCTAGGTACTTAAATGGAGGCTTTATGAAACGCATGGGTTGGTCGGAAACTGTTTCGGCGTTCGTCGTGGGCATCGGTGTGGGAGCTGCGTTGGGAATTTTGTTTGCGCCACAATCTGGCGAAGACACACGCGACCAGATAGCGGGCGGCGCGCAAGACACACTCGACGGAGCGGTCTCTAGTGGCCGGAAGTGGGTCCGCCGCGCGCAGAGAACTGTGGACGATGCCACCGATTATGTGAAGAAGAATGTCGACGACGCCACGGGCTACGTGAAAGATGCAGCCGACGCAGGCGAACGCGCCTATCGCGACGCCAAAAAAGCGTCTGCCTGATTCGGAATTCGTGCGCTTCCGCGGGGAATGGGGAACTCCCCATTCTCCCGCTCGGCTTATCGCAACCGCGCCGCTCTCACGTCACGCGCATTTGACGTTACCGCTTTGAGCCTCTAAAGTAAGCAGTGCCACGGAGGCCAAATCGACACCGCCGGATTGAATCGGCGCACGGAAGCCTCCGCTACGGGGAGATCCAAATGAAGGAAGAAGCCGCTTCGCCGAGCCCTAAGAACCTGACGCGCAAAGAGCTGATCGATCTTTTGAATGAAGACTTGGCTCGGGAATACCAAGCCATCATTTCCTACGTGATTTATTCGCAGGTTTTGAAGGGCGCCGAATACATGAACATCGCGGGAGAGCTAGAGAAACATGCCGGCGAAGAGCTCAGCCACGCGTTGATCATCTCGAATCAAATTGACTATCTCGGCGGCATGCCCACCACTCAGCCTAAGCCCGTCCGTACTTCCGAAAAGGCTCGGGACATGCTCAAGTTCGACCTGGAGAACGAGACTACAACCATCCGCAACTATCGCGACCGCGTGCGTCAATGCGAAGCGCTGGGTGAGTTTTCAATGGCTGAACACATTCGCGAGATCCTCATGGACGAACAAGATCACCAAATCGCTTTGGCTACAGCTTTGGGAGAAGACGTTCCGAAGATCGGCTCGGAGACTGGTCCAAAGAAGTAGAACGTGCAGATGCAAGCGGTGGCTATCGAACGTCGAGAATTCAACAGGAGATTTCAATGACTGACGGCCCGGACGGAAAAGTAGAGACTTTTCTCGCCAAAGAAGAAGATATTCTCACGAGTGTTGCGCGTAGCATCGGTTCGACGCTTGGTTCCGTCGCCGCCAAAGTAAATGCCGTATCAAGCCCGTCTCGGCGAAAAAAGGCAACCCGTAAGCGCCGTCCTCGTGCTAAAGCCGCAAAGAAAAAGCGACCGGCGAAAAAATCCAAGCGCAAATCAGCAGCCCGCAAACGCACTGCTCGCAAGAAATCCAGACGCTAGGAGCTTCTTGGCTGGCAACTGACCCGCACCTCATGAGGTCCGGCGCGGTCGCTTCTCGTTCCGGCGAGCCAGGAATTTTACGGAAAATCTTCGCTTCATTCGATGTTGTGCTGTACCTTTTGCTACCAATAGTTACGCATATTTCTAAGGTAAGTCCCCGATTGATCCCGTTGAGGTTCGCGCGCATTGTTGCGGCGCGCGACGCGGAAGACATGGGATTCCTCTTATAGCCATTAGCGCTGCGCGCCGTTATTTTCAAGGAGAAAAAATGACTTCGAAATCCTTCGTGGGATTGGTCGCCATCGCCGCAATCGTATGCCTGTTCGGATGTTCCGAGGGTGCCAGGAAATCCCCGGATGTCACTGACAGCATCCGGAAATCTCTCGATCAGTCCAATCTGCGAGACGTGAAAGTCAGCCAGGATCGGGACAAAGGTGTGGTGACATTGACCGGGCAAGTTGCCTCCGCTAGCGACAAGTCGCAAGCTGAATCCATCGCCAAGTCGATAGCGGGCTCACAAGTGGTAGCGGACGAGATTGCCGTGGTTCCCCCAGGACCTGGCGCCAGCGATGCGAAGACAGTTAGTTCCGACCTGGACAAAGGCATCGAGCAAAATCTGGATGCCGCGTTGGTCCAGAACAGATTCAAAAAGGATGTAAAATACGACGTGAAAAACGGCGTGGTTACGTTAACCGGAGAAGTGAATTCGCAGTCCAAGCGCTCCCTGGTGGAAAAAGTTGCGGCCGGAGTTCCCAACGTTCAGCAAGTTGTAAATGAGCTGCAGGTCAAGAATCAAAAAGCCAGCTCGACTCAGTAGACGCCTTGCGAGCACTAATGCATCGCAAGGCTTTCGCCGTATGATCGGCATCAAGAAAAATTAAAATCTATTGCAATACTTTTGACAGCGACGGATAGACTTCCAGCCCGCCGTTGTGGTCGTAGTGGATGTATCCCAGTTTCCTGAATTTATTCATGAAGAAATTCACACGCGGGCGTGTTGTGCCCACCATTTCCGCCAGCGTGTCCTGGTTCACTCTCTGAATGATCGACAGGTTTTCGTTCCCTTTCTCGTACTCCATGAGCAACAAAAGCACGCGGGCCAGCCTTTTTTCGCTTGAGTTAAACAAGTGGTCGATCAGATCTTGCTCGATGCGGTGATTGCGCGATAGCAGATAATTAATGAACTGGGTGCAAACGTGGGGCTCTTTTTCGATTATTTCAATCATCTTCTTTCGATCGATCTCCAGAATCGTGCTGGCCACCACTGCGATTGCTGAAGTCTGGTAATTGGTATGGCCGCTGATACATCCCTCGCCAAAGAAATCCCCCCTTCCTAGGAAACCGAGCACACCGCTTCTTCCGCGTTTGGAAACGAGAACGAGCTTCACTACCCCTTGTCTGATGTAGTGCACCGCCTTGCACTCGTCCCCCTGCGAGAAAATGCGCTTGTCTGGCAAGTAATCCACGCTCTTTCCCGGTGGCAGCGCCGATGGAAAAAGCGCTTTTGTCGTATTACATGGCTTGCTTGAAGTCATCTCGTCCCCAGCGCATCCAAAAGCAGCTCCCATGATGGATTCTGAATTATCACGGAACCAGTATCCTGTCTCACTTATTCAGATTTGTCTGTCTAACATTGAACAGACAAATCCTTCGAACCTGCCTAGCATGCCTGGTCCTTCGCGTTCTCTAATCCTGGTAGGCCGCAAGGGATCCGTAAAATACATTTACGTCGCCGGCAGAGGGCCATGAGCCTAGGATACGATATCTTCCGCAAACTCGATGACGGCAATCCGCTCTGGATCGCTGACGTTGTTTCGTTGAGCGAAGATAAGGAACAAATAAAACTGCTGGTCTCCCAATCCGCAGCCGCATATTTTGTCCGTGACGCTTCCACCGGCGAGATCGTTTTCAGCACTAAACCTGTCGCCTGACTACTCCCCACCCTGGTACTCCAGATGCGCCGGTAGAACGAAGAAATTTCCTCAATAGAACAGTGTATGCCCCTCTAAGTATAAGAATCTAAGGTGGTAATTGGAGACCCCTCATGGCCACCCATGTGCCCTGTCAGGAGTGTGCATCGAACAAAATACAAAGCATTCGGAGGTTTTCATGGATACGAATTATGATATTTTTAAGCGGCTTCAAAACGGCAGGCCTCTCTGGATCACTGCGGTACCGGGAATTGAGGAAGCGCGCGTGCGAGTAGATCGGCTGGAAGCCATTGCGCCCGGCGAGTATTTAATTTACTCGCAGAGCAAAGGGATTATCGTCGAATACGTAAACGCCTAGGGACCCTGATTTACCGGAATCCTCGATCCATTCCTACTCCGGAACCGGCCCAGCCCGCGTCACATGCCTGTAATGCTTTCCTTCTGTCTATCCTGATAGTCTAGGCGTCCGAGGCGAGCATGGCGCGGAACAAGCTGGCAGCTCCCCATTTATTCTTGAATCGTCATTTTTCCTGGCTGCAGTTCAACGAGCGCGTGCTTGAAGAGGCGCGCGATGCAAAGAATCCGCTCCTTGAGCGCGTGAAATTTCTAGCCATCACAGCAAGCAACCTCGACGAATTCGTCGAAGTCCGAGTCGCGGGGCTTTTGCAGCAGGTCGAACACGGCATCAAAGACCCCGGCCCCGATGGCCGCACGCCGCGCGAAGTACTCACCGAGCTTGCCGTTCGAACCCATGCATTCGTAAAAGCTCAGTATGATTGCTGGCGGGAAGAACTCGTTCCCGGGCTCGTTGCCGAGTCGATTCGTGTGGTTAACATGCGCGCCTTGCGGCCCGCTGCACGCGCGCACATCGGCAATTTTTATGCAAAAGCCGTGGAGCCGCTGCTCACGCCGGTCACCATTGATCCGGCTCATCCATTCCCGCATGTAATTAATAAGGCGATTTGTTTGGCATTTCTGCTGCGCCCCAAACGGCGCGGTTCGCTCCCTTATCTCGGAGTCGTCACCGTCCCGCGCGCCCTGCCCCGCTTGGTACAGGTGCCGTCTGCGAATGGCGCGGTCGAATATGTTTTCCTATCCGACGTCATTCACGCCTTTGCCGAGCGCCTGTATCACGGATACGAAGTTCTCTCCGCCGCGGCTTTCCGCGTTACCCGCAACAGCAATCTCTATTTGGAAGCGGAGGAATCGCGCAGCATTATGGACTCCGTCGACGCCCAGCTTCATAGCCGCAGAAAAGGCGAGGCTGTGCGCCTGGAAATCGAAGCGAGCGCTAATCAGGAAATTATCGACCGTCTGGTCGCGAATTTCCGTTTGGCACCCTGGCAAATTTTCCGCGTGGATGGCCCTCCCAATCTTTCGCGCATCGCCTATCTTTATGATGCCATCGCGCGCGCCGATCTGAAATTCCGCTCGTTCGTTCCTCGTGAACTGGCATTGAAGCCCGGGCCCAGCGCGCTTTTCGAGCTGATTCGAAAGCGCGACGTTTTGCTGCACCATCCCTACGATTCCTATTCATCCGTCGTCCGCTTCATCGAAAGCGCTGCGACCGATCCCGACGTTCTGTCTATTAAGCAAACGCTCTACCGCACCAGCGAAAATTCGCCCATCGTCCGCTCTTTGATTGAAGCCGCGGCCAAGAAAGAAGTCGCCGTTGTGGTGGAGCTGAAAGCGCGCTTCGATGAAGCTTCCAACATCCGCTGGGCGCGTAATCTGCAGGACGCCGGCGTGCAAGTCTTTCATGGTTTGGTGGGCCTGAAAACGCATTGCAAACTCGCCCTCATCGCCCGCCGCGAGCAAGGCGGCAAGATCCGCCAGTACGCGCATCTCGGCACCGGGAACTACAATCCTTCCACCGCGCGCTATTACACCGACCTGAGTCTGCTGACCAGTGATGCCCGTATCACCGGCGCCGTGCAAAACGTTTTCAATTATTTGACGGCCTACTCCGAGCGCCCGCAATATCTGCCGCTTTTTGTGGCACCGTTGAATTTAGGAAAAAGCTGCTTGAGTTTGATTGAGCGGGAAACCGCTCATGCGCGCGCCGGACGCCCCGCATTCATTTTCGCCAAGGTAAATGCGCTGCTCGACGAAAAAATTATCCAGGCTCTCTATCGCGCTTCACAGGCAGGCGTGCACATTGAACTTATCGTGCGCGGTGCTTGCGCTTTGCGTCCTGGCGTTCGCGATGTCAGCAGTCGCATTCGAGTCAGAAGCGTGGTCGGCCGATTCCTGGAACACAGCCGGGTTTTTGCTTTCGGCAACGGAGGCAACACGGAAGTCTATCTAGGGAGTGCCGACTGGATGCAGCGCAACATTAACGAACGCGTCGAAGTGATGTTCCGGTTGAAGGATCCCGCCCTTTGCACTCAGGTTTTCACCCAAGTCATTTCGCCATATCTCGCCGATACTGAGAAGACTCGATTCTTACTCCCGAGCGGAGACTATGTTCGCGGTCGCGAAGCGGGTCTTCTTTCCGGTTCGCGTAATGGGTTCCGCTTTAATGCTCAGGAGTTTCTAATCGGTTTCTCGGAAGCTCACGAGGATATGCAGGTATTACCGCCGTTGCCGCGCTTCGTTAAGCTCCCGGCGCCGCGTAAAGGCGCGGAAAAAACCTCGCTCTCTCCGGCCCACGCGGAGTCTTCAGCTTAAGAGAACGTCAAACTATGGCAGCGTTCCGTACACATCGAGCTGAGTTTGTGTTCCGATATACACTTTGCCGTTCGCGATCGTCGGAACAGCAAACTTTACGGCATCCCCTGCGGCATCTCCTGCCGATAGGCTGCTGTTCCACAACGCCGAGAGATTGCCCGCTTCATATGCATACAATACTGCTGGACCGGGCCCAGGCCCCGGATTGCCGTAATCAGACGAGTCAATCACCCAGATGATTCCATTTGTGTTTCCGTTCGCGGAAGCCGCCGGCGTTGTCCCCGGAAAGCCGAACGAATGGCTGGATGTTTCGCTGGGCGTGCCAGACAACGACCCGCTCGTTACAGGAAAAGCCTTCAGACTATCGCCCGCGCCTCCGAAATAAACGACGCCGTTGAAGTAAGCAGGAATGCTCCACAGTCCGTTAATTTCTCCTTGAATCTCCTGCGTAATCTGCGCGTCCTTGTTGTTGCAGCCCGTCTGGCAGTAGTGCAAATTATTCGCCGTCATCTGGTCCCGGTTGATCACATAAATCGTTCCTTCTTTCCCTGCTTCAACCAGTTCGTGCGTAACGTTCCCCGCTTGGTCCGGAAGCAACAAAACACCGCCCGACCCTAAGTCGACGTCGCCTGAGGAAAGGCTGCTTTGATCGTACGGAGTGAAATAGTCCAGCAGGGAAAGCGTCGAAGTGCCGGGATAAAACAGTTTCATGATCGTGTCGCCTAATTCCCTTGCGGGCACGTGTGTTGTGTCGAAGTCGCCGTTTCCAGACGCAATAAAAATGTTTGCGTTGGAATCCCCGGCCACGCCTGCGCCCGACATCCAGAAACCGCCGTCACTTCCGTTGGGAGTTGTGATCAGGAGAGATGTTTGTGTAAACGTCCCGGCGTTGTAAGAGAAGAGCCAGCCGTGATACGGCCCGTCGTCGCAATGCGATGCATAGGCAAGGTAAAGAACCCCATTCAGCAACAACAGACCCGGCCGGTTCAGATGATGAAGTCCATCTAGACTCACCATCCCGCCGCTGCTGCCGGCACCGGTTCCCGGAACCCTTGCCGTGATTGCAACTGGCCCCGGCGCTTTTTCATCGCCGGTCGTGATATCGAGCGCATGGAGCCGGTGAATGAATGCTCCGTTTTCCTCGGACGTCGCTTCAAGGTACATGGTTCCGCTGCTGGGATCTATTACCGGCGTGCTCGTGATGCCCACCTGTGGAATCAGATCCGAGCAGCCCGAGTCGAGAGTGGCCTCAATATTCACCGTCTTGGCGCCCGCCGCCGCTCCGTGCGCGGTATCAATCATGCTCTGGTGCCACAGCAATCCCGCGTTCGTTCCCGTGTTGCTGTCGGCGTCAAACGCATACACGCTGTCGCCCTCCGTCGCCACATATATGACGTTGTGCACGCTTCCACCGATCGTCACGTTCGGGACATACAGCGGCTGCGCGTAAATAAATCCATCTACAGCCTGCGAAAACTTCTTACCGAAAGTTGTGGTGTTAACGTTGCTCGGAGTCAGGACCGTCTCGCTTAAATTCTGTCCCGTACGCCCAATATCATTGTGCTGTGTAAGGACACCTGCAAACCCGCTGCTGTTGCTGGTGTGATTCGTCACGCTCAGAATAGAGACGCCCTTTATCGCCCCCACTACCGCCTGGATAGACGTGTACCCGGCGTTCACTCCTCCTGACAGCGCCTTGCTCGTCGCCACTCCTGCCGTGCTTACGGTAGCTACGCCCGTACTCGAAGACGTCCATGTCGCGCTGTCCGTCAGATTCTGCGTGGTGCCGTCACTGAAGTGTCCCGTAGCCGTAAAGGTCTGCGTCGCGCTGTTATCTGCTATTGCGGGATTTTGCGGGCTTACCACAAGCACCTGCAGCGATGCCGTACCGGAAGTTACTGTAAGAGTCGTCGAGCCGGTAATCCCTGCCGAAACCGCCTTAATCACGCTCGTTCCTGCCGCCACTCCCGTGGCCAACCCGCCCGCTGTGATCGTTGCCACCGTGGTGGTCACCGAACTCCAGGTAGCTGTGCCGGTCAGATTCTGCGTCGAACTGTCCGAGAAAGTCCCGGTCGCCGTGAACTGTTCTGTTGCGTCTTTTGCAATTGAAGGATTCGCCGGCGTCACCGCGATCGACACCAGCGTCGCGGCCGTTACCGTGAGAGTCGTCGAGCCGGTAATCCCTCCCGAAACAGCTTGAATCTGGCTCGTTCCTACTGCTACCGCTGTGGCCAAGCCGCCCGCAGTAATCGTCGCCACTGTGGTGGTCACCGAACTCCAGGTAGCCGTGCTCGTCAAGTTTTGCGTAGAATTATCAGAAAACTTGCCCGTCGCCGTGAACTGTTCCGTCTTGCCCTTAGCAATCGAAGGGTTCGCCGGCGTCACGGCAATCGACACCAGCGTCGCCGCTGTTACCGTGAGAGTCGTTGAGCCGGTAATGCCTCCCGAAACAGCTTTAATCGTGCTTGTCCCTGTCCCCACTGCTGTGGCCAATCCGCCCGCGGCGATCGTCGCAACCGTAGTGGTCACCGAGCTCCAGGTAGCCGTGCTCGTCAAATTCTGCGTCGAACTGTCCGAGAACGTTCCGGTCGCCGTGAACTGTTCTGTTGCGCCCTTTGCAATCGAAGGATTCGCCGGCGTCACGGCAATCGATACCAACGTCGCCGCAGTCACCGTGAGAGTCGTTGAGCCGGTGATGCCTGCGGAGGTAGCCTGAATCTTGCTCGTTCCTGCCGCCACTGCCGTGGCCAACCCGCCCGCGGTGATCGTCGCCACCGTAGTGGTCACAGAACTCCAGGTGGCTGTGCTGGTCAAGTTTTGCGTTGAATTATCCGAAAACTTGCCCGTCGCCGTGAACTGTTCTGTCTTGCCTTTCGCAATCGAAGGGTTCGCCGGCGTCACCGCAATCGACACCAGCGTCGCCGCTGTTACCGTAAGAGTCGTTGAGCCGGTAATGCCTGCCGAAACAGCCTTAATCGTGCCTGTCCCTGTCCCCACTGCTGTGGCCAACCCGCCCGCTGCGATGGTCGCAACCGTAGTCGTCACCG
>Ga0187863_10004435_pt1 | contig 10017 bp, 15 predicted proteins | sample June2016WEW_11_1_FD_132975 | JGI IMG/M metagenome (GOLD analysis project Ga0187863, IMG submission 132975) | Peatland microbial communities from SPRUCE experiment site at the Marcell Experimental Forest, Minnesota, USA - June2016WEW_11_10 | ecosystem: Environmental > Terrestrial > Soil >...
CATCGTAAAACAAATTCGTTCGGTATGGTCTCAAGTGCGCATCGTGGTGCGGGGAGATTCTGGATTTTGCCGCGAGGAACTGATGGCCTGGTGCGAAGGCGAAGGCGTGGACTACCTGCTGGGGCTGGCGAAAAATGATCGTCTGAAGGCGGAGATCGAAAAGAAGATGGAGGAAGCAAAAGCTCAGTACCAAGAGACCGGGCACGCCGCTCGGTTGTTCCAAGAGCTTGTTTGATGGGCGGAGCCCTTGGGGGGGCGTCCGCGGGAGCCTACGGGGGCTGGATTTTCGGCTGGCGCCCGACCCCGGTGATCAATCCAGTGCTTTTAACGGTTGGAGGTGTAACGGGAGCATTTGCCGTATGCGGCGGAGTTCTGTTGTACGAGTACCGCGGGCGCTTTGCGGATATCTCCCGAGTCCTCTTCTACTCGCTGATTCCCACCTTGACCGCCGCCATTGCCGGATTTTTCATAATTCTGGCGCATGACATCGCGGGCAATTACTTCGGCCCCTTCGACAGCCGCCTAAGAAATCTGGAAGGCGGGGCGTACATCGGCGCCATCGGGGGCGCAACGCTGGGCATCCAAGTCGGCTCCACTTTTCTTCTGTGCCGATTGAAGCAAAAACGAGAAGGCCGATAAATCGCCGGTGGACCCCGCTGTTTAACGGATCGAGCCGGCCGCGGTTTCGACGAACACTTCGCGTTCCAGCCCGAGGCCGCGCGCGGATCGCGTCAAGATCGTTTTTCCTCCGATCAAGATGTTTTCGCTTTTTCCTTGCCAATACTCCATCCGCACTAAAAGCACCGGAGACTTGGGTTTTTCTGGAGCCGAGATTGCGTCGAGGCAAGCACCGATATCTCCGATGGAGTTCTTCTTGGCTCTTGCTCACGTATTTGGCTTCTTTCGTTTTTCCAATTCTTGTTGGTCATCGTTGCTCCTTCTGTTTCCAGCGATGCAAGTGTCAGTGGCTGTGGAAAATATAGCACTCACAGAAGCTCGGGGATGGCCATCGAAAGCTTGTACTTCGGAACCCGCCAGTGTTTAATATTCCGCAGGAGGGTTCATGAACATCGTAGAAGTGTTGCACATTGAAGAAGCGAAACTACAACGACAGTTGGCCGCAGTTAAGGGCGCCATCGCGGCCTTGAATGGTGGTAGTACGGCGGCTGCAACTACAGGGCAGACCGCCAGTCCTAATGGTGCGAGTGCCAACAGAAGCATGCCCGCCGCCGTTCGAGCGAAAATAGCCCGGTCGGCAAGGGCAAGATGGGCAAGGATCAGGGCGGCAAAAGCAAAAAAGGCGAAGTAAGTTTCAATCCTCGGACTTCAATCTCCCAAATCTGAAATTCTGGCGTGCGGTGCGTGGCTCATGAGGATGGACAAGCCATGCATCGCAACGCCCAATCCTCGGGAAGCCTGGTAGACCACAGCAATGCCCGGGCGGCGGGGCATGCCCGTGGGGTGCAGGTCGGTGGTTCCGGGACCGCTGTGGGCCTTGTGGACCGCCGCCACGTGTGGGCTGGCGAGCGACCTAGCCGGGCCTGCGCCCTTGTCGCCCAAGCCAGCGAGTACATTTTTTCGGCACGGGGACTACGGGAGAATTCAGTCGCAGCTATCGGAAACAACTCAGCCGACTAAGATATTGTCGCGCGGAATCAATGAAGCCCTGCGATTGCGAGCGGAGGTTGAGCGATCCTCGCCTGAATCCGGGCTGTGCTGATGTAATCTATCTAGTGCATCAAATCGGAAGATGATCTCACGTGAGGGCTACGCGCATGCCAGACGACGAGTGGATCAAAACGCTTGAAGACGGCAGGAAAGTGAAATTCATCTACCAGGAACTGCCGAACGATGGGGCGTTTATGACTGCGCAGATTGAAAGGCACGAGGTCGTCTATTCGGTCCTATTGACCAAGGCAAGCACGCCGCTTAGTCATGAAGAAGTCGAAAGCCGTTTCAAAAGCGAGCTTTCAAAAAAGAGGTAGTACCACTGAGAAGTATGTGGTACGCAAACGACGACTTGACACTAAACTCCATAACGAACCCTGATGAATAAGACGGCAATGGTTGGCGTTGTCTGCGCAAATCCAGAATGCGACGCCACATTTTCATTTGGGTTCAAAATTTATTGATACGGAACCTGTTGATGTGACCGTGCGGACCAAACATTTTAACCCTATAACAATCACTTGTCCGAAGTGCAGCTTGGTGATTCAATACTTTCAAGAGAATCTAAAACAATTTCCTCTGGCGGACGACACCGAGAAATAAAAGCACTTCGATCCTCCATCGTTCAAAGTACACTTCACCCACCCGAACAATTCCTATCCCCATCATTCCTCCTTATTATTTCGGCCAGCCATTCTGGGGCTTCTTTTTCGCTAGGGATTTATTTACAGAGGCCTGCCAGTCATCTTCAATTGTGAGCAGGTCTGGCTGGGGGCCTGGAGTGTCTCTCCCGCTATCCCCCATCGTGAGCGATCCAACCGAGGACAGGAACTGCGAAGTTCCTGCGACTTGCTTACAGTTCCCAGATAAAGTGCACTTGCTGCTAGAAGGAACTCGCTACTTCGCCCTCTTTGCCTGATACAAGAAGGTAAGGTCCTCGTGGGAAGAGAGTTTCAGGCTGTGATTGCCGGCGTTACTACCGCTGTCGGCACGGCGATTGGTTTGTCCACTAGCCTCGTGCCGCCTTCCGCTTTTCGTCGGCTCTGCGTTTGATGCAAAGTTCGTGCAACTCAGAAAACGAATAAACGCCGTCTGCTATGTGCTCGATTTCTTCCTGGGATGCCAAGAGGTAGCCGTCGATTTCCCACCAGTTTTTGTCAAACTGAATGCGTCCTTCCACACGATGCCCTTGTGCGGTGAGCATCGTCACGCCCTTAGAAACCTTTTCCTTCGGGTTCATATCAAATCCTTGCGCCGCTGGCTTTGACAATCTCAGCTATTATTCTGAGCCTATGGTTTCTCGGCATGCCGACCGCCCGCCCGCTGCTTCCAGAATTCTGTCCTCCGGTGACTAGTCAACCGTCCTCCGGGTTGTCGGCCTCGCTTGCGTTTCCTACGCTTTAGAAATCCACGCTGGCACCAAGCATGAAGCAATGCAGTCCCACTTGGCACACGACATCTGAAATACTTCCGGGTGACCTCTTACCGTATTTCGCCCAACGAATACGGTTCCTGCCAGTCGAGGTACCGAAGACGCTCGCTCCGTAATCGCCGTAATAATTGAATTGCGTCGTTAAGAGCGATGCGCTCAACAGTTCCGGGCGGACGGGAAGCTTTCGTCTTCAGCCGCAAGAAAATAGCTACTTTCAACGCTTGGAGCCGCTCGGGGCGTTTGGCTGGGTCGTTTTCTTGTACAGCTGCCTCGAATTCGCCCTGCCAGTCAGGGAACTGTAAGACTCCGAATTCTGTAGGAAGACCTGTCATGGGATTGCTCTTCTTACGTCATCCATCTCCCCGGGACGACAAAGTCCCCGAGTGCTCGTTGTTGGCACCTTCCGTCCCCCGGTGGTTAGCATCTTCTTCTTCTTTTCGGGCAGATTTGGCAAAGCGAGGCTGGGCCATTTCTTTCAGAACGCTGGTGAGAGTTTCCTTGTCTTTTTGTTTCTTTGATTTCAAATGTTTCATAGTCGGTATCGTGGCACCGACCAGGAAGCGATTGCAGTTCCATTCAGGACACTACCGATTCTGCTGCAGCATCCCCTGGGTGGCTCCATCCGTCGCTGGCTCAGCAACCCCTCCCCCATCCCACCGCCCGTAGGCAAAGCCCCGCTTCCAAGGTCACAGGAAACGCCCATTCAGCGGGGCATGCCCTTGGGTGCAGAGGTCGGTAGTCCAGTGCTTACCACGGCATTTGTGACTACCCGCAGCGGGCGTCCGGTGAGCGACCGAGACCAAGGAACTGCAGCTGGTAATCGATGAATCGGGACTGGCGCAAAATCTCGCCCTGCTAGTGCTGAGCCACGGATTTGCCTTGGTCGCCCAAGCTAGAGGTCAAATGCCGTCTTGTGGCAGGCAGCGTCGAGTAGAGAGGAACGAATCCGTTCATGGAGGCTCGCCATGCAGTTCGCAATGCAGAACGGCTGAGAGCTTTTGAACCTGTTTTCCAGGATCCCGGAGGCCCTCGAATCGATTCGTCCGCCGAGCCCGATCATCACTCTGTTCAGCGTTTCCAATGACCTACTTCCCACCGGGCGACATACAGCAAGGCTACGAGCAACGCGAGAAAAATAAAATCATGGAGGATCATGACACCCTCCTCTCTCTTCTCTAAGAGACAGCAACGAAGTTGATCCGCGATGTGATGCGGGGAACCCACGCGCGTGACAGAAGTCACAGCAGCGCGAAAGCCGCAATTTGCCCTGGGAGCCACGGGTTCTTCGAAATGGAATCACGCATCAAGGTGACCCACGTCACAGCCGCCGTGCAGCTAGAAATTCAAGATGCAACAGGAAGAATGATGCATGGCCATGGCTGCTATACAGAATACGATTAAAGCAGTTCCAACGCAGCCGGCCCTTGTTCCCCCCTCCGAGCCTACAAAGGGTTTCGCCGCTCTGAGTTGCTCAGATGGGGCGCCGTGGCGGCCGTGGCTTTTGCATTGGCCGTTGGTGGTGTAACGTGGCGGGCACATTTGCGGAACGCAATTACATACGAAACGGTTGCGCTGGAACGAGGTCCCATACAGGCTAGAGTGACCGCAACGGGCACTCTTCACGCCGTTGTAGATGTGCTCGTCAGCAGCCAGGTGTCGGGGAACATCAAGGCTCTCTATGCGGATTGGAACAGCAAAGTGAAGAAGGGGCAACTCGTCGCCCTGATAGACCCTGAAATCTTTCAATCGCAGGTGGATCAAGCCAACGCAACGTTTCGCGCGGAGCATGGCGCGACGATGACTGCCCAGGCGCAGCTCGAAAAGTCCAAGACAGACCTGAGCACAGCGGTCGCGAATGAAAAGAGCGCCGAAGCCATCCTGGCGAAAGATGTTGCGACTGAAGTAAATGCCAAAGCTCAGTGGGAACGAGACACCCAAGCTAACGCGATTGCGGAGCGGGAAATCCAGGCACAAATCGTATCCCAGCAGGACGTGGACGCTGCCAAGGCGAATTACGACGCTTCGCAGGCCCAAATCGCCGCCGACCGTTCTCAGATCGATGCGGCCAAACAAACAAACCAGCTTCACGCTGGCGAGAAGGTGGTGGTTCGGGCCACGACAACCGAGACCGTGAACAGCAGTTCCCCGACAACTTCGGCTCCCATGGCCCCCAGAATGTAAGGAACACGATGCCGGCACTCATTGAAACCGACAGGCTCACGAAGACCTACCAGCTTGGTGAGGTCACTGTGAATGCCTTGCAGGGGGTAACTGTCACGATCGAGCGCGGCTCGTTTGTGGCCATCATGGGAGCGTCCGGTTCGGGCAAATCGACGTTGATGAACCTCTTGGGTTGTCTGGATCGGCCCACCTCAGGCCGGTATTGGCTCGACGGAGTTCCTGTGGAGAGGCTCGACCGCGATCAACTGGCCGAGATACGGAACCAGAAGATCGGTTTCGTTTTCCAGAATTTCAACCTCCTCTCGCGCATGAGCGCCATGGAAAACGTGCAGCTGCCATTGTTGTACGCCACGACCGATACAGGGGACGCCGATGAGCGAGCCAAGCGAGTATTAGTATTGGTTGGTCTCGCGGGAAGAGAGCACAGCCTTCTGACCCAACTTTCCGGCGGGCAGCAGCAGCGAATAGCGATTGCGCGAGCGCTCATCAACGAACCGGAGATTCTTCTTGCCGATGAGCCCACGGGCCAGCTTGATTCGCGCACGAGTGCGGAGATCATGGCAATTTTTCAGCAATTGAACCGGACCCGCGGCATCACCCTCATCGTGGTAACGCATTCCGATGAGGTCGCCAGATTCGCGAAGAGAATAATCACCTTTCGGGATGGGCAGATCGTGGGCGATAACACCGGATCGATTCACCAGGCAGATCGCGCGCAAAGCTCTTACGCTGCTGCTGAGGCGTCGCCATGAAACGCTTGACTGCGGCAATGCGCATTGCGTTCCGGGCTTTGGAAGTCAATAAGCTCCGGTCAGCCCTCACCATGCTGGGGATCGTCATCGGAGTGGCAGCTGTTATCGCCACTGCTGCGATAGGTTCGGGGGCCAAGCAGCGCATCCAACAACAGATCGCGAGCATTGGCAGCAACACGATCATCATTCTCCCAGGAAGCTTAACGAGTTCCGGCATGCGTATGGGAAGTGGCAACGCTGTGACGTTGTCGGAATCTGACGCGAGGGAACTCCCAACATGCCCTGACATCTCCCGCGCCGTGCCCATCGTTCGTGGTGGCGCTCAAGTCGTTTACGGAAACAACAACTGGGCGACCATCATCTACGGCACGACCCCTGGTTATCTCGAAGTTCGCGATCTTTCAGTGGCCAGCGGATCGGCGTTTTCCCAGCAGGATGTGGATTCAGCCAATAAGGTCGCTTTGCTGGGCGAGACCGTGGTGAGCAGCCTGTTCGGGGATATCGATCCTGTGGGGCAGTCGATTCGCATCAAGAATATGCCCTTCACTGTGGTCGGCGTTCTCGAAACAAAGGGACAATCGCCCACAGGACAGGATCAAGATGATGTCATCCTTCTTCCTATCTCCACCGCCAAACGCAAAGTGATTGGGACTAAATCGGCGAATGCCGACGCGGTTGATTCGATCACGATGCAGGCGAAAAGCAGCAACCAGATTCAGGCAGCCCAGGACGAGGCGGAAGCACTTCTCCGTCAGCGCCACCATTTGTTGCCCTCCGAAGAGGACGACTTCTCCGTCCGCAACATGGAAGAAATCTTCGCCGCTCAAGAGACATCCTTCTCGCACATCATGTCCCTCATGCTGGCAGCCGTGGCTTCCGTATCCCTTATCGTGGGCGGTATCGGAATCATGAACATCATGCTGGTTTCCGTCCGGGAGCGAACCCGGGAGATCGGACTTCGCCAAGCTGTTGGAGCAAAAACTCGAGATATTCTGACGCAATTTCTGGTCGAAGCGGTAACACTGTCGATCGCGGGCGGCTGCGCCGGGATCATACTTGGAATCGCCGCGTCTGCCGTCGTCTCTCGTTTAGCGAATTGGAATACGGTCAGCATGGGGGCGGTGACCCTCGCGGTCTCTTCTCTGCTTTGGTGGGCATCAGCTTCGGGTATTACCCGGCACGGAAGGCCGCCTATCTCGATCCTATTGAAGCTTCGCGCTCTGAATAACAAGACGGGTCGCATGAGTGATCATCCCAGGTGGACGCCGCTTGTCGACGCTGCGGAGAACAGCTTATAAATCTGTGGTTGGCCTACGCACCGCCAAGTTTCAGGTGCCTGGATCACGCAGGTAGGTCCCTGCGGAAACGTTTCGCGCCAGCCGTTTTGAAACAGTCGACAGGAGTCGCCCACAAAAATGGCTCTCGGGATCAAGGATGCAGTGGTCGTTGAGCATCAGCATTTCGATCGGCTGCTGCAGATTCTGGCCGGCCGTGGTTATCAAATCGCTGGGCCAACCATCCGCGAAGGCGCAATCGTTTACGATCAGATTACCTCGGTGAGCGACCTGCCCATCGGCTGGACCGATGAGCAGAACGGCGGAAAGTACAGGCTGAAGCGCCGAGCCGATGATGCGCTTTTCGGCTACGCTGTAGGTCCCCATTCGTGGAAGAAGTTCCTTCACCCACCTGTGCAACGCGTATGGCGGGCTCGCCGCGAAGAGACGGGATTTCAGGTCGTGCCGGAAAAGCAAACACCGCCAAAGTACGCATTCATTGGTGTGCGTTCCTGCGAACTGCACGCTATCGCAATTCAAGATAGAGTCTTCCTGGAAGGCCCGTACGTCGACACTGCTTATAAGGCGAGGCGCGGAAATCTTTTCATCGTGGCCGTCAATTGCGGCCAAAGCGGCGGCACGTGCTTCTGCGCCTCGATGAGCACAGGCCCGAAACTGACTCAAGGGTTCGATTTGGCCCTAACGGAGGTTTTGCAGACGGAGCGACATCATTTCGTGGTCGAAGTCGGTACGGAAGCCGGCGCGGAAGTGCTTTCGGCGATTCCTTACGAGCAGGCTGATGAAAATGAAAAGCGCACGGCAGACGAGATCGTGGATCAGACAGCGCGCTCCATGGGCCGCAAGATGGACACGGCGGGAATCAAGGAACTTCTTTACCGAAACTATGAGCATGCGCGTTGGGATGACGTGGCGGCTCGCTGCTTAACCTGTGCCAATTGCACGATGGTCTGCCCGACCTGCTTTTGTACGACGGTCGAAGATGTGACCGACCTATCCGGCGAACACGCAGAACGCTGGCGAAAGTGGGACTCGTGCTTCACCGCGGATTTTTCTTATATCCACGGTGGTAGCGTACGCGCCACACCGAAATCGCGCTATCGCCAATGGTTAACCCACAAGCTGGCGACCTGGATTGACCAGTTCGGCCAATCGGGTTGCGTCGGCTGCGGCCGCTGCATCACCTGGTGCCCCGTAGCCATCGATCTGACCGAAGAAGTTCGCGTCATCCGCGAGAGCCAAGCAGCAGCCGGCGAAGCGATCAACAAGGATGAGCATGATTGAAACATTAGAACGCCTCATTGCGGAACATCCATTTTTCCATGAAATGACAGAGCCGCACCTCCAGTTCATCGCCGGATGCGCCAAAAACGTTCGCTTCGAGGAAGGCGAGGTGATATTCCGTGAAGGAGACGAAGCCAATCAGTTCTACTTCATACGGGAAGGAAGGATTGCCGTCGAATTGATGATCCCGTCGCGCGGTTTCACCACCGTACAGACACTGGGCGACGGTGAAATGCTGGGCTGGTCCTGGTTGCTTCCACCCTATCGCTGGCAGTTCGGGGCGCGGGCGAGTAAGCCTACACGCGCGCTGGCGTTTGACGGCAAATGCCTCCGCAACAAGTGCGAAGAGGACCACGAACTTGGCTACGAGATCTTGAAGAGATTCACGCACATCATCAGCGAACGGCTGGATGCAACGCGACTTCAGCTCTTGGATCTCTATGGCGCCAATGTTTGAGCAAACCTCGGCTGCCGGGACGCCCGCCGACTCCATGCTTCCCGTACCCTATCGCATCCGGCGCGTATGGCGCGAGACCGCAGACACGTTTACGTTCGATCTCAACCCCGCCGACGGCAGTCGGGCATTCTCCTTTGCGCCCGGACAATTTAACATGCTCTATGTTTTCGGCGTGGGTGAAGTGCCGATCTCCATAAGTGGCCCTGGCGATTCTCTATCGATCCGGCATACGACTCGCGTAGTGGGCGGCGTGAGCAAATCAATGCGAGCTCTCAAAAGCGGTGACACGATCGGCGTGCGAGGGCCGTTCGGGAGCGGCTGGCCGGTCGAAAAAGCTGCGGGCTGCGATGTTGTGATCGTGGCTGGGGGCATCGGACTCGCGCCGCTGCGTTCCGTGCTCTGCGCGATCACGGCCCACCGCGATCGGTATGGACGAGTCACGTTGCTCTATGGCGCCCGCACTCCCGAGGACATCCTTTATGAACGCGAATTAAAAAGCTGGCGGGACAAATTCGACTTGGATTGCGAGGTGACGGTGGATCGAGCCCCGGGCGGCTGGCGAGGCATCGTCGGAATAGTAACCAAACTTATCAGCCGCGCCACTTTTGACCCAGCCAATGCGGTGGCCATGATTTGCGGGCCCGAAGTAATGATGCGCTTTGCAATCATGGAGCTACATCGGTGTGGGCTGGCCGCGGATCGGATCTACCTCTCCATGGAGCGCAACATGAAGTGCGCCGTGGGCTTCTGCGGCAGGTGCCAGTATGGCCCGTTGTTCATCTGTAAAGATGGTCCGGTGTTTCGTTTCGATCGCATCGCCGGCATCTTCGGAGTAGCGGAGATCTGATATGGCTTCGAAACGCAAACCCAAACTCGCGGTTTGGAAGTTCGCCTCATGCGACGGTTGCCAGCTGAGCCTGCTGGATTGTGAGGATCAGTTGCTGGCCGTAG
>Ga0187863_10004438_pt1 | contig 10012 bp, 8 predicted proteins | sample June2016WEW_11_1_FD_132975 | JGI IMG/M metagenome (GOLD analysis project Ga0187863, IMG submission 132975) | Peatland microbial communities from SPRUCE experiment site at the Marcell Experimental Forest, Minnesota, USA - June2016WEW_11_10 | ecosystem: Environmental > Terrestrial > Soil >...
AGCCGTACGTCCCGAACGTCTCGTGGAATTGCAGGCCGTGGTAGGCCGGTGACGGATCCGCGACCACCGGAAACCGCCCGTTGGACCAGTTGAACGTGCCCGCCTCGACGACGACGCCGCCGATGCTCGTGCCGTGGCCGCCGATGAACTTGGTCGCCGAGTGGATCACAATATCGGCACCCCATTCGATCGGGCGGCACAGGTACGGCGTCGCGAACGTGCTGTCCACGATCAGCGGCAGCTCGTGCTCGTGCGCGATGGACGCCACCGTCTCGATGTCCAGCACGTTCCCGCCCGGGTTGCCGATCGTCTCGCCGAAGAACGCCTTGGTGTTGGCCCGGACCGCCTGCCGCCACGCGTCCGGGTCGTCGGGATCGACCCAGGTAAGCTCGACGTTCATCTTGCGCAGCACATGCTTGAACTGGTTCACGGTCCCGCCGTAGAGCGCCGAGGACGAGACCACGTGGTCGCCCGGCTCCAGCAGCGTGAACAGCGCGGCCGCCTGCGCGGCGAGCCCGCTGGCGAACGCCACCGCGCCCGCGCCGCCCTCCAGGTTCGCCACCCGCTCCTCGAACACCGCGACGGTGGGGTTCATGATGCGCGAGTACGTGTTCCCGTACTCCTGCAGGTTGAAGTAGGCTGCCGCGGATTCCGGGTCCTCGAACACGTAGCTGGTCGTCTGGAAGATCGGCACCGCACGTGCGCCCGTGTTCGGGTCAGGCCGTTGCCCGGCGTGGAGTTGCCGTGTCTCGAATCCGAACGCGCGGTCCTGCTCGGCGGGCACGGTCTCGGCGCGGGCGGGCTGGTCGGTCACGAAGACCCCTTCCTCGATGTCATCCGCCGGCCCCGCCTTCGGCCTGGCTGTGCTTGCTCAAAAACTGGCGGATGATGGGCGTCTGCCGCGCTTCCTCCAGCAGGAAGCAGTCGTGGCCGTACGGCGCCTCGATGATATGGAACTCGGCCGGCTTGCCGAGAACGCGGAGCGCCTCCTCGATTTCCCCCGACGCGGAGGGCGGGTACAGCCAGTCGGAACTGAACGCGATCAATAGTGTGCGCGCCGACATGCCTTCGAGCGCCTGTCCGAGCGATCCGCTGCCGTGCTGCCGCGCGAGATCGAAATACGTCAGCGCGCGCGACGTGTAGAGATAGGTGTTGGCGTCGAAGCGCCTGACGAACGAGTCCGCCTGGTGCCGCAGGTAGCTCTCGACCTCGAACTCCGGTTCGGAGATCGTGTAGCGGATATCGTCGGCGAACTGCAGCCGTCGGCCGAACTTGTCGTTCAGCGCCAGTGCGGAAAGGTACGTGACGTGGCCGACCATCCGCGCCACACCCAAGCCGGCATCCGGTGCGGCGCCCGTGCCGTAGTAGCGGCCGCCTTGCCAGGCCGGGTCCCCCATGATCGCGGCACGCGCGATCGCGTTCCACGCCACGCCCTGCGGGTGGAGGGCGTGCGTGCTGGCGATCGCCACGACGGCATCGACCTGATCAGGAAACAGGATCGCCCACTCGAACGCCTGCATCCCGCCGAGCGAGCCCCCGGCGACCGCCGCAAGCCGCACGATACCGAGTGCGTTCAGGAACGCACGCTCGGTCCGCACCATGTCCGCGACAGTGATCACCGGGAAGTCCGGCCCGTACGGCTCGCCGGTCGCGGGGTCGATCGACGATGGCCCCGTCGTCCCGCGGCAGCCGCCGAGCAGGTTCGTGGAGATGACGAAGAAGCGGTCCGTGTCGAACGCCTTGCCGGGGCCGATCATCCCGTCCCACCAGCCGAGCCCCCGGCGGGCCGCGCCGTCGCGATCCTCGGCCCCGAACCCGTCGCGCGTGCTTTCTTCGGGCGGCGTCTTCGCGAAGCCCGCCGCGTGGGCGTCGCCGCTGAGCGCATGGCAGACCAGGATGACGTTGTCGCGCCGGGGTGAGAGGGCACCGTAGGTCTCGTACGCCACGCGAACCGGGTGCAGCGTCCGGCCGCAGTCGAGCCGCACCGGCTCCGGCAGGTCGAGGTACTGCGTTTCGACCGTGCCCACCGAGCCGGCCGCGAGCGTCGAGGCTGGCTCCGCCATGGGGGCTATCGTAGCTTGCCCTGATCAGGGTATTGTCAAGCGTCTTGATAGGAAACCGGGGAACGAAGGGGCGTCACCTAACATGACTACGGAAGTAACCAACGGCGTTAACGTGCAGGCCTTGCTCGACGCGCGCGAAGTGCTGAAGGGTGCGCCTGAGGCCGCCCAGTTCACCTGGCGCGCGTCCGCCAAGTGGCAGAGCGGCGTCCACAGCACGATCAAGGTCCAGAGCTTCTTCGGCCTCGGGGAGGAGCAGAACCACAAGGAAGAGTGGTCCTTCGAGGCCGACCACCCCGAGTGCTTCGCGGCGGAGGACAACGGCATCACGCCGATCGAGTACCTCCTCGTCGGCCTGGCGAGCTGCCTGACGGGGGGTATTGCGTCCGTCGCGGAGAACCGCGGCATCCAGCTGCGCTCGGTCGAGTCCACGGTCGAGGGCGGGCATGACATCCGCGGGATCCTCGGTGCCGACAGCGACGTCCGCAACGGCTTCAACGACATCAAGGTGACGTTCACCATCGACGCGGACGCCTCAAAGCAGGAGATCGAGGCGCTGGTCGCCCAGTCCCAGAAGCGCTCCGCCGTGTTCGACGCTCTCACCAATCCTACGAACGTCATCGTCGAAGTCGCCTAAGGGGCCGCGCGGCGGCTTACCCGGCCCGCGGGCTCCGGATAGCACAGGGGGACAGGCCATCGAGCGCACCACCACGGTTGTCATTGGCGGGGGGCACGCGGGCCTGGCCGCGAGCTACTTCCTGAGCGAGCGGTCGATCGACCACGTCGTTCTTGAGCGCGGAGAGGTGGCCAACTCCTGGCGGCGCGAACGCTGGGACTCCCTGCGGCTGCTCACCCCCAACTGGCAGAGCCGCCTGCCGGGCCTTCGCTACGAGGGCCCGGATCCAGACGGCTATATGACGGTGGGCGAAGTGATCGAGTTCATCGAGCGCTTCGCCAAGGTCTCGCGTGCTCCCGTCCGGGCTGGCGTGAACGTCACGTCGGTGCGACAAGCCGACGACGGATACCACGTGACGACGAGCGACGGCGAGATTCACTCCCGGACCGTGGTCATCGCGAGCGGTGCCTGCAATCGGCCAGCGCAGCCGCCGTTCAGCGCGGCCGTGCCGGCGTCCGTCGGGCAAGTGACGTCGTTCGGCTACCGCGACCCCGCCCAGCTACCCGAGGGCGGCGTGCTCATCGTGGGAGCCTCGGCGACCGGCGTGCAGCTGGCCGCCGAGCTCAGGCGGTCGGGCCGCCCGGTGACTGTCTCGGTGGGGGAGCACGTGCGGTTGCCGCGCACGTACCGGGGACGCGATGTGCTGTGGTGGATGGACGCGTCGGGCATTTGGGGCCAGCGGTACGACGAAGTCGAGGATCTCACCCGGGCCCGGCGGCTGCCGTCGCCCCAGCTCGTCGGGACCCCTGAGCGGACGACGCTCGATCTCAACGCGCTCGCCTCGATGGGCGTCGAGCTGGTGGGCCGCTGGGCGGCGGTACGTGACGGCCGCGCGCTGCTCTCCGGTGGCCTGCGCAACGTGTTCTCGCTCGCGGACCTCAAGATGGAGCGCCTGCTGGACACGTTCGACGAGTGGGCCAAGGCGGAGGGATATGACGCTGAGGTCGGCCTTCCCGAGCGCTTCGCGGCGACACGCGTGCCCGAGTCGACGCGGCTCCAGCTTGACCTTCGAAGTGGCGAGATCGCCACGATCGTGTGGGCGACGGGTTTCCGGCCTGACTACGGATGGCTCCATGTGCCGGTCGTCGACGCGAAGGGCCAGCTGAAACACGAGGGCGGTGTGGTCGACAGCGCGGGACTGTACGCCCTGGGGCTGCCCGTGCTGCGGCGGCGCAAGTCCACGTTCATCTGCGGTATCGAGGACGACGCGCGTGAGGTGATCGACCACCTCGCGCGGTACCTGGCCATGCACTGGTGATCCCGGCCGCGTGCGTGGGCACGGGACGGGACGTTTTTTTGACAAAGTCAACCGATATTATAGAGAATAGTTGCATTCGCCCGGCCAGGGAGGTCAGCAGTGCCGCTTAGCTCGCTCATCGCAGACACGCGCAAGGCCGTCTCCGAGGACCCTGCGAACGCGCAGGCCCTGTTCGCCGCCCAGGGGACACTGGTCGGGGTCACCGAGGTGGATATGCGGACGGGCGAGCATTCCTTCAAGGTAGACGAGCCGCCTGCACTCGGCGGGGCCGATGTGGCTGCGAACCCGGTGCAGTACGCGCTGGCCTCGCTGGGGTCGTGCCAGGCCATCACCTACCGGTTCTGGGCTGAGCAGCTCGGCATCGGGTTCGACACGCTTACGGTGCGGGTGGAAGGCGACCTCGACATCCGCGGGTTCTTCGGCTTCGATGACAGCGTGCGGCCGGGTTTTTCCGCCGTCCGGGTCGAGGTCACTGTGACCGGACCTGAGGCCCCCGGGCGCTACCGGGAGCTGGCCGCCGCGGTCGATCAGCATTGCCCCGTTCTCGACCTCTTCGCCAACCCGGTGCCGGTCACCCGGACGCTGGCTGGCTGACCGCCGCTTCGCCCGTCCTCCCGGTCCGGATTCTTCAACCACCGACAATGCAGTGCGGTGGCCCATCTTCGCGCGCCCGATCCGATCCGGATGGTCGAGGTTGCCCGGCGGTCAGGGCGAGCACGACGGCCGGGGAGGTACCGCTGTCGAGTGCGCGGGCCATCGCCGCTCACGATGGAAAGTCATCGAGAATCGTCGTTGGACCCCGTGATCCGGAGCTGCCTACCATAACGGGCATGAAGCTCCGGCCCCGTCGTAGCAGCTCCCATGACCTGCCGTCAGCGGCGTCTGCGTGTCGCTGCTGGCCGGGCGGCCGGTGCGGCTGCGATTTCCGCCACAGCCCACTTGCTCGCTGCGGCCACCTTTCCTGAATGCCCGCCCAGAGCAGACTCCAGTGGGCCCCGTAACTGGCTAACAGAAAGTAGTGTCATGACGACTCAGATTTCACCACCAGAATCAGCTGCTGCGACGTCGCGGTGGGCCGGGGAGCCTGTGCCGACTACCCGGGATGGGTGGGTCGAGCGCGCGCGTCAGGCAGCCGGGCTCGTCGCCGCCACGGCGTTCGAGCGTGATACCACGGCGGCGTTGCCGGTCGCAGAGGTCCAGTGGATCAAGGACGCGGGCCTGATCGGCCTGCAGGGCCCGAAGACCAGCGGCGGAGGTGACGCCGACTGGGCCACGGTGCTTGACGTCGTGGCGGAGTTCGCGAAGGTCGACGGGTCCATCGCCAACGTCCTCGGCTGGCACTACGCCTACTTCTGGCTCTTCCGCTCGTTCGGGACCCCCGAGCAGCGGGCGAGGTGGGAGGCGGAGGTCACGGCGAACCGGCAGCTGATTTCCGGCATCGCCAACTTCCGTGACCGGCCGATCAGCGCGGTCGATGAGGGGACGACGCTGTTGCTGAACGGTGGCAAGCAGTTCAACACCGGTCTGCCAGTCTCCGACCGGGTCTTCATCGGAAGCGCCATCGAGGGCACCGAGGACGTCTTCTTCGTCTACACCAGCAGCCGCGTGCCGCAAATCAGCTACGGCGAAGACTGGGACACGCTCGGCCAGCGCTCCACCGCCAGCGGCAGCGCCACGGTTTCCGGCCTTCGCGTGCCCTGGGATGCGGCACTCGGCTTTGCCGGCAAGACATTCATCCCGCAGCCGGCCAACATCACCCCCGGGCTCACTTCCCAGACGCTCATGCCCACGTTCTACGTCTCACTCGCCCGCGGTGCCCTGGACAAGGCGGTGGATTACATCAAGAACCATGGCCGGGCGTGGCTGCACTCGGGCTACGAGCGGGCCGTGGACGAGCCGTACGTGCTTGACGGTATCGGGCAGCTGCAGTCGCGGTTGCTGGCCGCCGAGGCGCTCGTCCGGGACGCCTCGGAGAAGGTCAGTGCCGCCCTGGATGCGCCAAACGAGATCACGCCGGAGCGGCGCGGCGAACTCGCGGTGCTGCTGTCTGCGGCCAAGGCCGTCGCGGTCGAGGTGGGCATCGACGTCACCACCAAGCTCTTCGAGCTGACCGGCGGCCGCTCGACGGCACGCAGCTTCGAGCTGGATCGGTTCTTCCGGGACCTGCGGACTCAGAGCCTGCATGACCCTGTCGCCCAGAAGCGGCTCCAGGTGGGCTCATATCTGCTGCGTGGCCAGTACCCGCTGGCCGTCGACTGGTACTCATGACCGGAACTTTTTTTTCAGAAAAATACCTACTAGTCCTATCGGAAAACTCCGATACACTGTGCTGAAGGGCAAGGACGCATCATGGCCATCGCACTGACTCCGCCGCTCGTCCTGACCGATGAGCTGCTCGACGGCATCGCGGAACGCGCGGACGGCTACGACCGGGCCGGGCAGTTCTTCTTCGAGGACTTCGAGGGGCTGCGTGACATCGGCTACTACCGCGCACCGCTACCGGTGGCGCTGGGCGGCGCCGGCCTGACGCTCAGCGAACTGGCCGCGGCGCACCGGCGGATCGCCTACCGGTCAGCGTCGACCGCCCTGGCGTCCGGGATGCACCTGTTCTGGGTGGGCGCGGCGGCTGACCGAGTGCGGGCCGGCGACACCCGGCCCGAGTGGATCCTTGAAGCGGCCGCGGCAGGGGAGATCTTCGCGGCCGGGCACAGCGAGCCGGGCAACGACCTGGCCCTGTGGGGCTCGACCAGCGAGGCCCGGCCGGCCGGGGACGGCTACGCCTTCTACGGGCGCAAGCTGTTCACCTCACTGTCCCCCGTCTGGACGATCCTCGGAGTGCATGGTGCCGACACCGCCGGCCCTGACGGACACAAGATCATCCATGGTTTCGTCTCCCGGGACGACCCCGGCGTGCGCACCGTGGAGACCTGGGATACCGTCGCGCTGCGCTCCACGCGAAGCGACGATACGGTGCTCAACGGTGCGCGGTCCCCGGCCGAGCGGATCATAGCGGTCCTCTCCCCGGCGACGCCGGGCAGTGAGTACCTGGACTCGGTGTCGGCCTGGGCGGTCGTGCTCACGTCCAACGTCTACCTGGCCATCGCTCAGCGGGCCCTCGACCTGGCCGTGCAGGTATCGTCCGGCCGGACGAGCAACCGGCTTGACGGGCGCCCGCGCAGCGAGGACCCGTTCGTCCAGGCCGCATTCGGTGAGGCGGTGGTCGAACTCGACGCGATCGAGGCGCATCTTGACACGGCGGCGCGGGAGTGGACTGAGCGACCAGTCGCGGACATCCCGTGGAACCGCAGGCTACTCGCCGCCAAGCAGCACGCGACACTGGGCGCCAAGGGGGTGGTGGATCGCAGCCTGGAGGTGATCGGCGGCCGGTCACTGCGCCGGGGATCGGTCATTGAGCGGCTCTACCGTGATGTGGCCGCCGGTGTGCTGCACAACCCCACATCCGACACCGTCCTGCGCGCGCTGGGATCAGCCGATTTTGTCAGCCCGGACAGTTTCACCAGATGACTGAGCCGCTGAACCTGACTCACCTGCGCTCGCTCGTCGCAGTGGTGGACCGGAAGAGCTTCACCCGCGCCGCGCAGGTGCTGCACCTGAGCCAGTCCACGGTGAGCCAGCACGTCAGGCTGCTGGAGCGCAGGGTCGGCAGCGAGCTGTTCGTCCGGGAACAACGTGGTGTGAAGCTGACGCCGCGCGGAGGTGAGTTCGTCGACCGGGCCCGCGGGCTGCTGGCCGAGCACGACGAGCTCGTCGGCGACTTCGCGGGGACCGGCTCTGGACGGAGCCGCAGGCGGCTCTCCATCGGATCCACCGAGCATGCGGCCGATCAGGTACTGCCCCGATTGCTCGGCGCGTTCCGCAGGACATTCCCGGGAAACGAGCTGTCATTCGTGCTGCAGCGATCTACGGCGCTCATCGAGTCCGTCCGGCGCGAGGACCTGGACCTGGCTGTGACGCTCGCGATAACGCCGGACGCCCCGGGAACGAGGGTTGGCGCCATGCGGCTGCGCTGGGTCGCTGACGCCACCCTGGAGATCCCCGAGGGCAGCACGGCCCTTCCGCTGGTGGCGTTTGAGGATCCGTGCGCCATCCGGGCGCGCGCGTTTGACCTGCTGGGCGCGTCGGGAGTGGTGGCATCCGTGGTAGCACAGTCAGCGAGCCTGGACGGCGTGCTGTCCGCGGTTCGCGCTGGCCTGGGGCTGGCCTTGCTGCCCATCGCCAGCAACATCCCCGAGGGACTGCGCGAACTGCACGGCCTGCCGCCTGCTGGCCATATAGGCGTGTACGTGGTGTCGCGTGACGGACTTGCGGACACGATTACGCACACCGCGGTGACGATGCTCAGTTCGTTCCTCACCGCCACGACGGGACCGGCTCCTACACCGATTATCGATCAGCCGCCCGCTCCCGGCTGGCGCGCCGCTCCCGCTCGGCGACGCCGTCCCGCACCCGCGCGATGACGTGGGCGCCGTCGCTACGTGCTCGGCGCTCTGTGAGGAACCCGGGCCCGCTCGCGGGTCCTTGACCAGATGGGCGTCCCGGCCTGCTATCTCTGGCGCGGTGCTGGGGCCCGGAGCGCAGCCCAGTCGCGTGCGTGCACGGCTTCGATGACGGCAGTCAGTAGCGCTGCGCCAGCAAGGGCGACCAGGGCTCCGGCGATGAACGTCTTGTTGTCGTCTTCTGTCTGGGCGGCGTGGTTGATGCCGACCGCTGCCAGCGCTGCCGTTTCGCCCGGGGGGATAGGTTCCTCCCAGACAGCGACCGAGCCGCCGACCTCCTCGGTGGGGACCGAGGACCAGTCATAGCTGGCGGCTGACGGAATGTGGTATGCGGCCTCAAAGTACGGTCTGCCAGGGCCCTGGTATGTGATGTCGGGGATAGCGGCGTAGGCGTTGACGCCATCGAAGCTCTCGCCGAAGTGGTCAGCCTTCACAAAGAAATCAGCGGTCGCAGCCGAGTCTGTGCCCTGGGCAGGTCTAAAGGTCAGGTGCTTGGCCCAATAGGCATATCGCGGACGGCCCGCAGAGATCGTGCAGGCCGGATGGGGGCAGTCGCGGAAGAAGGTTCCGGGCGGCGGTTCCAGAGCCAGGGTTACGCCCGTACCCGCATGCGGTGCGGCGTCGGAATTCACCGAGACCCTCACCCTGGTTGTAGTCGGCGAGACCTGGCGCACGGTATATGTGACACTCGCTATGCGGGCGGTCGTCGTGACATACAGGTCGGCGAAGGACGGCGTGGGACGTTCGGTGGTTCTCGGGTACAGCTTCAGGGCGGCAACAAGTAGCACTACGCCGAGCACAGCTAGAGCGAGCGGTGCCAACGTTTTCAGCGTTGAGCGCCTGAGCCAGGCGGACGTCGGCGGCGTATCGTGCGGCCTGTCGGGTGGCGGGCTCTTAGGTCCCGGCCCATGGGCAGCTGGTGCGTCTGGCATTTAGCCCTCCCGCGGTTCACCCGTCGTCCGGTGAATCAACGGCTGATCCCGCAGCCATGTCCAACTTGATCGTCCCATGGACGCCAGGCACGGACACCATGAGGCAACCCACAGAAATGACCCACAGGATCAGCAGGTTCCGGGCTTGCCGGGCTGTCAAGGATCCGGCTCGCCAGGCGGACGGCGATCCGGGCGATGGTCCGTACGGTCGGCGGGTGGCCGGCCCGGCGGCGCACTTGCCAGCCACCTGACAAGCTCCCTTTGCCGTATGTGGCCAGCGTCCTGGCCGTGTGGGCCAGGCTTGACGGCCACTTGGTGGCGTTAGGTATCTGGTAGCCGGTTCGCTCCTCTGTATTGGTGACCGCTAGTGGTAGGCGTGCCAGATGGCCCAGATGCGGCCATGTGCGTGCGTCACGGGGAACACAGAGGAGTCAGAAATGGCAGATCAGACCTGGCAGTTCCGGGCCTTCCCGGCGCCTGACGGGGAAGCGGCCGCGGTGAGCTTCCTGAATGAGCCGCTGCGGCAGGGGCGCGGTGAGGCCAGTGCGACCCTGCGCAATGACGGCACG
>Ga0187863_10004440_pt1 | contig 10009 bp, 9 predicted proteins | sample June2016WEW_11_1_FD_132975 | JGI IMG/M metagenome (GOLD analysis project Ga0187863, IMG submission 132975) | Peatland microbial communities from SPRUCE experiment site at the Marcell Experimental Forest, Minnesota, USA - June2016WEW_11_10 | ecosystem: Environmental > Terrestrial > Soil >...
ATCACCGGGTCCTCCCCCGGATTACCCGTCAGCGAGACGGCGGGGACGCTGGTCTGCTGGGCCGCCTCCGTCAGCCGGACCGCGGGCGGCGCCCGCCGACCCCGGCCGCGGCGGCCAGCGCCCCGGCGACGATCTTCGCGGACCAGGCGTGCCGGTAGTCCGCCATCGAATGCCGGGCCGCGATGCCGAAGATCACCACCTCGGGTAAATCAGGCGACCGGGTAAATCAGGCGACCGGAAAATCAGGGGCGTGCTGGCGCCCTGCTCAGTTCGACCCCTGGTGAATAGCCGGGGCGGAGCCGTTGGCGGTGGCGGTGGCGGGGGCGGGCGGGGCGGCCGGGTTGACGATCAGGATGTTGCTGTGGGCGTGCCGCCACAGTTCCTGGCTGGCGCTGGCGTCCATCAGCGCGGGCAGGCCGCCGTGGGTCGGCGCGCCCACCACGATGGTGGTAGCCCGGATGCTGGTCGCATACTCCGCGAGGAGCCGCCCGGCGCCGCCGTGATCCGCCGCGTGCAGCAGCACCTGGCCCTCGGCCGGCACGTAATGCGCGGCCAGCCGGTCCAGGTGCGTGCTGACCAGGTCCCGGGCGGCGCCCAGGTCCTCGGCCTCGATGCCGACATCTCCCGCGGTGGCCCCTTCCTGGGCGTGCACGACGTGAACGATCTGCCCCTTGGCCAGGGCCAGCCGGGCGGCGGCCTCGGTGACCAGCGCGGCGACCGGGGACTGGTCGATGGCGGCCAGGATCACGCCCTGGCTGGGACGGCGCTCAGGCTGCGGCGCCGTCCCCTCCACCGGGATCAGGGCGGTGACCCGGCCGGGGGCGGGAGCCGGGGCGCCCGTGCTGGCAGTTGCGTGGGCCGCGACCTGCTCGGCCTGCACCCGCTCGGCGTCGGCGAGCAGGCGGTGGGCGGTGGCCAGGATGACGATGCCGAGCAGGATCGCGCCGGAGGCGATGTAGAACGGCACGTGGATGTTGAGCGCGATGACCAGCCGGCCGGCGACGTAGGGCGCCAGGCCGCCACCGATGAAGCGGACGAAGCTGTACGCGGCCGAGGCGACCGGCCGCTCGACCGGGGAGACGGTCATCACCGCCTGGGTGGTGACCGTGTTGTTGATGCCGATGAAGATGCCGGACGCGATCACGGCCGGGATGAGCACCGCGTTGTCCGTGGTCCAGATCGCGATGACCAGCACGACCGCCGCGAACGCGGCGAGGTTCAGGTACATGGTCCGGGCGATGCCCAGCCGCCCCTGCAGCGTGGGCGCGCCGAACACCGCGAAGAGGGCGACCAGGATTCCCCAGCCGGTGAAGACCAGCCCGAGCTTGATGGGGCTCAGGTTCATCGGGAACGGCGCGTACCCGAGCACCGTGAAGAAGCCCCAGTTGTAGCAGAGCGCGGTCAGCGCCATCGTGAGCAGCCCGCGGTGACGCAGCGCGCGCAGCGGCTCCGACAGGCTGGTCTTGCGGGGTGGCTTCGGTGTCTTCTCGACCAGCACGACGGTCGCGATCAGCGCGATGGCCATCAGGGCGGAGACACCGAAGAACGGGCCCCGCCAGCTGATCTCGCCCAGGATCCCGCCCAGCAGCGGGCCCATCGCGATGCCCACGCCCAGCGCCGTCTCGTACAGCACGATGGCACCCGCGAACCCGCCGCTCGCCGAGGCCACGATGACGGCCAGCGAGGTGGCGATGAACAGCGCGTTGCCGACGCCCCAGCCGGCCCGGAAGCCGATGATGGCGCCGATGGTGGGGGACGCCCCGGCCGCCGCGCTGAACACCACGATCAGCGCCAGCCCCAGGATCAGCGTCTTCTTGGCCCCGATCCGGCTGGACACCCAGTTGGTGATCAGCATGGCGACCGCGGTCACGACCAGGTAGCTGGTGAACAGCAGCGTTACCTGGCTGGGCGAAGCATGCAGCTCGTGGGAGATGGAGGGCAGGATCGGATCGACCAGGCCGATGCCCATGAACGACACGACGCAGGCGAACGCGACGGCGAAGACCGCCTTCGGCTGCCTGAACGGGCTCGCAGCGCCGGCTCCGGGTCTCCCACTCATCCCAGTACTCCGTTCCGGAAGGTGCCAATCGCCGGGACCCGCCCGTCCCGGGTTGCTGTGGTGGTCAGGAGGATGGCTGTGCTCATCCGGGCTGCGCCACGAGGGGGTCATCACGCTGGGCGTTGACCAGGGCGTCCATGGCCGGCAGGGCGGCGGCCAGCGCCGCCTGATCATCCGGGCTCAGCCGGGCCAGCAACCCGGCGACCCGCTCTGCCCGCACCGCCCGGCGGCCGGCCAGCATCGCCTGGCCCTCGGCCGTGATCCGGACCTGCACCACCCGCCCGTCCGCGGGATCAGCGGCGCGTTCCGCCAGACCTGCGTCCTGCAGCCGGGCCACCAGCTGGGTCATGGCCGGCTGGGTGACCCCTTCCCGGGCCGCGAGCGCGGTCAGCCGACGGGGCCCGCTCCGCTCCAGGGTGGCCAGCGTCGCCGCCGCGGTGAGCGACAGCCCGCTCGGCGGGCTGAGCCAGCGGAACAGCCCGATCAGCCGCTCCAGGCCAGCGGCCACCCCGACGGCCAGCGCCCGCTCCGCCAGGTCGTGCGATGGCAGGTCCCCGGACGCCGGCACGCGCAGGGCCAGCTGATCAGACCCGGGATCACCGGACCCCAGGTCGCCGCGCGGGGCCGCCCCGGGCCGGTCCCCGGCTGAATTCATAAGATACTTATATCACTCGCTTATGTATCTGTCGACGCGAGGTTCGGGGTGCACGCGTCCTGCCGCCGACCCCGGAACACGCACTGTCCCGGGCAGGCAGGCTGCCCGGGACAGTGATGCGGCACCGGCACCGGAGAAGTTGGCTTTTGACTTTTGCCGAGCGTGCCCCCGAGTCGGGGCTACCTGGTCAGAGGAGCTCGAGGATGGTGGCGTTCGCCTGGCCGCCGCCCTCGCATATGGCCTGCAGGCCGTAGCGGATCCCGTTGTCGCGCATGTGGTGCACGAGCGTGGTCATCACCCGCGCGCCCGACCCGCCCAGCGGGTGGCCCAGGGCGATCGCCCCTCCGTTGTAGTTCACCGCCTTGGGGTCGGCCCCCAGGTCGGCCAGCCAGGCCAGCGGCACTGGCGCGAACGCCTCGCTGACCTCGAGGGCGCCGATCTCGTCCAGGCTCAGCCCGCTGCGGGCCAGGGCCTTCCGGGTGGCCGGGATGACCGCGGTCAGCATGATCACCGGGTCGGCGCCGGCCACCACGGCCGTATGTACCCGGGCGATCGGGGTCAGCCCCAGCTCGCGAGCCTTGTCGGAGGTCGTCATCAGCAGCGCGGCCGAGCCGTCCGAGATCTGCGAGGAGTTGCCGGCGGTGATCACGCCGCCCTCCGGCTTGAACACCGTCTTCAGCCCGGCGAGCAGGTCCACCGTGGTGCCGCGCCGGATCCCCTCGTCCGCGCTGATCAGCTCGCCCTTGTCGTTGGTCACCGGCGCGATCTGGCCGTCGAACCGGCCGGCGTCCTGGGCGGCGGCCGCCTTCTCGTGCGAGCCGACCGAGTACTCGTCGACCTGAGTCCGGGAGAAGCCCCAGCGCTCGGCGACCATCTCGGCGCCTACGCCCTGGTTGGGGATCACGCCGCCGTAGCGCCCCATGAACTCCGGGCCGAACGGGTTGGCGCCCTGGATGGAAGAGCCCATCGGCACCCGGGACATGGACTCGACCCCGCCGGCCACGACCATGTCGTACTGGCCCGCGATCAGGCCGGCCGCCGCGAAGTGCACGGACTGCTGGGACGAGCCGCACTGGCGGTCCACGGTCACCCCAGTCACGGTCTCCGGCCAGCCCGCGGCCAGCGCCGCGTTCCGGGCGATGTCGAAGGTCTGCTCGCCCACCTGGCTGACGCAGCCCCAGATCACGTCGTCCACCAGGGTGGGGTCGATCCCGGACCGGCTGGCCAGGGCCTTCAGCACGTGGGCCGACAGCGACACCGGGTGCACCCCGGACAGCCCGCCGTTCCGCTTCCCGATCGGCGTCCGGACGGCCTCCACGATCACCGCATCATGCACGCTGCACTCCTCCTCGACCGGTCCGCTCGTGGCGGCACCGGGTCTCCGCCGGCCCTCGCCGGTTGCGCCCATGCTCCGCGCATGGTTGCGCCTATGCCTTCTGTCAAGACGGTATCCCAGCTGTCTGAAGGAAAAGAAGGCTGCTCAGCCCCGCCACCGTGACGCGCCCGGGCCGGCCCTAACCGCCACGCCCGGCGGCCGGGCGGCGCCGGTCAGCTCGTGGTGCGCGGGCCCCTGCGCAGGAGCCGGCGCAGCACCCGGGCGAGCAGGGGAATGGCAGCCCACAGGGCAAACGCCCAGTCTCCCGCGACGAAGACAACGGGAATGGATACCAGGAAGGCGATGATGACGCTGAGGCTGGCCGCGTGGTCCGGGTGCCTGGCCGACTCGGGTGCGCCCGGGCGCAGCAGGTTCCCGCGGGCGATCTCCCGGCTCAACAGCAGGAGGCAAGTCGAGGCGATGGCCTGGATCAGGGCGTACAGGGTGAAGCGGACGCCGAACGCGCCGTTGCCCGAGAGCATCCGGGTCGCGAAGGGGGTCAGGATCATCATCAGGAGCCAGCCCATGTTCAGCACGCTGACCGTGCGGTTGACCCTGTTGACGTACCGGAAGATCTGGCGGTGCACAACCCAGTGGTTCCCGATGACCACGAAGCTGATCAGGAAAGGGTAGTAATCGTTCCAGTCGCGGGCCAGCGCGTGCAGGAGCTGGCTGTTGGTCATGCCGTCGAAGCCGCGCGGCACCGGGAGGGCCAGCGCCAGCAGCGTGATTGCGATCGCGACCACGGCGTCGGAGAAGAAGATGACCCGCTCGGCCGCGTTGGCTTCGACCTGGGGGTCGTCGGTCCCGGCCCCGCCCTCCGGGGCGCTGGCCGCCGGTGGCCCGGCCCCCGGGGCGCTGGCCGCCGGGGCGCTGGCCGCCGGTGGGTCAGCCGCCGGGGGGCCGCCGGAGGTGCCGGGGGGGCGGCCGTCCTGCGACTCCTCAGACGGAGCGATCACAACAGCTGCTCCCGATCCGCGGCGGGCGCCGCGGGAGCTCGGAAAAGAAATCGACGGCCATATCTTGGCAGCTACCCGGACCGGGCGTGCAGTGAACATGGCGGCAAATCAGCGCATGGCGTCCACTCCGGCTGGACGGGCGCCCTGTCCGCGGCCGGCGCCGGGACGGTCTGTACTCCGGGATTCCGCGGGCATGGCCGGGCGTCAAGGCGGAGGTTAGGGTCAGCGTCATGGACCCGTCCGTGTCCGGCTCCGCGCTCGCCACCCTGGGCGAGGACCTGTTCTTGCTGTCGATCCGGGCGCGGGACGGGAAGCTCATAACCGGGGGACGGATCGACTCGGCACTGATGGCGACCGAGCTGATCAGGCTGGCGGCGGCCGGCCGGGCCTGGATCGCTGGGGGCCGGATCGTCGCCCGGGACCGGACCGCCACCGGCGACGCGGAACTGGACGCCGCGCTGCTCAGCCTCGCGGGGGCCGCCTTCCTGCCGCGGCCGGAGACGTGGGTGGGCCTTCCCCGGCGCGGGATCCGGGCCGCTTATGCCGCCCGGCTGATCTCGGCCGGCGTGCTTCGCCTGGAGCCCAGCCGGGTCCTGGGTGGCCCGCGCTATCAGGTGATCGACGCCTCCCGGATGGCCGCGGCCCGGTCACAGCTGGATGCGATCACGCAATCCTCCGGGACGCACGCCGCCGGGCGGCCGGCCGACAGGGAACCGGCCGACAGGGAACCGGCCCTCAGGGAACCGGCCGACTCCGCCCCAGTGGCCCTGGCCGGCCTGGCCAGCGCGATCGGGCTGGGCGACGTGCTGTACCCGGGTCGGGACGGCAAGGCCCGCCGGGCACGGATGGCCCAGATCGCGCGGCAGCAAGTCATCGCGCAGACCGCGGCGGCCACGGGCGCCGCCCGGGAACGGGTGCCTCCCGCCGGGCCGGCCGCTGACCCGCCGACCGGGGAGGCGGCCGGGGAGGCAGCCGGGGAATTGGTCCGGGAGGGCGTCGCCGGAGATCTGGACCCGGCTTTGCTCCCGGCCATGGACGATGCCATTGCGGCCGCTGCCATGGACGATGTCATTGCGGCCGCTGTTCACGCCCTGACGGCCGTGATTGACAGCGGCGCGATTGTCGGTTCGGAGGTCGTGGGTACTCACTTCCTCGGCATAAACCGCGCGGCCAGCCACGGCGACGACGGGCACCATGCCAGTAGTCAGGGGCATGACGGTCACGGGGACGGCGGTCACGCGGGCGCGGGGGGCTTCGGCCACCGCTGAGCGGGCCCCGCCCTGCTCACGCCGCCGAAGTCCCGTCCATGGCAGGCGCATCCCAATCGATCTGATACCGCTGCTCCCGCCCCATGACCTTCTCGAAGTTCATCATCTTGAAGAAGATCGGCATCAGCGCGTGCATCGCCTTGCGCCCGACTGGTCCGGGCGTCTTAGCGCTGTTCGTCCGGGCGCCCCGTTTCGTGATCCTCTCCACCCGTTCCCGTCGCAACCGCTCGTAGGCTCTGAACGCCGATGTCGCATCAGGCAGGTCCCGCAGGCACCGCGCCAGCTGGATCGAGCTCTCGATCGCCAGCGACGCGCCTTGGCCGGTGCTGTTGGACGGCGCGTGGACGGCGTCGCCGACCAGCACCATGCGGCCGCAGTACCAGTGCGGGACCGGCGGCATGATGTGGATCGCTCCGGTGATGTCGAGGTTTGCCGCGGTGGTGCGGTTCGCCAGCAGCTCGCCCGGGAGGTCGCCCGCGTACGTCTCGCGCAGCGTCCGCAGCCACTGCCCGGACGGGATCGCCCGGGCGTCGGTCAGGGACATGTACTGCTTCGACGGCAGGTTCGCGCCCCAGGTCACGCGGCCGTCCGCCATCTTCCAGAACAGGTAGTACGCGCGCTTGCCGAATGCGAACGTCATGACGCCAGGTTCGGGGTCAAGGTCGGGGGCGGCGTCGACGTAGCCCTGGAAGCTGAGCATTCCGGTGTAGCCCGCGGCGGGGGCTTCCGGGTCGATCAGGGTTCTGACGGTGGAGCGGACACCGTCGGCGCCGATCAGGACGTCCGCGGTCGCGGTGCAGCCGTCGTCGAACTTCGCCGTGACCGAATTCGGGCCTTCGATGGCTCCGGCCAGGCGCTTACCGTACTCGAAGCGGACGCCCGACGCGGCCGCCCGGTCGTGGAGCACCCGGTGCAGGTCGCCGCGGCCGACGATCTGGAGCGGCTCCACGCCCGCCAGGCTGGGCAGTCTGCGGGTGTTCCCGCCGACCGCCATGACCGTGCCCGTGATGGGTGTGGCGAGGGCCCGGACGGCATCGTCGGCGCCGATGAGGCCGAGTGCGGCCAGGCCGTTGGGGGCCAGGGCCAGGCCGCCGCCGATTCCTTCGGCCAGGGTGGGGTAGGCCTCGTAGACCGTCGCCTGGATGCCAGCCTTGAGCAGGGCGGTCGCGACGACGGGACCTGCGATCCCGCCGCCGATGACCAGGGCGGTGCGGACTTTGGACGTTGCGGCTGTGGACATGGGTTCTCTCCTGCATGTGGTGTTCGTCGGTCGTTTCTGTGCCGAGATCACGCACGGGAACCCAGCTATCCTTGGGTTGCCACCTCGTGGCCGGGTTCGTCTCGTGCGGGCATCGGTTCGAGAGCATTGGACGGGATGGCTGCGAGCAGCCGCCCCGGGCCCCGGCGGCGGTGTTGGCGCACCGCCCCGGGGCCATTGAGAGTCCTCTAGTCGCCTGTTAGGCCCCTCTCCGAGAGTTCGACCAGCTCCGGGGGCATCTCGCCGCTGTCGTGGAAGGCCCGCCACGACGCGAGATCGGGGAAGCTTCCCGAGGTCAGCTCCTCCAGCAGCGCGCGGACCCAGGCCGCCTCCGCTTCGACCATCGCAACGGCGAACTCATCCTCGACCAGGAACAGGCGGGGAACTTCCTTGAGATGCCCGGTGATCGCGGCACGACGTGCGGCGATCGACTCCTCCAGCCTGCCGAGCCGGGACCGCAGCAGGGCGATCACCTCCTCTGGCGACAGGATCATCTGCACCGAGAGCCCGGCGGCGAACTTCGGGTGCTCGGGCTCCGGTGCAGACAGCAGTTCCCGGGTCCAGTCGAGCATCTCCTGCCGGCCGGCTTCGGTGATCTGGTACACCGTCCTTTCCGGACGGGCACCCTGCCGGCTGGTGCCGACCACCTCCAGGAAGCCGTGCTTCGCCAGGTTCTGCACGACGGTGTAGAGCGAGCCCCACTTGACGTCCATGTCCTGGTCTTTGCCGCGGGCGCGCATCAGCGACGCGATCTCGTAGCGGTGCATCGGCCGCTGGATGACGGTGGACAGCACCGCCAGGGCCATCAAGTTGTCAACTTTGCGCTTCGCGGCCATCAGGGTCGCCTCCCTCCCTTACTCGTCCACAAATATATGTCAGCGAGTATTTGCTGGCAACCACTGCGATGACTGATCCATCCCGCGCGACGGCATGCCTGTATCGCCGCAAAATGCGTGACGCTCCTGACCTGCGGGTTCATGACGCTGGCTACGTTGTGCGTGCCGAAAATCCCGTCCAAGGCTCTGGCCAGCAGGCTTGCTCTTCCGCTAGCCCGGCGTGAGGAGACATGGTGATGATTGACCGGGCGGGCGCTCAAGATCGTCCATGTGCTGACCTTGCGGGGGTGCCAAAACTCGTGGAGAGCATCTGACCTCGGCTCCTACCCTCGGCACCCGTGCTCCTGGGCGTCACCGCCAGCACCACTGGAGCAGTGGACCGCGCAGCAGGCGCATACGGTGGAACTGTGACGCTCCTTTATCCATCCGCCACATCCCGGTAGGCACCACCATGTGCCGATTGTTCGGGCTGCACGCCGGCACCCGGGACGTGGCGGCCACGTTCTGGCTCATCGACGCGCCGGACAGCCTGGACGCGCAGAGCCACCACAACCCCGACGGCGCGGGAGTTGGGACGTTCGGGCCCGCGGGTGAACCGGAGGTCAGCAAGCAGCCCATCGCGGCCTGGGAGGATGCGCAGTTCGCGACCGCGGCGCAGGACCTGCGCGGCACCACGTTCGTGGCGCACGTCCGGTACGCCAGCACCGGGGCGCACACGATGGCGAACACCCACCCGTTCCTGCAGGACGGGCGGCTGTTCGCGCACAACGGCGTGGTGCAGGGCCTCGGCGAGATGGACCGGCGGCTGGCGGACCTGGGCGCGGCGGGGCTGGCGGCCGGCGAGACGGACAGCGAGCGGGTCTTCGCGCTGATCACCGCGGAGACCCGGCGCCACGGTGGTGACGTGGCCGCCGGCCTGACCGAGGCGGTCGGCTGGATCAGCGCCCGGCTGCCCGTGTACGCGCTCAACCTGGTGCTCATCACCGCGACGGACTTGTGGGCGCTGCGCTACCCGGCGACCCATGAGCTGTACGTGCTGGACCGCCCGCCCGGCGGAGGCTCTATCGGCCAGGCCCTCGACGCGGCCAGCAAACGGATCCACGCCCGGTCCGAGCACCTGGCGCATCAACCGTCAGTGATCGTCGCCAGTGAGCGGATGGATGACGACCCTGGCTGGCGCCTGCTGGACCCAGGCGAACTGCTGCACGTCAGTGCCACGCTGGAGATCGACGCCGCGGCGCCCTTCCCGCCGGAACCGGCGCACCTGCTCCGGGCCTCCGACCTCGACCCGGCGGCGGCCGCCTCCCAGCACGACCAGGCCGCGCCCAGCTGACCTGGACGCGGCCCGGCCGCGCGGCGCCCCATGCCCCTCCCCCCGTGCGCATGCCCCGCGCGCATGCCCCGCGCGCTGTTCAGCGAAGTGAGCGCGCGACCTCCTCCAGGCGGTCCAGGGCCTCCTGCATGCCGTCTTCCATACCGGAGTTGATGTGCGCGTCGCGATGCTCCTGGCTGGAGTGCTGCACGAGTATCGACATCGTCGTGCGCCCGTCCGCCTCGGTGAACGTGATGGTGCTCAGCGCCTCGGCGTCCGGCATGCCC
>Ga0187863_10004442_pt1 | contig 10009 bp, 7 predicted proteins | sample June2016WEW_11_1_FD_132975 | JGI IMG/M metagenome (GOLD analysis project Ga0187863, IMG submission 132975) | Peatland microbial communities from SPRUCE experiment site at the Marcell Experimental Forest, Minnesota, USA - June2016WEW_11_10 | ecosystem: Environmental > Terrestrial > Soil >...
ATCGGGATAGCCGGTTGGCCACAAAGGCCAAGACCAGCAGGCCGCCGAGCAGTCCCAAGAAGTTCGTGAGGCTCAGAGTCATATTTTCATGAGGATTAGTCTAGTTGGAGGTTCCCCATCGGACCGAAAGTCGGGAATCGACTCGCTTGAAAGGCACCGCGAAGGAAAGACGCTGCACGCCGACTTGCATGTCGCGGCTGAAAACCACGACCCACGGAAATTTTCAAGTCGCCACACCGACTCTGAAACTCCGGCTCGCTAAAAACCAATCGCTTTTTTCGCACATGGAGGAGCCGCCGTTCGCAGCAAGACAGTCTATTTTGCGCTGGCGGGCGAGGCCTCCAGGGGAGCGGCGTGCTCGCCGATGCGGAATTGTGTCCAGGGACCGGTGGCCATGTCTTCCAGCACGGGCGACTGCCAAGAATAATCGTGGTGGGCGTTCAGGAATTTCGCCGCGTCGAAATTGGTGCCGCAGGGATGGCCGATGCGACCAATGAAGGTCATGGCCTCAGCCATGCGGGTATCGATTACCTTGCCCTGCACGGCACCGGAGGGATCGTAGGGCTTCACCCCCCAGGCCGGCTCGCCTTCCAGGGAAGACTCGCCGTGACCGCATAGCGTGCGCAGATTCGCACCCGTTCTCTTGGTGAACGCGTCGTAATGGTCGGCCAGGAAAATCTCTGCGAGGTCGGTGTCGATTTTTCCTTTGTTCTCGTTGAGAAGCTGATCCCAGCGCACGTGGCGCGCGTTGGGCGAACTCGACGGACTATCCGGATTGAAGGTCGTATCGTCTTTGATGACATCGGGATCGCTTGGAAAATTGGACCCCTCGTAATATCCGTCGGTGGTGCGCCACAGTCTGGTGTGCTTCAGGCCGAGTTCTAGGCGCGCAATCTCGCCGGTCTTGCGGTCGCCCAGCAGCCAGTCGTTGGCGTAGCCGCCGTTGTTTCCGTCGAGCATGATGTTGGCGAACTCATCAATCGAGCCGGCATACTGCATGGCTTTGCGGGCGCGGACGAATTCCGGCTTACCGTTGGGGTCCCAGCCGTGAAATCGCGCGATGGTGGTTTCGGTCACCATCAGGCCGCCTGAGTTGACCCCAAAATCGTCGTCGCTCGTGATGATTCCCGGTAAGCCGTCCATGAGAACGCGGTATCCGGTTCGCGGCGCCAGATCGAACACGATTCGCCAGCGCGAGCCTTCCACATAGGTGGTCCAGTTATTGTGGCCCATCACGATGCGATGCTCCTTGGTCCAACTTCCCGTCGCGACGAATGCGCTGCAATGCCCGGAGACGGGACGATCGGCGGCGTGTGCCGCTTTAGTCTGCTCGTTGAGCCACGGCACATAGTAGTCGGGGAGCTCGGCGAACGCGTTCATCGCCACGACGTCCCACAGGTCGAGCTTCAGACCGTGTTGATTCAATCCGTCGGTGATGCCTTGCAGCTCTTCCTGATATTCGGCGTCAATCTTGGGCCACAGCATCTCGCGCCCGGCCCGGCGGAAGAAGTCCCAGCTGCGCGAGGTGTTGTGCGTCATTTCGAGGCGGACCACGCCGTAGAAATCAGCAATTTCGGGGGCCATCAGGTAGCCGTGCTGCACGCCGATATCGTGCGGGGAGCCTTCCAGGTGAACGTAGGTCCAGCCACCGCGTGCAAAGCGGTAACCGCGGCCGAGGGTGACGTCGTAGGTGCTGTCCTGCCGCGCGACGCGCAGAGAAGCGGAGTGCGCGGTGTGGCGTTGGCCGATCGCGGCAAGTTGTGCGAACAGCAGGGCAGCCGCCCATACGGCCGGCAGGAAGAATGGCAAGCGATTTCGCGAAGGTCGCATATTCTCCGAATGGTAGGCGGGAAAGGACTCAGTGGCAAGTGGGGAGTGGGTGAACGGGTGAACGTCCAAGGCTCGCGGGAAGCGCACCGCGAGAGGGATGCGCCGCACGCCGCTGTCTAGTAGGTCGCGGTTGAAACAGCGACCTGCCAGAATGACCGGGAGGCATGGCTCGAGGGGTCGGCGTTGTGCACGGGTGCCTCGGGGGGGGATCAGCGCGAGGAGTGGACGGCGGCAGCCAAGTCACGGAGTAATGGGAGGGTTTCGTCCCAGGCTAGACAAGGGTCGGTGATGCTTTGGCCATAGACTAGCGGCTTTCCGGGGACAAGCTTCTGGGAGCCAGCGACGAGGTTGCTTTCGAGCATTACGCCGATGATGCGGCGGTCACCCTTGGCGATTTGCGCGGCTACGTTGTGGCAGACTGCGGCTTGTTTGGTGTAGTCCTTGCTGCTGTTGGCGTGGCTGCAATCAACCATCGCGAGCGGGGGCAGGCCTGCATCCTGCAACTGCTTGCAGACGTGGTCTACCGCCTCCGCGTTGTAGTTCACCGTTTTCTTGCCGCCGCGCAGGATTACGTGGCAATCGGGGTTGCCGGTGGTTACAAAAATGGCGGATTGGCCATTTTTCGTGCAGCCCAGGAAGGTGTGGGGTTGGGCGGCCGAGAGTACTGCTTCGACGGCGATTTGCGCATCGCCTGAAGTGGCGTTTTTGAATCCTACCGGGCAGGAGAGGCCGGAAACTAGCTGGCGATGCACCTGGCTTTCGGTGGTGCGCGCGCCGATAGCTCCCCAGCTTACTAGACCTGCTACGTACTGCGGAGAAATCATATCCAGAAATTCGGTGCCGGCGGGGACGCCCATCTCGGCCAGGTCGATTAGCAGGTGGCGCGCGAGGCGCAGACCGTCGTTGATCTTGTAGGACTGGTCGAGATAGGGATCGTTGAGCAGGCCCTTCCAGCCGACCGTGGTGCGCGGCTTCTCAAAATAGACGCGCATGACGATGCACAGGTCGCGCGAGAGTTCGGCGATCGCGCCCTTGAGCAACCCGGCGTATTCGCGGGCGGCTTTCGTGTCATGAATCGAGCAGGGGCCTACTACAACGATCAGACGGTGATCTTTACGGGCTAGAATGTCAGAGATTTGCTGGCGGGCGTGGAACACGGTGGAGGAGGCGTTCTCGGATTCCGGCAATTCCTCATCGAGGAACACCGGGGGGAGGACTACCTTGGTCCACTTGATGCGGAGATCGTCGGTGCGGTAGAGCATGGTTGTATCCATTAGCGATGACGTACCCATGGGTGATTCTGTTGATCAGGTATCGTTCTAATTTAACAGTGACCAGTGGCGGTGACTAGTGACTTGCGCAAAATTTGGTATTGGCCACCCGTCACTGGCCACTGGCGTCACTAGCCACTTGTTTGCGGGACGGCTAGAATTGCCGCAGCTTGGGGTTCTACCCCCCGCCAGCGCAGGAGAGCGAACGATGCGCTGGCCAGGCGTTTCCGCGTAGGGATTGCGCGTTCGCTGCCTTGAGCATACCCAAGTGATATTTCCCGACCAGATGAGAATGAGGGCATGAAGCGAAAACCTCCGGCGCAGAAGGCCGAACGGGCCGCTCCGGACCGGGCCGCCAAGTCGCCGCAAGAATAAGGAACCGGGCGATGGCTTTCTAATATGAGAGTCGCCGAGGTCACCGACCGGATGAAGGTTGAGCCCAACCATCATCTATGTGATTCGGCCCCAACGCGTCGATGTCCATCGAGGATCACGCCTTGCGGCTGGGGCCGCGCGTGGAATCCCGGGGCGGACACATGTCGATCGATCGCTTCATGCGGTCGCCAGCCTGAGGATCAGCGCAGCCAGAGCATCGGCGTGATTCTTTCCGGCACCGACGGGACGCTGGGGCTGGCCGAAATCCAGGCGCAGGGTGGGGTGACCTTCGCGCAAGATGAATCAATGGCAACCGTGGCGGGACCGACGCCACACGATTCGTAAATTTTGAAGTGTTTCCCTTCGGCCGCGGCAATCTGAAAGAACCTCATTTCATGATGGTATTCGAGGAATCCCGCCCGGAAGCCTCGCCCCGGCCGGCTTCGCGGAAATCGGGCAAGCAACTGGGATACGCGCGGCGCGAGGCCATCAAGCTCGAGCAGGAACTTGCGGCCACCCGAGAGCACTTGCAGGCGGTGATGGGCTTTTTGCGCTGATTCCCGGCGGCCTGGGGCGCCCGCTGATTAATTGCACCCTGGAGATTCCCGATTTACAGCAGACGGTGTCGCAGGTGATGTCGAGCTCCCGCGCGGTGGAGCACACCGTCACAAACCGGGGGGGCAATCGCTTTCAGCTTCGCCTGCTTCCTTATCGAATGACTGAAAACAAGGTGGATGGCGCCGTCATCACGCTGGCGGATGTTTCGCGCCAGGAGCGGAGCGGAGCCAGCGCTTAAGGACTCACTACCCGGAACATCTGATACTCTGGCGATCCACAGGGCGATATAATTCTGCCAATTGCGAACCGTGGCCAGGAAAGCCAATTCGCGCGGGGTTCGGCCCACAGGGGGCAAGTCTGTGTCCCAGGACGGCTTAGCCAGAGCCCCGGGTGCCGATGTCGATGTCTCTCCCGGCAATTACGATGCGCGAATGCTTCGGGAACTGCTCGATGGCCTCCCAGTGGGGGTCGCCAACGTATTGCCCTCTGGGCAGATTCTCTATGCCAATGCTCAATTCCTGGAAACACTGGGAATTCCTTCCCATCGCGAACCCTCTGGATGCCACCTCCGCAATTTCGTGGTCGGTCGAAGCTGGGAAGCGATGTATTCGGCTCTGGAGCGAGCGTTGCAAACACCGGTCGACGGGGACATACAGGTGGCGACACGCGGGGGAAAACCGCGCACCATTCGCCTATCACTTGGCACGGTGGGCGCAGGGCGGCACGCCACCGTGCGGATCGTAGCCACTGAGGTGACCGAACTGGTCGAGGCGAACCGAGCGCTGCAGGAAACTGAAGCGTCGCTGCGGTCTCTCTCTGCCAGGATTCTACAGCTGCAGGATCAAGAACGCCGCCGTATCGCGCGCGACCTGCACGACACCACGGGCCAGGAACTCGCGGTGATCGTGATGTCGCTCAGGCACATTTCCGACTGCCTCAGCCGGCCGGATTTTGACGCCCGCAAGGCCATCCTCGAAGCGGTGGAACTGGCGCGCAAGGTGAACGAGGAGATCCGCACCCTCTCCTACCTGTTGCATCCCCCACTGCTCGATGAGTTCGGCCTCGGCTCCGCGCTGAAGTGGTATGTAGAGGGCTTCAGCAAGCGGAGCGGCATCGATGTCTCATTGGAAGTTCCCGACAAGCTGAGGCGTTTCCCCCCGGATAAGGAGACCGCCTTGTTCCGCGTGGTGCAGGAAGGACTCACGAATGTGATGCGTCATTCCGGGAGCCGGAAGGCGTCGATTGGAGTGTTGGCGGGCAAAACGGACGTGCAAGTGACCGTGCGGGATCAAGGTTCGGGAATCGACAGGCGGGTTCTTGCCCGGCTTGGCTCTGGGGCCAAGGCGCTGGGTGTGGGAATTCCCGGATTGCGCGAACGCCTGCGGCAGCTCGGCGGGAGCCTGGATATCTTCTCCCATTCGCAAGGCACCGAGCTCGTGGCGACTCTTTCAACCGGGCAAGAGGGGGCGCCTGAGATTTCCGGTGGGGGCGCTTTCGAAGTGTCGCGGAGCGAGCACGCGGAGCCTCCTCGTGAAATCGTGGCTGCCGCCCAGTGCGCGCGCATCCTGGTGGTGGACGATCATGAACTCATGCGCCGCGGGATACGGGCGCTTCTGGACGACCAGCCGGACCTGGAAATCTGCGGCGAGGCCCAAAACGGATCCGAGGCCCTGCAGAAGGCGGGGGAATTGAATCCGGACATAATCATTATGGATTTGAGCATGCCAGGCTGCGGCGGCCTTTCCGCCGCAAAGGAAATCCGGCACTCAGGCTCGCCCGCCAAGATTCTGGTGTTCACGAACCAATCGTTGCCCGGAATCGAACGAATGGTGCAGGCCGCAGGAGGTAGCGGCCTGGTGCTGAAAGCCTTCGCCGGGCGTGATCTGCTAAAGGGCATACGGGCTCTGTTGGCAGGCGAGCAGTTCTATCCCAGCGACATACCTGCTTAGAGCAACGATGATCGGCCGGTTACGACGCGGCCGAAGCGGTGCCGTCGCGGAAGCGGGTCCTCAAGCTGACTCATACATTCAAGCGGACCCACTACGGGATATTGGCGAATATCCCCCGAATCGGCTGTAACGCGATAAGATCGTTGTTTCACATCGCTGTCGCAGTCTGGCGGAAACCGATGCACATCGCCATTCCGAGCGTCTTTGTGGCGCGAACAATTCCCCTGGCGCCTTCCTGACTGGCGCGCAGGGTTGCCCATTAGCCGAATTGCAATTCCAAGGGAAGCGTAGGACCATTTTGCTTACACCCACCTTGAGACCAGAGCCCCAGCCAAGGGATTCTTGCGTGCCCCGGCCCATGAGCGACTCAAAGGCCGCGCGTTGGCACTGGGTTTCTTTCCTGCTGTGCGTCCTGCTTGGCGTGGTGTTCACGCTGCCAGGGTCGCTTTCCCCGGCTTCGGGGCTGCTTGGTTACCCCGGCGATAACTTTCAACACGCCTGGTTTTTGTGGCATTTCGCGCGGGCCGTCGTGAAGTTCCAGAATCCCTTCTATACCAACCTGATCTATTACCCGAGCACGGTCAATTTGGCGTGGAGCACCACCGACCCCCTGGCGGGAACCCTCGCGCTGCCCGCGAGCCTGATGCTCGGTCCCGTGGTGGCCTACAATCTTTCGTTGATTCTCCAACTGGCGCTGGCCGCTTTTTTTGCACGCCTCCTTTGCCTGCGGGTATGCCACAACGAGGTTGCCGCGCTGATCGGTGGCATCTGCTTCGGTTTCAGCCCGTTTCTAATGGCGCATGCGCTGGGGCATTTGAGCCTAGTCACCTCGTTTCCGATACCGCTCTACTTTCTAGCCTTGGGCCGGGTGCTGCAAAATCGAGGGGCTGCTTGGAAAGAAGCCCGGAAAGACGGGCTCTTGCTCGGCTTGGCGCTCCTGCTCACGTCGCTCGCGCACTACAACTACACCGTTCTATGTTTAATGGCCACCGTCGCAGTGATCGGCATCGACACGATTCTGATGGGGCCCCGGCTGGTAGAGAGAATCTGGCGGCCTCTCGCTTGGGCGTCGGCTATATTCCTGATTACCTTCTCGCCGTTCCTGATGATGCTTGTCGGAAACGCAGCGGACAAGCCTCAGCCGCGGCCATTCGATCACATCCAGGAATTCTCCGCGGACGCGCTGGGCTTCCTCATTCCCAGCTGGAACCACTTGGTTTTTGGGAATTTCGCGCGCGGCCTCGATCCGGTTATTTTCAAGGCCGGCTATGAGGGCACCGTGTATGTGGGACCGGTGATCCTGGTGCTGGCAATTTTGGGTTTCCGGAAGGGGCGCGATCCACAACGCCGCTGGACGGTGCTGGCCGCGGCGTTGGCGGCAATCTTCTATTTGCTCTCACTGGGCCCCGCCCTGCGAATTTTGGGCCGGCAAACGCGCATTCCCGGACCGGCGGCGCTGGTCTATCGCATTCCGTGGGCGCGCTTTGTGTCTGCGCCGGCGCGGTTTCACGTGATCACCGCGCTGGGGCTCGCGGTTCTGTCGTCGCTCGGCGTGGCGTTTCTACTGAACCGGTTGCAGATGACATGGCAGCGTTATGCGCTGGCGGCGGGCGTCAGCGTTCTGTTGCTGCTGGATCTGCTGACGATCCCTTTCCCCGTTTCATCGATCGCCGATCCGGCTTGGTCGAGCGCTTCGGCTGCCCCCGCGCGAGCGTGTACTGCAGCGTCCGCGCTGCAGAAGGGAACCGTGGTCACTTTCCCGCTGATCATCAAGCCTTACGTCATCAAGAGCATATGGATGCAAGTGAGCGATGGCGGGCGCTATGCCCTTGTGGATGGATACCTGTCTTACACCGCCGACCGCCTTTGGTTGGACTACTACCGCAACCCGGTGATGCGCTCGCTGCTCTCGTTGCAAGGCGTGTTTCACACTCCCGTTGACCCGCAAGCCGATCGCGCCGCCGCCCCCGCTGCATTCCGCGATCTAAGCGCCAGTGCCTTCGTGGTTTTTGATTCTCCAGAGCAGGGCGCTGCCGTCGCCTATCTCAGCGCTCTGCTTGGTGAGCCGGGAGAATCCGCCGGGAGCTGCACGGTGTTTGTTGTGACAGCCGCTCGCTGATGGCAAACAACAATAACGGTGGTTTCTACCCGCACGGGCGCGCATCGGGTTTCTCGCAGAGCGCCAATCCACGCAATGGCGACTGCAACCCCCGACCGGGAGATTGCCGTTCCCGGACTCTGCCGGGCGGCGCGCGCCTAAGGTCAGCTCCCCAGGGTGAACACCACATCGATGGGCGTCTCCACCTCGACGGGGATGCCGTTCAGCAATGTCGGCTGGTAGCGCCATTGGCTCACCGCATCCGTGGCCGACTTGATCAGCAGCGCCGGCCCCCGACACGTACGCCAATTCCTGCACCGTTCCTTCACTGGCAATAATTGCGCGAAGCATCACAGTGCCGCAGGAATGCGTCTGATACCATCAGTTCAATGAAACATAGGCGCTTGCTCGAACCAGGAGTTCGCTAACACTTACCGGCACACCATTCCCGCTTGCTCCCGGGCTCCTTCAAATTTCTGAGACGATTTCCCGAAATGATGTGCCCTGGCCACAGCCTGGATCCGGCCTGGTCTGGCTCGCTCGCCCTATAGTGCTTTGACACCGCTTCGCAGCATTTGTTCCGGCAAGAAGCCGCATCGGCCCTAAGATGAATGGATGGAGCGCAAGATTTTCTGGGTCACCTTTGGAATGTTGGGACTGGCCGCCGATCTAGCGTTGCCTTTCTGGTGGGCCACGCTCGCGACGATTCCCATCGCCTACTTCAGTTGGTGGCTCGCCTACCGCAGCGGTTCGCGATGATGAACCACAGAGGCAAGAATGGTTGTTCCCAACGGGCGATCCCCGCTCTGTGCGAGTCGGCCGGCGGCGGAACCACCAGGTGGCAACCCCTAGGATCGATGAGGTTTTAAGCTACGGCTGAAGCCGTGCCCTGACGGGCGGAAGGAACAGAATGCGATTATGCACGCACTTCCCAGGTATCGCCGGCGCGCAAAAGCTTCGAGAGGTTGCCCTTGCCGCGCGTGGCCTGCACATCGCGAATCTGATTCGCGATGAGGTCTTCATAGCGTGGACAGTCTCCCCACGCGCGTAACACGCCGATGGGAGTGGGGAATCCGGGGCGATTCTCCATGTGCGCCAGAAGGAAAGCATAGGCGGGGCGCGGATCGTTTTCGTCGTGCACGAGCAGGTCTGCTTCGGTGATGCCGTTGCCGAGCTGGACGATTTCGAGCTCGAGTCCGTTCAGCCGGATGCCCTTGTTCCGAGCTTTGCCGAAGATGAGCGGCTTGCCGTGTTCGAGCTGCACCACGTGCTCGCTGCGGGCTTCTTTTTCGGTGAGGTCAAACCAGGCGCCGTCGTTGAAAATATTGCAGTTCTGCAATATCTCCACGTAAGCCGAGCCCTTGTGCGCGGCCGCTTTCTTCAAGGTCTCTTTCAGGTGCTGCTGGAAAACGTCCACCGAGCGCGCGACAAACGTTGCTTCGGCGCCGATTGCCAGAGAAATCGGATTGAAGGGACGGTCAGTGGTGCCGAACGGAGTCGACTTTGTTTTCTTACCGATTTCGGATGTCGGCGAATACTGGCCTTTGGTGAGTCCATAAATTTTATTGTTGAACAGAAGAACCTTGAGGCCGACGTTGCGGCGCAGCATGTGGATGGTGTGGTTGCCCCCGATGGAAAGGGAATCGCCGTCGCCGGTGACCACCCAGACGTCGAGATCGGGGCGCGTGACTTTAAGGCCGGTGGCGATGGCGGGCGCGCGGCCGTGAATCGTGTGGAAGCCGAACGTCTTCATGTAATAGGGAAAGCGGCTGGAACAGCCGATGCCGGAGATGAACACAAAGTTTTCGCGGCGCACACCGAGCTCGGCGAACACGGATTGGACGGCGGAGAGAATAGCGTAATCGCCGCAGCCCGGGCACCAGCGGATTTCCTGGTCGGTTTGGAAGTCTTTCTTCGTGTAAACCGGC
>Ga0187863_10004448_pt1 | contig 9999 bp, 10 predicted proteins | sample June2016WEW_11_1_FD_132975 | JGI IMG/M metagenome (GOLD analysis project Ga0187863, IMG submission 132975) | Peatland microbial communities from SPRUCE experiment site at the Marcell Experimental Forest, Minnesota, USA - June2016WEW_11_10 | ecosystem: Environmental > Terrestrial > Soil >...
GAATACACCAGAGAATTGCGGGGAACGCGTATCGGATACCATGCAAGGAAGCCAGTGATTATCAGGACGAACACGATGAGGCTCACGATGACCACGTGATCGATCCGGAGAAACCAATCGATGTAGCGAGCCGGAGTCGCCTCAAATGCCAGCAGCGAAGCCGAAGTGAGAACGCTGATTATCACGATCGCCGGGATTGCCAAACGGGCTGCGGAGGCGAGACCAGCAAGATGTGTCAGAACTTTGCCATACAGCTCCAGCACCGCCAGCAGATACAGAATGAGCGCCGCGGACGTCGCGCAGATATAGAACCAATAGTAGAAAACCATGCTCATGCGTATCGTCAGCGGCAGGGCCGATAGGGCGATGTTAGCGCAAATCCACACCACCAGCGCAGGATAAGCGCCCACCAGGCGGATGGATACAATCCGCACAAGCAGGACCACGAAGGCCAGCATATTACAGGTCTGGAGGGCGACTTGCCAGGCCGGGGTCCCGGGAACAATCGCTTGCAGCATGATCCCCATCAGGCTACGTCGAGTCTATCACCGCTTCCCCGGCCCTGCCAAATCACCATTTAAGACCGCTTGCCCGTAAATCGGCTAGCGAGCGCCCGGACACTGGCTCGGCGGACAGTCCGGCAGCGGAAGATCGGCGGCAGCGTTGGAAACAACGGCGAACTGCAACGCCAGAATCGCAAAAAACAAAATCTTTTTCAGCACGGCATCTCCTTGGGATTCAGGAATCTGGCTTGTAAAAGCCAGCCCAAGGTTATGCGGCTATAGGTTTAATTAGAGGAAAGTGGTACAGTATTTCCGTTTTCAGAACAACTCTGATCCACGGGAGGGCTTTTTGCGGTTCCGGCTCCGTGCGGCTGTCACCGTTGCCGGGGAATGGAGCATTCGCGGCTAAATCGCGATATCATGGGGCGGGGAAGTCTGCCGTGAGCGAACCTGCAATCCCGCTGGAATGCGACGCCAGTGGCGTCCTGTGGCGGCGGACCCTGTCGCAGATCCCCTCCTTATTCGGCCGGCTGGTTTGGCTGGCTTCACTGCGCAACCCCCACTCTGGTGTTTATGAGCACCACGGCCTCGCTGTCGTATTCGGTGCGGAGGAATCCAATAAAGCCTTGCGGCTGAGTCACCTGGCTTGTTGCAGGGAGTGGCTCAACACGAGTCTTCGGGAGCAGATGGCGGATCTGCGCCTCTATCTCGGTTCGCAGTCCGAGAATCCGGGAGAGGTCATCGGCAACTGGCAGGAATTAGGGTTCTGGCGGACGATTCTGCCAGGTTCGATCCGCGGGGCCGAGCGAGCCACGTATCTGGCAAATGTCGAGGCTTTGCTTACGCTTCTGCAGAGCGAGGCCGCCGGCGGTGGTGCTCGTCGAAGCGCATAGCCATTGCCACCACCTGGCCGATGACATCCACTTCATCCAACGCGAAAGCCAGCGGCGCGCAGCCGGATGCCGGATGTGGAAGCAAGGTAACGCGATCGCGATCCTGAACACACCAGGCGCAGAAGTAGCCGGTGCGATGTTCGAGAAAGTAGATGGGGCGCTCCAGTTCGGTGGTCCAGCCCGATGCGGCTATTTTGCGCTTCGTCTCATCGAGCACCACGAAGGTGCCGGGCTGTAGAACCGGGTACATGAACCAGTCTTCAGTGCCAATAAACGCATAGCGCTGACCGGCGGTCGGGTCGGCGGTCTCCAGCAGGAGCAGCGGCACTTTCCCCCAACGCGAGATTACGCGCGTGAGATAGGTAGTGCGGATGGGATCGAAACCCGGCTCGACGGTGATCGGGCACAGAACGCTTCCATCCTTCCACGGAGTGGAATTAACCGGATGCGTACGCGACAAAGGAATGACCTGCCCATCGGCAAGCATGGAAGAGAGCGCAATGCCGTACCATCCGAGCACTTCTTCAAAGTCCAGCCGATAGATGGCGCAAAGTGAATATAGTTTGTGGAGGGACGGGATAAGACCTTTATTTTCAATTTCCGAGAGGCGGCTGGCCACGACCGAATAGTCGTCGTTGCCATGCTTATCGGCGATCTTGCGGCTGGCTTCCTCTACTTCGCGGATCTTCAGGTTGAGCCGCTCGCGTGCTTGCCTGAGTTTTTGCCCCGACTCGTCCATGATATGATGCCTCCGTCGTTCCAGCGAGAACAAGCGGAGAAAGCGAGAACGGTACCTCTTTCAATGCAGTACTGTTACCGCTCGGATTATACCGGCAGCAATTCCCCAGTGGCAAGGCTCGCCGGACGTTTTGTTCCGAAAACGGAAAAAAAGCTCTCCTGAGGGGGCTGTTTTGCAAATCGTTGTGGGAATCTCGGGTGCCAGCGGCTCGATCTACGGCCTGCGAATTCTCGAGAAACTGCGTCAGTTCAGCGAGGTTGAAATCCATCTGGTTATCACTCGCGCGGCCGAGCGCACCGCGTGGCTGGAAACCGGGCGGACCGGCAACGATTTTCGTGCTCTGGCGCACCATCACTATCCGGTGGAGGACATCGGCGCGCCGTTGGCCAGCGGATCGTTCCTCACTTCGGGGATGGTGATTGCGCCCTGCTCAATCCGGACCATGTCGGCGATCGCCGCGGGGATTTCCAGCGACCTGCTGACCCGTGCCGCGGACGTCTGCCTGAAGGAAAGGCGCCGGCTGGTGCTGATGGTCCGCGAATCGCCCTTTCACCTTGGCCACCTTCGCACGATGGTGGCGTTGACGGAAATGGGAGCCGTGATAGCGCCTCCCATACCCGGGTTTTATCATAAACCCGAAACCGTGCTCGATATTGTGGATCATTCCGTCGACCGCGCACTCGATCTGCTGGGGCTTCCAGTCAGTGACGCGCGGCGATGGAATGGCGTGGAAGCGCCGCGAAAGGCCACAAACGGATGAAGAAAGTGACCGCGGCATTTCAGGGCGAGCTGGGAGCTTTCAGCCAGGAGGCGGTCCGGCAGCTTCTTGGCGATCGCGCGAGTGTCGCTCCATTCCAGCGTTTCGATGAAGTATTTCGCGCGCTCACGGACAAAAATGTGGATACGGCCGTGATTCCGATTGAGAACACGCTGGCCGGGTCGGTGCATGAGAATTACGATCACCTTCTCGAATACGACGTGCGTATTGTGGGTGAAACCAACGTGCGCATCGTTCACAACCTGATCGCGCCGCCCGGCGTGCGCCTGCGCGATATTCGCCGGGTTTTCTCTCATCCCGTGGCGCTGAACCAGTGCCTCGATTTTTTCGTGAAGAACCCACAAATCGAAAGGGTTCCCTACTATGACACCGCCGGCAGCGTGAAGATGATCGTTGGCGACAAGCTGAGCGATGCCGCGGCGATTGCCTCTTCCATAGCGGCGTCCATCTACGGCGGGAACATCCTGCGCCGCTCCATTGAAGATGACCGGCGGAACTACACGCGGTTCTTTCTCCTGCGGAGGACGAAGGAGGCGGAGCGGCAAGCCAAAGCCGCACGCCGCGCGCGCGCCGGAGGAGGCCGCTGGAAGACTTCCATTGTGTTCACCACTCGGAACACGCCCGGAGCGCTGTTTCGTGCGATCAGCGCCCTGGCACTGCGCGATCTGAATCTGACCAAGATAGAGTCCCGGCCGCTCCGGGGCAAGCCCTGGGAGTACCTGTTCTACGTGGATTTCCTCGGCCGCGACGATGAAGAGCCCGCCCGGAACGCCCTGGGACACCTGCGCGAACTCGCGGACTTCCTGCGAGTGCTCGGCTCTTATCCGGGTGGGGAGTAAGTGGGTGCGCTCACACACAGGCTGGGTGATCATTGCGGGTGGGATGGGTGGCTTTACGCAGACGCCCCTGGCGCTTCCCGGCTAAGTAGGTGAACGAACGATGAAACCAATGTGGCAGACTGATTGCTTTTATTTGGGCAACCGCAGCTAATCGGCATGACCGCCAGACGGGTCATCACGGTTCTCCTCCTAACAAGTCCCGTCTGAATGCCGATACTTGCGTGCCGCGGCGTGCGGCTTCCGAGCGGGGCTTTGAGTGAGGCTCCTGTTCGGCGTCCTCCAGCGCAAAACCGCACGCCCGCGCACGCAGACTCCCAACAAATCACCATGTGTCAGGTACGGCCGTTTCCGGCCACAAAACCCGATGAAAAGGACTTTGGAGGGCGCGGCTGTCGCCGCACGTCCCTGGCTTTGTTCTATTCCAGCGACGTATTCAGAATTTGAAATGTGAACCGCTCCGGTGGAAGAGCGGCTATGGGGCTTGGCGTCAGATTCACCCACGCCTGCCAGGCGCTGGAAGCGACGCTGTGGTTCAGATAGAACAGGAACTGATTCGAAAAGCACGAGATCGGCGGCGGCTGACGAAACGTGAGACGCAAGCCGACGGCCTTCTCCAGAGGCATCTCGGGGCGGGAAACAGCCTTGTCGGCCAGTAACTGGACAAAACTGCTGCGCCCGGCATGGGGCCAGACGTCGTTGTTCAGAAGGTTGCGGAGTTCGGCCCGGGTGTCGAAGGTCATTTCGCACTGGCGAATCCATTCGAGAATGCTGTCGCCCCAGCTCCAGCGGGCCAGCAGAGCCTGATACTGATCCACCAGATTCAACGCGAGATCCATGCGGCGGCGGTCGATTTCCTGCTCCTGCAGATTGGCCTGCGCGCCCATGTCGGCCACCATTTCCTCGTCGGCGACGATGTTGCTGGCCATGTTCATGACCCGGTCCAGCCGGCGTGCCTGTGGCGGGCGCAGCAGAAGCGGCGGAAGCTCGTGCGTTTTTGAGCCCGGCACCTCCACGAACTTCCTGTCCCCCAGGATCTCCGCCATATGAACCCCCTATAGCTTCTCTATCGGCTGTTTAGCTCCAGAGAATAACCCTCTGACTGTTGGACGCTTTTCTGGCTGCGCGGTTGCGGACCAGGCGGACGGGGCGGTTGTGCGGTGCGAGCGGCACGAAGCTCGATCCCCTATAGTACCGGAAAACAAGGCTGGTGCAGCATGTTTCGGTGGGAACGGTTCTCCGGCGGCACTCAGGAATGTCCCAGTACCGGGTGCGGCTGGTACGGTTCGGCCAACGCATTCAATTCCTCGGCATCGAGCTTCACTGTCAGAGCCGCGACGGCATCGTCCAGGTGCCGCATCTTGCTGGCGCCGACGATTGGCGCGGTCACGCCGGGCTGATGCAACAGCCACGCGAGAGCTACCTGCGCATTCGGGATGCCCCGCTTGTGAGCGATCTCGCCGACACGATCCACCACGGCGAAATCGGACGGCTGATAATACAGCGTCTTCGCGTATTCGTCGGTCTTCGCGCGCACGGTCTCGACGAAGTCTTCCCTGCGCCGGTTCCCCGCCAGAAATCCACGCGCGAGCGGACTCCACGGAATGATGCCGATCCCCTCCTCGCGGCACAACGGAATCATCTCGCGCTCCTCTTCGCGATAGATGAGGTTGTAATGATTCTGCATAGTGGCGAAGCGGGCCAGCCCGTGAGTATCGGAAGTATGCAGCATGTTTGCGAGCTGCCAGGCGAACATCGACGACGCGCCGATGTACAGGACCTTCCCCGCGCGCACCACGTCGTCCAAAGCGCGCAGCGTTTCCTCGATGGGCGTGTGGTAATCGAAGCGATGGATCTGATACAGGTCGACGTAATCGACTCCGAGACGGCGCAGGCTGTTGTCGATGGCATGGTGGATGTGCTTCCGCGAGAGGCCCTGATCATTCGGGTCGTCACTCATCGGGTTGAATACTTTGGTCGCGATCACCACGCGGTCGCGCGACGGGCCGAACTCGCGGAGCGCGCGGCCCAGTACTTCTTCGCTCGCGCCCAGCGAATACATGTCAGCGGTGTCGAAGAAGGTGAAGCCCAGTTCAAGCGCGTGCCGGATGAAAGGCCGGCTTTCTTCCTCATCAAGCACCCACTCGCGCCACTTCTTTGAACCGTAGGTCATGGTGCCCAGGCAGAGCCGCGAAACCTTCATTCCGGTGGATCCGAGGTTGACGTATTCCATGCTCTTAGTATCGGGCCGGCCGTGTCCGGTACAGGTTATCGATCCGGGCACTCGTCGCCCAGTGCTTTGATCAGCCGATAGACGAACTCCACGTGATCGTCGAACACCTCCGGGCGAATGCGTTCATCGCGACCGTGCGCGCGGATATCGGAAGGATCCTCAAACACGCCCATCGCGCCCCATGTGGGAATGCCCGCCGCGCGCATGGCCCGGCCGTCGGTGGCGCCGGTCTCCATCACCGGCAGCACCGGAACGCCCGGCCACATTTCGTTAGCCACCTTCTCGATAGCCTTCACCACCGGGCCATTCACGGGCGAGAACGGGCTTGGCAGCGCATGGCTCGGGGCAACGATGGCCACGCCCGGGCCGGCCACCACGGTTTGCAACGTGTGCTGCACATAATCTTCCGAGTCACCCGGGACCAGGCGGCAATTCACGGTCGCGACGGCGCGCTGTGGCAGAGCGTTTTCGGCATGGCCGCCGCTGAGCATCGTAGGGACGCAGGTGGTGTGCATCATCGCGTTGTAGTAAGCATTGGCGGCGACTCGCGCGACGACGTCCTTCGCCGGATGCCCTTCGGCGACTGCGGCCAAATCCTTGCTCACCTGGCCGCTCTCGATGTGCGAGAGCCGCTCGAAATACGATCGTGTCACGTCGTTCAGGTGAATCGGGAAGCTGAAATTGCGCAGCCGATCCAGCCCCTCGGCCAGCTCATAGATCGCATTCTTCTTCACCGGCAGCGAGCTGTGGCCGCCCGGATTGGTGGTGGTGAACGTGAAGGTGAGGTAGGTCTTCTCGGCCGCCTGCACCTGATAGTTGAGCCGCTTACCGTCCTTGAGCACGCCCCCTCCCGCGTCTTCATTGATGCAGTACTCGGCGTCGATGAGATCGCGGTGTTCCTTCAACAGCCAGTCCACTCCGTTGTATGGGCCGCCGGTTTCTTCGTCGGCGGTGAGCGCGAGGATCAGGTCGCGCTTCGGCTGGAATCCTTCCTGCTTCAGCCGGATGAAATCGGCCACCAGCGCGGCATCGCCGTCCTTATCGTCGCTGGTGCCGCGGCCATAGAACCAGCCGTCCTTTTCGGTGAAATGGAACGGGTCGACGCTCCAATCTTCGCGCTTCGCCTCCACTACATCGAGATGCGAGTTGAAGAGGACCGGCCGGCAGCCGCCGGTACCATGAAAGCGGACCACCAGATTGCCCTTGCGCGGTGCAGCACCGAGGACGCGAATATCTTCTTCCGGGAAGCCGGCGGCTTTGAACCGTGCAGCCATGGCTTCGGCGGCCTCGGTGACGTTCCCGGTGGAATCCGTCGTGTTAATTTCCACGAGCTGGCGCAGGAGCTCCCGGGAGAAACTACGCTGGTCGGGCGTGGCTGTCTGAGCGCGCAGCAGAATGGCTGTAAGGGCGATGACACAGGAAACGCGGTGGAGGGTCATGGATTCAGCCATGATAACGTTCCGGTCCGCGCAATTTGCGGACGGCTTGCACGCCTGCCGCCCGCCGCGCGTCATAATATAACAGTGATGGACAAACAAAAGGGGTGCGCTCGCCAAGGTTTCCCGCGACGCGCTCGCGCGGGTTTTTCCCTCGTGGAGCTGCTGATCGTCATCGCGATCATCCTGATCATTCTCACCTTCGCCCTGCCGCGATTCAACGTCGCCCAGGAGAACGCTCATGAAGTGGCGGTGATCCAGGCGATCCGCACGCTGCACAGCGCGCAGACGCAGTACATGTCGCAATTTGGCACCTTCGCGACGACGCTGGCGCAGCTTGGTCCACCGGCCAGCGGAGGGCCCAGTGCGCAGGCCGCCGATTTGATCCCGACGTCGCTCGCCAACGGCGACAAAGACGGCTACACGTTCACGCTGACCGCGACGCCCACCGGTTACACGATCAACGCGAATCCGAAGGTGTATAACAGCACGGGGCGCCGCACGTTTTTCTCCGATCAGAACATGACCATCCGCCAGCATTGGGGCCAGGAACCGGCCACGGCGACCAGTGACGAACTGAAGTAGAGGGGCTGAACCGCAGCGGGCGAAGGGCCGTGGTGGCGGACACGAAACAAGCTGAAAAGGGCCGTTTCAGGGACGCGTGGCCTTACGTCGCGGCAATAGTAATTCCACTCACGCTTCTCGTGGTCTTCACTTCTGTGAAGCCTTACAAAGCCCACATGGTCAAGGATGAAGTGGCGGTGATTCAGGCGATCCGGACTCTGCACAGCGCGCAGATCCAGTACAAGTCACAGTTTGGCGCCTACGCGACGACGTTGTCGCAGCTTGGTCCACCGGCCAGCGGCGGGCCCAGCGCGCAGGCAGCCGATTTGATCCCGGCGTCGCTTGCCAACGGCGACAAGTACGGCTACACTTTCACGCTGACCGCAACGCCCACCGGTTACACCATCAACGCCAATCCGAAGGTGTACAACAGCACGGGCCGGCGCACGTTTTTCTCCGATCAGAACATGACCATCCGGCAGCACTGGGGCCAGGAACCGGCCACGGCGACAAGCAATGAACTGAAGTAGCTGGGCGGTTTCCCGAGCCGCTCAAACCGGCGCGGTCACCGGGCGCACTTCCACGTGGCGAAACACCTCGCGGGTCTGTTCCAGCGTCGCAAAGGTCACGCCGGGCAGCGTGGCTGACGCGGTTCCGGCCGCGACGGACCAGCGCAGGCATTCGGCGAAGTCCTTCCCGTTGGTGTTCGCCCAGACGAATGCCGCGGCGGATGCATCGCCCGCTCCGATGGGACACAGTGCGTCGATCCGTGGCGGCGTGGCTTCGATAATCTGCTCTCCCTGCGTGGCCACCACTCCACGGCTGCCGAGCGAAAGCATCACCGACTCCGCGCCCAGCGCCTTGATGCGCGTCACCGCCTCGCGAAAATGCGCGCGCGTGATCAGGACACGGTTGAGCAACCGCTCCGCTTCCTGCTGATTCGGTTTCACCATCGTAGGCCCGGCTTCGATGCCGCGCAGCAACGCTTCGCCATCGGTATCGAGCAGCGTCTTCACATTCTGCGCGCGGGCCATTTCGATCAAGCGGCAATAAAACTCAGGATCCGTGCCGGGTGGAATACTGCCGCAAATCATGAGCCATTGCGCCGTGCCCAGCCGACTCGCCACCGTGCGCTCCAGTGCCTGAATCTCCTCCGCGCTCACCTCCGGCCCCAGCTCATTCAGCTTGACGGTGAGGCCCTGCTGATCGGAGATGGTCAGATTGCTGCGAATTTCGTGGCTGATGCGCACGACTTCGGTAGGGAAACCGGCCGTCGAGAGCAGCTCTTCCAGACGTTGGCCAGCCGGTCCGCCGGAGACCAAAATCGCCAGTGTTTCGGCCCCGAAGGAGTGCAGCACGCGAGAGGCGTTGATGCCGCGGCCACCCGCCGACTCGGTGGTCGATTGGATGTAGGCGCGGTCCTCGAACACCAGCCGGTCCACCGTGACGTTCTTGTCGATGGCAGGATTTGCGGTGAGAGTGACGATCAAACCTCAATGGTACCCTGAACGTTGGAAGGGCACTCCAACTACCGCGCGTGGGTTGCGCTCGGCGCGGTTTGCCTGTTCTGGGGCACCACTTACCTGGGCATTCGGATGGCCCTGGAGTGCTTCCCTCCAGCCACTCTGCTGGCCATTCGCTACGCGATTTCGGGCGCGATCTTGCTGATTGCCGCGCGAGCGGCGCACGTACAGATTCCTTCCGGCCGCGAACTGATGTTCACCGCATTGTTCGGCGTGATCACGCTCACCATCGGCAATGGCGCTCTCATTGTGGCCGAACAGTGGATACCCAGCGGCCTGGCCAGCATCTTCATCACCACGTCGCCGTTTTGGATGACCGGTATTGAAGCGGCGCTTCCGCGAGGCGAGCGTCTCCACCTGCCCGCGATTATTGGGATGCTGATCGGCCTTGTGGGAACCGTTGTGCTGGTGTCGCGAGACGCGCTCGGCAATGGCACGCATGGCCGACTAGTGAGCGGCTTTCTGGTGCTACAACTGGGATGTTTTGGTTGGGC
>Ga0187863_10004449_pt1 | contig 9999 bp, 7 predicted proteins | sample June2016WEW_11_1_FD_132975 | JGI IMG/M metagenome (GOLD analysis project Ga0187863, IMG submission 132975) | Peatland microbial communities from SPRUCE experiment site at the Marcell Experimental Forest, Minnesota, USA - June2016WEW_11_10 | ecosystem: Environmental > Terrestrial > Soil > Wetlands...
AATATCGTAATCTCTATCGCCTTCTTCATCTTCATGTACAAGTACATTCCATTGCTGGCGGCGACGGAACTCAAGAAACTCGATCCTGCCCTTGGTGGACGCATCGTCTTCAACCTGATCGATGGCGGCATCCGATTGCTGCTGTTCCTGCTCTTCATCTGGGGAGTTTCGCTCTGGAAAGATATCCGCCGCGTATACGAATATCACGGCGCGGAACACAAGACCGTATTTGCATTTGAGGATGGAAAGCCCTTGGAAGCCGCGGAAGTGCAGAAGTATTCGACCTTCCATCCCCGATGCGGCACCAGCTTTCTGATGACCGTGATGCTGATCTCGATCGGTTTCTATATGCTGATCCCCTACACCACCTTCTGGGCGCGCTTCGCCTCCCGGATCGTGCTGCTGCCGGTCATTGCCGGAGTCTCCTACGAAATCATCCGCTTCGCCGCCAAGCATCGCGGATCGCTTTTCGCCCTCATGACGGCCCCTGGCCTCTGGATGCAGCGCATCACAACCAAGCCTCCGTCTGATGAACAGGCCCAATGCGCCATCGTCGCCCTCGATAAAGCGATGTCCCTCGAAAAAGAGCGCGGCGGCGAATTGGTGATTGCCTAGGGGACCACCCCGAAAACAAGTTCTCAGTTCCCAGTTCTCAGTTCCCAGCAAAAACCGAATAGAATGAACTCGCTCGTCTGACGCGAGCGCACGGGAATTGGGAATCTCGATCCTGAGAACCGACAACTGTGAACTGAGAACTCCAATGTTTGAAAGACTAGACCAAATCGAAAACCGCTACGAAGAGCTGACCAACGCTCTCGCCTCGCCGGATATCGTCAACGACTCGGCGAAATACCAGAAGACGGCCAAGGCGCACGCCGAAATCGCTTCCATCGTGGAGAAATATCGCGAGTATAAAGATCTGAGCAAGGGAATCTCTGACAGCAAGGTAATGCTGCTCGAGGAAAAAGATCCCGAAATGCGCGCCTACGCGCAGGAAGAACTCGACAAGCTGCAGACCCGCGTCACCTCCGTTGAAGAAGAACTAAAAGTCCTGCTGCTTCCCAAGGATCCGAACGACGAAAAGAACGTCATTCTCGAAATCCGCGCTGGCACCGGCGGCGACGAAGCTACGCTTTTCGCTGCCGAAATCTTCCGCATGTACACGCGCTATGCGGAAACGCAGCGCTGGAAGGTTGAGGTCCTGTCGTCTTCAGACTCCTCGGCCGGCGGTCTCAAAGAAGTCATCGCCATCATTGAAGGCAATCGCGTCTTTTCGCAGCTGAAGTACGAAAGCGGCGTACACCGCGTGCAGCGTGTGCCCGCCACCGAACAGCAGGGACGCGTTCACACCTCCGCCGTCACCGTTGCGGTTCTCCCCGAAGCCGAAGACGTCGACATCAAGATCGAAGCCAAAGACCTGCGCATCGATACGTTCTGCTCCTCCGGCCCCGGCGGACAGTCGGTGAATACGACGTACTCCGCCGTCCGTATCACGCACATTCCGACCAATACCGTCGTCAGTTGTCAGGACGAAAAATCGCAGATCAAGAATCGCGAAAAAGGAATGCGTGTGCTGCGGTCCCGCTTGTACGAGATCGAAATGGAAAAGCAGCAGCAGGCCCTCGCCAAAGAACGCAAAGCGATGGTGGGCTCTGGCGATCGCAGCGAGAAAATTCGTACCTACAACTTCCCGCAGAATCGCCTCACCGATCACCGCATCGGATTCACCATCCACCAACTCGAAGCCGTGATGGATGGCAAGCTCCAGCCGCTGATCGAAGCGCTGACGACGCACTATCAGTCCGAGAAATTGAAGCAGGAAGCCGCTAGCGTCGTTTAGGGCACAAACGTGGGCGCTTCTGCCCGCGAAGTGGGAGAGCAAATGCCCAGTCTCACTGAAACACTTTCATCAGTTATCGTCGATCGCTACACAGCCAATGCTGCGAGAGTGCACGAGTTGGCGACTCCTCTTTTTTCCGACACACAGTTCTGGCAAAAGCCGTGCCCTTACGGAAACAGCTTCGGTCACCTCGTCCTGCACCTGACTGGCAACTTGAACTACTACATCGGAGCGCAGCTCGCAAAGACCGGCTATGTCCGTAACCGTCCGAAAGAGTTCAACGATCCGAACCCTCCCTCGAAAGAAGAGGCCCTTATGCGCTTCGACGAAGCGGTCACGATGGTGATCAAGACCGTCCGCAGCCAGTCGTCCGAAGACTGGGCAAAAGCATACTCAGGCACCGGCACCCAGGCCACGAATCGCCTCGACATGATCCTGCAATGCGCCGCGCACATGCAGCATCACATCGGCCAGATGATATTCATCGTCTACGAATGGGAGCGGCAGGCAGCCTCCAAATAGTGCGAGCAACCTGTTTGTACGGGATGTCACCTAAGACTTATGTCCACAGCAAGATCGCGATCCTTATTAGCGCTCGTCGGATTCGGCCTCGCGACCGCCGGAGCCGCCTGGTATGGTGCGCGTTTTAGCCGCAGTGGCAACCGTGATTCCTGGTACCGCGGCCTCAACAAGCCCAGCTTCACGCCTCCCGACGCCGTCTTTCCGGTAGTTTGGACCAGCCTCTACGCTGGAATCGCCTGGTCCGGTTGGCGAATCTGGACCTCCGCACCGTCTCGCGAGCGCAACGCAGCCTTACGTCTCTGGGTCTCGCAACTCGTGGCCAATGCGCAGTGGTCGAAGCTGTTTTTCGGAGAACGCCGGCCTACGCTCGCCTTGGCCGACGTGCTGGCTCTCGAAGGCACGATCTTCTCCTACATCGCCGCCGCGAGGAAGGTAGACCCCGGCGCCGCCAATGCCTTCATCCCCTACGCTGCGTGGGTCGCTTTCGCCACGGTTCTCAACACCGAAATCCTCCGCTTGAATCCGCACGTACGCTAGACCAACTCTGGGTTTACGTTCGGGTTCACCGGATTCCTTCCTCCCAGCAATCGTCGGTCCGTGGTGAAATAGGTTCGTGCAACTTAAGGAAGCTCTGGCCAAGGCGATCGCGAATCTCACTTCGAACAAGGTTCCGTCCCCGCGCCTGAATGCGGAACTTCTCCTCATGTTCGTCCTGAGTTGCGACCGCGCATACCTGTTTGCGCATCCCGAACGCGAACTCACAAACGACGAATCCATCCGCTATGGCGCGGCTCTCGCCGAGCGCTCTCGCGGCGTCCCCGCACAATACATCATCGGACATCAGGAATTCTGGGGAATGGATCTCATCGTCACTCCCGCGACTCTCATCCCCCGCCCGGAAACGGAGCACCTTGTCGAAACGGTTCTGGCGTTGCGCGGTCCAAACCACCGCATCGTGGACGTAGGCACCGGCTCCGGCTGTATAGCGCTCGCCCTCGCCAGAGAATTGCCGCGCGCGGAAATCCGCGCCACCGATATCTCTCCCGCTGCACTCGAAGTCGCCCGCGCCAACGCGGTCCGACTCCAACTCGAAAAGCGGATTCAATTTCATCAAGCCGACTTGCTCGACGGCTTGACTTCCCCGTTCGACATCATCGTTTCGAACCCTCCCTACGTCGGAGAATCAGAAGCGGATCATGTGCAACTCGAAGTTCGCAAATTCGAGCCGCGCTCCGCCGTCTTCGCCGGCCCTGCGGGGACCGAAGTCATCGCACGCCTCATCCCGCAAGCAGAAATACTTCTCCGTCCCGGTGGATGGCTGGTCATTGAAATTAGCGGCACGATCATCTACCGCGTCCGCAACCTGCTCGCCCTATGGAACGACGTAGAGGTCATCCCGGACCTGCAATCGATTCCGCGTGTCGTGCGAGCGCAGAAAGCGTTCTGAGTCTGCTCGTCCCGAGTCTTAGCAAGTGCATCCGCCTCATTTTTCCCGGGTATGCAAGAATCTGCATACTTCTTTCCGCTCGCGCCCTTCTTGCGTTTTCCCTTGACGCCGCCCCATCACCGATGGCTAACTACTAGCCCGACTAGTTTTAAGCCTTGCGTGTAAACCTCAAATCCATTCACTCAACCACATCTTTGCGTTTACGGTCGCTGCGGAATAGGAGACAAAGCAGATGAAGTTACTTTCAGGTTCGCGCTTTTTGGCCGGGGCCTTTGCCACGGCTGTGTTCGCATCGTCTTTCGTTGCAGCTCAACTGTCCGTAGATCAGGTCACCGCCACCAACAAACTTCTTCAGCAAATCAAAGCGGGCATTAACAAGCTTCCGCCATCGCACCAGCAAATGCTTGACGGCTACGCCAACATCGGACATCTGGCCGACGTTTGGCAGACCTACGGCATGCGACTCGCCGATCCGACCTTCGTTGCTCGCGCCAGAATGGCGAACGTCGCAGCCTCGACGCCTGGCGCTGGATTGGTTCCGGTTTCCGATCCCTCCACCGACGTCGCCTATTCCTCCTTCGGTGGGTTCACCCAGAGCGAGACTTCCACCGCCCGCTGCGGAAACAGCGTTGTCGTCGGTTATAACGATTCCGGCAGCGTTTTTGAAACTCCCTTATTCTTCACCGGTTCCGGAGGCGAGTCTTTTAGTGGAGCTTCATACTCGACCAACGGCGGCGCATCGTTTACCGACATCGGACCGATCAACCCCGGCACCAACAACTTCAATTTCCTCGGCGGAGATCCCGTCCTGAATTGCGCCGACTCGAACACTTTCTATTTCAGCCAGATCTTTGACTACGATGATGCGAGTGGCAACCCTTGGGCTGCCATCGCCATTAACGTATCGGCCGACGGTGGCAAGACGTGGGGCGATCCCATCGCCGCTGTCTCCAAGAGCGCTTTGGCTCACTTCCTCGACAAGCCCTGGTCGACCATCGACCCTTCCGATCACAAGCACATTTTCGTTTCTTACACCGATTTCGACTCGTCCGAAACCAATAGTTGCGGAACGAATTTCCCCAACCGGACCGCCATCGAGTTCGTCCAATCGCGAGACGGTGGCGTGACCTGGTCGCAACCGATCGTCGCCATCTCCGTCTGCGGCACCGCCGGCGTACAGGGATCTCAAATGGCGGTCAGCTCCAAGGGCGTCCTGTATATCTCCTGGGTCAACCTGGGCAACAGCTTCCCGCTCGGTCCGCGCAGCATTCAAATCGCGAACTCCGGCACCAACAACGGGATGCTCACCCCAGCCGTCACGGTCGACGGATCGGTGCAGCCCGGCGGAGATTCGTATTACCTGCAAGGCGAATTCCGCGACTTCCTCGATATGTCGATGGCCATCGATCATTCCGGAACGGCCAGTGATGGCGCGCTGTATATCACCTGGGCAGATGGCCGCGATAAAACATCCACGGACCCGCTCGCGATTCAAGGGTTCTACGCCTTCGACGACGTTTTCCTGCGCGCCTCGTTTGACGGCGGCAACACCTGGGGCTCCGTTCCCAAGAAAGTGAACAGCGACAGCCAGCCCGCAACCGGCACGGGACATGATCACTACCAGTCCGGCGTTGCCGTCGATAAACGCGGCTATGTCGGCGTTTGCTGGTACGACCGCCGTGCGGATTCTGAAAATTTCGCCATCCGGCGACACTGCGGCGAATCCAGCAATGGAGGAGCTAGCTTCTCCGATAGCGATATCGGCATGTCGGCTTTTGCTCCCACCCACGACACCGACGAGTTCATCAACACCATCTACATGGGGGACTACGACCAGTTGACCAGCGACTTCCTGAATTCGAACTCCGGCTTCATCGGATCGTTCCAGAATCAGACGAACCGCGGCAACCCGGACGCAGTCGCTCACCCGATGAATTAGTCTTCCGATTCAGAAAAAACTACGGGGCAGCCGAGAGGCTGCCCCATTTGTTTTGGTCCTCGGAACGTCATGCGTCCCGAGAAAATGTTTGTCATTCCGAGCGAAGCGAGGAATCTGCTTCTGATTTCGCCCGGGGATCGCGCGAGTTACCGCCGCGCCGCAGCCGGCAGAATCTCCTCGACATCAATAATGTCGGTCGGATATTTCCCCGTGTAACATGCCGAGCAGTAGGAAATTTTCTCGCCCTCACCGCAAGCCTTCTTCAGTCCCTCGAGCGAGAGATACGCCAGCGAATCCGCACCGATGTAATCGCGAATCTCCGGGATCGTTTTGTTGGCTGCAATCAGCTGCTTCTTCGAAGGCGTATCCACGCCGTAATAGCAAGGCGAGATCGTCGGCGGACACGAGATTCGCATGTGCACCTCCGTCGCGCCGGCATTCCGGATCATGCGCACAATCTTCCGGCTGGTCGTGCCTCGCACAATCGAATCGTCGATCAGCACCACACGTTTCCCTTCGAGTAGAGACCGCACCGGGTTCAGCTTCAGCTTCACGCCAAAATCGCGCACACTCTGACTGGGCTCGATAAACGTCCGACCGACGTAATGATTACGGATCAGCGCAAACCGGAACGGAATCCCGCTCTCCGCCGCGTAACCCACCGCAGCCGTCACCCCGGAGTCCGGCACCGGGACCACTAGATCCGCATCCACACCGTTCTCGATCGCCAGCTGTCGTCCCAACGCTTCGCGGCTGGTCTGCACCGAGCGCCCGAACACGAGGCTGTCCGGACGCGAGAAGTACACGTGCTCGAAGATGCAACTCGACTGCGGCGCCGCCGTCGAATAGAAACGCGAACTCACGCCTTCCGGGCCAACCACAATCAATTCTCCCGGCTTTACGTCGCGAACATACTCCGCTCCAATCAAATCAAACGCGCACGTCTCGGAAGCGAAGACGACCGTATCGTGCTTCTGCCCCTCGAGAGCCGGAATGCGCCCCATCGCCAGCGGCCGGAACCCTCGCGGATCGCGCACCGCGAAGATCCGGTCATTGCTCATCATCACCAGCGAGAAAGCTCCGTCGACGCGCCGCAGCGCATCCGCCATTGCCTCCGGCAGCGTCTGCTCCTTCGACAATGCGATCAGGTGGACAATGACCTCGGTATCGCTGTTAGTTTGAAAAATGGATCCCTGACTCTCCAGCCGGGCGCGCACTTGGGTGGCATTCACCAGGTTGCCGTTGTGCGCGACGGCGATCGACCCTTTGTTCGATTGCACCAGGATCGGCTGCGCATTCAGCAGCGCCGAGTCTCCAGCGGTGGAATAGCGGGTGTGCCCGATCGCGATCGTCCCGCGCATCTTCGAGAGCACGTCTTCGGTGAAGATATCCGCCACCGAACCCATGGACTTGTGCGCCCGCGATGTTAGCCCATCCGATGTGACAATCCCTGCCGACTCCTGCCCGCGATGCTGCAGCGCATGCAGTCCCAGGTAAGCCAGCTTCTCCGCCTCTGGATGGGCAAAGATCGCCACCACGCCGCACTCATCATGAAATTTGTCAGAAATCAGCATTTAGCCCCTAATTCGTATTCCCCTATGAGACCCTGTGCCCTCTGTGGTGAAGGATTTTCAACCGGCAGCGACTAACTCCGGATCTGTCCTCAGCGTCGACTCGAGCGCAGATTCGTAGGCCTCATTCAGCTCCGCCACTGTACTCGATACCACGACCCTTCCATCCATTGAAATTTCCAGCTTCTCCGGAATCGTTTCTCCGATAGCTTCTGCTCCAATGCCATGCTTCCCCGCTACTTGTTTGATTCGTTCTACCTTGCCGGGGTGGCAAGAGACAATGATCCGGCTGGCGTCCTCCCCAAACAACACAAACTCCGCAAACAGCCCGCCAGAAGCCAGATTCACCCGCGCGCCCACGCCTTTGGGGAACGCCTTCTCGGCCAACGTAACCGCTAGCCCGCCCTCCGAGCAATCGTGGACAGACTCCACCACGCCGCTCTGAATAAGTTCGATGACCGCTTTCTGCAGCGCGGCTTCCTTCTCCAGATCCAGTTCCGGCGGATATCCCCAAATCGTTCCCAGAATCTCTTTGGCATACTCCGACGACCCGAACTCGCTCTCTGCATCGGTGATATCGCCGGCTTCTCCGGCGTGCAATAGCACAATCGTGCGTCCCGGAGCGCTGAATGGTATCTTCGCCGCTTTATGAACATCATCGAGAATGCCCACAACACCGAGTACCGGCGTCGGATAAATCCCTTCGCCCAGAGTCTCGTTATAGAAGCTCACGTTGCCGCCGGTGATGGGGATCTCCAACTCCTCGCAAGCTTTGGTGATCCCATCAATCGTTTGCGAGAACTGCCACATGATGTGCGGCTTCTCCGGATTCCCGAAGTTCAGGCAGTTCGTCGCTCCCACCGGAGTCGCCCCCGAACACGCCACCTTGCGCGCCGCCTCAGCCACAGCATGCATCGCGCCCAACCGAGGATCGAGATAGCACCACCGTCCATTCCCATCGAGCGCCATCGCCAGCCCACGCTGCGAGCCTTTAATGCGGATCACACCCGCATCACCCGCGCCCGGCGCCTCAACAGTATTCGTCTGCACCATGTGGTCATACTGCTGCCACACCCAGCGCTTCCCGCAGATGTTTGGACTGGCCAGAAGCTGCTTCAAATCCTTTTTCATTCCGACGACCGAATGGGAGGAGGAATCTGCTTTTCCCCCGCCCGTGAGTCGAACCGTCTCCGGCATCTCCCGCGTCACCGGCGGTTCCCACCGCGCCAGCGGACGCTTGTACACCGGCGCTTCGTCCGTCAACGCCGCATTCGGAATCTCAGCCACAACCTTTCCATGCTCCAGCACTCGCAGCTTGTTCCCGCTTGTTACCGTGCCCACTTCCACCGCATCCAGTCCCCATTTTTCGAAGACGCGGAACACTTCCTGCTCGCGCCCTTTCTGCGCCACCAGCAGCATGCGCTCCTGCGACTCGCTGAGCATGATCTCGTACGGAGTCATGCCCGTTTCGCGCTGCGGCACGCGGTCCAGCTCGATCTCGATTCCCACTCCTCCGCGCCCCCCCATCTCGCACGTGGAGCAAGTCAGGCCCGCCGCGCCCATATCCTGGATCCCAACGATCGCTCCCGTCTGCATTGCCTCAAGGCAAGCCTCAAGCAACAGCTTTTCGAGGAATGGATCGCCCACCTGCACATTCGGCCGCTTCGCCTCGGAAGCTTGGCTGAATTCCTCGCTCGCCATGGTCGCGCCATGAATTCCATCTCGCCCGGTCTTCGATCCGACATAGATCACAGGATTGCCTTCGCCCGCGGCCCGCGCATAAAAAATCTCGTTCTTTCGCACCAGCCCTAGAGCAAACGCATTCACCAGCGGATTGCCCGAGTAGCAAGCCTCAAACTTTGTCTCGCCCCCCAGATTCGGCACGCCGAAGCAGTTTCCATACGAAGCAACTCCGCTGACCACACCCTCCAGAATCGAATGATTCTTGTGGATCTCGCTCTGTGTGGCGACAGCCTCTCCCGGCTGCCCGGCCGCGTGCAACGCGGCTTTCGCGATCGGTCCAAAGCGCAGTGAATCCATCACCGCAACCGGCCGGGCACCCATTGTGAAAATATCGCGCAAAATCCCGCCCACCCCGGTTGTCGCGCCCTGAAACGGCTCAATAAAAGACGGATGATTGTGCGATTCGATCTTGAACGCGCAAGCCCAGCCGTCGCCAATGTCGATGATGCCGGCATTCTCGCCGGGTCCCTGCAGCACAAGGTTGCTGTGCGTCGGCAACCGCTTCAGATGCACGCGCGACGACTTGTACGAGCAATGCTCGCTCCACATCACGCTGAAAATACCGAGTTCGGTCAGCGAAGGCTCACGCCCGCCGAGGAGTTGTTTGATTTTTTCGTACTCGTCCGCAGTCAGGCCATGCTGCCGGAGGGTCTCCGGAGAAAAAGCAGAAGTCAAAGAGGTAGCCATGGGAGGAGCTTCTATTGTCGCATTTTGGGCCGCCCAGCGATAGGCCGTCTTAGACCAAAAAAAACGCTCAGAATGCATGAAAATGAACGATCGCGATTGGGGAGAATGACCCGCATTCGCCCATAGATGAACGACTGTGCAACCTGCCAGCCGCCTTGCGGATCGTTTACCGACCTTTGCAACACCGTGGGAGAGCGGCCCTTCAAGGGGCGCGTATGGGTGCTCCGAAAGCTCGCCCGCATTTCGCCCC
>Ga0187863_10004451_pt1 | contig 9997 bp, 8 predicted proteins | sample June2016WEW_11_1_FD_132975 | JGI IMG/M metagenome (GOLD analysis project Ga0187863, IMG submission 132975) | Peatland microbial communities from SPRUCE experiment site at the Marcell Experimental Forest, Minnesota, USA - June2016WEW_11_10 | ecosystem: Environmental > Terrestrial > Soil > Wetlands...
CACGCCCTCAAGCGACAACAATCGCCCCACCGGGTACTCCCCAACATGGTTCGCCAGGCCCCACGGCGATCGGTCATAGAAAAACTCGAGCCGCGCTTCCGGGCTCGCCGCAAAACGAGCATCCGTCTGCACGCGGCGCTCAAATTCGGCCTTCAGAGCGGGATCCTTTTCCATATTTTCGCGGGCCAACTTCTCCAGCACATACGCTTCGCCGTACTCGCGCTGCTCAAAGATCGGATCGAAAAACCCCCATCGTACCGCCGAGTCCGGCGCCTCGGGTTCGAGCCAATGAATTGCTACCTTCGACAACCGCTGATCGAGCGCAACAACGACAGAGCCCGCGGGGAAAGTCAGGCTCTCCGTGGTCAGCGCGCATGTGCCAAACCGCCCCGGCGCCGCGCCCGCGCCTTCCCCATGAAAGATCGGGTGGCGTCCTTCAAATGGAGGTCCCTGCCATTCCATTCCCGTGCATCGGTAATGTTCAACCTTGCCTGTCCACGCCGAGGTGGTGCGGCGCATCGCCACATCGTGCGCGGCCAGCACGTCAATAACGCGCGTCCACTGCGGAGGAACAATGTAGGCGGCCGGAGGCGCGGTGGACAATGCAACCTTAGCCTCGGACGAAAGCGGCAGCGTCACATTCCAAGGCTCATGCGAATAACTCACCCACATGGTCCCCGAGACCTCGCTTAGCGCCCGCTTGAACTGATGTCCGCGAAAAACCACTGGCGTTGTCCCTTCACCCCATCCAATGGCGAGCGAGAACGGTGCATTGCCCAGCGCATGTGTACCCAGCTTCGCCGCGTCCGCATCGGCCTCCTGGTTCAGCGCGATCAGCGTTGCCGTGTCGCGATTCATTACCTCAAGCAGCGCCCGCAAGATCTCATAGTTCCCAGTCACACGCGTTTTGTAATCCTTCAGCATGTGCAGCTCAACCAGCAGCCCCGGCCGATTTTCGAGGATCATCTGTCCCGTCGAAAAACGCGGCGGATTGGAGATGTTTGTCAGCCCCTTTGCGGGGTCGGTGTCGTCATTCAGATTGATCAGGCTAGGGAAGGCGACGTGCCCGGCGGCATCTAGTTGCTTCTCCAACTCCGGCGTCACATCTTCGCGAATCCACTTCGCCGTCTCCGGAGCCACGTCTGGCGTCGCATCCGCATTGAAGGTCACGTCATACTGAAAATCCGCGCCGTCCGTCACGTGATCGTCGACAAAGAAGTCCGGCATCCAGCGGTGAAACATCTTGAGAAATGCCCGCGTTTCCGGCGCATCCGCTTTCATATAGTCGCGGTTTAAATTGATGTTGCTTCCATTGCCGCGCCAGCCAATGACCTCGGGCCCATTCTGGTTGATGCGGTTGTAAGCCGACCGCCGCTCGTGTCCATCGATGTTGTAGACAGGGATAAAAACGAACACAACATGATCTAATAAAGCCGCCTTGTTCTTCGTGATTGCGATGTCGCGCAGCAGCGCCAAACACGAATCCTTCCCATCCATCTCGCCCGCGTGAATCGAATTCTGCACCAGCAGAATGGCGCGCCCTGATGCGTGAATCGCCGCCGGATCGAAGACCCCGTCCTTCGACGCAATCACGATCTTCAGGTCGCGCCCTTCGCCCGTCTTACCGAAGTTCTCAATCTTCACCTGCCCGGGCGCAGCTGTCGCGATTCGCTCAAGGTACGCAACAGTCTCCGCATAATCCGGCGTTGTACGGTAGCCGCTGATCTCTGTCGGCGTGCGCCAATCCTGCGCGTGCACGATCGAGGTCGACAGAATCGTAGCATTCAGAGCAAGAAAGAAGACACAGCGGGTGAGCAGGTTCATCGGGAAATGACCTCCAGCAAAATGAAATGCAGAGAATTTGAAGAAGACTACCGACAATTACAGTCAGACACGTCCGCCAAACTGTCCACTGCGAACTAAGAACTCGGAACTGTGAACTGCCTTTACGTGATGTCCTCGGTATCGTAAACCGGTGGCTCGCCGCGCTTCTTGGGCACGCCATGCACCGACGCCAGCAGATCATCCACAACATCTTCAAGCTGCTTCTGGCTTTCGATCACCGCGCTCATGCTCTTCAGCTCGTCGGTATCCGTCATCCGCTCCACCAGAGCCACGGCGTGGCATTGCGCCACGTGGTCCAGGTTCATTCCCTCGGGCGTCTTGGCCTTGATGCTCACCTGATCCACTTCCACTCCAAGCAGGTCAGCAACGCGCGCGCGCATCTCTCCGGCCACTGGGCCGATTTTCGGCGCAGTCAGCACCAACGTGGTATCCACATTTACGATGCGATAACCGGCGTGCTGCAGTTCTTCGAGCGCCAGCTTCAGAAAGATCGAAGAGTCGGCATCCTTCCAGCGCGCATCGCCTGGCGGAAAAAAGCTGCCGATATCGCCGGCGGCGATCGCCCCCAGCAGCGAGTCCGTAATGGCGTGCAGCAGCACGTCGCCATCGGAGTGTCCGGCCAGTCCTTCGGGATGGTCCAGCGTCATGCCGCCGACGCGCAACGGTATGCCCGCCTTGAATGCGTGCGAGTCCCAGCCAAATCCAATCCGTGTGTCCATGGTCTCCGTGCCCGTGCTTCGATTCAGCCGTGGGAAGCCGTCTCCCAGCCAGACTCAGCGGGCTCGCTGCCGGAGATAAAACTCGGCCAATTCCAGATCGCCCGGCTGCGTAATCTTCAGATTAACCTGAGAACCGTGCACCACGGCCACTGAAAGTCCGGCCCGCTCCACCACCGAAGCTTCATCCGTGCCCACAAACCCGTCCGCCGTGGCCTCGGCAAAGGCCCTCTGCAATAGATTAAAGCGAAAACCCTGCGGCGTTTGCGCCTGCACGATCGATTCCCGTGGAAGAGTCGCGGTAATCAAGGCGCCATGCGCCGTGCGTTCCACTTGCTTGATGGTGTCTACCGCCGGCAGCCCGACAATCGCCGCTCCATGCTCGCTCACTGCATCAATCGTGCGCTCAATGGTTGCCGCGTCAATCAGGGGGCGCACCGCGTCGTGCACCAGCACAATGTCGTCGGGCCCCGCCGGCACAGCGGCCAGCGCGTGCGCTACGGACTCCTGCCGGTTGTCGCCACCTTCCACCACGTGGACCTTTCCGGCAAATCCGTACTCGGCGATCTGAGCCTCCACCCGCTCCATCTCGGGCTTGCGCACGGCCACGTAAATCCCCGTTACCCGCTCTACCGCAGCGAAGGCTCGCAACGAATGAATCAGAATAGGAATTCCGTCCAGTGCCAGAAACTGTTTCGGCGGGGTCCCCAACGACGGGTGACTCGCAGAGTCGGGGTCGGTGGGGTGCTTCGGTTGCGCCCCAGCCATACGCGTACCCAATCCCGCCGCGGGAAGAAGAACAAATACTTGCATAACTGGTGGAGTATACAACGGTGTAGCGGGTGTCGGATAATCCGGCCCGCGCCGTGGCCGCTTTCCCGCGGCAACGGCTATTCCGCCGATTCCTCGATATAGATCATCTCGTTCGTCTCGCGAAATCCCATCGCGTCGTAAACTCGCTGTCCCGCATCGGACGCATGCAGAGCCACCACGCGCAGCTTCCTCCGCCGCGCTTCGGCCAGTACTTCTCTCACGAGAGAACGCGCCAATCCCTGGCCGCGAAACTCCGGTTCGACCCAGAAATTCAGCAGGTAGCCGCGATGCTCGCTCGCCGGATCCCACGGATGCGGTGGCCACTCCAACTCGAAAAACCCGCCCGATGCCACGGCCCGCTCTCCGTCCAAGACAATCCATCCCACATACTTTCCACCTGCCAGCATGCGCTCCACCCACGGCACAAAATTGCGCCTCATCTCGTCCAGGGTCGAACTGTCGCTCTTGCCCATCTCCGCAAACATCGCGCGCCGATGGGCGCCAATCAACCCGGCATCGGCGGGCGTAGCATTTCGAGTCGCGAGCATGATGCGTAGTATAGGCATTCCGGATCGCAGGCAGTCGCGGACTTCTCGCGCGCCACGTCGCTAAGCCAGCTATCATCCTTTCGTGCACGCCTCACTTCCGCTCGACACGACCCTTCTGCGCCCCGGCATGCGTCTCGCCGTAGGTCTATCCGGCGGTGCAGATTCCGTCGCCCTCCTTCGCGCTCTCGCCGAGCGGAGCGGGGAATTGGGCCTGGTGCTGCACGCCGCCCATCTGCACCACGGTCTGCGGGGCGACGAAGCAGGTGCCGACCTCGCCTTCGCGAAAACTCTCGCGGAGCGGCTCAACATTCCCTTCCATCACACGCACGTCGACACCGCTGCCGAAGCCCAAGCCAACTCCGAATCCATCGAAGAAGCCGCGCGCCGCCTGCGCTACTCGTGGTTCCAGCAACTCATGTCCAAAGGTCCGCCCCACGCAGTGGCGCTCGATGCAATCGCTACCGCGCATACCCTCGACGATCAGGCGGAAACCGTCCTTGCCAAGTTTCTCCGCGGAGCATGGACCGAAGGCCTCTCCGGCATTCATCCCGTGATTGAATTTCCAGAGGGTCGCATCGTTCGCCCTCTGCTAGCCGTAACCCGCGCCGAAATCGAGGCCTATCTTCGCGCGCTCGGTCAATCTTGGCGCGAAGACTCCACCAACCGCCATCTCACCTTCACGCGTAATCGCATTCGCCACGAGCTGCTCCCAATTCTGGAAACTTGGAATCCGCGCCTGCGCGAGCATTTAGCGCACATGGCGGAACTGGCCCAGGACGAAGAAGCCTGGTGGCAAGCGGAGTTGGCCCGCCTCACCCCCCAGTTGATACTCCCCGGGCGCCCGGTTCGCGGAGGCGGCCGCGCTACAGCGAACGGCCTCGCAATCGACATCACGCGTCTGGCGGCATTGCATCCCGCTTTGCAGCGCAGGCTTCTTCGTCAAGCGGCCGAACAAACCGGCGCCGCACTCGATTTTGCGGCGACCGAATCGCTGCGAGGTCTCGCCCTGACGGGCCGTGCAGGCCAAAAGCTCGAGCTCGCGCAGGGCGTCCGCGCCGAACGCTCCCACCGCGAGCTGCACCTTACTGCACAACCCGCGGGTTCCGCCGAGTCAAAGAGTACGAAAGTTGCACCCGAATACTCCGCTGCGATTCCCTGCGATGTGGAGGCTCCTGCCTTCGGCATTCGTCTTCGCGTTGAGGTGACTGCAGTCCCTGGAGGCGCTTCTCACTCCCCCCAATTGGCCTGCTTGCGCTCATGGAAACCGGGGGACCGGGTCCGTCTGAAGCACTCCAGCGGTCCAAGGAAAGTGAAGGAAGTGCTTGAACGCATGAAAGTTACAGGCAGAGGCCGGGCCATCTGGCCAGTTCTCGAAATCGATGGGCGCATCCTCTGGATGAAAGGGATAGAGCTCGAGCCGGAAGCGGGAATTGACGTCGTCGTCACGCCTCTCGGTTCCGCGGCAGACAATTCGGCTTCTGGCTAAGCCCCGCCCCAGAATGACAAGCCCAGAATGACAAGGAAGGTACCTGTCTGAAAACTGTTCAAAAACGGCCAGGTCTTCACCTCTATGCTTGGCCGTTTTCATCCGCTTCGGAGTACAATTCTTTCTACCGCTCATCCCCGCGGAGAGCTATTCGTGTCTCCCGTTTCGAGCCTTCACACTTTCTGTGACTTTGAAGCAGGTGCGGGCGTCTAAAAGGGATGGGTAGGGCGGTCATGGACGTCGCTCGTAGCGGCATCTCCCCCGCCGGGAAAGAGGAATCCTGGTGAATTCTACCGTCAAAACGATCATGTTCTGGGTCTTTATCCTCATCTGTCTGATGTTGCTGTGGGGCGTTGTCCAGCGCGGCACCAACATGGGGGGCAAGGACGCGGAGGTCTCGTATTCCGACCTGCTGGACAGGATCGACGCGGGGCAAGTGCAGGACGTCACCATTCAAGGTACGGAGCTCCACGGCCACATGAAGGCCAACCCTAAGGATCAGTTCCACACCACGATCCCGGCGAGCACCGACACCCTGATTAACAAGATGCACGCGGCCAAGGTCTCCTTCAATTTGAAGGATCCGCAGAACAATATCCTGCTGCCGCTTCTGTTCAACATCGGTCCGTTCGTTTTACTGGGCGCCATCTGGTTCTTCATGCTCCGGCAAATGCAATCGGGTGGCAACAAGGCCTTGTCCTTCGGCAAGAGCCGCGCGCGCCTGCTCTCGATGCAGCAAAAGAAGGTCACCTTTAAGGATGTGGCCGGCGTCGATGAAGCCAAGGAAGAGCTGAAGGAAATCATCGAGTATCTGCGCGAGCCGCAGAAGTTCCAGAAGCTCGGCGGACGCATCCCCAAGGGCGTGCTGCTCGTCGGACCTCCGGGAACCGGCAAAACCCTGCTCGCCCGTGCGGTGGCCGGTGAGGCCAACGTACCGTTCTTCTCCATCTCCGGTTCGGACTTCGTCGAGATGTTCGTAGGCGTCGGCGCAAGCCGCGTCCGCGACCTGTTCGAACAGGGCAAGAAGAACGCTCCCTGCATCATCTTCATCGACGAAATCGACGCAGTCGGCCGTCATCGCGGCGCTGGCCTCGGCGGTGGACATGATGAGCGCGAACAGACCCTGAATCAACTGCTCGTCGAGATGGACGGCTTCGAATCGAATGACGGCGTCATTCTTGTCGCCGCTACCAACCGCCCTGACGTCCTTGATCCTGCACTTCTGCGCCCCGGCCGCTTTGACCGTCGCGTAGTCGTGGGACTGCCCGACATTCGTGGCCGTGAGGAAGTCCTCCGCGTTCACGTCAAGAAAGTTCCCGTCGGCGACGACGTCAACCTCAATATACTTGCTCGCGGAACACCGGGCTTCAGCGGTGCTGACTTGGCCAACATGGTCAACGAGGCCGCGCTCAATGCCGCGCGCGTCAACCGCAAGCAGGTCCTGATGTATGACTTTGAGCTGGCGAAAGACAAAGTGCTCATGGGCGCCGAGCGCAAGTCTATGCTCCTTTCCGACGCAGAGAAGCGGGTGACTGCGTACCACGAGGCCGGGCATGCCATGGTCTCGTTCTTCCGCGACAACTCGGATCCCATCCACAAGGTCACCATCATTCCGCGTGGCATGGCCCTTGGCGTCACCATCTATCTGCCCGACGATCGCCACAACTACACGCGCGAGTATCTTGAGACGCGCCTCGCAACAGCCTACGGCGGCCGCGTTGCTGAGGAGATCTTCCTCAACCAGATGTCCACCGGCGCCGGCAGCGATATCGAGACCGCAACTGATCTCGCCCGCCGCATGGTCTGCGAGTACGGCATGAGCCGTCTCGGTCCGCTGACTTTCGGCAAAAAGGAAGAGCAAATCTTCCTGGGCCGCGAGATCGCTCAGCATCGCGACTTCAGCGAGGAAACCGCTCGCCAGATCGACCTCGAAGTGAGGCGCCTGATTGATGACGCCTACCAGTCGGCGCATTCGATCCTCGACGCTCACCAGGACGCGATGCATCGCATCGCCGCGGCTTTGCTTGAGCGCGAAACCATCGACGCTGAAGAAGTAAGGTTGCTCATCGAGGGCAAGGAACTGCCGCCGGTCCGCTCCATTCTTGCTTCTCCAAGCGACGGCACCGGCACCGGAACTCCGCAGCAGGTTCTCAAGCCGGAGACCCGCCCCGGTTCAGGCGGCTATCCCGAGGGCTCACCCTCGCCGGCCTAACCATCACCCGCGGTGGGGCCAATTGCGGCGCGCGCCGCCAAACAGTCCTTCAACAAAAGGCCGCTCTTCGGAGTGGCCTTTTCTGTTGCGAAGAAATGTTCGAAGTCAATAGCCCCAAAAAGGCGCCGTGCCCCATCCTTTCGCCTTCGCTCGGCGAAAGGGTGGGAAACCACGACTCTTTATTCAACTGTTTATAGGGAGTCACTCTGTGCGTTTTTGAGAGGGACTTGCTATCGTTTTCTCAAATCTACGGTTGGATCAGGTTCGGTCGAGACGATAAACCTCAGCCATCATTTGAACCTCAAGCACCTTTCATTCGACATGAGAGATGAATGCCCACAGAGACAAATAAGCAGGTCCAGTACGAATGGCTCGCGCTTCGCTGCCAATCAGGCGAACCGGCTGCATTCGAAGACCTGATCGCGGTCATGGAGCGGCCATTGCTCTACTACGCGATGAGTCTTACCGGCAGTCAGGACAGTGCTCTCGACGTCCTTCAGGAAGTCTGGATCAAGACATTCCGTGGCATTCGAAAGCTTAAAGACCCCGGCGCATTGCGGCCGTGGTTGTACTCCATCGTCCATGGAATCGCTGTGGATCGCATCAGAAAAAACTCCAGGCGTGAGGCGGCCGAGCAGTTCCAGTACGAAGAGTTTGTCGAGGCTGAGGAGCCTTCGTTTGCGAATGAAGATGCGGAGGAAATCCACCAGGCATTGAGTGGAATCAGCCTTCTGCATCGCGAGGTTCTGGTTCTGCATTTTCTTGAAGACCTGTCGATCGACCAGATCGCCGAAGTCGTGGGGTGTTCCGAAGGAACCGTGAAATCCCGCATGCATTATGCCAAGCGGGCAATGAAGGAAGCTCTGAGTGGAGGGATCTATGGAAAAGCAAAATGAAAATGTGCGCGACCGCTTGCTGGCGCGTATGCCTCAGCCGGAGAATCTTGCAGCCTATCGGGAGGAGACGGCGTCCTTGCTGGCAAAACACAAAAGAGCGCTGTTCTGGGAGGGGATCCCGGCCACAGTGCTTTCCCTGGTTGCAGTGGGCCTTTTCTGGATGACCTTCACTCCCTGGGCGCAAAGGCTTGGCACGCGGGAGGTCCAAATCCTTGATGCCTGTGCGTGCCTCTTCTTCTTCGCGGGCGCGATGATCGAATTGAGATACAAAATCTATCAGAACCGGGTGGAGCTACTCAAAGAAGTCAAGCAGGTCCAGCTTCAGATCCTCGAGTTGCAGGCCTCGCTGGGAAAAGCTTCGCCGCCCCAAACCTAACCGCGAGCCTCCCGACGCCATGGTGCATCGGCCCCGGGCGGAATCGTATCGTCCTCGTTGGCCGACACGATCGTCCCCTGATGATAGAGAATCTGCCATCCCTCATTGGTCCGCAGCCAGATCGTTGCGCGGCGTGTGAGGCGACCCGCTTGATCGAGCGTATAGGTCAATAAATAAGTGTCGGGACTGAGCGCGCGAAGCCCGAAATCAGTGCATGTCCATCCCGCCGCCTCGGCATCAACGGGCGGATAATGCTCCAGGCCTGCATAATGAATTCTCTGCTATAGCGGCGGCCCGAAGCTCCGACTTCCCAATAGGAAGGATCCATTCTGCGTCCGAATTCAGCAGTGTTTTCGCCGAACGCAGCTCGATGAAAAATCGGTTCGCGGCAACGAAGTTCTTCCAGTACCGGCTTCAATTCCGGATCGACGAACGCGAAGACCTGTTCCTTGCCCATGGCGCAATTCTAAGTCGGGCCGCGCATTGCCGCACGATCTCTCCGCGTTGGCGTGCTTTAGAAAATCCGGTAAGCCATACCCACGCTCACGCCGTACGGCTTCACGGTTCCATTAATCCAGTTCGGCCACAACTGATACTCGAAGTCGGCAGCCCGCAAGCTCAGTCGATTGCCCAGGGGCATATCGACGCCGCCGCCCAGCGCGACATCCGTGAAATGGCCGTAGGCAAAGTTAAATTGGAAATTCATCTTCCCGTAACCGATCAGCGCCTTCGCATACGGCCTGAACCGCCGCGTTTCATGAATCGGCACGCGTGGACCAATAAGGTAGTTATCTTCGTAAATATTCTCGTATTGGTTGAAGCGTAGCCAACGGCCCTCCGCCTCAAACTGGATCCAATGCCTCACCCGAAGATCCACATACGTGCCGAGACCGATGAGCGGCGTCGACGATTGCTCAGCGACTCCTGTGCCATCGTAGTCCGGTTGAAAGATGGACCCCATGCCGCCCGCACTGAGCGAGAGCGGCGATCGGGTGGCGGATGCAACAACTTGCGCATGGGCCATTCCTGCCCAGGCACACAGCACGCAGCAAATCAAAACAGCGGCGCTTTTCTTCATGGGGACGGCGTTATCCAATTCTGGTGA
>Ga0187863_10004453_pt1 | contig 9995 bp, 10 predicted proteins | sample June2016WEW_11_1_FD_132975 | JGI IMG/M metagenome (GOLD analysis project Ga0187863, IMG submission 132975) | Peatland microbial communities from SPRUCE experiment site at the Marcell Experimental Forest, Minnesota, USA - June2016WEW_11_10 | ecosystem: Environmental > Terrestrial > Soil >...
ACCGCCGGATTCTGCTGGGCGAGAATTTGCGAATCTGCTTGCGACATGGCTTTCCTTTCCTTGTGCGGATTTTCGTAGCCGGCTTTGCTCAGTGAACCTGTGTACGAACCTCGTCACGAGCTCGGTTACGAACTTTGCTCTGGAAGTCCAGGGAATCAGGCCTCAGGCGAGGAGTGGTCGAGGCCGTCGGGTTCCGCTTTGTGCGACGCCGAGCGCTTCATTTGCTGGCGAACCCGCATATAGATCGTAAGCGCAACCGAGACGACCACCACAATACTGACTCCCAGGATGAGAAACCACCAGAGCATCCGCACAACGTATGTAAGGATAGCAGATGGGCGCCGGCAAACACGTGCGCGGGATCACAGATTAACGGACGATGTTTGTTCGAGGTCAAGCCTTGGCCGCTGGTTTAGGGGGCTTGGCCATTGCTTTGCGGCGGTTCTCGACATTTTTTGAGACCTTCTCCAGGCGCTTGCGGGCGGCCTTCGATCCGGTCACCACCTGCTCGATATGCTGAAACAATTCGGGATTGTTCAGCTTCTCGCGGATCTCTTTCAGGAAGGGGTGGATCTTGGCAAAGATAAAGAACATTTCTCCGCTGCACCCCGGCTGCACAAAGAGCTCTTCATTGAGCGCGCCTTGCAACACGAACGTCGTCGCTATATCCCAGTAGCCGGTTACCTGGCGCAGCCACGCATTTTCCTGACTGCCAAATGAGTTCACGAGCTTGACGACATCGTCGGCGCTCTGTGGCCAGAAATCGGCCACCAGAAAATTTCGTGCCTTGCGCATCTCCGCTTCGCGGCGGAGATCGTAGAGTTGCATAACCAACTGCGCGTCGTGGGGGGTCGCCTTCTTCGCCATATTTTTTCGCCTCCTGGTTGATGTCTTAACGTCTTATCGTTCTGCAGCGTCTGTCTTTCCAAATTCTTATCCTGGCAGCGTGCGTGTCAGGCCTTCGAAACGTTCGCTGCCGCCACTTCGAGCGCGCGCTCGTAATCGCATTCTTTATTGGGACAGGCAATGACCGGTCCGTCTTTCCGCATTCGCTCCACCAGGTACTCGTGGCCGCAGTCTGGACACTTTTCAGGAATGGGTTTGGCGGCGGACGTGAATTTGCATTTGGGATAATTTCCGCATCCGTAAAAAGTGTTGCCCTTGCGCGCTCGTTTTTCGACGAGCTCGCCTTCTTTGCATTCCGGGCACTTCATGCCGATGAAATTCTGCTTCACGTATTTGCAGTCGGGATATCCGCTGCACGAAGTGAATTCGCCGTAACGCCCGTGGCGCAGAATCAGGTTGCGTTTGCACAGCGGGCAGGTTTCATCGAGCGGAATGTCGGGCACTTTCTTGCCCTGATCGAGCCGCCGCGTGGTCTTGCAGTCGGGATAGCCGGTGCAGGCCATGAACTGGCCGAAGCGTCCGCGCTTCAGCACCATGACGCGGCCACAATTTTCGCAGTATTCCTCCTGTGCCGTCTCCTGCAGATCGGCCGAGTCGAGGTCGGGCAAATTGATGGGATTCTCTTTGGTGAACTTGCAGCTGTCGGGATTTTCCTTGTCGTAGGTGCTGCAAGCATAGAACGAGCCGTGCTTGCCCCACTTGATGACCAGCGGCGCACCACAGAGTTCACACTTCTCGTCGGTCGGTTTCTCCATACGCTTGATGTTTTCCATGTGTTTCTCGGCGTAGCGGAGATCCTTGGAGAATTTGTGGTAAAACTCGGTGAGCGCGTCGTTGCCCGTCTGCTTGCCTTCTTCAATCTCGTCGAGTTCTTCCTCCAGGCGCGCGGTGTATTGGAAGTCGAAAATATCTTTGAAGTTTTCGACCAACAGATCGGTGACCACCAGGCCAATCTCGGTGGGCACGAACTTGCCGCCGATTTTCTGCGCGTACATGCGCTCTTGGATGGTGCTGAGAATCGTGGCGTAGGTGGAAGGCCGGCCAATGCCGCGTTCCTCCAACTCCTTTACCAGCGAAGCTTCGTTGAAACGCGGGGGCGGCTCGGTGAAATGCTGCTCGGGCAGAAGCGACTTCAGCGTCAGCTTCTGTCCGGCTTCGAGCGGCGGAAGTTTGTGCTTGAGCTCCTCGTCTTCTTCGTCCTTGCTGTCCTTGGATTCTTCATACACTTTAAGGAAGCCGTCGAACTTCATCACCGATCCGGTAACGCGGAACCAAAATACGTCGCTTCCTGATTTGGCGTCGATGTCTACCGACGTTTGATCGAACACGGCGGGATTCATCTGCGAGGCGACGAAGCGCTGCCAGATCAGTTTGTAAACCTTGAATTCATCCTCCTGCAGATATTGTTTGATCTGGTCGGGATGGCGCGCTGCCGAAGTTGGGCGAATGGCCTCGTGCGCGGCTTGCGCCTCCTTCTTCTCCTTATATGTATTGGGAGAATCGGGCAGGTACGGCGCGCCGTACTGTTCGGAGACGAATTCGCGAACCTCGGTAATCGCCTCGGGCGCGACGCGCGTGGAATCGGTGCGCATGTAAGTGATTAGGCCGACCAGGCCTTCGTCTCCGAGTTCGATGCCTTCGTACAGGCGCTGCGCGATCATCATGGTGCGCTTCACGCTGAAGCGCAGTTTGCGCGAGGAATCCTGTTGCAGTTTGCTGGTGGTGAACGGCGGAGTGGCGTTGCGACGCCGTTCTTTCTTTTCGACGGAACGGACGACCCACTCGGCCTTTTCGAGCGCCAAGCGGATTTTCTCGGCATCCTCGCCATTCGTGATTTCGATCTTCTCTTCGCCCTTGCCAAGGAATCGGGCGTCGAATGCGGGAGGCTTGGCGGCGGCGAGATTGGCGTCGATGGTCCAGTATTCTTTCTTCTCAAAGGCCTTGATTTCGCGTTCGCGGTCGACAATCAGGCGCAGCGCAACCGTCTGCACGCGTCCGGCGGAGAGGCCGCGGCGGACCTTGTCCCATAAAAGAGGAGAAACCTGGTAGCCCACGAGGCGGTCGAGGACGCGGCGGGTCTGTTGCGCGTCGACCAGATTGCGGTCAATGTCGCGCGGATGCTCAAAAGCGGCTTTGACAGCACGTTGCGTGATTTCGTTGAAGGTCACACGGCGAATGCGGGCTCCTTCGCCGATGTCGTCCGTCTTTTTAGTCTTCTTCCCCTTCTTTTTCTTGCTTGAGTCTTCGCCCAGTTCGTCGGCGAGATGAGCGGCGATGGCTTCGCCTTCGCGATCCGGGTCGGGCGCAAGGTAGATGTGGTCGGCCGAAAGCGCGAGCTTCTTCAGCTTGGCCAAAACCTTTTCTTTTCCCGGAATGACGACGTACTCGGTTTCGAAATCGTTGTCGAGATCAACCCCGAGACTGCTTTTGGGCAGGTCTTTCACGTGGCCGAACGAAGCATCGACCGTGAACCCCTTACCCAGATACTTCTGAATAGTTTTCGCCTTGGCGGGCGATTCGACAATGACTAGACCTTTGGACAATTGTTCCTCATTGTAGCGGTAATGGAATTGAAGCTAGCACGAATTGGCGGATTGCAACAAGCACGAGGCTCTTAGCTCTTAGCTTTTGGCCTTTAGCTCAATCGCCACTGGACCTGGCTTTTTCTCATCTGTCGACTGACTCCTAATCTTGTGCGACAGTGACGACATCATACGCATCACGGCTCCTAATCCGAATCCAGACCCTCGTAAAGTTGCCTTCGAGGAATCCCAAATCCTTAGCCAGCAGCAGGTGATATGACAACTCAGCCCCTGAACCCATTGCGATCTGGATGAATCTGCCCATTTCCCCGTCAGATCTTCGGCCGCAGCCTTCCGCCAGGTTCGCGGCAATCGATGCCGAAGAGCGACGCATTCGACTGGTCAGGCCGAATCGCTCGTCGTTGGGGAATCCTCGCGTATTCCTATAGACTGCGAGCGTTAGCCGGTGCGCTTTCTCCCACACGACCAAATCCCTGTAGTTCCTCACGAGTACCTCCAAAGCAACTAGCTAAAAGCCAAAAGCTAACAGCTAAAAGCTTTTTACAAAATTCTTCCCCGGCAGCTGCCGCACTTTCCCATTCAGCTCCAGTTCAAAGAGCGCGGCGAAGATTTCTGAGGAGGACATTTCGTTTTCCAGCAATTCGACTAGCTGATCGATGTGCGTGGATTCATCGGCTTTCAGCAACTTGAGGATGTTTCTCTCGTGGGGCGAGGTCGCCTCGTCAGGGAATAGAGATGCGGTTTCGGGCTCGGGGGATTCATTCTGCTGGGAACTCAGCTCCACTTGCACATCGGTCGGCAACTCTTCCCACACGTCTTCCCAGGTGGCAACGAGCTTCGCTCCCTGCTTGATCAGCGTGTTCGGGCCCCAGGAATTTTTGTTGGTCACATTGCCCGGGACGGCGTAAACATCGCGGTTTTGCTCGAGGGCAAGGCGCGAGGTGATGCGGGTGCCGCTGTATTCCGCGGCTTCCACCACGAGCACGCCGGCCGACATACCGCTGATGATGCGGTTGCGAATGGGAAAATTTTGCGGAGCCGGCGACGTTCCGACTGGGAACTCGGTGATCAGCGCACCCCCTAGAGCTACGATTTGTTCGGTGAGCCGCGTGTTCTCCTTGGGGTACATGACGTCGATTCCGGTGCCGAGGACGGCGATGGTCTTTCCCTTGGCAGCGACCGCGCCGCGGTGCGACGCAGTATCGATACCGCGCGCCAGACCGCTGATAATCACGAGGCCGCGAGCGGCGAGATCGGTGGAGAGGCGCTCGGCCATGCCGCTGCCGTAAGGAGTGGGATGACGTGTTCCCACCATTGCAATGCCGGGCTGGGCCAGCACTTCGACGCATCCCTTGACGAATAGGATGACCGGCGGATCGTAGATTTCCTTCAGCCGCGCGGGATACTCGGGATCGGCGAGGGAAATAATTCTCGCGTTCGCCTCGACTGCCTTCAGGCATTCCTGCTGCGCGAGTTCGAGCGACTTGCCTGTGGCCAGCGATTGCGCGGAAACGGCGCGCATCCCCAAGGCTTCGAGTTCGGTCAAACTGGCTTGGAAGACGCGCTCGGCAGTGCCACAGTGCTCGATGAGTTTCTTGATGCGCGAGGGGCCTAATCCCTGCGTGAGGGCCAGCGCCAGCCAGTAGATGCCTTGTTCAGACGCGGGGTTGAAGGTGGCAACGGCTGCATTGGACATATTCTGATTGCGGGAAAAAGCTGCGAGCTACGAGCTTGGGGTCGCTCGGGTCTGGCTCATAGCTCGCGGCTTTTTCTCGTCAACTCAGCAGTATCCGCTACTCAGAGCGCTGTCAAGGAGGGCGCGCACATCACTTTTGGTAGAATTCGTAAAGTGATGAGCCGGTTAAGGATCTCGGCTATTTCCTACCTGAACACGGCGCCTCTGATGTGGGATTTCGAGCATGCCGAGACGGGCCAGGGCGCTGATTTTGAGATTTCCTACACCATCCCTTCGGCCTGCGCCGAGGCCTTGCGTGCGGGCGCGGCCGATATTGGCATCATTCCCGCTGCGGCTTACACCACGGTTCCAGATCTCGTCATCATTCCCGACGTGGCCATTGCGGCCCGGCGCGCGGTTCGGTCGATTCTCCTAGTTAGCAAAAACGCTAGCGAGAACGTCAGAAAAGTGCCCGGCGCTGGCATTTCGCGTGATCGAGATCAGGACAAAAACAAATGGGCGGCGCGGGTGCGCACCGTGGCGCTCGACACTTCCTCGATGACATCAGTGGCGCTCGCTAAAATTCTGTTTGCAAAATGGCTGGGCGGAGCGCGTGACTATAAGCCGATGGCTCCCGATCTCGACTCGATGCTCGACGCTTGCGATGCGGCGCTGCTCATCGGAGATCCGGCGCTGCAAGTCGACCGCACCCGTTACTTCACGCTCGACCTCGCCGAGGAGTGGGTATCGCGCACGGGAAAATCATTCGTATTTGCCTTCTGGGCGATTCGTAAACAGGCGCTCGCCGGACGAGACGGCGCCGAGATCGCGGAATTTTTCAAGAAGTCGCGCGATCATGGGCTGGCGCCGAAAAAACTGGAAGCGATCGCGCAGGAGTGGGCGCCGCGTCTGGGATTGACGGTCGAGGCGGTACGCGTCTATCTCACGCATAATATCCATTATTATCTCGATCCTCCCTGCCTGGAGGGGCTTGAGCTTTACTACCGCCTGGGCGCGGAGGTTGGCGCGCTGCCGCCAGCGCCGGAACTGCGTTTTATCTAAGGCTTGGTTGATCTAGGGCTCGGCTGATCGGTTGATCTAAGACTCGGCTGCTCTGCACTACTCAGATGTCTTCCGATTGCCGCCGAGCGTATTATTCCCATGAATCAGAGGTGGGCCATGGATCTACAGGCTCTGGATCGACGGGCTCTGGCTGCCCGGATCTTGAAGGTTGACGGGATATTGCTTTTAGTGGTCGCGGCCATTCATCTCGCGGCGACGCCATTGGCGCTGAACTTTATTTCCAGTCAATCGACTCCCGATGCGTGGGCCCAGATCAAACCGCCGTTCCTGTTGAGCTTCGTTGTGGTTGGCATCCTGCTGGTTCCTCTTGGATTGAGCACTTATTTCTGTGCGAACTCGCTGCGGCGCGGGGAAACCTGGGCACGCACGATCTGCTCGTTTAACGCAGTCAGCATCCTGATGTTGCCTCTCGCCCTGATCCTGACGATGCCGGCTACATACTTCCGCGCGATTCCTTTCCTTATCGCTGCTATTCTGGTCTGCATCGTCGCAATCTCGATGGCAGCACCTCTCGTGCTCTCGCGGCCGCCAAGATTGTCCGTTCTGTCCCACATCCCGCCAGCCTAGGAGCCGACGGCGACACGACTACTGAAGACTGGAGAGCGTAAGCTGTAGTTTTTGCGTTGCAACTTGCCGGCCGCAAACCGGCTCTAATTAAAGACCATGCACTGGCTTGCGATCGTCCTGGTAGCGTCGAAAAAGAAGAGCGCTCTGCGATGGCTGATCCATCTGGGCGGGCCAGGCCTCATTTTGCTGGGCATTGCCGATAACTCGCTCATCCCTCTACCCGGGAGCACGGACATCGTCACCATTCTGCTGGCCGCGCATCATCGCGAACCGTGGGCCTACTACGCCTTCATGGCGACGGTGGGAGCGCTTATCGGTGGCTATCTCACCTACCGCATGGCGCGCAAAGGCGGAAAGGAAACTCTGGAAAAAAAGTTCTCAGACAAGAAAGTAAAAAAGATATACGCGATCTTTGAGCGGTGGGGATTTGCGGCGGTTGCAATCCCCGCGATCCTTCCTCCGCCGTTTCCGATCACACCGATGCTTTTGGCTGCGGGCGCCATGCAGTATCCCACGAAGAAGTTTCTCCTCGCGCTGGCCGTGGGGCGCGGCATTCGCTTCTCCATTCTCGCTTATCTCGGATACCACTACGGACGGCACATTGTGAAGTTCTTTGCCGAGTACTACTGGCCGGTGCTTATCGTTCTGATTGCGTTCTCGGCGATCGGCGCGCTATACGCGTTGTTCGAGTACAAGCGCCGGCAGAAAAACAGCGCACCCAAGGCTCCTCGTCCGAAGGTGCGGCCCCGCGAGCGGACCGCGTAAGAGTTGGCGTATTTCTACAGGCAGCGGAGGCTGTCTAGAACTCGTTAACCCACGCCTTTAGACATGTGCACCGCGATGACTTGCCAGCCCTCGCGCCGTTTTCGAAACACGGTCGTCATCCGTATCCGTTCCGGCGTTTGCGGAACCTGCATTTCCACAATGCCCATTAACACCGCCGTGTCCCCGTAGAGCCGTACAGTGGACTCTTTGAGCACACACTTGGGCATGTGATTCTCCGTCGATCCATCTGGTGGAATCACGTCGGTCTTGTTTAGAACCCCGACGCCAAAGGAAGTTCCCATGAAATCATCGTCAAGCATCTTCCGCAACGCAGCCAAATCCGGCACTGCCGCCGCATCCAGCCAAGTCTGTTCCAGCTGGCGGAGATCATCTTCCGTTTTAGCGTTTGCATTCGAAAAAGTGGCTGCGTTCGAATGTCCGAACACCAGCAAACAGAGGCAAGCCGCCACACCCAACGTCGCTAGCAGGGCTTTCATATGCAGTTCCCTTAAATTGAAATGTTGAACGTCCCCACAGACGCCTAGACACCATTGCGTCATTGAAAGTTCCCGGGGACGTGCCCGGGAACATAACATTGCAGGTCCAGCCGGGCGGGGACGCCGGGCGCTCCATTACCAAGCTCGCTTCTAGTACCTCGGACCAGCTAAAATAGCCATTACCGTGGGGTAAAGCGAGTGTCCCTGACTAAAGAGCAAGCTTTGGAGATGTTTCGGTCCGACGATCTGATCGGGATTGGCATGGAAGCGGATGCGGTTCGCCGCAAGCTGCATCCCGAGGGCACCGTGACGTACATCATCGATCGCAACATCAATTACACGAATTTTTGCACGGAATATTGCACATTCTGCGCGTTTTATCGTCCGCTTAAAGGGCCGGCGGCAGCAGAAGGATACATTCTCGATTTCGACACCATCTACGAGAAGATTCGCGAGACCGTGGAACTCGGCGGCACGGGCGTGCTCATGCAGGGCGGCCTGCATCCCGACCTCAAGATCGACTGGCATGAAAAGATGCTTAGCGGCATCAAGCAGCGCTTCCCGAAAGTTCACCTCCATTGCTACTCGGCTTCGGAGATTCTGGCGATTGCCGAGTACAGCAACCTTAGCGTGCGGGATACTATTGCGCGGCTGCGCGACGCCGGACTCGATTCGATCCCCGGCGGCGGAGCTGAGATTCTTGATGACGAAGTCCGCTACAAAATTGCGCGCTTGAAATGCCTGACCGCCGATTGGCTGCTGGTGCATCGCACCGCGCATCAACTCGGCATGAGAACCACGGCGACCATGATGTTTGGCGTGGGCGAGTCGATTGAGCACCGCATCAACCATTTTCAGTGTCTGTACGATTTGCAGCAGGAGACGGGCGGCTTTACCGCCTTCATCCCGTGGAGTTTTCAGCCCGCCCACACCGCTCTCGGCGGACGGCACTGGGATGAGGCTACGGCGGTTGAATACCTGAAAGTGCTGGCGATTTCGCGGCTCTATCTTTCGAACTTTCTGAATGTGCAGTCGAGTTGGGTGACGCAGGGACTGAAAGTCTGCCAGATGGGCTTGCGTTTTGGCGGCAACGATGTGGGGTCGGTGATGCTCGAGGAAAACGTAGTCCGCGCCGCAGGTGTGACTAACTGCACAACCGAAGAAGAACTGCGGCGCATCATACGCGATGCGGGCTTTCGTCCGGCGCAGCGCGATACGTTGTACCGGCAATATTTTCTGAACTGAATCAAACCTATTGAGACATTGAATCATTGAGGCATTGAATCATTGAAGCCACCGCTCACCGAATTGATGATTCAATTTCCGATTAGTCGTTCGCTTGCGCTCGCCATTTTCGTGCTCAGTGCTTTGCTACTGGCTGGCGGGCAGAGCGCTACTCCCACGGCGAAGACCTCCTCCATTGCAGGCGCGGTGGTGAAAGAGCCGGGCAGCGAGCCGCTCAAAAAAGTGCTGGTGCAAGTCATCGCGGAACGTCAAGGTGCAAGCTACACCGCCTCAACCGACGCCGACGGCCATTTTCGCGTCGACAATGTTGCGCCCGGACGCTACAGCATCTTCTTCGAAAAAACTGGATTTGCCGGAGTAAATGGGCGAGGCCTCAAATCTGACACCAACGTGCTCACCGTGCAAGCCGGGCAAGCGCTGGAAGATCTTCTGTTTCGAATGTTGCCCACGGCCGTCATCAGTGGGCGTGTCACGGACGAAGATGGCGATCCGATACCCGAGGTCAGAGTATTCGTGCAAAGAAAAAAGCCCGGTAAGGCGGGTCGCGAGGGTGTCGGGATGGCGGGGACTAACGATCTGGGCGAATACCGCGTTGCCGGGCTTTTTCCTGGCGAGTACTGGATTGTCGCCATGCCACCGCCCGATTTCCGCGACTACGAACGGCCGCGGGAGAAATCGCCGCCGGATGGAAATAACGCCGACAAGCCCGATCCT
>Ga0187863_10004455_pt1 | contig 9994 bp, 10 predicted proteins | sample June2016WEW_11_1_FD_132975 | JGI IMG/M metagenome (GOLD analysis project Ga0187863, IMG submission 132975) | Peatland microbial communities from SPRUCE experiment site at the Marcell Experimental Forest, Minnesota, USA - June2016WEW_11_10 | ecosystem: Environmental > Terrestrial > Soil >...
TATTTATTTATATATTTATTATTATTATATATATATATTATAAGTCAATAGATATAAATAATGAGGAAATGAGGAAAATTTAGAGGGTAGATGCTTTTTCTGTTTTTTGGGGTGACGAGAGGGTAAATTAGAGAAAGCGCACACGAGGGCGAAAATTTCCTCATTTCCTCAGCGGAGTTGATTTTTCAACACTTGGGCATGAGGAAACGTATGAGGATTCTATGAGGAAATGAGGATTTTGTTATTTTACAATTTCTAATATCGACGAAAACTTGCTACGGTTGACAGCAGCGAAGCGTAATTTGTCGGCACAGTCAGGTAAATAGGCTTCCAAATTTATTTTGAGCCCATCCCAAATGTCAATCGAACGTGAAGTCTCAGCCTTTAGATGTTCAAGTAACAATAGTTTAAACTCTTTTCGTCTGAGAGGAGTTTTCACGCCTTGGTAATTGTACCACCTTACAAAGTTTCCGAAAAGTTCAGTCATACTAATTATATGGTGACTTGCGGAGTCATATTTTAGGTTGGCGACTTCGATGAATTCTTCAACACAGTCCTGCTTCTTAGCGGAATCTTGTTGTGGTTTCAAGTACTTTTCGTAGTCAGTTCGCATGTTATTTATTTCCACATCACCCCAGATTCGTTGACTTTGAAATATTTTTAGAGCATTGATGGAACGGATTTCAGCCTGAGTGATTTCACGCGATATGTGAATGTCAAAAAACCGACGATTACCGGTCGTGTCATTGAGTATTCGCGCACTGCTCACGTTACTGGTGGCTATGAGGCTTGATATGTTTTTTTCACCAATGATGTCTTGAGTCTGAAATATGCGAGCGAACGAATACGCTGCCGTTGTCAAATCCTTCACCACTTCGATATTCTGTTTCTTGGCATTCGCAAGCTCGTTCATGGCGACTACAAAATTTTCTGTGTGCAGTTTGTAGTAACGTTCCGAGTCAGCCAGCTTCTTAAAATCTGCCGTCGTCACAAACGGTTGAAGCGGCTCATAGAATTTTGACATAAGGTCGCTCTTACCAGTTCCATGCTCACGACTCCAAAAAACAGGGATAATAGGCCACACAAACGTTTTCCCAGCCATCTTCCATAGTATGCCCTGTATCCAATATTTCATCGCTGTAATGAACTCAAAACGCTTCTGAATGTTGTCAGCACCAAAAAGCATCATGGCAACACGGGTTAGTTCTTCCTCATTACTTCCGCCACGATATTGACAACTCTTGATGACGTCAGTCCGCAGACGGTCTTTTTCTTTATCGATAATGTCCGCCAGAAACTCATACATATCCTTTTTACAGAGATTCTTTCGGCTCTTTTCATTATCGTAAAATTTTAAAAGTTCGAGTCGAATTTTTTTTACATAGGTTTCTTGACCACCCTGTAACGTTTGGTAAATCGGAAAGGCAGCCTCTTTTTTCATGGCGTAGTTTCCGCTATTCCAAAAGTCATTCACAAAATGTTGTGTACTTTTGTATTTCGCTGGGTTTTCTTTCTTGACATCACCATTTTTTTCTGTCATATATTCTCCATTCCATAAATTTCCTTTCACTGGGGAAGATTGTTATTTAAGCCCTTCGTATATCAGTACGAGGGGTTTTAACTTGTTAAACTTAATTCTACTAAAAATCAAGGTCTATTACTTCCTATGTGCGTAAAATTCTGTTAAAGTTATTGTACTTACAATACAATAATATATAATAGAAATTCAGTAGGACAAACAATGGCTCGACTTAGTCAATATTCAAAGGATAGGAAAACAAAAAGCCGTGCCTTCCATCCTGATTTAAAAGAATTTAAAGAAGCGTGCCAAATCTTCCCATATAATACAGGACTCTACAAATACTTTGATGTTTCATGTGAAACCTTCTGTGCATTCATGGACAGAGAACATTACAAAGAAGAACAAGACCCATCGTATCATTCAGAATACCTAGAGGCTCTAAAGAGAAAAGACCAGCGTAAACTAACTGTATCTAATTTTTACAAAAATGTTCAAAACGGTGACGTCGCCTCAAACATATTCGCCATGAAGCTTTTTACGGGTGCCATGGAGGCCAAAGACAAATTCCAAATAAAAATAAAAGTACGAGAGTTACAATTGAAACAGCAAGAGTTTCTATCTCGTTTGGCATCTGAATTTAACCTTGACTTTGAACAGTTGAAGAAATTTGCGAACAAGCATTTTAAGGAACAAGATGACTTACTCTCAGATATCTGAATTTAAAACCCTTTATAGATATCGTCAAGCAAACTCGACGAAAAAAATGGGTTACGAAACACTTGAACTGTTACCGTTCATCATTGACACTCACAATAAACTGTTCGGTGAAAAATTTATTGTCAAGAATTTTCATCAGGAACTCTGTGAACTCCTAACCAGGGCAGCCAAACGTGAGTTAGAACACTACATATTAATCATAAATATGCCGCCACGTTACAGTAAAACGCAGCTCATGGCCTACTATGTCATGTGGTGCTTTCTACGTAACAACATGGCCCGTTTTATTTATTCAACCTATAGTCATCGGTTAAGTATGAAGATTAGCCGTGAAATTAAGAAAGGTTTTCGTCTCTATGGTCACAAGTCCTCGTTATCTCGTGATAGTGCCGAACTATGGGAGACTCATGCCGGGGGAGGATTCTGGGCAACCACCATGGGCGGCAGCGTTACTGGTTTTGGAGCAGGAGATTTATATGCAAGCCCATTCAGTGGAGACCTCATTATCGACGACCCGCAGAAGCCTAGCGACGCGTATTTCTCAACATACAGGTCTAGCCTCATCGAGAATTTCTCTAATACCTTTTGGAGTCGACGAAACAACCAAGACAAAATACCCATTATTGTCGTGCAGCAACGGGTACATACTGATGACCTAAGCGGCTGGCTGATGAACTATTCAGGCTATCCGTTTCATCAATATAAGGTTCAGGCTCTTGATGCGGATGGTAACGCTACATTCCCTGAGCGCGTTTCACGTGAAACATTACTAGAGTTACGTAAAGCGGCACCACATACTTTTGCCGCACAGCAACAACAAGAACCAAAATCGTATGCCGGCAACTTTTTTAAACGTGAATGGTTTGAAGTTATCGACGTACTCCCCCATGGTTGGACTCACAGTGTGCGTTACTGGGATAGAGCATGCCTGATCGCTGGAACAGAAATAATAACGTCAACTGGTGTAAAATTGATAGAAAATATACGAATAGGGGATAAAGTATTGACAAGAAAAGGGTTTTCATTTGTTTCAGATTGTGGTATAACAAAAAAAACAGATGAAATTGTGTCTGTTATTTTTTCAAATGGTTCAGTTGTAACAGGCACAAAAGATCATCCAATTTGGACGGAAAATAGACAATGGGTCAATTTATCGAATTTAACGGAAGAAGATATAGTTTGTACGGTAAAAAAAGATATTTTTACTACAACGAATGGAATAAAGAAAAAAAGAAATATATATACCGAACATTACACAGAGATGTGTATGAATTTTATAACGGAAAGCTATCCAATAGCGATCATATCCACCACAAGGATGGAAACAAACTCAACAACTCAATTGAAAATCTTGAAATTGTCTCAAGAAAACAACACGCTCAAATTCACAAACACGATCTCCTATTTCAAACTAATCTCAAAAATCCTGAACATAGAAAAAAAGCATTCAGAGCTCTTCAAAAAAGAACAAAACAATCAAAAAAATATAAATGTAAATATTGCGAGACCGAATTTTACGCAAAAAGTTTTAAAGCAGAATACTGCTCAATTAAATGCCAGCCTTATAGACGTTCCCGTTTACGATCTAACCGTTACAGATCAACCTGAATTTTTTGCCAACGGAGTTTTAGTTCATAATAGCACAAAGCCGAATCCCGCGAACAGAGACCCAGACTGGACACGTGGCCTACGTTTACTCAAGTATCCAAATGGACTTTTCGTTGTGTTTGACTTAAAATCAATCAGAGATACGCCGCTTAAAGTTAAAAATCTTATTGTTAACACAGCCACCCAAGATAGTTTTAAGACAACCGTTTTAGGTGAACAAGAGCCGGGAAGTGCTGGGGTTTCTGATGCTTTGGATTTCACAAAATATCTCAGTGGTTTCGTCGTACGGTTACGGAAACCAACCAAAGATAAAGAGACCAGGGCAAGAGCAGTCGCCGCACAGTGCGAGGCCGGAAACATTAAAGTTTATCGTGCATTGTGGAATGAGGATTTTTTTGAAGAACTTGAAAACTTCCCTACAGGTAGCCATGACGATATTGTCGATACATTAAGTGGGGCTTTTAATGAACTTGCCGAAAACAGGTCTATACTGGATGTTTTATGACAAATAAACGCTTATTCAAAGATGACATTAAAAAACCCAAGGTCTCACCAGAAGACTGTAAGTTCAATTCCTTCATGGCGGGTACCAAAATTAACAAGAAACAAAAAAACGCCATAAACAACGGTTTCGGTGAGGCTATTGGTTTCCAAGATTGGAACTATACTTTTGCCCCATATGGTACAGAGCTTTCACAAGTTAACACACTGTTTAAAAATAACCGTTGGTATCTTGTCAGTAACATGCGGCAGTTACTCAACGAAATGTACGTTGAGCATGGCATTGTACAAAACCTCATTAACGTGCCGGTCGACGACGGCTTACGTGGTGGCGTTGAAATTTTTAGTAAACAGCTCAGTGAAGACCAAATTAACGAAGTCCAAATTAGCATGGACAGAGACGATGACCTCACAGTTGTCGGTGATGCTGCAAAGTGGAATCGGCTTTTCGGTGGTGCTGGTATTTTGATTTTAACTGACCAAGACCCAACAACTCCACTCGACCTTTATGAGATAAACCGTGACAGTAATTTGGAGTTTAGAGCTGCCGATTTATGGGAGCTTTTTTGGGACAAACAAAACACCGAAGGGTACGACCCAGAAATACAATTTAACAACTTTGAATATTACAACTATTACGCTAGAATGCTGCATAAGTCAAGAGTTATGCGTTTAACTGGGTTGACAGCACCAAGCTTTGTTCGGCCACGGTTACGGGGTTGGGGTTTCAGTGTTGTGGAACAGTTAGTTAGAAGCATCAACCAATACCTTAAAGCAACCGATTTATGTTTTGAAGTGCTTGACGAATTTAAAGTTGATGTCTACAAAATCAAAAACCTTGTCGACACACTTTTCTCACCAGACGGACAGGCTCAAGTCAGTCAACGTGTCAAAATGGCTAACTGGCAGAAGAACTACCAGAACGCTATCATCATGGACACCGAAGACGATTACATACAAAAACAATTATCGTTCGCTGGCTGGGCTGACGTAATGAAAGAAATACGTATGCAGATTGCCGCTGACATGCGTATGCCGCTCACCAAGCTTTTCGGTATCAGTGCGTCAGGTTTCAATAGTGGTGAGGATGACATTGAAGTTTACAATAGCATGGTTGAAAGCCAAGTTAGGAATAAACTTAAGTATGACATTCTAAGAATAGTTGAGATTAAGTGTCAAAAACTATTTGGTTTCATCCCTAATGACATAGACATCAAATTTAAACCACTGCGTGTACTTTCTTCCGTGGACGAAGAAACAGTGAAAACCCAAAAATTTACACGTCTCATGACCGCCAGACAAACTGGGGAAATCACAACCTTTGAATTTAGAGAAGCCTGTAACCGTGATGAATTACTTGGCATAAGCCTTGATACAGCCGGTGACCAACTCAACCCAGACGACCCAGAAATCGAACAAGTCGTTATGAAAGAGGGTGTCTATGCAGAACCAAACATGGCGCGAGCTGACGGTGACCCTGACCCATATTTGACAGCGGGCCCAAGTATTGATGACCCCGGTGCCAACCGTGAAGATACACGAAAAACGAGAATGTGGGACGCAACCACAGTTCAACCAAAAGTACCACACCACGAGTTACCGGTAGAGAGAACAGAAGCAGTTAAACCAGTTCACTATGTTGATAAAAACAGACCTAAACGTATGTCAGCCGATGGTGGCCGTACACGTGGGTCAGGGAGCCAAGGATAATGAAAAAAGCAGTTGCACAACCGATAGAAGGTGACAAACCAAAAGTTCTCACACTTCCACCATTAAAGGCACCGAGTAAGCCAAAATCCATGCGTCCAGTCCAACATAACTGGGGCGTGCGCGGTGACCCAGCACTTGATGGTGGACGAGGCAACCGTGAACCGATTGACCTTAAACGTCAATTTCACACATCGGCTAAGAATAAATGGGGTGGGAAAGTTAAATGAGTCTCAAAGAACTTTCTACATTTTGTCTAGTCAAAGGTCTGACGTTTTCCATTCTGCACGAGAATCGTGACAAGGAAAAAGTACCTATTGTTCATATTTGTCTATTAAAAGCCAAGCCCGGAACTGGTTATGACTTATACTATGCACCAACAAAAATTTACTATCCTGATTGGGAAACCATTTATAGGGAAACTTTAAAAAGTTATGAAAAGTTTAAGGCTCGGCATGAAGTCGAATAGCGGTTATGGTACGGTGATGAAACCCGACGACCATGAAGGAAAACACAAAATGAAAAAAACTCATCAGCATTACAATTCTGACAAGCACCCGTACTTTAATTACATGAATGAGTTTGAAGGTGTAGACCAAGAAGACATGCACAAAAAATTAATGAATCCCGGTAAGGTTGATGAACCGAAGTGGGAGGAAGCCAAAGAAATAAGTAAAAAGTCATATGGCGAAGTTCGTTACCCCTTCGTTATGTGGCTATATTCTCATAGATTGAAAGGTAAATAATTATCATGGTTCGTAATGTAATTTGGACACCAAGCACCAGTCTTGAAAACTTGGAACGTCAAGCGATAACGGCAGCCTGTGAGTTTTACAAAAATAAAACGTTAGCCGCCAACAGTCTCGGCATCCCTTTAAAGACACTAGAGAAAAAACTTGCACTCTATACCAAACATGACGAAGAACTGAAAGCCCAACAAAATGCCGACAAAATTAAACGCGAAGAATGGAACAAAAAAGCGCGAGGCATCACGCACTCGTATCCATGAATTTTCACCCATCCATACTGACAAAAACGAATGGGACAAACTCGAAAAGAAAATACTTGAACACTTTCGCAGAGAGCTGTATTTTCCGATATTAAAATACCTACAAATCAATAACATTGTTAAGAACTCCAAAGACGACTTACTAAGAGCCTTACAAAGCGGAAAAGTTTATTTTTATCGCGGTCACTTTTACGGTAAATACACCGCATCCATATCGAAAGGTTTACAAGAAGTCGGTGCCGTTTGGAATAAGTCAAGCAGTACATGGAAACTATTGGAACGTAAATTACCGGCAGACTTAAGGATTGCCATATCATTTTCTAAAGTAAAGTTTGGTGAGAACATAGCCAAAATTGACGACTACCTCAGACGATTTCCAGTCATAGACTTCATCCGTAAAATTGACTCTGCGCCAAATTTTTTTGATGTCATACAAAAGGCTGAGAAAAGTTTAAAAAAGTCGTTGGAGAAAATTACTGTTGTTCCACAGTTAACCGAAAATCAAGTTCAAAAGATTGCGGAAAACTGGAACAACAACATGAAACTTTGGATAAAAAATTTTACTGAGGAAGAAATAAAAAATCTTCGAGAAAAAGTCTCAAGTAACGTTTACGCCGGAAATCGTTACGAAAACCTCATCCAATTAATACAGAACAGCTATAACGTTACTTATAACAAGGCCAAGTTTTTGGCGCGTCAAGAAACCAACTTGCTCATGTCCAATTATAATTACACACGTTATCAAGACGCTGGGGTAGAGTATTTTCGGTGGCAGTGTGTGAACATGCCAAAGCAGCCATCACCCGGTGCCGACTACAAACGCGGTGAAGTTCGTTATTATCACGGTATCCATGACGGTAAGGTTTTCCGATTCGACTCACCACCCATCACTGATGCTAAAGGTGGACGTAAATTACCTATGCAAGATTACAATTGTAGATGCATAGCCGTGCCAATGCTAAATCAACCAGACTAATAGTCAAAACATGGAAACAAAAAATTGTGCATGCAAAGAATGTCCCTATTGACTTCTCCAAAACTTGTCTTGTAAAATTTTATATAGTAATATCATCTTAGAAAATAAATAAAATTATGCCACAACAAACAGTTTTTATACTGGATTGCGTTACAACGCCAATCTCAACCACGTCATATACGCTATTTGTGCCTTCCTCACCTATAACAGTGAGTAAGATTCAATTTATTTATTATGACCCAACCGAGTCTGGCCTAAATGTCATTAAATTGGCATCTGGGCTCGCCGGAAGCCAACAAGACCTATTCGTGTCTACAGGCGGGGCATACCTAAACACTCCCGTAAATTATTATCTACCAGCAGGCACAACGCTATGGCTTGAGGCCATATCTTCAACCGTCAGCACTGGTTACGTGATTTTAACCTTTCTTAATACTTAACGTAAGGAACCGTCATAATGTCAGTACAACAAGTATATTCTCTTAGTTGCGCCACAAGCAGCGTTTCGACTTCTGCGTATACTCAAATCACACCAGCTTGTCAATACACTTCAAGCAAAATTCAAGTCATGTATTTTGGTTCAGAAAATCATTTACTTTATCTCGCAGTAGGGCCCGCTGGTCAAGAAGTACCTGTAGCACTGATTAGTAACATTGTGGCACCCGCGCTACCGTTCACAATTTCAGCCGGCACACGTCTTTCGGTTATAGCCGTCGATGCAGCCGTAAGTAGTGGTTATGTCGCTGTAGCACTTCTGGGGTCATAAAACGTGATTCTCAACGACTCTACACATGGAAAAGTTTGGTATGGGCTTCACATGTTACCGGGCATCGCTCAATATGGCGCGTCTGGTGAACATAACCCACAACGAATTTTTATCAACGAAGACACCATCCGTAAAATGGATGCGACCTTTGCCGGTAAGCCTGTGTTTGTCGACCACATTGAGGAAGTAACTAAGCAGCTCGATGACCTACGCAAACAAGCTGACGGTTGGGTGGTGGAATCCTTTTACAACGCCGTAGACGGAAAACATTGGGTAAAATTCATTACGGTTACGGATAGCGCAGAACGAGCCATCAAAAATGGTTTCCGCCTGTCAAATGCTTATGTGCCGGTACTGAATGGCAAGCCCGGTGTGTGGAACGCTGTACCATATCAAAATGAAGTTGTTAACGGGGAGTACGAACATCTAGCCATTGTAAAAGACCCTCGCTATGAGGAGTCGGTAGTATTGACACCCGAACAGTTCAAGCAGTACAATGAAGACAAACAACTAGAGTTACGAAAAATTGCAAATAACAGAAAAGGTGAAACTTCTATGATAGGAAAACTTAAATTTTGGACTCGTAAGCCTGTGGAAGCTGATTACGAGAATTTATCAGTTGTCTTACCTAAAACTGGTAAGGAATACACGATTAAAGCTCTTGTAAACACTATCGACGCTTACGAAGAACAAAAACAAAAGACTCCTCACCACATGGAAAATGAGGAAGCTCACCATGAAAAACGGCATCTTGAAGACTCCAAACATCATAGTGAACATAAGAAACATTCAGAACATCACCCCAAGCACAATGCCGTAGACCTTGAAGAACTTCATCGTGAACACAAAGAGCTAAAGTCAAAAATAGACCATCTTTGTTCGTTCCTTGAAGAACATCACGGATACGAAAACGAACATAAAATGCACAACCGTGAGGAAGACTCAGAAGTTGACCTCGAATTAAAGCACGACCCTATTGATGTTGAGGGCGACCTAAAAAACGAAGACGAGGAGGAATCCGCAGTCATCGAAGAACACCGTATGGAAAAAAAGGCTGATGCCTCTGAATCACGCGGTGAACACCAACGTGAACAAAAAGGTAGTGGTCACGATTACGAAGAACATGGCCGCGCTGCCGCTCAACGCCAACATGAACGTGACGGGGCGGAACCTATGGAGTTTCCTAAA
>Ga0187863_10004456_pt1 | contig 9994 bp, 5 predicted proteins | sample June2016WEW_11_1_FD_132975 | JGI IMG/M metagenome (GOLD analysis project Ga0187863, IMG submission 132975) | Peatland microbial communities from SPRUCE experiment site at the Marcell Experimental Forest, Minnesota, USA - June2016WEW_11_10 | ecosystem: Environmental > Terrestrial > Soil > Wetlands...
CCCGACTACAACAACGCCGCCATCATTGTTCCTTATTCCAACTGGCAAGGGCCGATCTGGATCAACGCGAACTACCTGAATTACATTTCGCTCAAGCGCTACGGCTTCGACAAGGAAGCTGCGGAGTTGTCAGGCATTCTCGGGCGAATGGTTTTGGCCGACATCCAGAGGTGGGGATCGATGCACGAGGACTACAACGCCGAAACCGGCGAAGGGCTCGCACCCACTCCGGAGCAATCACCGAATCACGTCTTCGCCGGCTTTGTCGGCTGGAACCTGCTAGTGCAGGACATGCTCCAATGCGAGGTGAAGGGCGAATGTCAGTTCCTGCGAACGTACAGGAAGAACAATGAGCAATAGGAGGAAACGACTCGGCCCGCAAAAACGCCGATCCTCCACTCAGGATGACGAGGAGTTGATGGTGTTTCTGGCGAAAGAGCAAGAAGCGAACAGCGATTCTACTGGCGGCTGATAGCTAACAGCTGATATCTTGCTTACGGCGTCCCGTACACCTTCTTGTATACCTCGGCGTTACGCACAATGGCCTGCACGTACTCTCGCGTTTCGGTGAACGGAATCGATTCCACAAACTCTTCGACGTCGCGATAGTTGCCGGAAGCGCGCCAGTCCACTACACGCTCCGCGCCCGCATTATAGGCCGCAAGCGCGTACTCCACTTGTCCGCCGAATTCGTCCACCATCTGCCGGAAATAGTGTGTTCCCAACTCGATGTTAGTTGTCGGATCCAGGAGCGAGTCCGTGCTGTAGTGTTGCAATCCTTCTTTTTTCGCCTCACCCTTGCCCGTTCTCGGCAGCAACTGCATTAACCCGTAAGCGTTGGAGTGCGAGATGGCACTGGGATTAAATTCCGACTCCTGGCGAATGAGCGACGCCACCAGGTAGGGATCGAGCCCGTTCTCCTCGGAGTAGGTTCTCAACGCGTCCCAGTAAGGGCGTGGGAACAGTCCTTGCCAATACGGAGCGGGCAGCGCGTTTACGTCCATCGAGAAATATCCGCTGATGGCGTGCTTCAGCGCCTGCAGTGCCCGGTAATATTCGCCGCCGCTGGAATAAATCTTCGCAATCTCCACCATCTCCCAGCACGGGCCAGTCGTGCTGCCCGCCTGCAACTCGTGCACAGCCAGGTCGGTCATGCCGGCGTTCTCCAGCAGCTTGGCGCGGTTGTAATGGAGATCGTCTTCCGGAGGATCGACGATCTGCGATACCGGGTCCAGCGCTGCCGCCGACGGAACGTGTTGCAGCGCAGCCACCGTTACCGCGGGCGCTGCCGGCAACGTCGCCAGACGACGACGCCCCAAGACGGCGTAGTAATAGTTGCGATAGCGCTCGGAAAGCTTCTGATAATACGAGCGGGCCACACCATAATCGCGATCGTCCTCGGCCATGCGGCCACGCCAGTACATCGCATTGGGAACTTCGTTTGTTCCCGGATAGAACTCAACCTGCTCCTCAAAATATTTCTTGGCTTCGTCTTTGCGATTCTGCCGGTAGGTTAGCCACGCGCACTTCCAATGGGCGTAGGCCGCCTTCGTCCCGTCGGGGAAGCGCTCGTGAATCTCACGGTAGTAGTCGAGGGCATGATCGTAATCCTTGCGCAGCAGATACATGTTACCGGTGCTCAGTAGCGCCTCCTCTAACCACGGCGACTTTGGGGTCGAAGCGCGCATGTGTTCGAGGATGTTGCTGATCGACGCGTCGTCATTGGTTTTGCGATCGATCTCGACTTGCTGATACCACTTCTCCGCGCTGGCATCGCTGCCATCGTCCGGGATGCGGTCAAGCGCCTCGCGCGCCTGACGCGTGTTCCCATCATGCATGTAGGAGTTGGCGAGCTGAATCAATCCGGCAGACTGCTTCCCTGCCGGAGCAAGATCGACGACATAGCGGTACTCATCGGCAGCCGCACCGTAATGCCGCGCGGCATACAACGAGTCGGCTCGCTTGAGGTGCTGGGCATACGTCACAGGCGGCAGCGATGGTTCCTCGGGAATCTTCCGAAGATCGACCTCTGCCTGATCGGCGACATAGCTGGTCGGATATTCGTAGTAAACCCGCTGCAGGATCTCGGCTCCATTGCGACCTTGTCCAGCCTGCACATAGGCCTTGCCCAGGAAGTATTCGGTCTCCGCCTTAGCAGGCGTGCGATGCGCCTCCAGCAAGCGAATGGCATCGCTCGGCCGATTCATTGCCAGCAACGCCTTGGCATTGGCAATGGTCGCATCGTGCTCGTACAGCGAATCGGGAAAGCGCGTACCGAAATCGCGGAGATAGGCAAGCGACTCCTCGGGATTGTTGCTCAGCAAATACGAGTTTCCGATGAAGAACGCGACGTAGTCTTTCAGCTCGCCAATTTGCGGCTGCGCCTTCTGCAGCGCCGCAATTGCCGCGGGGTATTGCGCGTCAAGATAGTGGGCATAGCCAATGGCGAACCAGGCCAGCGCGCCGGCTTCTGTACCGGCGTGGGTGTGCGCGTAGTTCTCCACCCCGGTGTATGCGGCGGGGGTACGGAGGTCGACAAGCTGCCGCGCCATGGGTCGCAGATCGCTGGAGGCCACAAAGCTACGCCTCATCTGGTGCGCGCGGGCCGTCGTAACTGTCTTCCGCGAGTGCGAATGGGCCGTCGTCGACTTCCTCTTCGCTGCACTGCCCGACTTGTGTGTACTGGACGAAGAGGATGACGACTTTTTCTTCGCTGTGGTGGAAGACGAAGCGGTACTGTCCTGCGCAAGCAGTGCATTGCCTTGCACGGCCAGCAGGCAGGCTAGAGTGGTAACGAGAAGACGGCTCGAAGAATTCACTGAACTCAGTTTAGCGCGATTGCCTTACCGAGCCTATGACGATTCGTTGTCAGAATCGATTCCCACCTGTGAGTATGTCCGAACTCTGCTATCGTCAGCCGTACGCCTGGCCGGTAATCGACGTTGCCTGGCGCGCCTATCGGGACTGGGGTTTGCGGCATCAAACCGGAGGGCATGCTGCGGACCTCCCGTTCCAGAATTCAGCGGCAATGGTCTTGGGCTAGGTAGCGCGCCATCAGCCCGTCGCTTCAAATAGGATGACATTTGCCTATGATTGAGAGTATCGCGTGAAATTTGCTGACATCGTGTTTGGTCGTCCCTTGGCGACCGAGGAGGACAAAGCCGAACGGATTGGTCCCGCCAGGGGCATTCCGGTGTTTGGGCTCGACGCCCTCAGTTCGGCTGCATACGGGCCCGAGGCTGCGCTTACCTTGCTCATTCCTCTGGGAATGGCGGGCGTTCACTTCATCTGGCCCATCACCATCAGCATTATCGTTTTGCTGGGCATCGTTTATTTTTCCTACCGCCAGACTATTACGGCTTATCCGCAGGGAGGTGGCTCCTACACTGTCGCCAGCGAAAATCTTGGCAGATGGCCCGGCCTTCTTGCCGCCGCGGCGCTGATGATCGATTACATTCTGACCGCTGCCGTGGGCATTTCCGCGGGCGTGGGGGCCCTCGTCTCCGCGGTTCCCTCCTTACAAACTCATACGGTCGCCATCTGTCTTGCAATTCTGTTGATTCTTACCCTGGTCAACCTGCGGGGAGTACAGGAAACCGGCGGAGTTTTCATGCTCCCGACTTATCTGTTTGTCGCGTGTCTGCTGGGAATGATTGGCATCGGTCTGGTGAAAGCATTGCTGGCCGGAGGTCATCCGATCCCAGTGATTGCGCCGCCTAAGCTGAGCGGCGCGACGGCGGCTGTCAGCGCATGGCTCATCCTTCGCGCTTTTTCCAGCGGCTGCACTGCCATGACTGGAGTTGAGGCAGTCAGCAATGGAGTGATGGCGTTTCGCGAGCCGACAGACAAATATGCTCGCTTAACCCTGACCATTATCATAGCCATCCTGATGGTGATGCTGGGTGGCATTGCCTACCTTTGTCCGATATACGGAGTAGCGGCAACGGCGCCGGGGCAACGGGGATATCAGAGCGTCCTGTCCCAACTTATTGCGGCGATCACTGGCAGAGGCGCTTTTTATTGGACGAGCATTATCTCCATCCTGATCGTTTTGGCCTTATCGGCGAACACTGCATTCGCTGACTTTCCCCGCCTGGCGCGTGCTATCGCCAGAAATCAGTTCCTGCCTCAATCTTTCACCTTGCGTGGGCGAAGGTTGGTGTTTACCCCGGGTGTCTACGCGTTGGCATTCCTTACCGGCGTGTTGCTCATTGTTTTCCGCGGAGTCACCGACCGGCTGATTCCTTTGTACGCCGTCGGCGCGTTCCTCGCGTTTACCTTGTCCCAGGCCGGCATGGTGGTTCATTGGAAGAGGAAGGGCGGGCGAGGTGCGCGAAACAGCATGGCGATCAATGCTGTAGGCGCGATCGCCACCGGCATAACCGTTTCCGTAGTGCTCATCACAAAGTTTCGCGAGGGCGCATGGATTACTGTGCTGCTCATTCCTGCCTTGATGTTGATGATGTATTTGGTCCATCACCATTACCAGCGGGTCGAGCGCGCAACTGCACTGGACACTCCGGTGAATACCACGGAGATCTGCGAACCCGTCGTCCTGATTCCAATCGAACGATGGAGTGCGGTCTCCGAGAAAACCCTGCGCTTCGCATGGTCCATCTCTAAACAGATCACCTTTGTCCATGTCGATTGCGGCGACGAGCAAGACACCTTCCGGCAGCGGTGGAGCGAACTCGTAGAAGTGCCAGCGAGAAATGCACAACTTCCTGTGCCCAATCTGGTCGTACTGGAATCGCCTTTCCGATTCGTGGTCAAGCCTATTCTGGAATACGCGCTGAAAGTGCAGGCTGAAAATCCCAATAACCACCTCGCAATCCTGGTGCCTGAGTTTATTGAGCATCACTGGTATAACGTTTTGCTTCACAACAATCGCTCTCAGCTGCTCAAGACCTATATCAATCTCCAGGAAAATCCGAGGATCACCGTCATCAACATTCCCTGGTATCTGCATCCGTCCAAACAGCCCTAGCAGGCAGCTGAAAAAGTCGTCTTTGGAGTGCTTTGTAACAGGGCACGACTTCAGTCGTGCCGAAAAAGCCGCTCATTTTTGTCATCCCCAGCGGCCTTCAGGCCGCGAGGGATCTGCTGTTCCGACTTTTTCAGTAGCCTGCTAGGAATATACCTGGGGCTGCAGTTGAGCGGAACGTTCCCCGATCATATGGTCATCGGGAACGCGAGGCAGCGTGAAGACAATGATGAGGCTGACGAGCACCAAGATGGCGATGATGAAGATACTGCCTTCCGGGCCGGTCGCTCCGCCGCTCAGGATCGGCTTCCCTACGGGATGCGTGGCGAGCAGATGATGCTGAACCATCAGTCCGCTGTCGGCGACGCCGTAGAGGAAGGACTGTGCCCAGTCCCATGAGCAGTGGAAGCCGATAGCCCACCACAGAGAGCCGGTGCGCCACAGGCTCAGACAGAAGACCATACCAGCTAATCCCGCCGCTAGCAGTCCGATGGGCGACTCACCCGGATTGCCCTTGTGGCCTAGCCCGAAGAGGAATGAGAAGACGACGGCTGACGTCCAGAATCCCAACACTCTGCTGTGGCGGGTCTTGAAGATCCACTGGTAAATGCCGGCGAGGCCGCGCGTGAGCGTGTACTGGAGATAGCCGCGCGTCAGATACTCCTCCAGCACGCCAACCAGGAGGAAGCCGAGCAGCCAGATTACTCCGTAGCGGAGAACATCGCTGCCAAACAGCAAGCGGCTGTCGATGACGAGCAGTCCGGCCTTCCACAGAGTTGCCACGAGCAGAGACAGACACGTGACTCCCCACACCAACCCGGAGAAGAAGTGTGGGAGCTTGCGACGACCGCCCAGGCCGTAAACGGAGTTGGGGCGTCGCTCGATCTTCGACATGATCCAGGTAACGAGGAGGACCAGCACGATAGGGATGGACTCCTGGATGAGTCCCGACTTGATGGTTATGACTGAGGCATTGTTTGCGAGTTTGGCATTGGCCGGGAAGAATTTGTGGCCGATAACGTTCACAGCCACGACCAGAACCGCCAGGATAGCAAGGAAAATGAGCAGGCTCCAGCCCGCGCGAAGGCCGTCTTTGCCGATGAATACCTTGCGTAGCGCGGACGGCTGCGGCGGTAGCGCTGGTTCGGTAGGTACCAGAGCTGCGTTTTGCTGGGGCAACAGTTCGCCGGTTTCAGTGTTCAAGGAGATTCCTCAAGTGTGACAAGAAGTAGTACGCAAGCAACAGTGTAATGGTTCCCGCGCAGGCTAAACTTGGCCCGAATAGTCGCACCGCCGTCGCCTCATCCTGAGGAAGCTCTGATTAAGTCGGTCCTCGAAGGGGACGGCCTTTCCAGGCCGTCCGTAAATGCCGCAATATCAATGCGGCTTTAGCCACCGAGGGACTTCGCCTTGACTTGGTCAGGATTTCCCTAAGTATCCCAAGAAGGCCTGTGGCGAGTTTTCGAAGCCGGGAAACACGGCGTTCAAGTTACGGTTGCCCAGGTGCCGCGATACTGCCTCACCCAGCACGCGGCGGAAATCCGTGGTCAGCGCCAAGTCGCGTCCGTCGTTGAGCTGCGACGGATCCAAGCCCGGCCAGCTTCCATAAACGCGGCCGCCGCGCACCGGCCCGCCAAGGACGAACATGACGTTAGCGTGTCCGTGATCGGTGCCACGATTGCCGTTTTCGCGGGCCGTGCGTCCAAACTCTGACATCGTCACCAGCACGGTGTCTTCGGTGAGTGGGCCGAGGTCGGTCCAGAAGGCGGCGATGGACTGGGAGAAATCGCGCAGCACGTTAGCCAGTTGACCATCGGTTGCGCCTTCATTCACATGGTGGTCCCAACCACCGATATCGGTGAAGGCGATCTGTACTCCGAGATTGGACTTGATGAGCTGAGCTGTCTGCCGCAGCGCATCGCCGAAACGGCCTTTCGGATAGTTTGCGCCCGGCGCAGGTGTGTAGTGTTGCGGATCGGCAGACTTCAGCATCTTTACTGCTTCAAATGTCTCGCGGCCGGTGCCGTGCAACACGCTGTCGACTGACTGGTCATACATGGCTTCAAAAGTATTGCCGACCGGCGCAGCAGAATTTCCTCCCGCGATAGCGAAGCCGTTTACATTGCTGACTGCTACCGCCGACGCCTTGCCCGAGAGAATGCGCGGCAGCGACGTGCCAAGCGCGATGGCGCGGAATGGGCTGTCGGCAGTACCCGGCTCCGATTGCAGTGTGCGATTCAGCCAGCCATCGCTGGTGATCTTCACACCCGGCGTGCCGGACTCCATGTAGTCTTGCGCGTCGAAGTGCGACCGGGTCGTGTCCGGTGAGCCTGCGGCATGAACGATCGCGAGCTGCCGCTGGTCCCATAGCGGTTTCAACGGCGACAGCGAGGGATGCAGTCCAAAGAAGCCGTTGAGATCGATCACCTGCTGCCGCGGAATACTGATGCTGGGCCGCATCGCGTAATACGCGGGCTCGGCGTGCGGCACAACAATGTTGAGGCCGTCGGCTGCGCCGCGTTGAAAGATGACCACCAGCCGCTTGTTGTTGGGGCCGGCTTCGACAGCGCCCCATGCTGCCCGCGTAAGGAACGAAGGGATGGCCGCCGTCCCGACGACCGCCATCGCACCGTTCTTAAGGAATGTCCGCCGCGTAATGCTCATGTCTAACTCTCTTCACTTACGTTGAAATTCGGGCGAACCCAGTAACAACCCGGCAATGACATTTACGTTCGCCGGATGCGAAGGATCCTTGAATTGCGCTGCCGCCTGCGGGTCGACGATTTGGCTCTCGATGGTCTCGTGCGTCTGCTTTGAGATGTCCCCCGGAACCAATGCCTGCTCCAGTTCCAATTGCACCTGATACGGATCGGCGTCGGTCACGTCTGTCCCATTCAGGAGCCGCGCGAGATCGAAGCTGGTACCCTGCAACCGATTCGCCGCCAGTGCCAGCCCGAAGTTCATGCGATCCAGCAACGCCGCTGAGTTTACCCAGACATCCGCCTTGGTCGAATAGCCCGTGGGCGGCTGCGCGCCATAAAGCTGCATGCCCATCTTGTTCAGAGTGCCCAACAGCGGTTGCGGGTCAACGATATCGGCTTGCGTCGCTCGTAGAGACGAGACCACGAATTCAAACGGAGTTTTCACTCGCGCGCGATAGGCCTCGGGCGCCCAGAATTCCGGCGAGTGGAACATGGTTTCGAGCACCGCGCGCAGATCTCCATCGGTCTTCAGGAACGTCTTCGCCATCGCGTCAATCAACGATTTGGGCGGCTCGTCAGAAACAAAACGCTGCGCAAGCTCGGTGGAGATGAAGCGCGCGGTCGAAGGATGGTGCGCGAGAATCTCGAGCACTTCCCTTCCCTCGCTCTCGCCGCCGTCCTTGATTTTGTGTCCCAGGACAATTTTGTCGCCCGGCTCGTGCAAACGTGGCCTGTAGACGAAGCCGCCGCCTTGGCCCGGCTGATCGATGGTCCAGCCGGTGAAGACGCGCGCCACCTGGGTCACATCCTGCTGGGTGTAGCCTCCGTTGACGCCAAGCGTGTGCAGTTCCATTAACTCGCGCGCATAGTTCTCGTTGAGTCCGTTGCGCCGCTTCTGTTGATTGTTCTGCGCGTTAGGCGGCGGACGCGGCACGGGATATGTAATGCCCCCGCGGCCAAAGGGGCCGCTCATTCGTGGGTACTGTGGGTGCGCCGGAACTCCGAGCGCCGCATCCGAGTTCGGACCCTCGCTCTGCCAGTTGTCGAGATAGAACAGCATGGCCGGGCTCTGCGCCGTCGCAAGCAGCAGGTCCTTAAACTTGCCCAACACGTGCGGACGGATAACATCGCGCTCGTATGCGGTGACCAGGTAGTGGTCGGCGCCCTTTCCGATGAAAATGTTGAAGTGATTGAACCAGAAATCGGTCAGCACCTCTTCCAGTTGGCGGTCACTATAAACCGCCCGCAGGAGCTTGGCCGACTGCACTTCGGTGTTGATTACGCCCACCGGATTATTGAGCGCCAGCGCTGTTTCGCGCTGCTCGGGAGTAAGGCCGGCGAACAATGCCTGCCGCTTCTCGAAGCCGAGGCCCTGCGTCAGGTCGCGCTGCTGCGCAACCGGCAGCGCCATAATGTGCTGCATACGCGCGCCCGGCGGAAGCAGCACCAGGTCATCCACAACTGTGTGAGCCTCACGCCGGTCTTGCCGGCGCTGCGTAAGATCGGCTGTCTGAAGGACTGGCTGAGGATTCGGCAAACTTGCGGACGGCGCAGAAGCATTTTGAGCAGAGGCTGCGGTCGCAGCTGCGTTCTGCTTTTCTAGCTGCTGCTGATTCATGCGATCCATTGCAGCCGCATAGATGGCATGCCGATACGGATCCCGCGGCATGGGCGCCTTCCCATCCATGACCGCTTTTATCACCGGATTGGGCGGAAATTCGAACAACATTTCGCGGCTGCTCATTGTGAGCGTGCGATATTCCGCCAGCCGCGCCTGCATGGCAATGTCATTAATTCTTTCTGGATGCAATTGCAGATCGATCCACTTGTCAACGCCCATCGCCGCCACAGCTTGCACATCGCCTGGGCGCGGACCGAAGGTCAGGCGATCGAGCGCATGTAACGCGCGCTTTTGTTCGTCGACCGCATTCGTGGCCTTATTCTTCTTGGCGTACAGGCTGATCGCGACCAGAAGCAGAAGCGCCGATAGAGCGACCCAGCGCAATCGCAGTCCGCGACTGATGTGATCCCAGGAACGACTATGCGGACCGCCCATGAATGCTTACTCCGTCGGAACGATTCAGTCTGTATAAACCTGAAGGGGCGGAAAAGTTGTGCGAAGCTCGATAACTTCGCAAGCGCTCTACTTCGCCAGCTGCTGCTCGATGTCGGATGCAATTCGTTCCGGAGGCGTAACCGGAGCGTAGCGCTCAATCACCTTGCCCTGCTTATCGACGAGGAACTTGGTGAAGTTCCACTTGATGGAGTCGCCCAGCAGTCCGCCCTTTTCGTTCTTCAGGAACTTGTA
>Ga0187863_10004461_pt1 | contig 9984 bp, 8 predicted proteins | sample June2016WEW_11_1_FD_132975 | JGI IMG/M metagenome (GOLD analysis project Ga0187863, IMG submission 132975) | Peatland microbial communities from SPRUCE experiment site at the Marcell Experimental Forest, Minnesota, USA - June2016WEW_11_10 | ecosystem: Environmental > Terrestrial > Soil > Wetlands...
CGGCCGAGACGAAGCCGGTAATGTCCGCGAGCGTCAGCCGATGGTCATCCAGAAAACTCGTCAGGTAACCATAGAGCAAGTGCGAGAATCCATCGGGCGAGTGCATGGGCATCTCGCCGACAACACCGCCGGCATCCACCAAAGCGAGGCTGCCGAACTCCGAAGTTGTATCGATTGCCAGAATCACTGGTTGAGCTGGTAGATCTTGTCCAGAAGATACGCCTTGCCGTTGGCGTTGATCGCCGTGACGCGCACCGTCAGCACTCCGGCGTTATCCGCGCGCGCGAGCACCTGTGGCACTCTAACCGTACCCTGGGCGCCGGTTCCGAGGACGCGAAAGCCTTCCGGCCCGCCCGCGATTTCACCCGTCCAGAGATACATCATGATGCGCGTGGCGCGGGTGGCCCGCTTGATCTTCACTCCGTAGGGAATGGGAACTCGGGGAGCAAGATTATCACCCGAAGGTTCGACGATGTCATAGGGGATCTTTTCGAGCGCCTGCTCCACCTCCTGCATCAGCAGCGCGCGCGAGTCGAAATAATACGAGTGCAGCATGCTCTCCTTGCGCCCCTCGCGCGAAATGTGCAAAACCCATGGATGGGCCGTGTCCGGCGGCGTGGAGGTGAAGTGTTCGCCGTGGTATTTCTTCTCCGCGATCTCTTCGCCGGTGAGCGGATTGAACCACGAGACGTCGTAGTTGTGTTTTTCGATGTCCACCTCAATCGGCGGACCGGGCTTCTCCACCAGCACTATGTACTCGACGCCTTCGAGCGCCACGGCGCGGCCGCCATCGACATTGAAGAAGGGCTCCAGCTCCCAGTGGCGCGTGTCGGTGATGAAATCGAACCAGTGCTTCGCTTCGAATTCGTTTGAACCTTCAAACGAGACGTACTGCCCGTCCATGACGCTGTTCCATAACCGCGCGGCCGTAGTGATGCCCACGAACGGCACCGGATAAAGCTGGTGCTCCACCGACCCCATCTGGTCATCGCCCTCTTCCGTGCTGCGGCTGATGACGAAATTCATCCAGCCATCCGCGAGTAATGGCGTTGACGTGAAGCGCGCGTTGGTGGATCGCGGGTGCAGGTATGGATCAGTCTTCTTCAGCTCAAGGCCGATTTCCTTGAGCAAAGCGCGCGAGCCGGGGTAATCTTCGAACTCGCCCACACCCTCCCAGGTGATGTTCATAGGCGCGTACCGCGCGACGAGGAATCGGATCAGGTTCCGGCGCGATTGCCAATCGGGAAACAGCGACGTGATCACGTCGGGATTCGCGGCGAGAATCAGGTCGGCGACGATGCCGCGTTTATTAACCTCGCGGATGCGCCGGTCGAGTTCGGCAAAATACGATTCATCGGGCCGGCCTTTTGGGAAGACTCGGTGCGCGTCGGCGGGATTTCCCAGGATGGACAACCGCAGATGAGTGAATTTGTTCTGCACCGTGGTTTGCAGCTTCGCGTCGAAATCGGCCTCGGACATAAATGCCAGACGATCCGCGACATCGCCGAACCATAGATGCGGTTGTTTGTTCTCCGTGGCCCAATGATGTGTGTTGGCGGGTATCACAAAGCCAGGTGAATCCGATGCAGCCGCGGTGAAGCTGCCTTCCTTGTCTCCAAGCCCGGCGATACTGCTGGTGATCTTGTAGACCCACGGGCCGGCCTCGGTTGGCGCGAACCTGACCACCAGTTGCCGGCCGTCATAAAAGCCGGGCATCAGATACGTCTTGAAGTGTGGCGAGCGGAATTCGATTTCGATTAATGAGGACACGTAAGCGTCGGGCGAGCCTGTTGGAAGATCGAAACGCAGATCGCAGGGGGAATACGCGGGAGTTCCGTCACAGCCGGTTTGCGCGTGCAGGAGGACCGCTGAAGCGAGCGCGGCGGCCATCGCGGCCCCGCGGACAAAGCCGACGAGCATTCCTTTCCAGTATCAACCATGCTGTGCGACACTGGATGGCAAATGAACGGCAGGGCGATTATCGTCTTATTTATGGCTGTTTCGATGGGCGCCGGGGACGCGGCATACGTTCAACAGATAGAACAATGGCGCGCTCAGCGCGAGGAGCGCCTGAAGGCCGACGACGGATGGCTCACCGTGGCCGGGTTGTTCTGGTTGAACGATGGCGATAACACGGTGGGAACGGCGGCAGGTAGCGATATCCGGCTGCCGGCAGGATCGGCTCCCGAGCGCGTGGGAGTCTTCCATTTTCACGATGCCAAGGCCGGATTTGAGGCAACCGCCGGAGCAGCCATCACTGTGAATGGCAAGCCGGCACAGACCGCCGCGCTGAAGTCCGATGCCGACAAGGACGGTCCCGACGTTGTTGCTATCAACTCTCTGAGCATGTTCGTGATCAAGCGCGGCGACAAGTACGGCATTCGCATGAAGGATCGTAACAGCGAATATCGGCGCAACTTCACCGGGCTGCACTGGTATCCGGTGCGTCCGGAATATCGGGTGACGGCGAAGTTCGTGGCGTATCCCGAGCCGAAGACGATACCGATCGAGAACATTCTCGGCCAGACCGAACAGACTCCTTCAGCCGGATATTTGGAGTTCACATTGAATGGAGTTCCGGCGCGGCTGGACTCGGTTCCCGAAGGCGACACTCTGTTCCTGATTTTCCGTGACAAAACGGCGGGCAAAACCACCTACGGCGCGGGCCGCTTCCTGAATACGGAAATGCCAAAGGATGGCGCCGTGGTGCTGGACTTCAACCAGGCGTACAATCCGCCCTGCGCCTTCACGCCGTACGCGACTTGCCCGCTCCCTCCGCCCCAGAACCGGCTGGCGGTGCCCATAGAGGCGGGCGAGTTGAAGTACGGCGACCACTGAGGCCCGAGGCATAACGGCACGGACGACCCGGGACCATCCGCCGGTTGGACGCGCCTCATACGGCCGCAATCCGGGAAAATGCGAATTTCGGTGCAAGGTGTTACTGTTTCCTGGTATGAGAACAGCGTTGTACGGGCGGATCGTCTTTGGCGCGTCTGCGGTGCTGTTCGGCGTCATCGCACTGATGTGGCACGACTCTGACACCTGGCAAACCCTGAGTCAGATCTGGAGCCTGCCTTTTGGAACCATCGTCGGCGGGTGTCTCATGATCGCTCAAATTGCCGGTGGGATTGGGATGCAGTACCCGGGGACCACGCGTTTGGCGTCGATCTTTCTCGGCGTCGTCTATTTGCTTTTCTCCCTGGCCTGCATCCCTGACATCGTTGCCGCACCCGTCATATATGAGCATTACGGGAGCTTCTTCGAACAGTTTTCCTTACTCTGCGGTGCGATTGCCCTGTACGCTGCAACCGAGGCAAATGCAGCACGGGCGGCAGCGTTCGGCATAGTGGCGCGCCTTGGACTCGGAGTCTGCGCGATTTCATTTACGCTAAGTCAGATAGTGTATCTTCCACTGACAGCCGACCTGGTTCCAAAGTGGATTCCGCCAAACCAGACTTTTTGGGCGATAGTCACGACGATCGCTTTCGCACTCGCGGCGATTTCCATTCTCATTAATCGCCTGGCACGGCTTGCGATTCGCCTGATGACCCTCATGCTGGCACTCTTTGGCGTGTTGGTTTGGGTTCCGCGCCTGATCGCTCACCCGGAAGCCCATCTGAACTGGTCCGAATTCGGCTTGACTTTCCTCATTACCGGGGCCGTCTGGATGGTCAGTGATTTGACGTCTTTCTGATTCAGGCGTGTTTGCGCGCTGCTTAATCGCGTTCGGCCGCGGGTGTCGCCGATGGGTCGCTCCATCGCATAACTTGCCGACAACAAGGTGTAAGTCCAGGATTTGCAGCGCGGCCGCGTGCGGTCCCGCAGTTCGCCGCAGGGTGCGGCGAGCGAAATCAGGCTATGATGAACCAGCAAGTCCACGAGCACGACTGAGCCGCCGGTTTCCACGTTGAATGTCCCAATTAACGAAGGAGCGAAATGCAGATCCGGCTCGGTTATGAACTCGTTTACAACTTTCCGCAGCCCACGCCAATGATTCTGGCGTTGAACATCCACTACTCGCGAGCATCGGACATCATCATTCCGGATTTCCTGACCACCGATCCTTCCGCGCCGATTGGCGGGTATCGCGACGGCTTCGGCAACTGGTGCACCCGGGTGGTGGCGCCTGCGGGACGCTTCCGGATTAGGACCGATGCGCTCATTCGCGATTCCGGCCAACCCGACGCGGTTTTTCCCGACGCCCAGGAGCATGCGGTACAAGATCTGCCCGAAGAAACTCTGGTGTTCCTGCTGGGCAGCCGTTACTGCGAGACGGATCTCCTGTCGCAGGCAGCGTGGAATCTCTTTGGGCAATCGCAGCCGGGTTGGGCGCGCGTGCAGGCGATTTGCAACCATGTCCACAACCGCATCGCATTCGATTATCAGCAGGCGAGCGTGACCCGCACCGCCTGGCAAGCCTTCAACGAGGGAATCGGGGTCTGCCGCGACTACGCGCACCTGGCGATCGCCTTCTGCCGCTACATGAACATTCCGGCGCGCTATTGCACGGGCTACCTGGGCGATATGGGGACGCCGCCGCCGTATGCCGTGGGCGATTTTGCCGCGTGGATGGAAGTGTACCTCGGGGGCGCCTGGCGCATCTTCGACCCCCGCAACAACGTGCCGCGCATAGGACGGGTTCTGCTGGCGCGGGGGCGTGACGCTTCGGACGTCGCGATCGCCACAACCTTCGGCCCGAACACGCTGGAAAGCTTTCTGGTGTGGGCCGACGAGGCGACGGAGAACTCCTAAACATGTCCCTTTGGACGGTGCGCCATCTTACGGTTTATCGATACTCCGAGCCCGTGGAGCCTGGCGAGCACCGGATGATGTTCCGGCCGAGAGAAAGCCACGACCTCCGGCTGCTTGGATCGAGCCTGGAAATCACTCCGCGGCCGGCTTCTGTTCGCTGGCTTCACGACGCTTTCGATAACTCGGTGGCTGTGGCAACCTTCGATGGTCCCACCGCGGAGCTTCGTTTCGACAGCAGCGTGACGCTGGAACATTTTGAAGACCCGATGCCGGAGTACCCGCTGGAGGAATATGCGAGGACCTGGCCTTTTTGTTATTCCCATGAGGAACTGCCCAACCTGGCGCCGGCACTGGTCAATCAATACTCGAAGGAAGGTGTTTTCGACTGGGTGAGCCAGTTTCCGGAACCTTCGGGGGTAACCGGAACAATGGATCTTCTGCGGGCGATGACGCTGGGAATCCGCCGGGACTTCCTTTATAAGCGGCGCACGGAAAAAGGCGTGCAGAGCCCGGGTGAAACGTTGCGGCGCCGTTCCGGAAGCTGCCGGGATTTTGCGGTGCTGATGATCGAGGCGGCGCGGTCGATCGGCCTGGCCGCGCGCTTCGTGAGCGGATACATCTTCGTCCCGGGCGCGGATTCCGGCATAACAAACGGCGCCGGTTCCACGCACGCATGGATGCAGGTGTATTTGCCGGGCGCGGGCTGGATCGACTTCGATCCGACGAACAGCATTGTCGGGAACCGCAACCTCATCCGCGTGGCCGTGGCCTGGGATCAACGGCAGGTTCTTCCGTTATGGGGCACGTACGCCGGCGAGGCTTCCTCGTTTCTCGGTATGGAGGTGACTGTGTCCGTCCGCGAGACCGCGCAGTGACCCGGATACTTCGCCCGCGGGGAAGAGGCCGATTCGTCATCTTTTGCGATCACGCCAGCAACCATATTCCGGAGGAGCTGGAAAACCTGGGCTTACCGCCATCGGAACTGGCGCGCCACATTGCCTGGGATCTCGGGGCTGCCGGAGTGAGCGCCGAGCTGTCGGATATCTTTGACGCCCCGGCTATTCTATGCGGCACGTCCCGCCTGGTCATCGATAATAATCGTCAACTCGACCACCGCGATCTGATTCCCGAAGTAGCCGATGGCACCGCAATTCCCGGCAATCGGGATCTCAGTGACGCCGCCAGGCAGTTCCGCATCGAACGATGGTTTGAACCCTATCACGCGGCCGTTGAAGCGGTGATCGCGGATCGCGAGGCGCGAGGGCAAACTTCCATTGCGCTCTCCATTCACTCGATGACCGCATGTCTGGCCGGAAAGGTCCGGCCCTGGCAGATCGCCCTTTCCAGCCACGACGACCGCACGCTGGCGGAACCAATACTGGAGGCTTTGCGCGGCGGCGATATCGTAGTGGGGGACAACCAACCGTACAATCTGGATCCGGCCGTGGATTTCAGCACTCCGTTTCACGCAATTCGGCGAGGCATGCCCTATCTTCAGGTTGAGTTCCGCCAGGACGAAGTCGCTGACACGATGGGACAGATCAAGTGGGCCCGATGTCTTGCCGCGGCATTAGCACGTTTAGCAGCACTCCCCGTGCGCGCGCTTACTAACGAATGAATGTAGCGGCGCGCGCAGCAGCGTGCAGCCATCGAACCAGCGTTACCTGGTGATATCGGATAGGCCAAGTTCGTACCTTTGTCCGGTCTCCGGGCGTTCGGGCAGGCGCACGAAATCCGTCCACTTCAGGAAAGAACACGCGAGAATGCTTATCGCCTCGTTCGGCCTATACCAGCGGAAGCAGAGGCCTTATGCGTCCAATGGAAAAAATCGATTGGCGGCGGGGCCGCCCGTTCATTTAGATTGGTGAGTGCACCCGTAGTGTGGGCCAAGAAACGCAAATGCAAACGCCACAGGCCGTGAGGGATGACCTCTTTCGCGGTTATCAGACCGGAGCCTTCTTTGACGAGATGTTCGCCGGGGAGGGCGAACTGCGCCCCCATTACGCGCCCCTGCACGAAGAACTTGCCAACATGCTTCCGGCTGAGTTCGAAGAACGCCGCCGCCTGGCCGATTCGGCATTCCTTCTGCAGGGCATCACCTTCACGGTTTACAACGACGGACAAGGCACGGAGCGGCTGTTCCCCTTCGATCTGGTCCCGCGCATTCTGCCGTGGCACGAGTGGGATGTCATCGAGCGCGGTTTGTCGCAGCGGGTGATGGCGCTGAATCTATTCCTGCAGGACGTCTACGGAGCGCAGCGCATCCTGAAGGACCGCGCCATTCCGAGGTCGCTGGTGTATTCGTGCCGGCATTTCCGCCGCGAAATGATCGGCGTGGAAGTGCCGCGCGGCATCTACACGCACGTCGCCGGCATCGATCTGATTCGCGACTCGCGCACCGGCGACTTCCTTGTTCTTGAAGATAACGTGCGTACGCCCAGCGGCGTTTCTTACGTGCTCGAGAACCGTCTGGTGATGACCCGCATGTTCCCGCGAGCCTTCCAGGTTTATGAAGTGATGCCGGTGGATCACTATCCGCTGGAGCTGGCGCAGATTCTGCGCTCGCTTTCTTCGAGGCCATATGATCCGGTGGTGGTGGTGCTCACGCCCGGCATTTACAACAGCGCGTATTTCGAGCACAGCTTTCTGGCGCGGCAGATGGGCGTCGAACTGGTGGAGGGGCGCGATCTCATCGTCGACGGCGACATCGTTTACATGAAAACCATCCGCGGCCTGACGCGCGTGGACGTGATCTACCGCCGGCTCGACGACGAATTCCTGGACCCACTGGCGTTTCGGTCCGAATCTCTGCTGGGCGTGCCGGGCCTGATGGGCGCATACCGGGCGGGCAACGTCGCGCTGGCCAACGCGATTGGCAATGGCGTGGCCGACGACAAGGCCATCTACGCCTACGTGCCCGATTTCATTCGCTACTATCTGGGCGAAGATCCCATCCTTCAGAACGTCGAGACGCGTATTTGTTCGCGGCCTGACGACCTCGCTTACGTGCTGGAACATCTGGAGGAGCTGGTGGTGAAGGCGGTCGGCGAATCAGGCGGCTACGGCATGCTGCTGGGGCCTTATTCTACCAGCGCGATGATCGAGGATTTCCGCAAGCGACTGATTGCCGATCCGCGCAATTACATCGCCCAGCCGGTGATCTCGCTCTCGCGTGTTCCCGCTTACGACGCACCCGCTTCGAAGATGGCCGGCCGGCACGTGGATCTGCGTCCTTACTGCCTGTTCGACGGTGAGAAAGTGATCATCGTGCCCGGCGGACTAACGCGCGTCGCGCTGAAGCCTGGCTCGCTGGTGGTGAACTCATCGCAGGGCGGCGGCAGTAAGGATACGTGGGTGCTTCGAAGGGGCAGCGGAGAATAACCATGCTATCGCGTATTGCCGAATCGCTGTTCTGGATGGCCCGCTACATGGAGCGAGCCGAAGATACCGCCCGTCTGCTCGACGTCCACTACCACATGCTGCTGGAGCACTCGCCGCAATCGTACCAATTGCGCTGGGAAGCGATTATCGCCATCAGCGGGGAGACCGATCGCTTTTTCAAGGTTTATCATGAGGCGACTCCGCACAATGTCTTCGAATTTCTCGGCTTTCGCGATGACAATCCAAACTCCGTCCTCACCTGCATCAATCACGTGCGGGAAAATGCGCGGACCATTCGGGACCGCATCTCGCGCGAGATGTGGGAAGACATCAACAGCCTGTATCATCGATTGCGCGGATTCCGGCCCGAGACCGAGATCGCCGTCGGACCGCATCGTTTCTGTAACGAGATCAAGTTCGGCAGCTTTCGTTTCCACGGGGTGACCGACGACACTTTGCCGCATGACGAAGGCTGGCAGTTTCTGAAAGCGGGACGCTCACTCGAACGCGCCGAAACGACAGCACATATTGTCGACGCCGAATACCATCAGCTTCTCACCAGCCCCTCTTCGGAGGCGGATGTGAACAACCACCAGTGGATGGCGGTGTTGCGGTCGGTGGCCGCTTATGAGATTTACCGCCGCGAATATCATGGGCGCATCGAACCGGAAAAGGTCGCCGAACTGCTCCTGCTTCATGCGCGCCATCCACGGTCCGTCCGCTTCAATATCTCCACACTGCACACGGCTCTGCAGGCCATCAGCGGATCGGGTCCGGACAGCTACGCCACGGAAGCCGAACGCCTCACCGGCAAGATGCACGAGAGCCTGCTCTACGACCGCATCGAAGACGTGTTCGCACGCGGCCTGCATTCGTTCCTCACGGATCTCGAAAAGACCTGCCGTGTTATCGGGGAGCAGATTGCCCGGAGTTATTTCTACTATGCGGTGGTCGCCTGAATGAACCGCTACCGGCTGGTCCACGTAACCGAGTTTCAATACGACGGCGTCGTATCGGAAAGCTATAACGAGCTGCACCTGCGCCCGCGACAGGATGACGGGCAGAGTTGTCTTTCGTTCCGGCTGACGACGGAGCCCGCCGCGTCAACTTCGTATCACGTCGATTACTTTGGCAACTGGGTTCATCGCTTCAATGTATCGGGCCAGCACTCGCACCTGCATATCGAAGCGGATTCCGTGGTCCTGGTTCATCAGCCGAATGTTCTGCCCGAGAAAAGCCTCTCTCTGGCTGAATTCGACGCGATGGCGGAGGAGCTCGATGAGTATTACGATCTGCTCGCGCCCAGCCAGTACGCTCCGCATGTCGAGCTGCTGCGCGATATCGTCAAGGGCGCCGAACAGGACAGCGAAGGAAGTCTCGCCGGTTTTGTGCGTGCGGCAACGGATCGAACGAAGGCGGCGTTCCGGTATGAGAAGGGCGCGACGCACGTGCATTCGTCCATTCTGGATTCGCTGGCCAGCGGCGCGGGTGTCTGCCAGGATTTCGCGCACATACTGCTTGCCGTGGTGCGCATGCGCGGTGTCCCTGCGCGTTACGTGTCGGGTTACCTTGTGCCGCGGCGTGCCGCCGAAGGGGGCAGTAATCTCGAGGAAGTGATCGGCGGACAGGCCTCGCACGCGTGGGTAGAAGTGTTTCTGCCTAGCTCGGGGTGGATCGGCATGGATCCGACGCTGGGGCGAACGGTCGGTTTGCAACACGTCCGCGTGGCTTATGGTCGCGATTACGGCGACGTGCCTCCCGTGCGCGGTACATATAAGGGTCATGCCGGGCAGCAGCTTTCGGTGGACGTGCGGGTACGCCCCGCGCTTGACGACGAGGGCACCGAGCATC
>Ga0187863_10004462_pt1 | contig 9984 bp, 18 predicted proteins | sample June2016WEW_11_1_FD_132975 | JGI IMG/M metagenome (GOLD analysis project Ga0187863, IMG submission 132975) | Peatland microbial communities from SPRUCE experiment site at the Marcell Experimental Forest, Minnesota, USA - June2016WEW_11_10 | ecosystem: Environmental > Terrestrial > Soil >...
CAGAAGTATTCAAATCGCGCCGGGCCCCCGCTCTCCGGTGCGTATGCGAATGACTTCATCCAACGACGATACGAAAATTTTTCCGTCGCCGATCACGCCGGTTCGCGCGCCTTCCAAAATCGCATCCACCACCGGATCCACCAGCTCCTCCACCACCGCGATGCTCACGAAGATCTTCGGCAGAAAATCCACGGTGTATTCAGATCCGCGGTAAGTCTCGGTGTGGCCTTTCTGCCGGCCAAAGCCGCGCACTTCCGATACGGTCAGGCCCGTCACTCCCAGCGCGGTGACGCGCAGCTTCACCTCATCCAGCTGGGAAGGTCTGATAACGGCATCAATTCGCTTCATTTGTGCCCGCTCCTTTTCGTCTGGAACCGAAAACCCGCCGTATGCAACTAGGTATGGAACCTACTAGCGCTTCATCAGTCAAATCAATAACGGTGATGGGATGCATCACTATCACGAGAAGGGCACTGCGTTCAAGAAGCTGCCGCTGAGCTGACGGCTATTTACGGAATGAGATCGCGCAATTCCGGCGAATTGCGCCCTGTGAAGTTTTTAAATGCCGCGAATCTCGCCGAAACTTGGATAGAATGTCCGAGGCGCAGCAGATGCGGCCCTCGGAATCCGAAAATGATCACTCTCATTTCCATAATTGTTCTGGGTTTTTTCCTGGGCATGCGCCATGCCACAGACCCAGATCACGTGATAGCGGTCACCACGATCGTCAGCCGCCAGCGCAGCATGCGTCACGCCGCGGTGATTGGCGCGCTGTGGGGCGTGGGGCACACCATCACGATTTTTCTGGTGGGTTCGGCCATCATCCTTTTCGGAGTTGTGATTCCGCCGCGGCTGGGCCTGACGATGGAGTTAAGCGTGGGTCTGATGCTGATCCTGCTGGGAATTCTGAACCTCTCGGGCTTTACGCGTTGGATCACGGAAATGTTTACGCCCGCGGGTGGCGCTCCACACGCGCACGTGCATCCCCATGTGCACGGAGACTACATCCACACTCACCCGCACGCGCACGAACCCGAAAAACATGGCCACGCCGAAGAAGCGACCCCGGTCGGCTGGATGGATCGCATTTTCGGACAACTCGGCCTCTATCAAGCCGTACGGCCGCTGCTGGTCGGCCTCGTGCACGGCCTCGCTGGCTCGGCTGCGGTTGCGTTGCTCGTGCTCACCACTATTCGCGATCCTTATTGGGCGATTGCCTACCTTCTTGTCTTCGGTGTTGGCACGATTGCCGGCATGATGATCATCACCACGGCGATCGCATTACCGTTCAAATATTCCCAGCAACGATTTGCGCGCTTCAATCGCGCTCTGCAAGTTGCTTCCGGAGTCATAAGCCTGGCTTTCGGGATCTTCATCGTCTACAAAATGGGTTATGTAAACGGAATGTTCACCAGCCATCCGAATTGGACGCCAGAATAACCGCCGATACCCCAATCTAAAAGCTGTTCGCTGAGAGTAGAACTGCGACCGCGATTCACGGCGGCATCCCTAATCACATTTTCACGGGCGTCCCTTGACTCGCAACACATTGCCATTTTCCCTTCGGCATCTTCACCCGTAGGTCGGTCCAGCGCTCATCGGCGGTGAAAGGCTTTCCCGACTCGTCGATGCCTCTACTCCTGAATTCTCCAGTCGCAACAGCCACGTTGCCGTAAACGTGAACCTGCACGTCGCTGTATTCAGCGCTATCGTATTTCGTCGCCTTTTCCGTTGCCAACATCCCTGCGTTGTCGGTGAATTTGCCTTCGCTCGAAGTATCGACGAACTTGTCAGCCAGCGGCGGTGCGATCAGGTCAGAATTGTTCGTCTTTTGCGCTTCAAGCCATTTTTGCTCGAGCGCGGCAACCACATGCTCGGTTCCAGCGGTTTTGGAGGTCTGTGACCACACAGCGCTGACCGACAAAACCACGGCCATCAGACCCAATGCCGGGAGGTTTTTCATGATGCGTCTCCTTCGTTGCTTCGAGTTTTTTTGGAAACCGATCCAGACTGCGCTAGCGGGGGAGGCTTAAGGAATTACCTCAGCCTGTTGCTTGACCTCGTGGGCCTGCGTTTCTTCCGCGCCTCCGCGAACTGTCTTCAGCCCGGCGCGATGGGCAAGATCATAGCACCGGCGTCGCGTCAGTGTAGATCATTCGCGCAAACGTGGAGGTTCTACCGCAGCACCTGCAATGGATTTCGGTAATCGTGCCGGAGACGTGCAAAATAGGGCGCAAAACGAAAAGGCCGGGCGCCTGGGCCCGGCCTTCAGAGTATCAAATTGGTTGCGGGGGTTGGATTTGAACCAACGACCTCCGGGTTATGAGAAGTCAGGTCTAACCCTAAAGCCTGTTGATGGTGCGTCGCTTATAACCCAAATCGGCTATTTGAGAGCCATAGGGGCCGGATTTCGGCCCCTTAACGGCCCCCAAAAACTGCGCACCCCGAGAATCACGTTCTGAATCCACCGGAATGACTGCCAGAGATTTATCATGACTCCCACGCCGGGAAAGCTTCTGCTGAAGTGGTGATCTGACCCGAGTTCACATGACCGCCAGGTTTCAGGGCGTCGCTCGCTCGGCGGTTTCACGCAGGCGATTCACACGAGCTTGCTCGGCTACTTTTGGCAACTGTGCCCTTCATCAATGCGACTTAGTCGCTCCGGCAGGTGCACCGGATTTCCCCCGGTAACGGGTCCCCTTTTTTCGTACTTAGCGTGAATGCGAATCTGAAAAAATTGCCTTACCAAATGTATCGGTACTCTGCATGACGAGCAGGAGGATTCGTCGCAAAAACCACACGTGCGATAACGCGACCCAATTCCTTCTCGGTTCTTGCGAAATTGGGCAAGCGTCGGAATGGGTGCAGCATCCGTTCGCCTTGAATCATCTTCGTGAAGTTTCGGATGCTTCAAGCAAACTCCGAGATGTTGCGACTCATCCTCCGATCCGAATTTATACGCATGACGCGACTGGGATATCCGAAATAGCACGGATTGACCACTCACGGCCACGTATTAGAGAGTTGCGCTCAAACCTCTCGCCGATTCGTGTTTCTCCGAGCGCGAATGGGTGACTTTCCAACGAGACGTAGCGGCGATTGCACTCGCAGCTATGAAGTTCTGCGGCCACGTATAAATTCGAGTTGACGCCGGAACTGAAGCCAGTCGGAGGCACACGTGCGAGAAAAAATCATCGTTCAGAAGGTGGGCGAGCCTGATTCGTCTTTGGCTCCAATAGGACTTGCGCTCGTCTTGGCCAAATTGATAGTAAGAGCGGAGCAGAACATATTGAAAACGCTCCGCCGCCAACTTCGACAGTGATCTTAGTCCAAAAGATCCATTCAGGCCAAACCTCTTGCTCAGTCGTATTCCGGAATCGTGCGACTCGATCGATGAGCGTTTGATCGTTGCTCGCCGCCGTCGTTCGATTTCGCGGAGGATTTGAATGCTCATCGGCGAAAAGTTGAAAGCTTTACGAGAAAAGAAAAATATGTCCCAAGCCGACATCGAGAGGCGCACGGGGCTCCTCCGCTGTTACATTTCGCGCGTCGAGAACGGTCACACTGTCCCAGCCATCGAAACTCTCGAAAAGCTGGCTCATGCAATGGGCGTACCTTTGTATCAAATATTTTACGACGGAGAGAAGCCACCCGCTCCGAATTCTCCCAAGTTCGATGACGGTGGTTGGGGCTGTTCTGGTCGGGACGCACAAACCCTTGGCAGATTTCGCAGACTGCTGAAACGGACAACCGGGCCCGACCGACAACTTTTGTTCTGCATCGCGCAGAAAATGTCGGAAAAGAAACACCGCCCGAACCGAAGAACCCAGGACTAAAAACGGAACGAGAGTCTGCGAATCTTGCTTCGTGAAAGAATCCCGGTGCCCAGAGGGCGTTTGGCCGAACTAACCGATCCGTTAGCTCGCGAGGCGGCGCGCCTGATGTGGCCGTCTCGCGCGTTCCATCCGAGTTCGAGCGTGAGGAGCCTGACTCAGCAAAGGGCCCGGAGGAGCGAATTCGCGCTCGCTCGGCATAGGCTGAATTGCCCGCAAGAGGCCAACGGCTTCGGCAATGTGTGCTTCGGCCAGTAGAACTTGAGCGACCGAGCGCCGAGTGCCTGTATGTTCCACGCGACGCCGCAGATCCGTCATCACGCTCGTTAGCGCGTCTGCGGCAAGTCGAATAAAGAAGGACTCGTCGGGCGGCGCAGACACATCGCGCCTGACAGTTGCAGGCCTTCGCATCGGCAGCCTCCTCGCCTCGCCATTGGCTGGAGCAATGGTAGCCTTGAATGGTCGTCAGTGCTCGGGACGTCAACCAAAAGAAAACGGCGGCCTAAGGTTTGCTGCCGTTAGAGCGGAGCTGTCTGGAGTCTGACGGATGCACGCGGGAGGACTGGTAATACTAGAACTATGCTTGTATCGTCAATTCGTAATGACCGCGCCGCGCATCAGCATTAATACCGAGGCACGGAACGGATCGAATCGCAACATTCGCGAGTTGCGTCGAATTTATCTGGTCTCTCTTTGTTCCGACGCCGCCTTGGACAACTCTTCCAACGCTCCGTCGACGAGCCCAGATGCCATAATCAAGCGGGAATTTGCTTTCGAGTTGCGGCTGTGCTCGATGATCCCACTCAGGTCTGATCTCAGAACGCGAATTTTCTGGACCAATTCGGCAAGGCGCGTTGCGTCAGGATAATGCTTTGAGTCCGCTATGCTTATTTGCCCATCCTTCTTCCTTCAGCACAAGTACATACGTGAATCTAGGTTGGAGTTGGATGGTCCAGTTTTGACGGAGTGTACCAGCGCCGCCCGATTTCGGCAATTCCTGTAACGCCGCAATCGGGAGTTAGCTCGCCACATCCGTTCCCAAACCATGATTTCTCGCAGCGTACAGCGTATAGTGGCGGCATATACCACCCTTGGCTGAAGAGATACGAAAATGCAAGAAGAAGCGTGGATCAGGACACTTGAAGACGGCAGAAAAGTTAAATTTATTTACCTAGAATTGCCCGACCATGGGGCGTTTATCACTGCTCAGCTTGCAGGGAATGAGGTCGTCTATTCCGTCGTATTGACCAAGGCAAGAATCCCGCTCAGTCGTGAAGACGTCGAAAGCCATTTCAAGGGGGAGCTTTGTAAGAAGTGATACAGCACACTTCTAAATGTGGCCTCAGTTGCCAGAATTAAATCGGAAGCACTCGGCTCGATTGGTGCGCTGGCGAGCAGACGCCGTGCCACCGGGACCGTCATACTTGGCCGCTAGCTTGAATTGAACTGCTCAGGGCTGGCAGGTGACTTGCGATGACAGGACATGTCAGTCGATTCCCGAAGGAGCGGATCGGAGAGGCTCTAATTGACTGGGAGGAGCGCGAGTTGATGAAGAGGGCCAAGAAATTAGGCGTGAGAACAAAGCCAATTAGAAAGAAAGCCCACCGTCCCTAACGTTCAGCACCTGAGTTTCCCCGCCCCGAGACCAAGAAGGTGATGTTTAATCGCGCAGGACAACGCTCAGAAGCGAGGTATTGATATGCAGGCCGCCGTTGTATTTGATGAACCCGAGCTTTCTAAATTTGTTCATGAAAAAATTGACCCTTGAGCGCGTGGTACCCACCATCTCCGCCAGCGTTTCCTGCGAGACCTTCGGCAGAACTCGCTGCGGCTCATCCTCCGTGCCGTAGCGGGCCAGTAGCAACAGCGTGCGTGCGAGACGCTTCTCGCTGGAGTTAAACAGCTGATCGACCAAATCTTCTTCGATGCGGATGTTGCGCGAAAGCATATAAGCGATGAATCGGTCGGAAAACACGTGCTCACTGTGCAGGACACGGACCATTTCCTTCTTTTCGATGACCAGCGCGGTAGTCGGCGTGACCTCTGTCGCCGTCCCTATGCGGATCGGTTGACCGGCGAGGCAACCTTCGCCGAAAAAATCGCCCGGTCCCAAGATCGCCACCACTGCTTCCTTGCCAGTTTCATTGACGACGGAGAGCCTCACGCCGCCTTTTTGGATGTACAGCACATCCTGGGCGGGATCGCCCTGCGAGAATATCTCTTCCTTTTTCCGAAACTCTCTGACCCGCCTCGCCAGTCCTGCCGAATCGAGGAACGCTTGAAGATCGAAAGCAGGCTTCTGCGTGGGTTTCGTTGTGGACCTGATCTTGGACGAAGTCTTGACTGCTTGCATAACAGAACTTCTACTGTACCACGTCACCATAATCATGAGGCTCGTAACAATCCTGTCGGTCGGAATAAATGCGGGTGCGTGAAAGATTTCGACGCGACAAAACACTAAAACCGCAACCACGAGCGACCAGAGAAATCACAATTTCAAGGTGTCCACAATGGGACAGTCTTTAAGAGGCAAAACCACTAGGCTTCGCACTCACTTCGGACTCCACGAACTGGCGTCGGCCGGGAGGGTGCGTATGTACGACCTGGAGCAGGCTATGTCTTGGAAGCAGCCTTTTCTGCAAGCGCTTGAAGAGTCGGATCGCCAGAAACTCGGCGAACTGGTTTATGCCTCGGAACGTGCAATATTCCTTCGCCAGCAGGAGCTGAAAAATTCTTCCGACCATCATGAAGAGCGGAGCGAGATGAGTGTGGCCGAGGTGGCTCTGCAAACTATCAGAACTCACAAGCTTGGCTGTCTTGGTTAATTGCGACGGCGGTCGTCGTTGGCAGTGACGGTAATCTCAACGTGAGCGCCCTTCTTGAGTTTTACGTCGTCGCCGTGTTCGTCAGTTAACGTATTTTCGATGCGGATATCTCGATACGGGCGGGCCGCCCCGGCGACGGCAATCTGTGCTTTTTCCGGTAGGTTCGTGCGGGGCGAAGGGATGATTTTCTTGACGGCTCCAGGCATGGTCGTGCTTGGCCGCTCTATAGTTCGCGCGGTATCCAGATTTAGTTCCGCTATCCTAGCGGACCTCGCCACGCGCGGTTTCGCCATTTCGTTCTTCACGTCGGCACGTGTCGCAGTTCTTGATTTCTTCTTACCGTTCTTTTGCGGCATAGACTGATAATGGCATCGAGACGGAAGTCATGCAGTCCCATTTCGCACAGTTGCGAAATATTCGGCCGATTCACGTCAGCAGATCACTGCGGCGGTCGTTTGACTTGGACCTGGCGCCTGGCGCAACGTTGAAACGGCCAACTACCAACGCCCGCCCGGACCACCGTGTGCAGTCACTCCACGAGGGACGTAGCCGCCGTGTATTCCGTCGAATCAAAGTCTGATCATAGGAATCTTTAGCACGAGCGTCCGTGCAGTTGTGAACAGTTATCGGTGTCCGTCGCTTGTAAAATAGCGAATCGAGGGAAGCGGGGCGACACTTCTGCGGCCGAGTCAACCACTTTCCTTCTGACTTGGGAGAATTCAGATGGAAACTCTAGCGACCCTTGTGCTTCGGTTTATTGTCCCGCCGCAGTTGATTGTCGCGTCGGCGATGTCCGTCACGGTGTATCTCGCGCTTCCTGGTTCCCTTTTCACCTTTCGTTCCATCGCAAGTGGTCTTCACGCAAGCGCGAAGAGAGTTCGAGCGTAGTCGGTGTTTGGAATTCAGATCCTTACGAAGCAGGGAATACTCGCAAGCTACCGGACGGGCTAAGTGATCACGAGCAGTCGTGAGAAAAAAGCTTAAACAGGAGGTAGTTATGCAACAGCCGGCGGCCTTTTTCGTCTGCAGTCAGTGCGACGCTGGATACGATTCACCTAGTTCGCTGAACGCGCACAAGAGCAGATCTCATCGTGGTAGCTGCTCAGATCAGCGATTGCAGCGGGAGAATGGTGCATCGGGAGAGATCTCCAAACCTCAATCCAGACAGCGGACCTCGCCCGATGACGAAACCGACGCGACCGATTTGTTCCGTTGAGGATTCTAGTGTTCCGTGATTGCTCGCCCAAATACGGAACGTAAGACTATGAGTGGCAAGTTTGGATCTTTCACCTCGGCCATTTGACCAACGCAATGACGGACACCATCGCAGAAAGTCACAGCGCGACTGCCCTCATGATGGCTGCGACGCTCGTCATGGCCGCCGGCTTTTTCGACTTGGTAGATGGAGCGGCGTCAGGGAATCTCCTGCTCTTTATCGCAGGCATCCTGTTCTCTTGCTCGGGTGTCTTGTCGTTTGATCTCTGGAGGCAAAATTTACGCTGACCGGTTTGAAAAATTATGGGAAGCGACAACGAAGCAGTCCAGGACATCTGTGGGAAATGCGATGCTGAGATCGATCGACGTCGTCGAGTCGATTTCACGCTGAAAGACGGAACGAGAGTGTGTGAATCTTGCTTTGTGAGAGAAACGCGTGGGCCTACGCGCCGATTGCTTTGTTCTTTGCAGCTCACGCCCGCTAACTCGGTGCACGGCACACCTAGTTTTCCTGGGTACTCATTCGCCTTTTAGGAGTGACGAGCTGAAACACCACGGTCTGCGGACGCAGCCATCGCACGCTTGGGTTTATTGTTAGCGTTTGGTTCACGGTTGGTCCCTTTTCCAACGAATTGCGGTCGGAATTTGTACTCGGTCCCGAAGAACAGAAGCAAATTGCAATGCGGGCATCTCGGATGGTGATGGCCGGGAATCTCGAGAATGGCGCGGAAACAATTGGGGCAGCAAGGCCATATCCGGCCGTCGCATTCTGGGCATGCTGATGGTGGATCCTTGGAGTGCCCCGCCGACTCCTCTTCAAGCTCGAAAATGAAACCGCACTCGTACCGCACGCAAATGGCATATTCCGCCGTATCGTGCCTCCAAGGGAGGGCTCGTCTCTGGAAACGAGATGGGTGAAAGATAGGCCGTTCCACATATCTGCGTCTATTCGCAGTACTACGTACCGTGGTCGTCAGTGGAAGTCTCAAGCTAGGAGAGCTCGTGATCTCGGGGGCCTGTAAAAATCAACGGAAACGAATGTCATGAGCCAGGCTTGGACAATTCTTCCAATGCTTCGCGGAGAAGACTCGACACCAAAATCAAACGGTCGGTTACCTTTGATGCCCGCTTTGTTTCGTAGTGTTTGACTGTCCGACGGAGGTCCAGGTTCAATGCCCTAAGCTTCTGGATCAACTCGGTGAGGCGCGGTGCGTCCCCAGATGACCTTGGCTCCGCGATGCCCATTTGCCCGCCCCGCTGCCTTCAGCACAATCCCTGCACGTCTCCGGGTTCGGTCTGGGTGGACCAGTTATGACAAAGGATACGAGCGTCTCCCGAGTTTCGCAATGCTTGTATTGAGAAAACTGACTACTAAAATTGCTGCAAGCGTTCGGTAGAATCCCCCTTGAGTCCCGCATCGCGCCTCGCGTTTCTTTTGAGGCATCTTCTGTGCCACTCGCCTAGGACGTTGCGCGGATCTCAACTCTGTTTAACAGCTTCGAGCTGACAATCGGAATGCAACATTACGAGTATTTCCGAGCAGAGTCCGATATATTAGCCGCATGACGCGAACGAGAATTACAGCATTTTCTGCGCGCTTGAAGGATTATCCAGACGGCATGTCTCTGTGGGAAAAAGAAAGCCTTGCGGCAGAGGCGTTCCTTGCGTCTGAGAGGAAAGCAAGAAAACTATCGAAACGGAGAATCGCCCGGGAGCAGAAGCGGCACCAATGACACCAATCCAGCCATCGTCAACCTGCAACGCATTCGGAGTGTGCTTTATGGGACAGTTCTGCGCGTAGGTTGAGAGCAAGCTGTACTGACCCTTCCGTATTCGACGACTGTTTTACCGGAGGGTGTATGTACGCGTGCGAGAGAGCGACACCCCGCTTTAATTTCAATGTTCCCGCCAGAGTTCGCAGGCTCGACGAAAGCGGTTCCACGGAATATGCCATTGAGACTGCCAACCTCTCAGAAGGCGGCATGTATTTTTCCAGCGAGATTCAACTCGAAGTGGACACCCTCGTTCGGACTTATCTGGTAATGCCAGAGCAGATATTCGGAAAGCCCATCGTGCGGTGGTGCTGCGATGGGCGAGTTGTCCATGTTGGC
>Ga0187863_10004463_pt1 | contig 9984 bp, 11 predicted proteins | sample June2016WEW_11_1_FD_132975 | JGI IMG/M metagenome (GOLD analysis project Ga0187863, IMG submission 132975) | Peatland microbial communities from SPRUCE experiment site at the Marcell Experimental Forest, Minnesota, USA - June2016WEW_11_10 | ecosystem: Environmental > Terrestrial > Soil >...
CTTCAGCCTGCATGAAACGGGCACGTGCCGCATGGGAAATGATCCCAAGAATTTTGTAACCAACCGCTTTGGGCAGACGCACGATGTACCGAACTTGTACGTGTGCGACGCCAGCGTGTTTCTGAATTGCACGGACAAGACCACCACGATCAGCATTCTGGCGTTTTCGCTGCGCACCTCCGAACATGTGATGGAAAACTTCCGCCAGGGTGAACACAAGGCCGCGTGAACGACGAGCGCACTCCGGCCGCGGAAGCTTTGCCGCACGGCGGAGCGAGTGGAGGCCGGCTGCGCGAACTGGCGGCGCTGTTCCTCAAACTCGGCGTCATCAGCTTCGGCGGACCGGCAGCACACATCGCGCTGATGGAGACCGAGGTCGTCGGCAAGCGGCAGTGGATGACGCGGCAACAGTTTCTTGACCTGCTGGGCGCGGCCAACTTGATCCCCGGCCCCACTTCCACTGAAACGGCAATCAGCGTGGGCTTTGTGCGCGCGGGCTGGCCGGGGCTGTGCGTGGCGGGAGCGAGTTTCATTCTGCCGGCGGCGCTGATTACTGGGGCGTTTGCGTGGACCTATGTGCGCTTCGGGGCGTTGACGCAGGCTGTATCTATTCTCGCCGGAGTTAAGGCCGCCGTGATCGCGGTGATCGCGATTGCGATTTGGCGGCTGGGAAAAACCGCGGTCAAGAGCGTGCCGCTAGCGGCGCTGGGCGGGCTGGCGCTGGGGGCGTTTTTCCTGGGGGTGAATCCGATCGCGATTCTGTTTGGCGGCGGGCTGCTGGGCATGCTGGCGAGCCGGGCTTCGAACCTTCGCGCAGCCGCGCCTCTGGTGCTCTCGTCCGCGTTTCCGCCGAGAATCTCTCATGCTGCGGGGGCGTCGGCGTTATGGTCGCGCTCGTTGGGGGTGGTCGCGGTGGCGTCGGCCGCGACCATTGTGGCGCGGCCATCCGTTTACAGGATCGGGCTGTTCTTCCTGAAGGTGGGCGCTGTGCTGTATGGCGGCGGATACGTGCTGCTGGCCTTTCTGGAGCAGGGATTGGTACAGCAACAGGGGTGGCTGACGCATCAGCAATTGCTGGATGCGGTGGCGATCGGCCAGTTCACGCCGGGGCCGGTGCTGTCGACTGCGACATTCATTGGATACATCCTAGGCGGGGTGCCGGGAGCGGCGGTGGCCACGGTAGCAATTTTTCTGCCGTCGTTTTTCTATGTGGCATTGCTGGCGCCGGTGCTGTTTCGGTTGCGGCAGTCCGCGTGGATGGCTGCGTTTTTGGATTCGGTGAATGTGTGCGCCGTGGCCTTGATGAGCGGAGTCACGTTCCGGCTGGGGATGGATGCGTTGCGCGGCTGGCCGCTGCTGGGGATTGCCGTGGTCTCGCTGGGCGTGCTGCTGCGGTGGAAAGTGAGTCCGGCGTGGGTGGTGCTGGCGGGGGGAATCGCCGGGCTATTGTTGGCCACTTTGCGCTGAAAGTGCGACATCGTTCTCGATGGAGGTTGTTCGTTTTTTCTTCGCCTATCGTATGTTTTTGTGGTACATCTATTTGCATGCGAAAGGCCGTCAACCATCTCAAGAAATCGGACCCGATCCTATGCGCCATTATTGAGCGCGTGGGGCCATGCCGCATGGAGTTTGGAGAGCCGGAGTTTGCCGCCCTGGCGGAATCGATTGTTTATCAGCAACTGAACGGCAAGGCAGCGGCCACGATTTTCGAACGCTTCGCGGCGCTGGCGGGCGAACCGCTCACGCCGGAAGGTATTCTCAAGCTCAGCGATGAGCAACTGCGAGGCGTGGGGCTGTCGAAGCAGAAGTCGGCGTATCTGAAAGATCTGGCGGCGAAGACCGCGGCCGGTGCGCTCGATTTTGCGAGGCTGCCAGAGTTGTCGGATGACGAGGTGATCGAGCATCTGACGCAGGTGAAAGGCATCGGGGTGTGGACGGCGCATATGTTTCTGATGTTTTCGCTGCAGCGTCCGAATGTGCTGCCTACGGGCGATTATGGCGTGCAGATGGCCATCAAGAAACACTACAAGAAGCGCAAGCTACCTAAGCCGAAAGATATGGAGAAGATTGCGCGAGCGTGGGCACCATACCGGAGCGTGGCTTGCTGGTACATGTGGAGGAGTTTGGACATTAAGACCGTTTAGTTCACATGCAAAAGCTTCAACCACCGAGGGCACGGGGGATCACAGAGGAGAAAAACTATACTTCTTCTATCGTTCCCAATCTTTGCCGTCGACCATGCGTTTGATGCCGTCGCGGAGATGGGCTACGTGGAAATTGATCAGCAAACCTACGTTGCGGCCGCTCAGGCGGATGTAGGAAAGCAATTGCGCCTGGTGGACGGGATTAATGGCTTCGACGCTCTTGATTTCGATGATGACGAGGTCTTCGACGATCAGATCGATGCGATAGCCCAGATCGATGCACTCTCCGTCATAGATTACGGGGAGTCCTACCTGCCGCGCAACGGAGAGACCTTGTTTGCGAAGTTCGTGGGTCAGGCAGGCTTCGTAGGCGCTCTCGAGGAGGCCGGGGCCCAATTGCGAATGAACCTTCATCGCGGTTGTGATCACTGCGCCGGTCAGGCGGTTGATGCGCGGGGTGGCGATCACGGGCGAGGCTGCCATGTCAACGTTCTCCTCGATCGTTTTAGCACCTGTGGAGCGAGTTTCTCTGTGACTTTTGAACATCGATTTTGGGGGCTGCTTGTGCAAAACCCTTAACCACAGAGGGCACGGGGGATCACAGAGGAAGAACGTGCTCTTTCTCTGGCTCTTGCTTGGCCTCTGTGAACCTCTGTGGCCTCTGTGGTTAAATGGTTGCGATGGCTGATCTCAAGATTCGCGTGTTGGTGGCGAAGCCGGGGCTCGATGGGCATGATCGCGGGGCGAAGGTGATTGCCCGCGCGTTGCGCGATGCGGGCATGGAAGTTATTTATACCGGTCTGCGGCAGACGCCGGAGATGATTGTCACGGCGGCGCTGCAGGAAGATGTGCAGGTGATCGGGCTGTCGATTCTTTCGGGGGCGCATAACGCCATCGTGCCGCGTGTGATGGACCTGCTCAAACAGAACAAGATGGACGATGTGATCGTGGTGGTGGGTGGGATTATCCCCAACCAGGATATTGAGGGGCTGAAGAAGATTGGCGTGGCCGCGATTTTCCAGCCAGGCACGGCCATGGACGACATCGTTCAGTTCATTCGCACGCACGTGAAAGGGCCGGGCGTACCGGCAGCCGGCTAATGGCGGGGATCAGTTCTTCCCGCGCCCGCGAACTTCTTTCTAACACGGTCGGCCCGGTGCCGTGGTACTGGAAAACTTTTCCCGCGTTCCGCTCGCAGGCTGGGCAGAGGTTCGTGTGGGCCCATCATGGCGATGAAGGTCCGATCGCTCACCTGGTCACACTCGGTCTCGAGCAGGAACCGGACAAGGCTCGACTTGCGCTTAACACTTACTGCAGGCCATTTCTGGTGCCGCCGCATTTCGTCGGCATCTGGTGTCCGGAGGGGCGGAATATTCGGCTGGCCTGTTTTGATCCCGACCAACTGAAAGCGTTTGATCTGGCAGAGGTCGCGGGCTGGTTCAAGCCATCTGCCGACCGCATTTATTCCGGGACGGCTCCGGTTGCGGACTTCGAAGTGCCGGTAACGTTGGAGCCGGGCATGCACAAGATCGAAACGCCGGCGGAATTCGCGACGGTGGACGAGTTGATCGTTCCGAGCAGCTACAAGGCCTTGTCGAACGACGATCCGGCGTTTGCGTTGTTTGTTTTCTACCCGCAGGCGGGATTAGTGGAGGTATTGCCGCAGAAATGGTTTACCGCGGCTCAGTACCGAGTGGGGCAGCAATGGATTCCGCGCGCGGCGCGCGATCCGGAGTCGCACCGCATCGTCGGCGAATGCTTTGGGGTGGGAACGTTTCTGCTGGAAGAAGACGGCTGCCGATTGGCGGAATGGGTGGAAAGGACTTCGTAGCCGCGGAAGCTCTAGTGCAGCAGATAGCCCGGAGAACCGGGCAATAGACCGTCGACTTTTACCACTTTCACTCCGGGCTTCAGATCGCCGACATACACCAGGCTGATAGCGCCGGGAAGGACGCGGACGGCCTCGATCACCATGCCGAGCGAGGGAGAAACGAAAGGTTCGGCGTCGGCTTCGCCGCGAACCACCTGGGCCGTCCAGTATTGCTTGTACTCGCTTTCCGACTGGTTCAGGAACTTCAGCAGAGCGGCGCGTTCGCGACAGCCGGGGGCACGTACGACGATTTTGACAACTGCGCCGCTCGGCCAGGTGCGCTTCTCACCGTTCAACAGTTTGCGCAGGTCGCCTCGGGTTAGGTTCGTGGTGGGATTGTCGGGATAGACCACAACCGCAAAGTCTCCCTGAGCCACAGCCATCGGCGTAAAGGCCAGGACGGCCAGGACGGTGAGCAACAAGATCAAGATGGATCGTGCATTCATGTCGTGTCCCATTTAAAAAGTAAAGGAAACCTGGAGGTGCAAGCCATCCAGATCGGGCAGTCCCTCGCGCTGCGTGTGATCGAGCTGCGCTTTGAAAGCGATCCAGTCGTTGAAGTCGTAACGGGCGCCGAACGAGGGGCCGGCCCGCAAGCCTACATCGCTGAAGAGCGTGTTCCGCTGGGAGGCATTGATGTACTGGTAGCGGAGAAAGGGGCGCATACGTCCCCAACGCCGGGAGATCTGCGAGTAGAAAGCCGGCATATTGAACACGTGACCGGTTGCCAACTCGGTTTCGCGCATGAGGAAAACTTCATTGAGCGATTCAATTCCGTGCCCGACATAGACGACATAGGAGTTCAGAATGGTTTGACCAAAGCGGTCGGAGAGGGAAACCTCAGAGTCGCTGATTTTGTCGTGAAAGTAAGAACCGCCCACTTGGAGGCCCGTAACCCAGTCCGGTCGGGCGAACCACCCCAGGAGAACGTGATTGCCGTCGTTCTCATCGTTGAACGTTCCTAAACCATTGATGTCGGGCCGGATGGTGTCACTAGAGCCGTATTCGGCGACATAGTTCAAGGCGAATCTTCCCGAGGGGATGGTGCCGGTGAAAACAACGCCCACGGCCTGGGTGGGAAGGAGGCCACCATTGCGGGCATATTCCATGATGAGCGGGCGATCGGCAGTGGTTTGCAGCCAGGCCGCGCTGCGGAAGGCAGAGTTGTAATAGCCGATGTCGGTCTGGTAACGGCCAAAAGAAATTTTCAGGTGATCATTCATTTCGTACTTGAGCAGGGCCTGGCGCAGGTCGAGCTTGTAGCTCTGCGCGTCGGCTTCCTCAAAGGTGATATCGGCCAGCACGCTGGTCTTGTCGGTGAGCCTGGAGTGGAGAAACAGATCGAAGTCTCCGGTATAAAAGTTTCCGGCCGAGCCGCCCACGAAACCATAGGTAGCCAGTTCTGGCTGACGCTGATTAAGCGCCTGGTAGTCGAGTTCTCCGAAGCCACGCCATTGAATACCATGCACTTCGTGCATGGCTGTGGCCAGTTCTGGAGAAGATTGCGGTGGGGCTGCTTCCGCTGTGGCCGGGGATGTCTGGGCCGCAGGAGTTTCAGTTACGGGCGCGGCGGACGGGGCGGCGGGGACGGTAGCCGACCCAGTCGCGCGTTCCTGCTCGAGTTTCCTCACCTTCTCGCGCAGGTCGCTAGTCTCCTGCTGCAGGGCTTTCACCTGCTGCACCAGGAGTTCAAGAGTTTTCTGATCGCTGGGAGCAGCGTCTTGGGCGCAGAGTGAGGCAGCCAGTAAAAGAACCGCAACGGCCGTGCTAGAAACCCGTAACATCGTCTTTGACCCTCTGTGGGTACGTGTTTCGGCCGTTGTCGCGGCCGACGTCATGGACGCACCCAGTTTGACTTTCGGCAAATCCGGCTGCGAGCATCGGGTTACTGAAGGTCCGGGGGATTGCTTCGATCGTTTGTGCCTCCATTTCGGGAAGTGTCCTTAAATGGTTTCTCGATTCTTTTCGGTGCGGGACAGAGGGACAGCATTTCTGCTGCAGCTTCAATCCGCGGATGGGACGAACCGCCTTACGCGTGACTGCGTTCTGTCCCTGACGGAAGAGGTTCGCCGACTCGCGGGCGAAGGCCGGGCGGTCATTGTTGCCGGGAGTGAAAACTTTTTTTCCGTGGGGGCAGAGGTGGAAGAGATTTCTGCCCTCGACGGTCCGACCGCCTATGAGTTTTCTAAGATGGGGCAGGAGTTGATGGAAGCGATCGACTGTTTCCCTGCTCCGATCTATGCCGCTGTGTCGGGATACTGCATGGGAGGAGGGCTTGACCTGGCACTGGCTTGCCATCATCGGATCGCGTCTCCGCAGGTGGTGTTTGGACATCGGGGTGCGGCGCTGGGGTTGATTACGGGCTGGGGAGGCACGCAACGGCTGCCCCGCCTTGTGGGTAGAGGGCGCGCTCTGGAAATGTTCGTCGCCGCTGAGAAAGTCACGGCAACCCAGGCCTTGCAGATGGGGCTGGTGGATGCAATTGCCTACGATCCAGTGGCCGAAGCGTTACGCCACATCGGCAATCGCGCTGAGCGAATCTCGCGCGAGGTACAGAATCCCGGCTAAGCTGCATTGCGCGATTCTGCCGCGTGGTATACCGTAGTCAGTTTGCATCTTCGTCTCTCGACCGATATTTCTCGAACCCGATATTTCTCGAACCGATATTTCTCGACCCATGGCTGAGCGTAACGAAACTCCTACAGCGAACTCGTCGGCGCCGGCGAACGTGCTGGCGACCAAGATCGATCCGACGTCCGCACGCTTCGAAGCCAACATGCGTTTTCTGGCGGACGTGATGGCGCAAGTTCGCAATGAGGAAGTGAAGATCGCCGAAGGCGGCGGCGCGAAAGCGATTGAAAGTCAGCATAATAAAGGGCGGTTGACGGCGCGCGAGCGGATTGCGCTGCTGGCCGATCCAGAAACGTTCTTCGAGTTGGGCATTTACACAGCGCACGGCATGTACGAAGAATGGGGCGGCGCTCCGGCCGCGGGAGTGATCACGGGGCTGGCGCGGGTTGAGACGCGGATGGTGATGATCATCGCCAACGACGCCACGGTGAAGGCTGGGGCGTTTTTTCCGATGACTTCGAAGAAAGTTATTCGGGCACAGAACATCGCTATCGAGAACCGCATTCCGACGATCTACCTGGTCGATTCCGCGGGAGTTTTCCTGCCGCTGCAGGAAGATGTGTTTCCCGACACCGACGATTTCGGGCGCGTGTTTCGCAACAACGCGGTGATGTCCGCGATGGGCATTCCGCAGATCGCCGCCATCATGGGCATGTGCGTGGCGGGCGGAGGTTATCTGCCCGTGATGTGCGACCACGTGCTGATGACCGACGGCAGCGGACTATTTCTGGCCGGGCCGGCTCTGGTGCAGGCCGCGATCGGACAGAAGGTTTCTGCTGACGAACTGGGCGGGGCGGCGATGCACTCCGCCATCAGCGGCACCGTCGACTTCCGCGAACCGAACGATCAGGCCTGCATCGCGCGCATCCGATCTATCGTGGAGAAGTGGGGATACCGGCGGCTTTCTCCTTGGGACCGGAAGAAGCCCGTCGAGCCGGCGCTGGCCGCGGAGGAAATCTACGGAATCTACGACTCGTCGCCGGCGCGGCCTTATGACATGAAAGAAGTGCTGGCGCGCGTGCTCGATGGGAGCCGTTTTGATGAGTACAAGCCGGAGTACGGAAAAACTTTGATCTGTGGCTACGGCCGCATTGGCGGGTTTGCCGTGGGAATTGTCGCCAATCAGAAACTGCACGCGCAGCAGACCGATCATGAGGGTCATAAGCGAGTTGAGTTCGGCGGCGTGATCTATACCGAGTCGGCCGAGAAGGCTGCACGCTTCATCATGGACTGCAATCAGAATCTGATTCCGCTGATCTTCTTCCACGATGTGAACGGATTCATGGTCGGACGAGACGCGGAGTGGAGCGGCATCATCAAGGCGGGCGCCAAGATGGTGAACGCGGTTTCGAATTCGGTGGTGCCGAAGATCACGGTGATCGTGGGCGGATCGTTCGGCGCCGGGCATTATGCGATGTGCGGAAAGGCGTATGATCCGCGCTTTGTGTTTGCCTGGCCGACGGCGCGCTACGCCGTGATGAGCGGCGATTCGGCGGCTGGAACTCTGGTTGAAATCAAAGTCAAACAGCTCGAGCGCGGGGGCAAGAAGCTGAGCGACGAAGAACGGAAAGAACTGTACGAGTCGGTGAAACGCACCTACGATGAGCAAACGGATCCTCGCTACGGCGCGGCGCGGCTGTGGATCGACAAGATCATCGATCCGATTGAGACGCGAGATGCGATCACGCAAGCACTCGAGGCGGCATCGCTGAACCCGGACGTAGCGGAGTTCAAGGTGGGAGTGCTGCAAACGTAGATCGACTTCTCTTTCGGCGCGGACTTGCGCGGATGAATGCGGATCAGAAACAAGTGAAAGTGATTTTGATCCGTTAAATCCGTGCTAGTCCGTGGATGAGATTTCTTATGGCTGATGCCGTCAAATTGATCGAGTGTCCGCGCGATGGCTGGCAAGGGCTGAAGGGGATGATCCCTGCCGATCTGAAGGTGGATTACCTGAAGGCGTTGATCAGCGTAGGTTTCAAGCATATTGATGCGGTGTCGTTCGTGTCGCCGAAGGCGGTTCCACAGATGGCGGATTCGGAAGAAGTACTGAAAGAACTCGATCCGCCGGACGATGTGGAGATTATCGGCATCGTGGTCAACGAAAAAGGTGCGGAACGAGCGATTGCGACGAAGGCAGTATCGACATTGGGCTTTCCTTATTCGATTTCGGAAACGTTTCTGCGCAAGAATCAGAATCAATCGCCTGAGGAGGCGCTGGAAGAACTGGAAAAGATTCAGAACAAGGCCGACGAAGCGCGACTCGACGTGGTGGTATATATCTCGATGGCGTTCGGGAATCCGTATGGCGACTTGTGGAATCCCGACGAGGTGATCGAAGCGATCTCGCTGATGGAAGTCGACAATTTGCGCATGATCTCGCTGGCGGACACAGTCGGCATGGCTACGCCGCAGCAGATCAGCGAACTGGTGGGCGCGGTCATGGCAAAGTATGACTACCTCGAGATTGGCGTGCACCTGCATAGCCGTCCCGAGCAGACGGCTGAGAAGATTCTGGCGGCCTACGATGCGGGCTGCCGGCGTTTTGACTCAGTCTTGGGCGGACTGGGTGGGTGTCCGTTTGCGCAGGACGCGTTGGTTGGTAACATCCCGACAGAGAAAGTGATCGAAACACTCACTCAGCGGGGCGCTGAGTTGCCGAAACTGAAGCCGCTGGATTCGCTGTTGAAAGCGACCGCGGGGATTGGTGCAAAGTTTTCCAGTTCGCTTGCGGCAGATTGATGGCTATGGACTTGCACGGACAGCGCGGATAGGACAGCCGTGATTTATTCATCGGTGTGAATCCGTACAATCCGTGGCGGGCCTCCGAATATGAACTACAGAACCGTACAACTCGCGTACGACGGCCGCGTCGCCACGATCACGCTGAACCGTCCGGAGAAGCGCAACGCCATCAGTTTCGACTTGATTGACGATCTCCTGCGGGCGCTGGACGACGTGGCGAAGTCCGAAGCGATCGTTCTGATTGTGACTGGAGCGGGCAAGGCATTCTGCTCCGGGCTGGACCTGGACAATTTGAAATCGCTGCTGGGCCGTTCGGGGGAACAGAACTTGCAGGACTCGCAGACCATGGTTCAGCTATTTCGTTCGGTCTATGAATTTCCTAAGGTAACGATCGCGGCGGTGAACGGGCCGGCCATCGCCGGAGGAACCGGAATCGCTCTGCTGTGCGACTTCACGCTGGCGGTTCCAGAGGCGAAGTTCGGCTACACCGAAGTGCGGATCGGTTTCGTTCCCGCGATTGTTTCGACATTTCTGTTGCGGCAGGTGGGTGAAAAACAGGCCCGCGATCTTCTACTCACCGGCAGACTATTCGGA
>Ga0187863_10004466_pt1 | contig 9982 bp, 11 predicted proteins | sample June2016WEW_11_1_FD_132975 | JGI IMG/M metagenome (GOLD analysis project Ga0187863, IMG submission 132975) | Peatland microbial communities from SPRUCE experiment site at the Marcell Experimental Forest, Minnesota, USA - June2016WEW_11_10 | ecosystem: Environmental > Terrestrial > Soil >...
CCATTGCTTTATGAGTGAGCGCGCGTAGCGAGCGGCCCAACGTCCCCATCGTCTAGAGGCCCAGGACATCGCCCTTTCACGGCGGTAACGCGGGTTCGAATCCCGCTGGGGACGCCAGCGCCATCCCAATTGCGCCGCCGTTTACAACCCGCAATCTCCGGATGCATGATCCACGTCGGGGGGAAGGACCGCGATGGCCGAACCCTTTGCCGGTACGATTGTGGCGGGCTCCGAGCTGCCGCCCTGCGACGCCCGGATCGCCGAGCTGTACCGCTATTGGCTCTCGATCCGCCCGAAACCCGGTCTGTTGCCCGGACGCAAGCAATTCAGCCCCGCCGCCATCCCGCGCCTGTTGCGCTGGATTTGGCTGGTCGATGTCCAGCGCGATCCCTTGCGCTTCAAGTACCGCCTGGTCGGCACCGAGCATGTCGAGGCGGCCAAGTTCGACCCGACCGGCCGTTGGTACGACGAGGTCCATCCGCGCTTCGCGTTATCCTCGGCCTATCCGCAATTCACCGCCGTGGCCGAAACCGCCGCCATCGCCTTCTATCGCGGCCCGCCGGTCTATGTGATCGACGCCAAGTTCAAGATCATCGAACGGCTCATCCTGCCCATGGCGACCGATGGCCGGAATATCGACATGCTGCTCGGCATCACCGTGCTCGATCCGGAAGCGCGCCAATAATCAAGTAAACCGGCGGTAAGTAGAAGCCCTGAGGCCACACTGCCGACACAATGTGGTATTATTATTGCTGCGAAATCCATTCTTTAAGGAGTTAACGATCATGAGCGACACCAGCATCAGCAGGGGCAAGGCCAATGGCGGCAAGCCCGATCTCACGGCCATCCGCGACGATCTCGACGCCCTCAAAACCGATCTCGGCGCGCTTTTGAAGTACGCCAAGAACGGAGCGGTCGACGGCGTGAGCGACGAAGCCAAGCGGCTTTACGGCAAACTTTCGGCTCAAAGCGGAGAGCTTTACGGCAAGCTCTCGGCTCAAAGCGGAGAAACTCTCGAGACCGTTACCCGCCAGATCGAAGAGAATCCGCTGGCGAGCCTGCTGATCGCCTTCGGCGTCGGCTTCATCTTCGCCCGCATCCTGTCGCGCTAAGCCCCGTGGCGGGGAAGGGGGCAGCCAGTCTGCTGTTGACGCTGACGCAGGCGCTCAGCTACGGACGCATTTTCGAGCGTTGGAAAAAGAAGGCCCGGCTGGTTTCGGTCGCCGCCTGTCTGGCGGCTATTGCCTTGGTCGCCGGGCTCGCGGCGCTCGGTTGCGCCGTAGCGGCGTTGTGGATTTATCTCATTCCCTATGCCGGACCGGTCGGAGCACCAGTGATCGTCGCCGGCATTTTGCTGGCACTGTGCGTGATCCTGTCGGCGGCATCCTATTTCACCGCGCGGCGCAAACCAAACGTTGCGGGCGCGGATTTCGCCACCGCGATCCAGCCGCTGATCGATGCCGTTCTGGCCGGCTTCACGCTGGGAAGCAGAACCAGGAAATCCCGGCCGCCGCCCAAGGATAAAAAATAGTTCCTCTGGCATTGGCGGCGCGGCCCCCCGCGCCTTTCAATCAATTCATGTTCGGGCGCCGCCAAATCGCCGCAATATTTTGCAGGATTAATCCCCGGAATGCGGAACAACGGCACATGGGAGGACGCCATGCATGGTCCTATGACGCATCACGCTCACATCATCCGCTCGACCAACCGGCTGGTTTCGGAAACGCTGCATCCTTATGTTTACGCCGCCATCGTCGGGCTGGCGCTGTTGCTAGTGCTGTCGGCCTGGGGCTTTTCCGGCAACGCGACCGGCCTGGCCTTGACGGTGGTCAGCCTGTTTGTCCTGGTCGCAGTAGGCATTCCCGCCATTCTGTGGTGCATCTGGCGCAATCACCACGCGCGCGGCATAAAACATCCGGCCCGCTTCGCCGATTGGGCCGAAGGCCAATTCGTCATCTGGCAGGGCCATCTCAAGGGCAAGGAAGCGGCGGTGCTGGTCTTGTTGCCGGTCGCGGCGGTGGCTTGCGGCATGACCATTTTCGTCGTGATCGCGCATTTTACTGCCGCCGTGGCAGGCTAGTTCATAACCCAGAATGAAAACCTCGCCCCGCCCGGGGGATCGGGCGGGGCGAGGGCCGTCCTCTGTCATCCTGTTTAGCGGATGTGGATCGGGAGGACGACGTTCACGCCGGGGACGGGGAAAACCGCGGCCGGCGGAGCACAGGCGTAGCCATAGGGATAGCCGTAATAAGGGCCGTAGGCGCAACCCGGCGTCACCGCGACAACGGGCCCGCCCCACCAGCCATGTCCGCGCCATCCCTGGTGGTAGCCGCCGTGGCCACGATGCCAGTCGGCGGCCAGCGCCGGCGCGGCCACGACTCCAGCCGAGGTTACGGCCAGCGCCGCGGCCAAGGCGAGATTGCGCAACTTGCGCGTGAAAGCGTTGGTTTGGGTCTTGGTCATGATGGCTCTCCTTTTCTCGAGCCTGTCCCGGTCCCATGACTGGGACATCCGATAATTGATAAGCTAGCTTATGAATTGCCATCCCCGCCCCGGCGCCGGGATTACAAAAAGCTCATCCCGGACAAGATTCTGCCTTGATTGCAGCGCTTTCCGCCCGGGCCGCTGTTCTGCCATAGTCGCCGCCCCGAAGAACGGCCCGGGCATGGCGCCCGGCCGAGGCGGGGCGGGGGATGGCGGTGGACTTGATCGAGACCTATCGCGGCGACGTCGAGGCCTGGGAATGCGACGTCTTCGAGCACATGAACGTCGCCTTTTATGGCGAGCGCTTCGGCGACGCGGCGGCAAGCCTGCTCCACGGCCTTGCCCCCGGCAGCGCTTGGCGCACGGTCAGCCTGTTCACCCGCTTTATCAAGGAGCTGCGCGCTGGAGATTCGATCTCCATCCGCAGCGCCGTGATCGGAACAGGCGAAGGGGCCAAGGGCGAGAAACAGGTGCGCCTCGGCCACGAACTGCTGGCGAGCGACGGCGCCGTCACCACCCAGGCCGAGCATGCGCTGGCGCCGCGCGACTTCACCATGCGCCGCGGATTGAAATCGAAGCTCGAAGCGGCGGTCGCGCCGTGGCGGGCCGATGCCTTCGCCGCGATATCGCTGCCCGCATCGCATGGCGCGGCATCCACCATGCGCGACCGCGTCAAAAGCTGGGAGCTGGATGAGCGCGGCCAGCTCTCGATTTTCGGCCATATTCGGCGCTGCTCCACCGCTTCGTCGCATCTGCTGGTGGCGCTGGGCATGACCGGCGACTACATCCACAACGAGAATCGCGGCTTTGCGACTTTCGAGTCACGATTGGCATTGTCGGCATGGCAGCCGGGGGCGGGGATGGAGATCGCCGGCCGCAGCTTCCTGCTCGAGATCGGAAAATCCTCATTGAAGATGGTGCATGATCTGGTCGCGGTGAAGGACGGCGAGCGCATCGCGCGCTGTTATCAAGCCGGCGTCCATTTCGATCTGGAGAAACGCCGCTCGGCCGTCATTCCCGACGAACTCCGCGCCAAGGCGGCGGCGCTGGTGATCGCCCGATGACGCCGCGCACGTCTCTCTTGACCATTGCGGTGATGGCCGGGCTGACCGCCTTGCCCGCCTGCGCGCAACAACAGCCGCAGCAGCAGGATCAGAGCCAACAGCAGGCGCCGGCGCAACCGCCGGCACCCGACGCCGCTCTGCCCGACGCCGCGGGCTTCCCCGCCTTCATCCAGGATTTCCGCCAAGACGCGCTGGCCCAGGGTATCTCAGCATCCACGCTCGACCGCACCCTGACCACGGCCAAATTCCTGCCGCATGTCATCGAGCTCGACCGCCGCCAGCCCGAGCTCACGCTCAGCTTCCAGGACTATATCGATCTGGTGGTGACGCCGGCGCGGATCGACGCCGGCCGCGCCAAACTGGCCGAGAACAAGTCCTTGCTCGATCAGGTATCCAAGCGCTACGGCGTGCAGCCCCAATACATCGTCGCGCTGTGGGGCCTCGAGACCAATTTCGGCCGCACCACCGGCGGTTATCCGGTGATCTCGGCGCTGGCGACGCTGGCCTATGAAGGACGGCGCGCCGCTTTTTTCCGCAAGGAGCTGATCAACGCCCTGATCATGGTTGACCAGCGGCACGTCGATCCGCGCAGCATGACCGGCTCCTGGGCCGGCGCCATGGGCGAGAGCCAGTTCATGCCGTCGAGCTTTTTGGCTTACGCGGTGAGTTGGAAGGGCGGAGCATCGCCCGACATCTGGCACAAGCGCGAAGACGTGTTCGCCTCGATCGCCAATTACCTGGCGCGGGCCGGCTGGCATGGCGATCAGGGCTGGGGCGTGGCGGTCACGCTGCCGCCGAATTTCGATCCCTCGCTGGTCGGGCTGAGCCAGAAAAAGCCGCTCAACGATTGGGCCGCGATGGGCGTGATGCAGTCGAGCGGGGCGGCGCTGCCCGACATGGCCATCAGCGCCGGGCTGATCCAGCCGGCGGGCGCCAACGGTCCGGCCTTCCTGGTCTACGACGATTACCGCGCCATCCTGAAATGGAACAACTCGAGCTTCTTCGCCGTGGCCGTGGGGTATCTTGCGGACGGCATCGATTGACACTACAGTCGCTCGACAATCCGCCCTTGGCCGCGATTCCAACCCAGACGATGTTTCACCGTTTTACTCCCGTCCTCGGCTTCGTTGCCCTGGCCTTGGCGTTGGCCGGCTGCTCGGGGAATCCGGAAACCGGTCCCGCGCCCAACGCCCAGGGCTATTACAAGATCGGCAATCCGTACCAGATCGACGGCGCCTGGTATTACCCGGCGATCGATTGGAACTACAACGAGACCGGCATCGCCTCGTGGTACGGCGAGCCCTTCCACGGCAAATACACCGCCAATGGCGAACTCTACGACATGAACGCGGTGACCGGGGCCCACCGCACCCTGCCGATGCCCAGCATCGTGCAGGTGACCAATCTGGACAACGGCCGCACCATCCAGCTGCGCGTCAACGACCGCGGCCCGTACGCGCGCGGGCGGATCCTCGACGTGTCCCGCCGCGCGGCGCAGTTGCTGGGGTTCGAGAACATCGGCACCGCCAAGGTGCGGGTGCAGGTCCTGGTGCAGGAGAGCATGCAGGCCCAAAGCCTGGCGCAAGGCAATGGCGGGACCGAAATGGCCGCGGCGCCGCTCGTGGCCCTGCCGGTGACCAAGGTGAGCGCGGAAACGCTCGCGCCCCCGCCGCAAGACACCACCGCCGCCAATCCGCCGCTCTCCGATAACTCCCGCCCGGCGCAGCCGCTTACGCTCGCCCCGCCGGCCAACGCCGCGGCGCCGGACAATACGGTCAAGATCGTGCCGGTAACAACGACGCACATCTATGTCCAGGCCGGGGCCTTCGGCCGGGCCGACAACGCCGCGCGGCTCAAAGAACGGCTCAACGGCATCGGCAACGTCCAAGTGATCGGCGCCAAGGTCAACGGCGCCGAGGTCTATCGCGTGCGGCTTGGCCCGGTCGACAATGTTAACGATGCCGACAGTTTGTTGAACAAGGTCATCAATAGCGGCGTGAGCCAGGCCAAGATCGTGGTCGATTGAGGCGGGGGCTTGGCCTATCATCCCGCCATTCCCGAACCCAAGAGCAAGAAAGAATATGCGCTTCATCCCCCTTCGCCCGTCCGTCCCGTTCGCCCTCGCCCTGCTGCTCGCTTGCATTGCCCCGGCTCCGCGTCCTGCCTGGGCGGCGGCGCCGACCATCGACACTTCGGCGCGCAACGCCTTCGTCGTTGATTTCGACACCGGCGCCGTGCTGCTGGACAAGGGCGCGGACCAGCGCATTCCGCCCGCCTCGATGAGCAAGATGATGGCGGAATACGTCGTGTTCGGTTTTCTCAAAAGCGGCAAGGCGACGCTCGACGACATGCTGCCGGTGAGCGAGGCGGCTTGGAAGACCGGCGGCTCCAAGATGTTCGTGCCGCTGCACCAGAAGGTGAAGTTGGACGATCTGCTGCGCGGCATGATCATCCAATCGGGCAACGACGCCTGCGTCGTGCTGGCCGAGGGGCTGGCCGGCAGCGAGGCCGCCTTCGTCGAGCTGATGAACCAAAAGGCGCGCGATCTCGGCATGACCGGCAGTCACTTCGCCAATGTCAACGGCCTGCCCGATCCCGACGAGTACATGACCGCGCGCGACCTGGCCACGCTGGCGCGGCACCTGATCGCCGATTTCCCGGAATACTACCATTACGATTCCGAGAAGGATTTTACCTATAACGGCATCAAGCAAGGCAACCGCAATCCGCTGCTCTACGAGGATATCGGCGCCGACGGCCTCAAGACCGGACACACCGACGAGGCCGGTTATTGCCTCACCGCCTCGGTCATCCGCGCCGGAAGGCGCATCATCGTGGTGCTGGCCGGCATGAAGACCATGAAGGAGCGCGGCAGCGAAGGCGACAAGCTGATCGAATGGGCCTATCGCGTCTTCAACGACTATCACCTGGTGAAGGCGGGCGATGCCGTCGATCAGGCACCGGTGTGGATGGGCGAAACGGCTCAGGTGCCGGTGACGGTGCAGCAAGACGTGACGCTGACGCTGCCGCGCGCCTCGCGCGCCGACATGCAGGTCAAGGCGGTCTATGACGGGCCGGCGCGGGCGCCGGTGGCGCAAGGCCAGATTGTGGGCAACTTGGTGATCACCGCGCCCGATGTCGAGACCATCCAAGTGCCGCTGGTCGCATCGCAGCCGGTGGCCCGGCTCAGCCCGTTCGGGCGCATGGCGGCGGCCGCGGGCTATCTCATCTTCGGGAAGCGCAACTGAGTCCCGAAAAATCAGAACGCGGCCGTTTCATCACCTTCGAGGGCGGCGAGGGCGCCGGCAAATCGACCCAGGCGCGGCTTTTAGCCGAGACGCTGGGCAAGGCTGGCATCAAAACCGTGGTGACGCGCGAACCCGGCGGCTCGCCCGGCGCCGAGGAGATCCGCAACCTGCTGCTCGCCGGCGATACCGCGCGCTGGGATGCCGAGACCGAAGCGCTGCTCATGATGGCGGCGCGGCGCGACCATCTCATCCGGACCATCCGTCCGGCGCTGACGGCGGGAAACTGGGTGGTGTGCGACCGGTTCATGGACTCGACCGAGGCTTATCAGGGCTTCGGCGGCGGCGTCCCGCGCGAGAGTATCCGCGTACTGCATCGGATGATCGCCGGGGACTTCGTGCCCGATTTGACCCTGATCCTGGATTTGCCGGTCGAGCTCGGCCTGAAGCGCGCCCAGACCCATACGCGTTTCGAGCGCATGGGACGCGATTTCCACGAGCGGGTGCGCTCGGGATTCCTCGACATCGCCCAGCGCGAGCAAAAGCGTTGCGTCGTCATCGATGCGCGGGAAGACCTGGCCGCGGTTTCGCTGGCGATCAAGGCGGCGGTGCGCGAGCGGCTTCAAGCCGCGCTTTGATGTAAGATGGCGGTATGAGCGAAGAGGATTTCGAGGAACCGGCAGGCGAAAGCGAGGCCCCGGAACTGCCGCCGCCGCGCGAGAACGCGGAGCTGGTGGGCCATGCCGCCGCCGAATCGCTGCTGCTCTCGGCCTTCAACTCGGGCCGCTTGCCCCATGCCTGGTTGATCGCCGGGCCCAAGGGGGTGGGCAAGGCGACGCTGGCCTATCGTTTCGCCCGCTTTCTCCTGGCCGAGCCGCCTGCCGGCGGATTGTTTGGCACGCCGCCCAAAGCCGATTCGCTGGCGATCGCGCCCGAGCATCCGGTGTTCCGCCAAGTGGCCTCGGGCGGCCATCCCGATCTCCTGGCGGTGGAGCGCGGCTGGGATGCCAAGCGCAAGCGGCTCAGAAGCGAGATCGTGGTCGACGACACGCGCGCCATCGCGGCTTTCCTGCACCTCACCTCGGCCCAGGGCGGCTGGCGGGTGGTGGTGGTCGATGGCGCCGACGACATGAACCGCAACGCCGCCAATGCCTTGCTCAAGGTTCTCGAGGAACCGCCCAAGCGCTCGGTGCTGCTGCTGACCAGCGAAAGCCCGGGGCGGCTGCTGCCCACCATTCGCTCGCGCTGCCGGATGCTTCACTTGAAGAAACTATCGGAAACAATTGTTTCTGAAGTAATCATGCGTCAAAGCCCCGAATTGGCCCCCGCCGATGCCCTGGCGTTGGCTCAGCTCGCCGAGGGCAGCATCGGTCGCGCCTTGACCCTGGCGGCGATGGACGGCCTCGCCATCCACCGCGACATGTACCGGCTTTTGGGTGAAATCCCCAAGATCGACACCGAGTCGCTTTATGGCTTCGCGGAAAGGCTGGCGCGCAACGAGGGCCAGGGCTTCCACCTGCTGGTCGAGCTTTTGCCCGGAGCGCTGACGCGCATGATCGAGTTGGCCCTGGGGCAGGGCGCCTCCACGCCACCATCCGAGCGCGAGACCCTGGCGCGGCTTGCTGCGCGGCGCGGCCTCGACCAATGGGTGGAGGTTTGGCGGAAAATCTGCCATCTCTTCGCTTCGGCGGAGGGCATCGAACTCGACCGCAAGCAGGCCGTGCTCAACGCCTTCTTCGCGCTCGAAGAGGCGGCGCGCTGAACCCTTCCGCTTGAGGATGAAACAATGACCGGCGGCAAGCCGTTCTACATCACCACGCCGATCTACTACGTCAATGATTCGCCGCATCTGGGCCATGCCTATACCTCGGTGGCGTGCGACGCGCTGGCGCGGTTCATGCGGCTCGACGGCCGCAATGTCCTGTTCCTCACCGGCACCGACGAGCACGGCCAGAAGGTGGCAAAATCGGCGCGCGACGCCGGCATGGCGCCGTTGGAATTCTGCGACCGCGTATCGCAGAATTTCCGCGACATGACCAAACTGATGGACATTTCCAACGACCAGTTTATCCGCACCACCGAGCCGCGCCACGTCAAGGCAAGCCAGGCGATCTGGCAGGCGATCGCGGGCAACAAATCGCCCAAGGGCCGCGACAACATCTATCTCGGCAAATATGCCGGCTGGTACGCGGTGCGCGACGAGGCGTTCTACGGCGAGGACGAACTGGTCAAGGGCGCGGACGGCGCCAGGCGCGCCCCATCGGGCGCCGAGGTCGAATGGGTGGAAGAGCCGAGCTATTTCTTCCGGCTGTCCGACTGGCAGGACGCGCTTTTGGCCTATTACAACGCGCATCCCGATTTCATCGCGCCCAAATCGCGCCGCAACGAGGTGATGAGCTTCGTCAAGGGGGGCTTGAACGATCTTTCGGTTTCGCGCACCAGCTTCGATTGGGGCGTGCTCGTGCCCGGCAACCCGAAGCACGTGATGTATGTCTGGCTCGACGCGCTGACCAATTACCTGACGGCGACGGGCTATCCCGACACAAAGGCCGCCGATTACAAGACCTTCTGGCCGGCCGACCTCCACGTGGTGGGGAAGGACATCGTGCGTTTCCACTGCGTCTATTGGCCGGCTTTTCTCATGGCCGCGGGTCTTGAAGTGCCCCGGCGCGTCTTCGCCCATGGCTGGTGGACGGTCGAAGGCCAGAAGATGTCCAAGTCGCTCGGCAATTTCGTGGCGCCCCAACAACTGGTCGAACAATACGGCGTCGACGCGGTGCGCTATTTCATGCTGCGCGAGTTACCGTTCGGTTCGGACGGCGATTTCTCGCGCCGCGCCGTGGTCGGCCGCATCAACGGCGACCTCGCCAACGATTTCGGCAATCTGGCGCAACGCGTGCTGTCGATGATCCAGAGCTATTGCGGCGGCAAGCTCCCGGAACCCGGTGCGTTCAAGGCGGCGGACGAGAACCTGCTGGCATCCGCGCGCGGCCTGCTGGCGAAGTCGCGGACGGAAATGGCCGAGCCCGCCTTCCACCGCGCGCTCGAAACCATCTGGCAGGTGGTCGGCGACGCCAACCGTTATGTCGACGAGCAAGCGCCCTGGACATTGCGCAAGACCGACACGGCGCGTCTCGGGACGGTGCTTTACACGCTGGCGGAAACCATACGCCATCTCGCCATCCTGAC
>Ga0187863_10004468_pt1 | contig 9981 bp, 10 predicted proteins | sample June2016WEW_11_1_FD_132975 | JGI IMG/M metagenome (GOLD analysis project Ga0187863, IMG submission 132975) | Peatland microbial communities from SPRUCE experiment site at the Marcell Experimental Forest, Minnesota, USA - June2016WEW_11_10 | ecosystem: Environmental > Terrestrial > Soil >...
TGGAAATCCGGCCACTCGGCGCCTACGGAGTCCGCTCGGCCGACGTGCCCGCCCTCGCCGATAAGGCCGCCCGCGCCAGCAGCCTGAAGGCCAATCCCATCGTGCTCACGCGCGGCCAGTTGGAGGAGTTGCTTACCCGTGCCATCTGACCAGCGACCGCTCATCGAAATGGAGCGCGTCTGGGTGATGCGCGGCGAAAAGACGGTGCTGCGCGATGTCAGCCTGCGCATCGGCGTGGGCGAGCACGTCGCCATCCTGGGTCCCAACGGCAGCGGCAAATCCACGCTGATCAAAACCATCGCTCGGGAATGCTACCCGCTGGTGCGCGAGGGATCGCGCATGGCGATCTTCGGCCAGGAGCGCTGGAATATCTTCGATCTCCGTCCGCTGCTGGGCGTGGTGTCGAACGACTGGATGGCGCTGTGCACACGCGAGATCACCGGGCGCGAGGCGGTCGAATCCGGCTTCTTCGGCAGCGTCGGTGTGCAGCCCTATCATCGCATCACGCCGGAAATCGAGCGCCAGACGGCCGCGATTTTGGCGCTGCTCGAAATTCCCCACTTGGCCGACCGGACCATAACGGAAATGTCGTCGGGAGAGGCGCGGCGCGTGCTGCTGGCGCGCGCGCTGGTGCACGATCCACGCGCGTTGGTGCTGGATGAGCCCAGCAACAGCCTGGATGTCTTCGCCCAGCATGAACTCCGCGAGACCATGCGCAAGTTGGCGCGCGCGGACATCGGGATCATCCTGGTGACGCATCACCTGGCCGATATCATTCCCGAAATCGATCGCGTGATTCTGATGCGCGACGGCCGCATTGTGGCGGACGGCCGCAAACACAAGGTGCTTACCGCCCCGGCGCTCGCCAAGCTGTTCGGCCTGCCGGTCGATCTGACCCAGCGCGCCGGGTACTACCATCTCTGGTGACGGCTGTGGGGCAGGCCATCGTTTTTCGTGGCCTGCCGAGCTCGAGCATGGTGTGCAGACGACAAACAACGGTCGTCTGCACTGCTATATGTTGAAATCTTTGCGCGCCGCGCCGATTTCAGCCCGCGTTTCGTTTGCGGCTTGCCGCACTGCGCCACGCCGGTGTTACTTATCCGTCAACGCGGCCACGCCCGGCAATTCAATCCCCGCCAGAAACTCCAGCGACGCGCCGCCCCCGGTGGAGATGTGCGAGATCTGGTCGGCCACGCCCGCGCTCTTGATGGCCTTTTCCGAATCGCCGCCGCCCACTACCGATGTCGCGCCCGACGCCGCCACCGCCTTCGCCAGCGCGACCGTGCCCCGGTCGAACGGCTTCTTCTCGAACACGCCCATCGGGCCATTCCAGATCACGGTCTTGGCGGTCCGGATCACGTGCGAATAATGATCGATGGTCAGCGGTCCGATGTCTACGCCGATCATGCCGTCCGGAATAGTATCGACGACCTGGCTTTCGGCGTTTTCCTTGATCTCGGACACCACCACATGGTCCACGGGCAGCACCAGCTTGTCTTTCAGCGACACCATCAGGTTGCGCGCGAGGTCCAATTTGTCGTCCTCCACCAGTGACTTGCCCACCGGCTCGCCTTGCGCCTTCATGAACGTATAAGCCATGGCGCCGCCGATCAACAGCTTGTCCACGACTTTGCCCAGATTCGCGATCACTTCGATCTTATCGGAAACCTTGGCCCCGCCCAGAATCGCGACGCACGGCCGCGCCGGGTTTCTGGTCGCCATCGTCAGGTATTTCAACTCCTGGTCCATGAGCAGTCCGGCGGCAGCCTGCGGCACGTAGGCGATCATGCCCACGGTGGAGGCGTGCGCGCGGTGCGCCGAGCCGAAAGCGTCGTTGACGTAGACGTCGCACAGCGCCGCCAGCTTTTTCGAAAACTCCGGATCGTTCTTCTCTTCTTCCGGATGGAAGCGCAGATTCTCCAACAACAGGATCTCGCCCGGCGCCGGCAGCATGGCTTCCACTTCGGGACCGATACAGTCGGGCGCCATCTTGACGGGGCGGCCCAACAATTCTTCCAGGCGCTTGGCCACCGGCTTCAGGCTCATCTCCGGATTGGGCTTGCCTTTCGGACGGCCCAGGTGCGACGCCAGAATGAGGCCGGCCCCTTGCTCCAGCGCGTAACGGATGGTCGGCAGCGATGCCTTGATGCGCTTGTCGCTGGTGATCTCCTGACCACCGGGGGCCAACGGAACGTTGAAATCCACACGAATAAAGACGCGCTTATTCTTCAGATCGAGATCGCGGACGGATAGTTTAGGCATAAGAAGCTCTCAAAAGGGATTTAACACTTGAGATTAGCAGAATGCGCGGTGGGGCAGGCTCTCAGCCGGAGTGCCCTCTGGGCCCGGCCTCTCAGGCCGCCACGCCCGTAGCATAGAATCGTCTTGTGGCGCGCAAAGTCTCATCTCTCGAAGACCAACTCGACCGCCTGGCGGAACTGCGCAGCCAACCGCCCTCGCCGGAGGGGCACGCCGAAGTTGCCAAATGTCTTACCAGCAAAATGAATCTGGTGGCGTCGAAAGCTGCGCGCATCGCTGGGGAGTGGCTCGCGGCCGAGTTGACGCCGGAACTGGTGGCGGCATTCGACCGGTTGATGGTGAAACCGGAGACCACCGACAAGCGCTGCGCGGCCAAAATTGAAATCCTCAAGGCGCTCTGCAAACTGGAGTATTCTTCTCCGTCTGTTTTTCGCCGCGGCTTGCAGCACGTCCAAATGGAACCTACCTGGGGCGGCTCGGTGGATACCGCGGCCGAAGTGCGCGCGCTGGGCGCCATGGGCCTGGCGCAGACGGACTATCCGGAGGCGCTGGAAGAAATTGTGCCGCTGCTGCTCGACCCCGAACGCGACGCGCGCATCGGCGCAGTGCGGGCCGTCGCGGCCTCCGGCCTTCCGGGCGGCGCGCTGCTGCTGCGGCTCAAGGCGCTGAGCGGCGACGAGCCGGAAGTTCTGGGGGAATGCTTCGCCGCCCTGTTGCGCGCCGCGCCCAACGAATCGCTGCAGTTCGTGGCGAAGTTCCTCGACAATCATGAAGAGGTCGTTGCGGAAGCCGCCGCCCTGGCGCTGGGCGACTCGCGGCTGGAGAGCGCCTTTGCGGTGCTGCGCGACGCATCCCAGCTCTTGCGCGCCCGTTCGTTGCGCCGCACGTTGCTGCTCGCAATCGCCCTGCTGCGCCGCGAGAATGCTATCGACTATCTGTTGGGCCTGGTCGAGAACGGCGAAAGCCAGATCTCGGCCGACGCGGTGGCGGCGCTCGCCATGTACAAGGACGATCCGAACTTGCAGGCAAGGCTCAACCAGGCGCGCCAGAGTCGCACTCCCTGATCTCACGCCCCCTTCAAATACATGAAGCGGGCGATAAACAGCAGCGTCAGCGCATATACCAGCCAGTTCACTTCGCGGAATTTGCCGCGCGCGACCTTCAGCACTGTGAAAGCGATGAACCCGAATGCCAGACCGTTGGCGATGCTGAAAGTCAGCGGGATGGCCAGCATGGTGAGGAAGCCCGGAATGGCGACCTCCGGGTCCTTCCAGTTCACCTCGCCGATCGCCGTCATCATCAGGCTGCCCACCACGATCAGGGCCGGCGCGGTGGCGGCTGCCGGGATCGCGCCCACCACCGGCGCGACGAACAGGGCCACGATGAACATGGCGCCGGTCACGATGGCCGTCACTCCGCTGCGGCCTCCCGCGGCCACTCCCGCCGCGCTCTCGATATAGCTCACCACCGTGGAAGTGCCGGTGAGTGAGCCGACGATGGTGGCGGAAGCGTCCGCATACAGGATGCGATCCACGCGCGGGATCACGTTGGCGTGATTGAACAGGCCCGCGCGCTTGCCCACCGCCACCAGCGTTCCGATATTGTCGAACATGTCGATGAACAGAAACACGAAAACGATCTCGAAGAATCCCAGCCGCAGCGTCGCCCCCACGTCCAGTTTCAGCGCGGTCGCCGAAAGGTCGAGGAAGCTGTAATGTTGCGGATGCCACACCACCAGACCGGTCGCGATTCCGACTGCGGTAGTGAGCAGGATCCCGATCAACATGGCTGCCGGCACACGCCGCGCGAGCAGCGCGGATGTCGCCAGCAAGCCGAAGACAGCCAGCAGGGTGTGCGGATCGCGCAGGTTGCCCAAGGTCACCAGCGTGGCAGGATGCGGCACAATCAGGCCCGCGTTGTGGAATCCGATGAAAGCGATGAACAGGCCCACTCCCGCGGCCACCGCCGCATACAGCTCGAATGGAATCGCCGCGATAATCAACTGCCGGATGCCCAACGCGGTCAGGATCAGGAAGGCCACTCCGGAGACGAACACAGCGCCCAGGGCTGCCTGCCAGGGAATCCCCATGCCTTTGACAACGGTGTAAGTGAAATAAGCATTCAGTCCCATGCCGGGCGCTAGCGCAATCGGATAGCGCGCCACGATGCCCATCATGAAGCTGCCAAACGCCGCCGAGATACAGGTGGCCGCCGTCACCGCCGCCAGAGGCATGCCAGCTTCGTGCAGGATCTGGGGATTTACCAGGACGATGTACGCCATGGTGATGAAGGTCGTCAGGCCCGCCAGGATTTCCGTTTTCCAATTCGTGCCGAGGTGCTGGAATTCGAAATACGCTTCCAGCCGGGCAAGGATGGGCATCTCGGGTGAATATAACATGCGGGGGAGATTTACGATGACATGGTGATCGTCCGCGTCGAAAAAACGGAGGACCCTGAAGACCGCTTGGCGATCCGTTCAATCCAGGAAGCAGCCTTCGGCCGGCGGCACGAAGCTGACTTGGTCGATGCATTGCGCACCGAAGGGGTCGTACTCGTTTCGCTGCTTGCCGAGTTAGACGCTCGAACTGTCGGGCACATCCTTTTCAGCCGGATGTCGATTGAAACAACCGCGGCTCTTTGCCGGCGGCAGCACTATTGCGGCTCGCATAATATAGTGACAGCAACTTAGCCCTTGTGGGGCGGGCAATTTTGCCCGCAGCCGGCTTTCAGCCGGCCCGAGCCGCCTAAAAAGGCGGCTGCGGCCAGGATTGGCAGCCAAGATTGGCCGCCCCACTGCGAGACTCAATAGCCCCACGGCGGTGTTACCCGTTCATCAACGCCGGGGTATCGGCGCACGGCTGGTCCGAAGGGGCTTGGTGTTGTTGCGCCGGCGGGGCGAGCTTCCCTTCCCTCGCAGGGCCTTCATGGCAGTGGAACTCAGCCCCGGCGCTTTCGACGGCATTCGCGGCAGGGTCAGGTACCCAGCCGCGTTTGGACTCCGAAGCACCCGTGCATGCCGCCGCAAGAGCGACCGCGCCGCAACGCGGTAGCATGGGGGAGAGGAATTGCATGTTCACATGGATCTGCCCGCAGTGCGGGCGCGAGGTGCCCCCATCCTACGACGCGTGCCCGGATTGTGCGGCTAGAGAGAAATCCGCCGCGCAACCGGCTCCGACCGCGGCCCAACCGAGCCCAGGGGACGCCCCGCCGGGCCCAGAGAGAACCGCCCCCACGCCGCGCGCCTACACGCCTCCAGCCGTGGCGCCGCTTCCACCCGCGCAGTATGCCGCCCCGTCAGCGCATGCCGGCCTGCCCACATGGCTGCTGACCCTGCTGTTTGCGTTCGCTTTCTTGGGCGTGGGCGCTGGAGTGTACTTTGTGGTGCATTACTTCCGCGGTGGGACTCCGGCGGCGGCCACACCTGCCGAAATTGCCACGGCGAGGACTCCGGCCAAGCCGAATCCCCTCCAAAAGTACGTCGAGGTGTCTGGCATACGCTTCGTCGAAACGCCCACCCATGAGACCGAAGCGCGCTTCGTGGTGGTCAACCATTCCGGTGCGGATATCACGGATCTGGCGGGCACGGTGAACATCTGGGGCCGCACCGCCAAGGCCGAAGAGGAGGCCGCCGGCACTTTCAATTTCAAGCTGGAGTCGCTGAAGCCTTACGAGTCCAAGGACGCGGTCGCGCCACTAACCACCAAGCTCAAAGCCTACGAGTTGCCGGATTGGCAAAACGTCACCACCGCCGTGCAGATCACCTCGCCGCAGTAGCGCCCGTCAGGATCCCGGCGAGGGCGTTTTGCCTGTATTCGAAGATCTCTTGTAACTGGCTCCGCACCGCTAGCCGGTGCGCCAGCCTGCCCAGCGGCCCGAATGGCAGCGCGTAATCCACCCGGTCGCAAACCAGCGTGCCGTATTCGGTAGGTTTGAAATCATGCCGGTGATGCCAGTAGGCATAGGGGCCCGCGGCCTGCTCGTCCACGAAGAAGAATGGCGGTTCGTACTCCGTAATCACCGTAGTCCATTTCAACGGCAGCCCCAGCCAACGGATCTGGTAGTCGATCCGGGCGCCCTTGCGCATCTGAATGCGCTCCGGCGATGCGATGCGGAAGTTCAGCCATGGCGGCGTAATGCGCGCCAGATTGTGCGGATTCTCGAAGAACGCGAAGGCCTCCTGCAGCGATACCGGCACCGACATGGAGCACTCCAGGCGGTAAGTTCGGAACGACATGCTATGCTACCAGCTTAACAAGGCCGATGACCTCCAAAGTGAAACGTCCGAAGACCGCTGCCGAGCGCCGCGCGCGCCTGGACCAGATCCTGCGCGGGTTGGACCAGATGTACCCCAATGTGACTTGCGCGCTTCACCACAGCAGCCCATGGGACCTGTTGGTGGCCACCATCCTTTCCGCGCAGTGTACCGACAAGCGGGTCAACGAAGTCACGCCCGGCCTCTTCGCCAAGTACCCCACGCCGCGCGACTTCGCCGCGGTGCGACCGGAGGTTCTGGCGCAGGATATTCGCAGTACGGGTTTCTTCAATAACAAGGCGAAGTCCATTGTGGGGGCGGCGCAGAAGGTACTACGTGATTTCGGCGGGAAGGTTCCGCAGACCATGGAGGAGATGCTCTCCATTCCCGGCGCCGCCCGCAAGACGGCCAACGTGGTGCTGGGCAGCGCGTATGGAATCGCAGTGGGTGTGGTGGTGGATACGCACGTGCAGCGCGTCTCCCGCCGGCTGGATTTAACCAAACAAACCGACCCGGTCAAGATCGAGCAGGACCTGATGAAGATCGTTCCGCAAGATCGCTGGATCCTTTTCTCGCACCAGATCATCCACCACGGCCGCGCGCTCTGCCAGGCCCGCAAGCCGCGTTGCGCCGAGTGTCTGCTCAATCCGGTCTGCTACGCCAAAGATAAGACTGCCTGACCCGCTCGCAAAGATAACATTTACTAACCCTTTACAATTCTTCTTTACCCCATCCGCCCCGCCGCTACGTATATGTAAGTGGAGGGTAAAGAAATGAGGCACACGATCCTCAACAAATTCATGTTCGCGGCCGCGGTGCTGGGTCTGGGTATCGCCGCGGCAGCTACCGGCGACACTGTCAGCGCGTCGGACGCCGCGATCGCCAAGAAGCTGACTCACGAGATCCGCATGTATTCGCGCTACAGCATCTTCGACAACATCGGTTTCTTCGTGGACGAAGGCCGGGTGGAGCTGCTTGGCGAAGTCAGCCAGCCGTTCAAGAAGGACGATCTCGGGCGAATCGCCGCGCGCGTGCCGGGCGTTACAAGCCTGAGCAACGAGCTCAAGGTTCTGCCGCTGTCTCCCATGGACAACCGGCTGCGCCTTCAGGTGGCCCGCGCCATCTACCGTGACCCGGTCCTGTCGCGCTATGGCGTGCAGGTTGTGCCACCCATCCACATCATCGTGGACAACGGTCACGTGACTCTGGAAGGCGTAGTCGGCACTGACATGGAGAAGAACGTCGCCGGTTTGCGCGCCGCAGCCGCGGGCCTGAGCTTTGGCCAGGTTACCAACAACTTACATGTAGAGAACCCCACCCACAAGAGCTGACGGCTCTGGTGGCATAGGCTTCAGCCTGTGAGGCGCCATCTTACAAGCCTTCCCTTACCGAGCCGGGCTCCGCGAATGCGCCCCGGCTCTCTTGTCATGTCCTCGCAATGCGCCACATAACGGCGGACCAGTTCCTGCAAGCGGGATCGGCTCCGCCACACCGATGCGGCAGGGTGTGTCTATTTTCTCCGCCGCGGTATATGCGCGCGATCACGTGAAGGAGCAGGCGATTGAGCGATACGCACAGATCCACAGAGTCCGGCCAAGGCAGATCATCATAATGCTGAGCGGATAGCCAGCTATCTTCGGGATATCCGCTGGCGGCGAGCTTCGGTTCGCAGAAAGCGCGCGCGAGCCATTGCTGATGCGCGGCCGCCCGGTCTATCAGGTGGCCAAAACGCCTGCTTGCGAGTCCATCCCGACCGCTTCAGTCGTTGTCCAGCGCTGTCCTCGAGTTCGATGACGGCCCCCAAGAGGCGCTGCAAATCCGCGAACGCATGGCCCAGCGACCCGGCGGGGCGCTGGCGGGCGGAGGAGTTGCGGGAGGCCCCGCCACCACTTCGCGGTAGCCGCGTACCGAGAAGCAGATGGCCGCAATCGATCGCAGAGTGTCGCAGGGCCATGCTCTCCTCAGCGGCATAGGCTTGAGATCTCCTGGAATCCTGGCTCAGCGCCAGATCCACCGAGGTCGCAAGAGGTTGCACGGGCTGCGGCACACGCTCTTCGATTCGTTGGCGAATCTGTTCGGCGGCGCCCGCGGGCAGTCTGTCTTGGAAAACGCGATCCTCGCGTAGTAGGCCCAGCAGCAGATGCTCCGCCTCCATATATGGAGCACCGTATCTGCCGGCCTCATAGCGCGCAAAAAAGATCGCGCGGCGCGACACTTCGGTGCAGTGTTCAAACATGCGGAAGCCTTATCTCAGTATGCTCCAGAGGCTGCGGATTGGTATAGTCGGAGACTACCAATGAGACTTTTTTTGGGAGTGGATGGCGGCCAATCGGGAACCACCGTGTTGATCGGCGACGAAGCCGGACACGTGCTCGGCGCCGGCAGTGGCGGCCCATGCAATCACGCGGGAGCCGCGGAGGGCCGCCGGAAACTCGTGCGCGCCGTGTCTGACTCCGTGGCTGCGGCCTGCGCCGAAGCCGGACTCGACCCGCGCGCCGTGCGCTTCCGAGCCGCCTGCTTCGGCATGAGCGGCGGTCCCGAGGACAAGCAAGCCATCCTCCACGAGATCCTTCCGGCCGATGTGGTGTTGGTGACCGATGACGCCGTCATCGCCCTGGCGGGCGCCACGGCTGGCGAACCCGGAATCGTCACCATCGCCGGCACCGGCTCCATCGCTTTCGGCCGCAATGCCGCGGGACGCGCGGCGCGCATCGGCGGCTGGGGCTACATCTTCGGCGACGAGGGCGGCGGATTCGACATCGCGCGCCAAGCTTTGCGCGCCGCTTTACGCGCCGAAGAAGGCTGGGGACCTGCCACCGCGCTCATGCCCGCACTGCTCGAAGCCACCGGCAGCGCGGATGCCAACGGCGCCATGCATCGCTTTTACACGCCTGACTGGCCGCGGTCGCGCGTGGCGGCGCTGGCTCCGCTGGTGGATGAAGCCGCGATGGCGGGAGACGCGGTCGCGCGCGACATTCTCCACCACGCGGCGCAGCAACTCGCCGTGCTGACTGCCGCGGTTCGACAGCAGCTTTGGAAACCTGGCGAACCCGCGCGTTTAGCCTGGACCGGCGGCGTCTTCCGCAGCCGCATTCTATTGGATCGCTATCGGTTCCTGGTCGAATTGGAGGACGGTAACCGCGCGGTTCCGCCGGAGCATAACCCCGCAGCAGGCGCCTTGATCGAAGCCTATCGCGCGGCAGGGCTGCAGCCGCGGCTGAGCGGTGTGCCAGCGCTGAAGTGACCGCATGCTACCATCGGGTCTGATGCGCAGAAGTTGGAACTCTCTGATTTGGGCGGGTTTCGGGTTCACGCTGGTGGCGGCGATTAGCTATGTGCCGATCTTTGTGCGCTATCCGGTCACGCGCGATGTTCCTTGGGTGAACTTACTCTTGTTCCTGCTGGGCGGATGGCTGCTGGCGGCCGGGATCAAGAGAGCGTATGGCGAGTCCGAACGCTACGGCGGCAAA
>Ga0187863_10004470_pt1 | contig 9980 bp, 8 predicted proteins | sample June2016WEW_11_1_FD_132975 | JGI IMG/M metagenome (GOLD analysis project Ga0187863, IMG submission 132975) | Peatland microbial communities from SPRUCE experiment site at the Marcell Experimental Forest, Minnesota, USA - June2016WEW_11_10 | ecosystem: Environmental > Terrestrial > Soil > Wetlands...
ACGACTTCTGGAAATGGCAGCCTGCCGAGGTCCGTAAGAAAGCCCGCTGGAAGAAGAACCTCCAGCTGGACGCCTATATGTCGGCCTTCGGGTGTGGACGTAAGGTCGTGGAGCCAGAAGACGCGGTAATCGCCATCAAAATCTTCCAGCGGCAATTGGTCATTCGGAGGGTCTGCTTCACGACCGAGGTTCCGGACCGGGTCGGTTATTACCTCGGGTTAATCAAGCGGATCACCGAGCGGATGAGCAAACAGCTTGCCGCGGGTGTTCCGCCCGAAATGGTCGCCAAAAGCCGACGGGACTTTGAGACCGAGACCAACGCCTATCGGGACAACGAAGTGCACATCTTCGAGCGGGCCTGGAACGTCCATTCGGCTGTCTGGTTGGAACGTGTCAAGGTCAAGAAGGCGAACGGACGGGAATACGTCAAATTCCTGCCTTTGGTGGAGGAATAGCATCTCGGACTCAATCCACTTGCTGTCAAGCCTCTTTCCAGGAGTGACAGCAAGTGGAGCATCTGCTGTCAAAATCTGTAAAAAGCGTGAGAGCAGATGAACTGACAGATTTCAATTGGGTTAGGCCTGTTTTGAATCACCCGCTGTCATAGGTGGAGATATTCAATATAAGGGGTCAAAAATGACCTCTCCCCCTATATGACAGCAGATGGATGACAGCAAGTGGATTTCCACTCCGACGGAGGTAAGTTGCCCGACAGAACCCGAGACGCAGTTAAACGCCGGGCGTCGAACTTACGACGCCTGCATCGATTCCGAGCCCGGAAGCGGGCCGAGCGCGAAGCAGCTCGGAAAGCGGCCCGCGCAGCCCGCCGCATCGAGTTGGACGCTATCCGGGCGAGCAAGGGGCTACCGCCAGCCATGACACCTGCGCAGAAGGTAGCCGCGTGGCGCAAACGCCGAGCCGCTTTGAAGGAGATGATCCGGCTCTCGTGGTTCGGACCTCCGCTGGACCCAGCCGAACTCGCGGCACGCATCGCCGCCGAGCATAACGGTGATTTCTCTTACGCCCGAGAGCGGGTCGAGCAGTTCAAATACGCCTGTCGGGTCGCCGGGTTCAATTTGAATGAATTCGTGGTCAAGAACTACACTCTGGCAGCCATGCTTCAGCGGGTGCTGTTCCACGAAGCTACGGAAGCGGGAATGAGCGCCCTTGAAGCCATCGAACACGCCAAGATGGGCAGGTTCGTGCCGCAAGGCGACACCGATATCAAACGGCTGCTGAACAAGCAGGAACGCTTCGCAGCCGCTGAGCAGCGATGGCACGAGGGGCAGGAAATCATTGCCGCTCTGACGGGAAAACCCGAGCCACAAGAGTAGTTACAGTCTCCCGGTGAACCACGCTCGCCCTAGAACTCTTTCAAAGTGACGCGAATTCCATTTCCTGAACAGCTTTGTGCATTATCGTGCTTTATTTCAATAACATACGGACACTTTTGACGTTACAGATCATAGTGTCACGAGAGGAGCGACCGTTTCGAGCCCTTCCTATGGCTGCCAACACGGTCGTAGCGTCGTCCTAAAAGCCCGCCAGACGGCAAGAACAAGGCATTACGGGGCGCGTCCGCGCTGGTCTGTCGATAACCTAAGGGTTGGGTTTATACTATTATCCTATCAGCTAGGATACAGGACGGCGGGCAGCGTCAGTGCGTAAATAACGCACGGTTTTGACGCACCACGAAGCATGAAAAAGCCTGCTAATCGGCAAGGACTTAGCAGGCCCGATTCCGAGGGACTTTTTACGCAGCGGTGGAGGCCAGGCGGCGGACCGAACCTTCAGAAACGCCGAGCTGGCGTCCGATCGATCGCAGCGAATGTCCGGCAGCCTTCAGGCGCTGTATTTCAGCCGATTGGACGGCAAGCCGGGGGCGACCGATACGCTTTCCCCTTGACCGCGCAAACGCGACGCCCGCTTTAGTGCGCTCGCGGATCAAATCGCGCTCGAACTGAGCCATCGCGGCGATGACATGAAACATTAATTTGCCCGCTGGCGTGCTCAAATCGAGTGACTCCTTATAGCTGATGAAAGCCACGCCAACCGCTTCGAGTTCCGCGATAGTGTTGACTAAGTGCTTCAGCGACCGCCCGAACCGGTCGAGTTTCCAGACCACGACGGCGTCGAAGCGACGCTTGCGAGCGTCAGCCATGAGCCTGTTCAGTTCGGGCCGTGAATCCTTCGAGCCGGATATGCCCTCGTCAACGTAGGAGTCGATAAGTTGAAACTCACGCCGCTTGCAGAACTCCTGAAGGTCTTCCGACTGCATTCCTGAGTGCTGGTCGAGTGTGGACACGCGAGCGTAAATTGCGACTCTCATCGTTTTGCCTTCTTTCGTGGACGACCGCCAAGTTTGCCGTTCGCGCGAGAAGACTTGGCTTTCTTTTTGGAGGTTCGGCTTCCCAGCACTCGCATCGCCTTGGATATGAGTTCCTTTTCGTTCATGGGGCCAACGTAACCGAGCAGTTAGGTTATGTCAATAAGCAAAAGTTGACCATCCGCAACAGGCAACACGCAACACGCAATAACCCAGACTCTCACCAGACATTCGAGCGGATATCCGCAGATGCCTGCGCCGCCGACTTGTAGCCGCCGCTCGCACTTTGTCTCGTCGTTGACCGCCGCCTATTTTTAGGACTAGGGTCCCCTTCTGACTTCGAGACCCACCCGAGGCGGTCGCCCCCATGGCATAGCCGCCCACGGTGGCGGTGCATGCCATGCAAGGACAAGTTTGTATTTAACGGCATAAATAATCGTTGGGAATGAACCCCTGATTTTCCCGCCGTACAGAAGCAAGTCCCTAGCACCGTGTATGCAAGGCGACTGTCGCCTCGCATTGCGGCATTCCGATTTAAAGGAGAAACAATGAACCCGAAACAAGCACGAAAAGAACTAACCCGAAAACAGTCCACTCTGCGACGACTGGAACAACTCAAACAAGAAAGGAACAAATCAGATGGCAAGAAATAACCTAGAAATAAAACAGCGGCAAGCCGAGCAGGAAGCGAAAGATGCTCAGTTTGCCGCACAAGTGGCGTTCAAGTATTACCACTTTTTGCTGGCGCACCAGCGAGACAACGAAGGAGCGTTGTCGTCGTGCGAGGCGAATCGCATAACGTTAGAGGAGTACATTAACACCAATTTGCTTGACGCCAGTGCCGCCGAATCGTGGGAGATTGCGCTGCTGGCAGTCGGAAGAAAACTTGTTCGGACAGCAGTTCCGCAAGTGATTCCTCAGCCCGTGGCACCCGCACCACCCCCGCCAGTAGAGCAGTTATCGGAGAGCGACCAACTCCGACAATTGCTGCGCGACAACAAGGGTGCCACACCTAGGGAAATCGCAAACCTGATGCGGGCTCAGCTGCGCACAGGCGATGTCCACGGGAAACAAGCGGCACAGATTTTGCCACCGACTATAACCAAGCAGGACATTTTAGCAATGTCTCCCGAACGACAACGCTATTTAACCAGTCGTTACGGAGCCGCCGCATTAAACAACCGATTGAAAGGCATCAACTAAACGTCCGAAGGACGAAGGAGATTCAGCATGGCACTTACCCCGAATCAAAGAGCAGCAATCCAGACCGCCTACGACGAAGCCGTCGCAACAGTCAACGTCGTGAACGGTCCCGTAATCTACAACAACTGTCCTGAGAACGTGAGCATTCTTACAAAGTTCCTGTTGTCCGAAGGCATTACGCAGGAACGCTGGTCGTCATCGTTCATCTGGCAGAGTGCATTACTTCACTGCCGCCAGAACGATCTGCTTATCCCCCCGCCCTTGAAAAAGACTCGTTCGGAACGTGAAGCCGAACTTCACGCCCAGGACAGAGCTGCGGGTAACGCTTTGAAAGCGCTGACTCATACTCGTCCCGAAGAGAAACCCCGTCACACACAGGAAGAGATTGATGCTGCCAAGAAAGCATATGAAGACGCCCTTAACCCCGGTGCGGTTCTCGCCCGTAAAGCGGCGGAGAAAGCAGAAGCCGATACGAAAGCGGCGACAGAACAGAAACAACTGATGGCATTGTTTCCCGACCCAGCACAAGAGTTCTCCACGTATACGCCCGAGCAACTCGCTGCGTTCAAGAAACTCACACCCGCCAATATGAGGTTGCTTGGCGCAAAGCGCGACGACTGCAAGCGAGCCAAAGCGCAGGAAGCGGCGGCAGCGAGACGGAAATCGCAGTAACACCTACACAGGCGAGGAGGCATAGTTTCGAAGACTTGGGCGGCGTCCATCTCGGTCGTCCCGCCGCCGCTAGGCCTAGCGAGAAGTAAACCGAAAGGCGGGATTTCGGTCCCGCCATTTCGTTAGCATACTGCGAGCGGATCATTGATTCAAATGAATCACTGGCATCAATTCCACACTATCAAAAACAAAAAGCGGTTTGGAGATTTGTACCGTTGATGGGAAAGCCATGCAAACCACCGAGCAACGCGATTCGGCGGCACTACAGACAAATGCCAAAGAATTCTTGGAATCATGTTCCGCGGAACAAAAAGCACGACTAGAAGGGCTACTTCGTGGCGGCGCACCGCACGTTATACATAATTATGGCTGTTCAGCCTCAGCTGCAAAATGTTCGTAGACCACATCCGCCACTTTCTCGACCTGTTGTCGATAGGCCGCATCGCTCAACTGCGTTCGAACGGCATCTTGTGCCGATTTCCAAAGCGCAAGTGGATCAAGTTGGATATTAGACTTTGTCGCTGCGATAACCTTGCAGAACTCGCGAAGATTGTCGTAATCCCCTTCGTCGCCTCCGTCCGGCGCACCAGCTATCACACGTGCTGCGACACCACCTGCGGCGCAGGCGATTGCATAGCCCGAAATCCACTGGCTTAGCGTTAAACGACCAAGAATGTTCTGATCCTGGCCGTCGAATGTTACGGATGCAGCATAGCCGTCGAACATATCTTTGGCTTGATCGTAAGTGATACGAGCATTCGCAATCGTCATATTGATTCTTCCGACCAGCGCAAATCCCACACCGTGAGCGCCCTCATGAACGGCAAATGCTCGTTTCCAGCGCTCGTCCGCGAGCGCAGCCTGTAAGCTATCCCGTAAAGAAATAAACCGCGCATCGTGCAGTTTGTCTTCAGGCACGGCGGAAACATCTAGCTTCCACGGTTTGCTCGTCATCGCTAACCTTCCAACTTGGGCGTTTTATTGTAACGCCACGCGTTCCGACAGTCGCCAGCGCCATTCAGCGTTGCTCGATGGACTTCGGAGCCAGACCAGGGAAATGGATTAGGCCGAAATCGCCTCTAATACTTTATTTCTCGGGCCTCGCCATCGTGGTCATTGCGGAAACCCAACGCCCGAATCGCTCATGGATCGGTGCAAGGTCCGCTCCCAACCGGCCCGCGACCGGGAGGAGGGCCAGATAGACAGCGGTGTTAGCCGACTGTAAGACCTCGGCCCCCTCTTTGTAGCTGGCTTTCCTTTCGAGCGTAGTTACCTCATCCTCTTGTGTCATCTGCGCGGCGAGCGCTCGCGCCGTGCCGTGCGTGTACGTGCTCGCGTGACGCCAGACTGCGTTAACTAACAACCTCCACTCAGTGTTCACTTCGGGCTGGCGCAAGGTGTGATCCAAGTGCGACGCCCGTTTATACAGCGCGTCATGGACACACCACTTGTCTCCGCGTTTTCCTTCGAACTGCGATCGGATCGCGTCATAACGTTCACGCATTTTCCGTTCTCCTTCCGCACTGACCTTGGCGCTCATGAGATCAGGGTCCGCCGCCTTCAGGCTCGCGAACTGTTCGTAGAGCAGATACTCACCATAATCCGCAAAGGCATCGGCGGTATGTGCATCGGCGACCATCAACATGTACACGGCATTGACAGCGTGCTCGACGAGGGCACGCACTAATACCAATCCATCATCCACGAGTGACTGCCGGACAACTATCTCCGTGGCCTCATGCGTTTGTAAGCATCGAGCGAACATCGCCAGGCCGATGTAATCCTTTCGCTCGAAATGCCCGTGGTGCGTTCCTGACGTAATGGAATACGCGAACGAACGAAGCTCCGAGGCTTCCTTCAGTTGAAACTCGAATCCTGCGAGATGCGGATCTTCGGACACTGGTTTCTCCTTCAGTCGGTTCGCTTCTTTCGGTTGCTTCGACTCATTCTTGTCTGTCCCGATGTCGACAAACTGCAACAAGAAAGAAAGGATCAATAGAATTAAAGCTGGCCTAACGAGGCTTGCGTGCTCATAAGTCACGACCGCGGAAGCTTTGGCTTGATCCCAACCCGGACACGGTTCGGCCAGAACGAGCGGGCCCATATCCCGCAGCAATCTTTTTTCCGTCATAGCAAAGGCTCACGCCGTCTTTCGACATCAGCGGTTTGAAATCGGAAAGATGTCACGCCGATGGAGAACACAAGAAAAAGAGCGGATACAAACTAATGCACTGCTCAGCACATTCGCCGCGCGGCGAGCGCCATAACGCGCTAGGTGTCCTCGAACTTGGTGTCGTGATACGAGATGGTCCACAGATGAGTTCCGCCGCCGATCAGGGCGACACGAAAACGCGCGGCGTTGCCTGAGTCTCGCTGGTTCAACGGAATTTCGGTAAGAGACACATCATGCAGCATTCGCGCCTGGAGTGCATGACTGCAAAGCTCTTCGACGAAACAGCAGACACGATCCACGATATGAGACGCGAACTTCGTGATCGGCTGCCCATCAACGAGCGGTTCAATGGTGCGAACGCTGGTTCCAGATATTTCATACCGGACATGATCCAGCGACCACGTCCCATGCTCAAGCAGATGGTTGCGGATTGTTAGTAGGCGTTCGCACCACTTCGCACGAGTCTCGACCAGATAATCCGCTAAAGCGGGATCACTCGACTTGAGCCTTTCGATACCATTCGTGAAGGCGGTTTCCTTCTGAAAGAGAAAACCGATGTTCGTGTCGAGAAGTTTCAGGAGATCTTTCATCCGTTCCTTGACGATTCGTGAGGCGGTGCCGATGAAACTCTCGATTTGCTTCTTCAATTCAAGGTCGATGGGTTGATCGACAAAGATGTTGCCATTGATGATTCGAGCGGCCTGGCCGCGGGTAACCGCATCGCTGTGTAACGAATATGCATTCTGGAGCGACCTTGCGGTATCTCGTAGGCTTTCCAACCCGGTCAGAACTCCCTCGAATGCTTTGTCGAACTCATCCCTGAGCGCTTTGTCTGCAATCGCCTGATCGCGAAGCAAACAAAGGCCGAGAAACATTCTCGCGACGAAAGGAGAACTCGTTCCTTCGTCTCCGCGCTTATGGATGACGAGTTGTGGTCGCTCATCCGGTTTGATAACGAAATTCGATTGTCGGGCTACCCGATTCGCCATTTCCTTGAACTGCTCTCGCGACATCGGAATCACGCCCGAAGTTTGCTCTCCCTGATGGCGCACAATCGGCTCGCCGAGCGCTTCTTTGCCAGCGAATAACAATAGCGCTTCGATGGGAAACTTGCCTTGGACACGGACGACGCCGCCATCCTGCCAAGGCAAATACTGAACCTTCGCATGAAGGTTGCCCTGTCTGTCTTCCACGCGAAAGCTCAGTGGGAACAGAAACAAGTCGTCGAAGCGCTTCGATGTTGGCACCGGAACCAGATCGCCCTTCAAGTTAAATTGGAAAGCCGCAATGGGCATGCCGGTCGCGGGCATGTCTTTCAGAATTTCTTTGTACGGCGGGAGACCTACTCCCGGCTGAAAAAAGTAGAGGAACGGAAAAAGTACCGCGCACATCTTGTTTAAGGCGAACGCGGAATGAGCCTTCGCGACAACATGGACGTACATTGCAGTACGAAAAGTAACGCCCCGCGCTGGTGGAAGAAAATCAGCTAACGGCTTGTATGGGATTTGGCACATGAGATTGACTGTGCCGCGCGACAGCACTACCACCATGTCCGGCCACAATCGATACGGATGCTCGCGATTTAATCGGGCGACTTCTTCAGCGAGCGTCTCAATCGAAAGATCGGAATCAAGCGAAAGGATGATACCCATCGTTGAATCGGCAACAGGAACACCCTGCGATACAATAGGAGCAGGACTTCTCGTGAGCATCTTGACGTGCGCAATCTTCTCGTATGATTGCCGTAGTTGCGCCAGTCCCAACTTGTCCCAAACGTCAATTGCGCACGCTAAGTTATCCGCCGGGATACGCTCGATGGCCTTCGTCGAGGCGTAGATCACAGATTCAAACTCCAACGACTCGGCACCAGTAACGTCAAACGCTTTGCCAGAAGTTGCACGATAAGGCCAAGGGAGGTACTGCGTAAGAAATGCGTTTAGGAGTGTTCCGAGGTTTGAATCTGGAACGTTTGAGTCGGCGATTATCTGCGCCGCCGCAGCCCTCATCTCCTCCGAGAGCTTATCAGTTGACAGGGACCACTTTGCATTTAGCTCCGCGCCTTTTTCGTTCGGCGCTTTGGCCGCTTCAGCCATATATGAACACTCTTTCGGTGGAAAATAACAAATGTCCTAGTTACTTAAGTGTATCATGCACGGCTAGCGTAAAATAAAAGTCAAAGTTTTCCGAGAAGCCAGAATGCCCCTCACTCCTGACGAGATGCGCCGCATCACCTATTCTAGATATCTCCTTGAGCGTGCGAAGAATCTTCAAGCACACCAGACCGATTTGTCCTCTGCGGAGGCAATTCTGGCAGCACACGACGCAGCGGAAATGCTCATGCGTGTGGTGTGCGAATATTTGAACATCACGCCGGAAGATCGGTTTATGGGCTTTTGGAAGGTCGTCAAAAATCATGGACATCAGGAACCGCCCCTGAAATCGGCCATGGACAGTCTCAACAATCAAAGAAACGAATTCAAACATCGCGGACGGCTCTCTCACGCAAAGAGTGTCGAGGGCTTGCTTTTCACGGTTGTGGAGTTCTGTGAGCGCATTTCTCGGGACTATCTAGGAATCGATTACAACAATGCGACCTTAACTGCACTGATTCAGAGCCCGTCGGCAAGAACCAGTTTTGATGAAGCCGAGACAAAATATCGAGCCGGCGACGTTAAAGATGCCATGGGATCACTAAGGAAGGCGTTCGGAGCAGTTTACGAAGACGCGCTTAAGAAGTACGGAGAGGATTTGCCTGAGCATATGTCGTGGAGCGAACCGACTTTCAGGACTGGACACCATGAGATTGACCATCCAGTCAAAAATCTGATCGATTCACTTAATCTGCGATCGATTGTCGAGCACGTGAACGATTTGACTGAAACCATGAACATGCAAATCCTTGGGGTTGACGCGCTTATGTTTCGGAAATTCGTTCGCCTTACGCCGCACATGTTGCGTCGCGGATTTGGACATGAGCCATTCTTGGTTTGGCAACAGGGTGGAACGCCGACGCCGGAAGACTACGAATTCTGCCGGTCGTTCATAATAAATTTCGCCCTGCAAAACGGTGTATAAAAACCTGCAGAACGTCCGGTTTGCGAATCACGATTCGGTGAGAAATGGTGCATCGTGTTCCCGTTTGTGTCCAACGACGCTAGTCCCCCATCGTCGCATACTGATCAAACGGCTGCGTGATGCGGTCTCGATTCTCCTTCTTCTGAAGATTGACCTTCGCGGCATATCGCAAAATCGTGGTTGGGCTCACGTGGCCGACGTAAGCCATAACTTCCGGCACGGTGCTGCCGTTACGAAGCCACGTCGTAATGGCCGTGCTCCGGAATTTGTGCTGATCCACCCGGCCCGTGAGCCCCGCCTTCTTGCTAACCCTCTTCAGAATGTGCAGCAAATGCCCGTCCGGCTTTCCCCGCGTATTCGGAAAGATCAAATCCTCGTTCTGCTTGCCCTCAGCCTTCTTCTGCTCCAATACCTTCTTAGTTAGCCACTCACCGACCGGAACGACGCGTTGCGATTCCTTGGTTTTGAGGTTGTGCCCGGCTTTCGGTCGAACCGTCCAGAGCGAATGTTTCCCGTCGATGTCGCCATACG
>Ga0187863_10004471_pt1 | contig 9977 bp, 10 predicted proteins | sample June2016WEW_11_1_FD_132975 | JGI IMG/M metagenome (GOLD analysis project Ga0187863, IMG submission 132975) | Peatland microbial communities from SPRUCE experiment site at the Marcell Experimental Forest, Minnesota, USA - June2016WEW_11_10 | ecosystem: Environmental > Terrestrial > Soil >...
ACATCGCGCGCTGCCACGTTGGCGGTCACGCGCGCATTCGCGCCCACGGTCAGCTTGTGTTCGTTCAGCGTGATGGTTCCCTCGAGCAGACCCTCGACGATCAGGTCCTCGTTGCCTTTCACTTCTCCGCGGATCTGAACCGACTTCCCGATAACCGCTGTTGCTTCTACCGACGCCATGCGCAGACTCTCCTCTTTTCCGTTGCTCTTCCGCTTTGTCCGCAATATACGCAACGTCACGCCTTGCCGCAACAGGATTGCCTCAGAATTACGCTGTCCGCGCCTGTTTTCCCGCCCCCGGCCACAATTCCGCCTGCACCGGCCACACCGGCTTGCCCTCCCGCTCCGGCACTTCGTTGTACCGGTGTTCGAGGCCGTGCTTCTTCACCACCGCCCGCACCAGCGCCGCGACCCGCTCCTGGTAGGCCTTCGAGACGAAGGCCCGGTCTCCGTAGCGCGCCGCGTAGGCCTTCTCCAGCTCCGGGAAGTTTTCCTGAATGAACCGCAGAAACACCGGCTTTGAGCACGGCTTGAGAAAGAGCGGCTGCGCGGCGAAGAAGCTCGCCCCCGCCCTCTTCGCTCGCCGCGCCATCCCCTCCAGCGCCCTGGGCGTATCGGTGATCCCCGGCATCAGCGGCGAGCACAGAATCCCCACTCGCAACCCGGCCGCCCGCAGCCTCTCCACGGTGCGAAACCGCAAATCCGGCCGTGGCGCCCGCGGCTCCAGGATTCGGGCCAGCTTCGCATCCGGCGTCGTGATGGTCAGGTGCACCGTGAGCCTGTTTTGCCTCGCGATCTGCACCAGCAAATCGATGTCCCGCTCGATCAGCGTGGACTTGGTTACAATCCCCAGCCACAGTCCCTGGCGCTCCGCGAACACCTCCAGCAAACTGCGCGTCACGCGCGCGTTCCGTTCAATCGGCTGGTAAGGATCGGTGGCCGTCCCCAGCGCAATCTGCTCGCCGGGCCGCACCTCTCTCAATTCCTGCCGCAGCAGCCACGCCGCGTGCTGCTTGATGTAAATCTCCCGCTCGAACTGCTCCGGATCCCGCTTGTCCAGGAACTCGTGGGTGTAGCGCGCGTAGCAGTACCGGCAGCCGAACTCGCATCCGCGATACGGATTGATGCTCCACGCGAAGTAGATCCCCCGTTTCGACACCACGCGGTTCAACAGCGACCGCGGCTCCATCATCCGAAACTCGACCAGATGTCCATCGCCTGTCCTCTCGCCCTCGGCAGCCAGCCGCGCAATCCCGGTCGGCCCTTGCCCGAGGATGGGAAACAGGGTGCCCGCTGTCGCCATATTCGCCTTTTCTTCGCCCATGCGACAACGTTATCCCAGCCCCTCAATTCCCGTCAAGCAGACTGCCTGTTGGCCCCTTTTCCGGTCGCAACGGCTGCCGGCAGATTGCCCTTGTCTGCACCATAGACGGTGCGTATACTTGCGCCGTTCCCCCTTACAGTCTTCAAGCGGCTGCCTGAAAACACTTGTTTTCAGCAGCTTCTACATGAACGGACAAGGAGAGAGTGCGTATGGGAAAAGTCAACGTAGGTCGGGTCATCCTGGGAGGACTGGTGGCCGGAATTGTTTACGACATCCTGGGCTATCTGGTGGATGGCATGTGGCTCGCGCCGCGATGGGCGGCGGGTATGCAGGCGCTCGGACATGCCGATTTTTCTTCGAAGCAGTGGATCTATTTCCAGGTGCTCGGACTGATCACAGGCATCGTGACGATCTGGATTTACGCCGCCATCCGGCCCCGCTATGGCGCCGGTGCGAAGACCGCAGCCCTCGCCGCCGTACTCGTCTGGATCGTCGGCCTGCTGGTCCCGAACCTCAGCTTCATGTGGGTGAGTCACCTCTTCCCGCACCACCTGACGGCGCTGACCACGGCCGGCGCCCTGGTTGAAATCATCGTCGGCGCGATTGCTGGCGCGGCGCTTTACAAGGAAGCCGCGTAACCCCGGCCCGGACACCTGTTCCGGTAAACCCCGGCTCCACGTGCAGGCCCAGGTTAGACGAGTCAAATTCAACGGGCCTGCGCAAGGAGGGTTCACGCAACCGGGAAAGCTGCGCCTGTTCCGCAGACCGCTCGGCCGCCGCGGTCATTCAAACAACAGCACAATCTTCCCCTGCACCGACCCCTCTTCCAGCATCCGGTTGGCCTCAGCCGCCTTCTGCCAGGGAAGTCGCGCCCCAATGATGGGTGCGATCCGGCGCTGCACCAAAAGTCCGACGAGCATCGCCAGATCCTCTCGAAACCACGCAGGGTGCCGCTTTTTCACGCCGGTGACGCTGTAAAACGTGAAGCGCCGCCCCGGCCAGAGCACTGAAACGACCGCCGCGGCCGCGTCTTCCATCTTCCCCGCCGCCTGCGAGCCGAAGGCCACCACCGTTCCCCCGCGTCGGACACATCGCCGCGACCGCAGCCAGTGCCAACCGCCAATGGGGTCAAAGGCCGCAACCACTCCGTTGCCCTCGGTCCGACGCTGGATCGCCTCCTCGAATCGCTCGTTGCGGTAATCGATCGGCTCGCCGCCCAGTTTCGCAACCAATGCGTGCTTCGCTTTCGATGCTGTTCCCAGGACCCGTAGCCCGTCCAGTTTCGCCAGCTCCAGCAAAGCTGTCCCCACGCCTCCCGCCGCGCTGTGCACCAGAATCGTGTCTCCCGTCCATAGCGCGATCGTCCGATGCAGCAACTGGTATGCGGTCACATAATTCAGCACAAGACAGACAGCCTCGGCCGGGTCCAGCCCCGCCGGGAGTGGCGTCAATTCAGCCTCGGGGACGTACGCGTATTCGGCGTATCCTCCCCGAACCGTCAGCGCCATCACCATCCGACCGTCCTCATACAACGCTGCCCCCTGGCCCCGCTGGTCGACTACGCCCACCACGTCGTATCCCGGCGTGAAGGGAGTCTTCGGCTGATCGGCATAGGTGCCGCGCCGCATCATGCAATCGGCCCACGCGACCCCGGCCGCGAGGACGCGCACGCGAACTTCGCCGGGTCCGGCATCGCGGAGCTCCCCCTGCCCGACCACCAGGACCTCAGGCCCTCCAAGGCGGGGACACACCATCCGCGCATACTGTCGACTCATCGCTCCTCCATCGATTGCAGGCTCACGAATTCTACGCGATCCGGGTTGCAAACCATCCCTGCGGCCTTTCGACACTTCCTTCGCTTGTGACCCGGCTCACTGACGGCCGCGTCCTTTCGTGTAACTCTGCCTCCGTCGAACGACGCAAGGGGGAATTCTCGCGCTGCCGCCTCGCCGCCGTTCGCGGAGGCGCCGCATGTCCACCACCGTGCTTGTCACCTGGGCTACCCGTTACGGATCCACCGAGGAAGTCGCTCACGCCATCGCCGACGACCTTCTCAAGCAACGCTTCGCGGTCAACGCCCAGCCCATGAGCGAGGTGGGCAGCCTCGACCGCTACCAGGCCGTCGTGATGGGTTTCGCTCTCTATATGGGCCGCATCCACAAAGACGCGCGCCATTTCCTGGAATCGCATCGAGACCAGCTGATGCACCGGCCCGTGGCGCTCTTCGCCCTCGGCCCCTTTCATGCGGAGGAAAAGGAATTCGTCGAGGCGCGGAAGCAGTTAGAGAAGGAACTCGCGAAGTTTCCCTGGTTCTCTCCCGTCGCCCGGCAGGTGATCGGCGGCCGATTCGACCCGCAAAAACTACGCTTCCCGTACAGTTTCCTCCCCGTCCTGCGCAACCTGCCCGCCAGCGACGCGCGCGACTGGGACGCCATCCATGCCTGGGCCGGCAACCTGCCCCCTTCCCTTGTGTCTGCCCCGACTCATTAGCTCCTGCGCCGGAGCTCTGCATTTCCGCCCGGGAAAGTGCGACCATAATTCCCGGAGGAATTAACTCTATGGCCGACCTCAAAGGCACATCCATCACCTGGCTCGGACACGCCACCGTCCTCATCGTCACGCCGAAGGGAACCGCCATCCTCATCGACCCCTTCATCGAGTACAACCCGAAATATCCCAAAGGCTACAAGCTCCCCGACAAGATCGATCTCCTCCTCATCACGCACGGCCATATGGATCACATCGCCGACGCGGTTCCCATCGCGAAGAAACACGGCCCCATCGCCATCGGCATGGTGGAACTGATCGACTGGCTCCATTCAAAGGGCGTCAGCAAAGAACAGGGCATCGGCATGAACATCGGCGGCTCGCACATGCATGCCGACGTCACGCTGACCCTCACCGAAGCGCGGCACTCCTCCAGCATTCAGGACGGCGACCAGTCCATCTACGGCGGCGAGCCCACAGGTTTCGTGATCGCCATCGACAACGGCCCCGTCCTCTACCACGCCGGCGACACGAACGTTTTCTCCGACATGCAGCTCATCCGCGACCTGTACCATCCCGACCTGGCCATGCTGCCCATCGGCGACCACTACACCATGGGACCGAAAGGCGCCGCGGTGGCCGCGAAATTCCTCGGCGCCAAAACCATCCTGCCGATTCACTTTGGAACATTTCCGCCACTGGTCGGGACACCCGCTGCGCTCGAAAAGGAACTCGCCGGAACCGGCGTGGCCGTGATCCACACCGAACCCGGCAAAACCCTTAGTTAGCTTCTAGCTTCTAGCTTTTTGCATGCAGCTTCGCTGTTAGCAGCGTGGAAGCGCCCTGATCACAGTTCACTGATCACTGATCACTGTTCCTCACGCCGTCGCCACTTCCTCAATCAGCTCGTCGGAGTACCGCTCCCGGCTTTCCGGAACGATCAATACGGGGATCGAGACCCCGGCAATCACCTGCGCCACCGTGCTGTGCTCCAGATCGTGTTCCTGGTGGGCCGGCGAGGGCGCGCCCAGCACGATCAGGTCCGGCCGCAGCGCCTTCGCCGCTTCGAGGATCATGGTCACCGGGTCGCCGCCGGTGACCGTATGGTCCACCGGGATCGTGTGCGATTCGTTGAAAGGGGCAAGGAAGCGCAGCCGCTCCAGGCAGTTGGGGCACTCCAGATGACGCCCGCAGCGCGCCGAGTGCAGCACGATCAGGTGCCCGCCCGCCACCCGCTGCGCGTAATGCAGTGCGCTCAGCGAAGCGGCTGAAAAGTCCGTCGCCGTCAGCACATTGTTCCATTGTCCAAAATTCCGTGGCGCCTTCTCGTTCTCCGGCGGCACAGTCAGGATCGGGCAAGGTGAATGCGCCAACAGCTGGCGCGTGACCAGGCCGAGGGCCACGCGCCCGGCTCCGGTGATCGCCTTCGTGCCCAGCACCAGCAGCGCCGCTTTGTGATCCCGCAGCGACAGCAGAATGCGTTCGCACACAATCCCCGTTTCCACCCGCGAATGCACCGGGACTCCCTGGCGCCGCACCTCGGTCTCGATTTTGGCCAGCTCTTCCCGCGCGGCCCTGTCGTGATCCACCACCGCCGGCGCGCCCTCCGGAAATGCATACCCCACCGGATCGATGACGTGAATCAGCAGCAGCATCGCATGCCGCAGCCGCGCCAGTTCCTGAGCGCAGCGCAAGGCGGCTGACGATTCCTCAGAGAAATCGATGGCCGCGACAATCGTCCTGAACGGGAACTGCTTCGCGGCATGCAGGTATGTGGTCTTCCCCTCTTTGTCTAAGCTGTGACCTTTGGAAGCCGGCATGGCCGATCGCCCTCTCTTTCCGCTCGTTGGGCTTGGTCTGACCCTACGCTGCGCCCCAGGGCGAATCGGTGACGAAGGTCACCCGATTTTGTGACATTGAACACACAGATTGCCGCAAAGGGTGTTAGGCCCCCATCTCGCCCGCTGCGGTCGTCGCGCCGAGCCGCTACTGCTGCGGCGGCGTGAACGTCAGCACCACATCCACGCCGTGTGTGTCCTGGTTCCCGCTCCATTTCGCATCGAAACTCCAGCCGCGGATCGACTGCAGTTGTTCGGCGCGCGACTTGTGATAGTCGGCCATGAATTTCGGGATGAGGTCGGCATTGAACGCCTCGCCCTCCCGCAGTTGCCAGTACGGCATCACTTCGGCCTTCTGCCGCTCGTTCAGGTTCACCACCGTCAGCTTGCCCATGTGATACACCGGCCCGGACTGCACCGTAATCGTATAGTCCACGGTGTGCGCGGCGCGATCCAGCACAGGCACGGCATCGATTTTCGCGTCGATGTAGCCATGCGTCCGGTAGGGCGCCGCAATCATTTCCCTGATCTGCTTCCACACATCCAGGTTCGCCACGTCGCCGGGATGCAGCTTCGCGTTCTCGGCGAATTGCTCCTGGCTCATGAACAGATCGCCCTCGAGATGCAGCCCCGCAACCCGGTACTGGCCGCCTTCGGAGGTGATGGAGGCGGTGACAGGCACCAGTACCTTGCCGTCCGCCACGTGCGGTTGCCCAAACGCGGGAGGCATCATCGTCATGTCGATGAATCCCTGGCTGCCATAGACGGCGCGCACCAGGTCGGCGAGCTGGTCGCGCATCGACCCTTCGATTTTCTGGCCGGCCGTAGCTTTCTCAAGGGCCTGGAGCGGCCTCGTCCAGACGCCGCTGTAGTCATGAATCCTGAACGACTCCACCACCACCGGAGGCGAATCGATCTGATACCGGATCGCCACCTGATCGTGGCTCTCATTTCCGACCGCGCTCGTCGTAATCGTGGCGCCCTGCACGCCCTTCGTCGCCAGTAGTGCAGTCAGCGCCGCACTCACCTGGTCCCGCATCGGCCCACCCGGATAGAGCGCTCCGTGAAACAGCGGAACCTGCGCGGCCACAGCGGCATTCAGTACTTTATCGTCCCACCACGGAAAGTTGTCGTACTGCACCGGCACCACCGCGGGCGAGGGCTTCAGCTCGAAGGTCAGCGTCTGGCCATCGAACGAGAAGCGCACGTCGGTGAACAACCCCGTCGCGGTGAGCTTGTTCGTCGCGGTCTGCATCTGATCGCGCGTCATAGGTTCGCCCGCGCGCAGCCCGGTAAACGCCAGCAGCTCCGCCTGGGTAAGCGTCGAGCCGGAGAAGGTGATCGCCTGAGGGAGGTACGCCTGCGCCAATCCGGAGCAGCAGAAAGCAGCGTTAACCAACAGTCCCAGGAGGAGACGTGCCGAGGGGCGAACACGCATGCTCGCACCATAAACTGCGAGGCCGGTCTTTCGCCAGCGCTGCACCCTACCACCAACTGGGCATTGTGAAGTTTGCTTCCGGCTCCCGTCATTCCGGGGCCGCTTCATCGAAGGCGAACCGCACGTCGGAAAACAGGCCGGTATCCATGAGCCTTTGCGCCGCGGCCTGAATCTCCGCCTGCCCCAGCGTGTCGCCGGGCTTCAATCCTTAGACGGCCGGCAATTCGGCCTGGGCAGGCCGTGGTGCCGGAAAAAGCGATCTTCTTCGGGACGTATTTCTGCGCGCGGGCCAAATGAGCCGGCCCGCACAGCAGCAGGCAAAGCAAGAGAGTCCAACGGAGCATGCTCGCAAGATTAATGCGAACGGCTCCGTCTCGCCAGAAAAATTCAGATGTTTCAGACGTGCTCGATGACTACAGTCTCCAGCACCACCGCCTTCACCGGCTTGTCCTGGCGCGTCGAGACTTTGGCAATCTTATCGGCGACCTCCTGGCCCTCCACCACCTCGCCAAAGATGGTGTGCTTGCCGGTCAGCCATTCTGTCGCAGCCACGGTGATAAAAAACTGCGAGCCGTTCGTGTTCGGCCCCGCGTTGGCCATCGCCAGCTTGCCCTTCTTGTCGAACCGGTGCGCCGAGCCCTTTGTCTCGTCTTCGAACTTGTAGCCCGGTCCGCCCATCCCCGTGCCCGCCGGATCGCCCCCCTGGATCATGAAGTCCGGAATCACCCGATGAAAAATCGTTCCGTTGTAGAGTTTGTCCCGGCTCTTGTTCCGGCTTACCGGATGCGTCCATTCGCGGTTGCCTTCCGCGAGTTCCACAAAGTTGGCGACGGTTTTCGGGGCCTCTTTCTCAAAAAGCCTGCAAATGAATTTGCCTTCGCTGGTGGCGAAAACGGCATAGGTTCCTGGCTGTCGGGGCATAAGCACTCCTGCGTGGGATTTATGAAAACTAGCTTTGCGGTGGCGGCTGCGATGCGGGCGCGGATGGCGGCGCCGGAACCCGCTGCCCGGCGGGAATAATCGTCACCTTCTTCAGAACTACCGGATCAAGCGGCTTGTCCTTGCTGTCGCGATTCACGCGCGCGATTGACTTGACGACCAACACACTCGAATCGTCGCACTGCCCGAAGATCGTGTACTTCTGATCGAGATAATCCGTCGGCACTTCCGTGATGAAGAACTGCGATCCGTTCGTGTCCGGTCCCGAGTTCGCCATCGCCAGCCGCCCCGCCACATCGAAATTCAGCGCGGGGTCGAACTCATCCTTAAACATGTAGCCGGGATCGCCCTCGCCCGTGCCCAGCGGATCGCCGCCCTGGATCATGAACTCCGGAATCACTCGATGGAACATCGTCCCGTCGTACCAGGGCTTCCCGCTCACCTTCTGCTTGGTCGCGGGATCGGTCCAGTCCTTTGTGCCCTGCGCGAGGCCGACAAAATTCGCAACCGCCCCCGGCGCCTGCTTGTCGAAGAGCCGGCACGTCATCCGTCCCATGCTGGTGTCAAACAGCACCGTCGGCCCGGTTGGCTGCAGCCCGCTATGCGCCTGCGCGCCCGGAGCGTCCGGCAATGCAGCCGGAGCGGTCTGCGGAGCGGTCTGCGTCTGGGCGCCCGGCGAATCGGGCAAACTCTGCGTCGACTGCTGCGCGAAAGCGGACCAGGAAACCAGGAAAGCGGCGGCAAAAAGAGGAGTGCGGAATCGATGCATACCAGAAACCAGACTAACTGAGATCGGCGCCCCACGTCTCCACATGGTTCGCTCGGCTCGCGCCGCTACCGTCTTCCCGTGACCGGACTGGTGCGCGTGCTTGGCCCGCGCTTCTTCACGCTGGCGCGGTTGCTCCCCGGCAGCAGCACGAACACGATCGCCACACCCATGTAAGCCATATCCAGGGTCGGCACGTAATGCCGGAAATAGTAGTGCACTCCCAGCGCCAGCACCCCCGCCAGAAACGCCAGCTTTCTCCAGCGCAGCAGCGGAGCCAGCAACGCCAGCGCGTCACACGTCACCAGCATCGACCAATCCTGGGTGAGCCGCGACGGCAGGACGTAGTCCGGAAAATCCGCCAGCAGCACGGGCAGCGCAATGCCCAGCAGCACTACGCGGCAAATCACACTGGAGACCGCACGAAGCGTCTGTGTTGTCGCGTGCTGCACCGATCCAGACTACCCTGGACTTCCCCGCGCCCTCACTTCCCCGTATAGGTCACATGCCAGATCGAACCAGACCCGTCATCAGTGACGAACAGTGAGCCGTCGTTGGCCACCGTGACTCCCACCGGCCGTCCCCACACCTTCCCGTCCGGCCTCACAAATCCGGTCAGGAAGTCCTCGTACTCCCCGGTCGCGCGGCCGTCCTTCATCGGCACACGGATCACCTCATAACCCGAGCGGTTGGCCCGGTTCCACGACCCGTGCTCGGCGGCGAATCCATCGCCCTTGTACTCCGCCGGAAACTGCGAGCCCTCGTAGAACTGCATCTCCAGCGACGCGAAGTGCGGGTTCACCAGCACATCCGGCGTGATCACCTTCCCCGCCAGTTCCGGATGCTTCCCCACCTGGCGCGGGTCCTGCACGCCGCCATTCGTGCTCATGTAGTACCACGGCCATCCGTAGAATCCGCCCTCCTGCACGTGCGTGATGTAGTCGGGCACCAGGTTGTCTCCCAGCATGTCGCGCTCATTCGTCGAGCACCACAACTCGCCGGTGATCGGATTGATCGTCTCCCCCACGCAGTTGCGGAGGCCGTACGCGTAGATCTTCACGAACTTCCCTTCGGGCGTGAACTCCAGCACGTCTGCCCGATCCTTCTCCTCCGGATGCGTGTCCGCATCGTCATCGTTCGAGTGCGACCCTACCGAGACGAACATCCGCTTGCCGTCCTGCGAAAA
>Ga0187863_10004473_pt1 | contig 9975 bp, 8 predicted proteins | sample June2016WEW_11_1_FD_132975 | JGI IMG/M metagenome (GOLD analysis project Ga0187863, IMG submission 132975) | Peatland microbial communities from SPRUCE experiment site at the Marcell Experimental Forest, Minnesota, USA - June2016WEW_11_10 | ecosystem: Environmental > Terrestrial > Soil > Wetlands...
AACTTCGGACCGGGCTCGTGCATGCGTGGCTCATAGCGGAATCCGAGGCCTTCGAACGGCTTCTCGATCGTCCATCCGGTAAATACTTTGGCGACCTCGGTGACATCGCGCTGCGAGTATCCGCCATTCACGCTGACTGTATGCAGTTCCAGCAGCTCGCGGCCGTAATTTTCATTGAGGCCGGCGTTCTGCTTGCGCCGCTGATTCGGGTTCGGCGGAAAACGGCGCGGGCGTCCATACGGGCCATATCCCATGGGCCTTGCGGGGATGCCTTGCGCCTGCATCGAGTTCGGTCCCACGCTCATCCAGTTGTCGAGATAAAAGAGCATCGCTGGACTTTTCGCGGTCGCCACCAGCAAATCTTCGAACTTTCCCAGAGCATGCGGGCGGATCGTCTGTTGCTCGTAGTTTGTAAGCAAGAGGCGCTCGGGACCTTTGCCGACGAAAACATTGAAGTGATTGAACCAGAAGTCGGTCATCACTTCCTCGAGCTGGCGCTCGCTGTAAATGGCGCGCATCAGCTTGGCCTGCGCCAGTTCTTCAGCCACAACAGCTTGCGGATTGTTCATCGCCAGCAGAGTTTCCTTCTGCTTCGGACTCATGTCGGCGAGGAATTCCTGGCCCTTGCCTCCGCGCAACGTATCGGCGAAGGCGATCTGCTCCTCTGGCTTCATCGCCAGTACTTTCTTGTAGCGTTCATCGGGAGGCAGATCGACGAGCGACTGCACTTTCAAATCGGCGTAGAGGCGGTCTTCCCGGGCGCGAGCTTCGGCTTCTTCTTCCGGAGTTGGCTTCGCTTTTGCGGGAGGAGCCATTGCCATGTCATTTGTTGATCCGGCGGCAACGTCGCCGGTGGATCCGCCGTTCATGGAATTGTCAGATGCCGGAGCAGCATCAGGACTGGCCGCCGCCGCAGCGGCGAGTTCTTCGGCAGTCTTTGCGCCTTCCGAAGCTCCCGGCTCGGCGGGCGTTCCGGCGGGTGGAGCGGCAGCGAGCGTGGCCTCTTTTTGTTTCAGCTGTTTCTCGTCTTGTTTTTCCTGCAGCCGCGCCATCTGCACTTGATAAATGGCTCGCCGAGCCGGATCGGAAGGCAGAGACTTCTTGCCATCCAACACTTGCTTCACCATCTGGTTGTCGGGAAATTCCTCGACGATTTCTTTCGCGCTCATGTGCAGCGTACGCAGAGGCGCAAGGCGCGAATCCATCGCATCGTCTTGAATCTTGTCGGGATGAAGTTGCAGATCAATCCAGCGGTCGACGCCCATCGCCACGACTTGCTGCACATCGCCGGGCCGTGGACCAAACGCGAGACGATTGAACGCATGCACCGCGCGCTTCTGCTCGTTCGCGCCAGTATCGGTGGGCTGGTCTTTCTTTTTCGCGAGCAATTGCGGGACTGCGCAAGCCAGGCCCAGACAAAGCAAACAGGCTGCTAGCTGGGCAAATTTGGATCTCATGGAGACTCCCGGATGGAAAGGCTCTCCTGATTATGAACCCTTGGGGACGAAAAAGTTGCTATTTGCGGTGGTTCCGGGAACTCCGGAAGTGATTGTGCCAATGGGAGTTGCACGAAGCCCGAAATCGGCCCTCGGCTTTATGTGAGGTAGGTTTTGCCGCGTGACACTCTGTGTTGCAAAGTGGCAGCGAGATGATCGATATCCGTGGCGGCGATATTCACCGACGTCGTGTCGAGCAACGGAGTCCGGCTGCTCCCGACAGCGTCGCGACGCACTTGAATCAGCAGCGCCTGCACGACGCTCGGATCAAACTTATCGGGAGCCATCCGCACGAGATCACTGAGCGCGCTTCCCACTGAAAGCGGGGCGCGGTAAGGGCGAGCGCTGGTCATGGCGTCGAACGAATCGGCAAGGCCGACAATGCGCACGGACATCGGGACATCTTCCTGCAAGAGATGGTCAGGATATCCAGAACCGTCGCTGCGCTCGTGATGCCAGCGGACTGCCTCAGGAATCTTCGGCCAGGGAAATTGTACGGTGCTGACGATCTGGTGGCCGACCGTCGTGTGGTCCGCCATCTCGCGAAATTCCTCTGGGTCGAGCGCGCCCGGCTTCCCGAATAGGCGTCGGTCGACTGCGACCTTCCCGATGTCGTGCAGATATCCTGCGCTGCGCAGGGCTGCAACCTCGCTCGGCTCCATGCCCATCGCATCGCCGATTGCGGCCGCGTACCGACCAACACGCAGCGAGTGTCCATGAATGTTCACATGCTTTACGTCGATTGCAGTGGCAAATGCTTCGAGCGCATTGTCGTAGAAGCCGTGCAGCGAGGCCATGAGCCTGAGATTCTCAGAAACACGCTGCGCGATCGTCTGCGTCAACGCGTGATTCTGCACCGCCAGTGCGACGTAACTGCAAAGCAGGTCGAGAGCGTCGAGTTCGCTGTCTTCATAGAGCGAGTCGCCGGGGCGACGTCCCAAACCCACGACTCCAGCAAGGCGTCCTCCGGCTTTCAGAGGCGCCAGGCATTTAAACAGCTCGGGGGCAACGTTGCCGTTCGAACTCAAGAACACTGAATACGTCGAGGAGTTCAGAACGATCGGCCCGCGCGCCGCCGACAATGCGTGCACGTGCTTCGGAAGGAGAGGAATGAAGGCAGGATCCGGCATAAGCGCGAATCCCAGCGCCGTCGCGGAGGTCAGCATGGCAGGCTTGTCGTTAAACAGAAAGAGCACACCTTCGCGCGCGCCTGCCGCTTCCATAATGGCAGACAGCATCAGGCGTGAAGTTTCCGAGAACTCGCGCTCGGCCGTTAGCGCGGGCCCGAGCTCGGAAAGCGCCTCGACTGTGTGTAACAGCCGCCGTAAATTGTTTGTCTGAATCGCCACTGACGAAGTGGGAGCCAGATCGCAGAGCAGAATGAGCGTACCATGCGGGAAATGCTCAGAGCTATGCCCGTTGTTGGTTAGTTTGATGCGGTAGTAACGAAGATGAAACGATGGTGACAGTGCTGATTCCGGGTCACATTGAAAGAAGTTCTTTCACTTCTAAACAGACACTTCAGAAGTGTTCGCGCAGTTCGGCGAAACTGCCGACGATGAGGAGTTTTTGCGAAGCGGGGGCGGGATTTAGCTCTTCATGTTCCAGTATCCATGTGTCGCCGTGAGGGACAAAGACGGCGTGCAGGCCGGCGGCCATTGCCGGATTGATGTCGGACTTGGGGCTGTTACCGATCATCCAGGTGCAGCCACGATCGCAATCGTATTTCTCAACCATTTCCGAATAGGTGGACGCGCTCTTCTCCGCAACAATCTCGGTCGCGGCGAAATACTTCCTGATGTCCGATCGCTCGATCTTCCCGCTCTGCTCGGCGATTGCACCCTTGGTTAACAGAATCAGACGATGGCGCTCGGTGAGGTATTGCAACGTCTCGCGTACTTCGGGAAGGAACTCGATGGCGTGGTTTTCAATGCTATGGGCAAAGCTCATCACCTGCGCATGTAACTCCGGAGTGACAGGACTGGGGCTCAAACGCTCGAACGTTGCCACTAGAGCGTGGGCAAAGCTGTGCAGGCCGTACCCGTGGGTAACGATGCATTCGCGCTCGACATCATTCAGCACTCCACGAACTTGATCCGCCGAGAATTCGTGGTGATTCAGGAAAGGGATAAAGCGCGCGATGGCGCGCTCGAAATAGATATTGTTCTCCCAAAGCGTGTCGTCGGCGTCGATGAGGAGGGTTTGGGGAGACAAGCTTCTAGCTCCTGGCTGCTAGCGGATTCAAATTGGAATGTGTGCATTACTCGAAACGGGCAATGAAAACATAGAAATGGATGCTCCGAAGCGAAACGTCTTGGCTAGAAGCTAGCAGCTAAAAGCTTACGTCTACACCCAATCCACTTTCGCTTCCGGACCGATGATCCCTGCCTTGTGTCCCATATCCAGCAGTCGGTGGACCGCCTCGCGACCGTCCGCGCCGTAATCGAGAGTGCGCTCGTTGACGTACATGCCAACGAACTTGTCGGCGGACGCCGTATCGAGATCGCGCGCAAACTGCATGGCATAGGCAAGAGCTTCTTCGCGATGATCAAGGCCGTACTGGATGCTCTCTCGCAGGGCCGCAGTAACCGTCGACATGAGAGGCATACCCAGCTCTCGGCGGATCGCATTGCCTCCGAGCGGCAGTGGCAGGCCTGTCACCTTCTGCCACCACTTTCCGAGATCGACAATCCGGTGCAATCCCGACTTGTCGTAGGTCAGCTGGCCTTCGTGAATAATGAGTCCGGCTTCGTACTTCCCTTCCAGAACCTGAGGGATGATCTGATCAAATGGAACCACTTCGGTCTCGATGCCTGGAGCAAACAAGTTCAAGGCCAGATACGCGGTCGTCAAAGTTCCCGGGACCGCGATTTTTTTCGTCTTGATTTCACTTGCCGTGAACGGGCGCGGCGACACCACCATTGGGCCGTAGCCCTCGCCAACACTGCCTCCACACGCCATCAACGCGTATTTATCTTGCACGTACGGATAGGCATGAAACGAGATCGCTGTCACGTCATAGACGCCTTCGCGCGCTTTCTGGTTCAGTGTTTCGATGTCGCAAAGTGTATGGGAGAAACGCAAACCCGGGGTGCGAACCTTATGCGTCGCAAGGCCGTAGAACATGAACGCGTCGTCGGAGTCGGGACTGTGTGCGACCTTAATTTCACGAAGATCGCCAGACACCGCGGCGGATGGCGCTTTGTTTGTTTCGGATACTACCGTCATCGGAAAACTCCAGGAAATTTACTTTCTAATTTGCGTCGCGACGCCAGCGAGTTGCTATCGCCGCCGCGAACATGACCTTAATCACTTCGGCAGCGATGAACCAATACAGCCCGAAATAAGCCGCCTTGGCCAGCGAATGCGTGAAGAAGTAAAGCCAGGTCAATCCGCCGGCGAACAAGAGGATTTCGGCGGCAACACCGGCGACTGCGGCGCGCGCGAACGTTTTGGCTCCGCGATCAAAAATATAGCCGGCCAGAAATGCGACGAATGGATAGGCGATCAAGAATCCACCCGTAGGGCCAAGCAACTGAGCAATCCCGCCAAGTCCCGTGGGACTAAAGACCGGAAGACCTACCGCGCCCTCGGCCAGATAAAGTGCGAGCGCGGCGAATCCGCGGCGACTGCCAAGCAACAATCCAACCAGCAGGACGCCAAGGTTCTGAACGGTCAGCGGAACCGGCGTGAGCGGCAGCAGAGGGATCGTGATGCGTGCGCACAGTGCGACAAACAAGCTCCCGCCCACAACCAACGCTACCTGCTTCGAAGCTTCCAGCATCCGCTCTTGCGGAGTAGCCAAGGTTTGAACTGCAACTTTTGCCATGAACAAGTCTCCCAATCTCACGAATTCAGCGGTCGATCTGATCCGCGCGCCGCTCACCTTCCACGCCGCCAACGATTCCATCGTGCGAGGCATGCGCCTTCTGCAGATTTCGCCGCAGGTGCATATAGAGGGCGAGCACCACGCACACTACGACCAGCGTGCTCACGCCCAGGATCAGAAACCACCAGATCATTCGCACAGCCGATTAGGATAACAGAACGGGGATGGAGGCCGTGCTGTCCGGTTGGCGCGATTGCAACGGGCAGCAGCAGATTCCTCCCTTCGGTCGGAATGACAAAGCGCTTTGGATTTCGTGCAAGAGACTACGACTTGGCTTTCTGCTCGAGGACCCGCTGCCGCATCATTGCGACGCGCTTGATCATGAATTGGAGGCGTTTCTTGCCCCACTTAGTGCGGGTCACAACTTTTTCGATGCTGAGGAAGAATTCCGGATCATTCAGCTTTTGCCGCAGTTCCCCCACCAAAGGATGAACTTTTGAATAAATGAGGAATAGTTCTCCACTGAAACCTGGCTGCAGAAACAGGTCTTCGCTTAATACACCGTGTAAAACGAACGACGCCACAATGTTCCAGTAGCCGCTGACCTGCCGCAGCCAGGCATTCTCCTGCGTGCCCAGAGCCCACGCCACTTTGAGGAAGTCATCCGCAGTCTGAGGATCGAAGCTAACCCACCAGGCGCGTGCTTTGCGCATTTCCACTTCGCGGCGCAAATCATAGAGTTGCAGGATCAGTTGGGCATCGGCAGTGGTTGGCTTCTTGGGCATAGACTCCTCCGTGGAATCCGGGAAGTATGCGGGCCGCTCAACGGCCCGCTTTTCGGAAGATTAAACCTTCAGGAACTCGCCGTCTGCGCGCTGGTCGCCGCGGGCTCGGCGGGCGGAGGAGCAGCTCGCTCGTAATCGCACTCCTTGTTCGGACAGGCGATCACCGGACCGGCCTTTAGATTCTTTTCCACGAGATATTCGCTGCCGCAGCTCGGGCACTTCTCCGGAATTGGCTTGTGCGCCGAAGTGAACTTGCACTTCGGATAGTTTCCGCAACCGTAGAAGGTGTTGCCCTTGCGCGCGCGCTTCTCGACCAGGTCTCCGTCTTTGCAGTCCGGGCATTTTACGCCAATGTAGTTCTGCTTGACGTACTTACACTCGGGATACCCGCTGCACGTGGTGAACTCGCCATAACGCCCGTGGCGGATCATCATGTTGCGTCCGCATTTCGGGCACAGTTCGTCGAGCGGAATATCAGGAACCTTCTTGCCCTGATCCAAGCGCCGCGTGGTCTTGCAATCGGGATATCCCGTGCAAGCCATGAACTGGCCGAAGCGACCGCGCTTCAGCACCATGACCCGGCCGCAGTTCTCGCAATATTCTTCCTGCGTTGTTCCTTGCACGTCCGCAGAATCGAGATCCGGCAAGTTGATCGGATTCTCTTTAGTGAATGTGCAGGTATTTTCGTCTTCCTTGTCGTAAGTACTGCAAGCGTAGAAGGAACCGTGCTTGCCCCACTTGATCACCAGCGGCGCGCCACACTTTTCGCACTTCTCATCGGTGGGCTTTTCCATCCGCTTGATGTTTTCCATGTGCTTCGCGGCATACTTCAAATCCTTCTGAAATTTCTTGTAGAACTCGGCCATGGCGTCTTGCCACTTCTCTTTGCCTTCTTCAATTTCGTCGAGTTCTTCTTCCAGACGGGCCGTGTATTGCAGATCGAAAATGTCGCGGAAGTTTTCCACCAGCAGATCGGTGACTACCAATCCGATTTCGGTGGGGACGAACTTTCCGCCGATCTTCTGAACGTACTGCCGCTCTTGAATGGTGGTCAGAATTGCCGCATACGTCGACGGACGCCCGATGCCGCGCTCTTCCAGTTCTTTCACGAGCGATGCTTCGTTGAAGCGCGGAGGAGGTTCGGTGAAATGCTGCTCCGGCTTCAGTTCTTTCAGAGTGAGTTTCTGTCCAGCTTCGAGCGCAGGCAGCTTGTGCTTCAACTCCTCGTCTTCCTCGTCTTTGCCGTCCTTCGACTCTTCGTACACTCTCAGGAAGCCGTCGAACTTCAGCACTGATCCGGTCACGCGGAACCAGAAAACCTCGCTGCCGCTCTTGGCGTCGATATCGACCGTCGTCTGATCGAAGACAGCGGGATTGATCTGCGATGCAACGAAACGCTGCCAGATCAACTTGTAGACCTTGAACTCATCTTCCTTTAAATACTGCTTGATCTGATCGGGATGCCGCATCGCCGAAGTCGGACGGATCGCTTCGTGAGCTCCCTGCGAATCCTTCTTCTCTTTAAATGTGTTCGGCGACTCGGGCAGATAGGTTGGCCCGTATTCCCTGCCCACGTACTCGCGCACTTCCTGGATTGCCTCGGGCGCAACCCGCGTCGAGTCGGTACGCATATAAGTAATGAGGCCGACCGACCCTTCTTCTCCGATTTCCACGCCTTCATACAGGCGTTGCGCGATCATCATGGTGCGCTTCACGCTGAACCGCAGCTTGCGCGAAGAATCCTGCTGCAGCTTGCTGGTGGTAAAGGGAGGAGCAGCGTTGCGGCGGCGCTCTTTCTTATCGACCGAACGAACGACCCAATCCGCTTTTTCGAGCGCAAGACGAATCTTTTCGGCGTCTTCGCCGTTCGTGACTTCAATCTTCTCTTCGCCCTTGCCGAGAAATCGCGCGTCGAAGGCCGGAGGCTTGCTCGCGGCCAGGTTCGCATCGATCGTCCAGTACTCTTTCTTTTCGAACGCCTTGATTTCGCGTTCGCGCTCGACGATCAGCCGCAGCGCAACCGTCTGCACTCGCCCGGCGGAAAGACCGCGGCGGACCTTATCCCACAACAGAGGCGATACCTGATATCCCACCAAACGGTCGAGGACGCGGCGGGCCTGCTGCGCGTCGACGAGATTCTGATCGATCGCCCGCGGATGTTCGAATGCGGCCTGTACGGCGCGCTTGGTGATTTCGTTAAACGTAACGCGCTGAATGCGCGGAGGAGGCTCGACTTCCCCCTTCTTGAGTTTCTTGGCTTTCTTCTTCTTGCCACCGTTATCGCCGAGCTCAAACGCAAGGTGCGCGGCAATGGCCTCGCCTTCGCGGTCCGGGTCAGGCGCCAGATAAATGGCGTCGGCCGACGCGGCCAGCTTTTTCAGCTTGGCGACAACTTTCTCTTTGCCGGGGATGACGATGTAGTCGGTTTCAAAATCGTTCGATGTATCCACACCCAGCGTGCTCTTGGGCAGATCCTTCACATGCCCGAGCGAGGCTTCGACGGAGAAGCCCTTACCCAAATATTTCTGGAGGGTTTTCGCCTTGGCCGGCGATTCGACAATGACTAAACCTTTAGACAATGTGTCCTCAATTTCTGCAGAGTTCGTTTCGAAGCTAGCACGAATGGGCGGAGAGCAACAAGTTACCGGGCAAAAGCTCCGAGCTTCTAGCTGCTAGCTCCTAGCTAAAACCAGAGGCTGTAAACGTTGAACCAAGGACGCCAGCATGCGCTGAATTCCAAAGACTCTCTCTTCCAAATCTTCAAACTCGTCCACACCCAGGAGCTGCAGATCTCTTGCGAGGAGTAGGTGGCTTTCCAACTCGCTCGCCGAGCCTCTGGCAATCTGAACAAACCTTCTCATTTCCGGGTCCGATCTGCGCCCACATCGCTCCGCGATATTTGCTCCAATGGAAGCGGACGCACGCCTGATCTGACTGGTTAACCCATAAATCTCATCTCTTGGGAATCTCCGAGTGCATAAATAAATCGCCAGGGTCAGCTGATGTGCCTTAGTCCAAACCTTCAAATTCTTAAAGTCTTCCATCCTTCGATCCTTTCCCCATTTGGCTAGAAGCCAGCAGCTAGCGGCTAGAAGCTTTTGACGAAATTCTTCCCCGGCATCTGCCGGATCTTGTTCGATAGTTCCAACTCGAACAGGACGGCGAAGATTTCCGATGAAGACATGTCCGCTTCCAGCTTCTCGACGATTTGGTCGATGTGCGTAGCTTCGTCAGCTTTCAGGAGGCTCAGGATTCGCTTTTCGTGAGGAGGGAGCCCTTCGTCCGGAAATAGAGATGCCGGCGAAGAGCTTTGGGATTCAGGCGCGGAGGCGGGCGTCAACGCAAGTCGTACTTCTGTCGGAAGATCTTCCCAAACGTCTTCCCACGTCGCAACGAGCTTGGCGCCCTGTTTGATGAGAGTATTCGGCCCCCAGGAGTTTTTGTTGGTGACGTTGCCGGGCACGGCAAACACGTCGCGATTTTGCTCGAGCGCAAGCCGCGCTGTGATGCGTGTGCCGGAATATTCCGCGGCTTCGACGACCAGTACTCCGATCGACATCCCGCTGAGTATGCGATTTCGAATGGGAAAATTCTGCGGTGCAGCAAAACTCCCCATCGAAAACTCGGAGATCAGCGCGCCGCCGAATGCAAGAATCTGCTCCGACAGCCGAGAATTTTCCTTTGGATAAATGACGTCAACGCCAGTCCCAAATACTGCAACGGTCTTGCCTTTGGCCGCGATCGCGCCGCGATGGCTCGCCGTATCCACTCCACGCGCCATGCCACTAATAATTACCAGCCCTTGCCCGGCAAGATCGCAGGCCAGGCGCTCCGCCATGCCGGAACCGTACGGCGTCGGATGCCG